>JAEEGL010516454.1_pt1 | contig 12255 bp, 17 predicted proteins | sample 9134231 | NCBI WGS metagenome assembly JAEEGL01 (sample SAMN16246548, study PRJNA631951) | gut metagenome | biome: gut microbiome; feature: rumen; material: fiber-attached | host: Bos | place: Iran: Karaj | collected 2018-10
AACGAATTCACGCCAAATGACCAAACGAATTCACGCCAAATAACCAAACGAATTCACGCCAAACGTCCAAACGAACTCACGCCAAATGACCAAACGAACTCACGCCAAATAACCAAACGAACTCACACCAAACAACCAAACGAATTCACGCCAAATGACCAAACGAATTCACGCCAAATGACCAAACGAATTCACGCCAAACGTCCAAACGAATTCACACTAAATGACCAAACGAATTCACGCCAAATGACCAAATTGTAAATTAAATTTTCTTTCGTTTCAAAATAAATTACGACATTTGTACCGAAAATCATACAAGATTATTTACTATGACTGAAAACACTTTCAATTATCGAAAGAGAATTGCAGACATTCTTTTAGAAGAGAAATTAGAGGCAATGGGGGCAGTTCTTATTGAAGGTCCCAAAGCTTGCGGCAAAACAACTACTGCTGAACAGCAAGCTAAGAGTATTCTGTATATGGATGACCCTGAAAACATACAGCAAAACCTACAATTAGCAGAAACTAACATAAAACGACTGCTCCAAGGTGACACGCCGAGGCTTATTGATGAATGGCAGATAGCACCTCAAATCTGGGATGCCGTACGTTTTGAAACGGACCATAGGAAAGATGATGGTTTATTCATGCTTACAGGATCTGCCGTTCCTGCAGATAAATCAAAAATTCGCCATACTGGTGCCGGGCGTTTTGCATGGCTTACTATGCGTCCCATGACTCTATGGGAATCTGGAGAATCTTCTGGAGATGTGAGTATCAGGACTCTTTTTACAGAACCAGAAAAGATTGATGGCGAAAGCACTTTGAAAATGGAAGACATCGCTTTTGCCATTTGTCGAGGAGGATGGCCCAAATCTTTAACTAAAAAAAGTCAGAAGGCATCACTTCGTCAAGTCACAGAGTACTTCGAAGCCATAACACGCTCTGACATTTCAAGAGTTGACGGAGTTGAAAGAGATGAGTTCCGTGCCAAACGACTCATGCGCTCATATGCACGATTACAAGGAGCGATGGCCAGCATATCCACTATCATAGCAGATATGAAAACGAATGAGCCAGAAGACATGAGCGACGAAACAATCTCGTCATACATCAAAGCCTTGAAAAAGATTTTCGTGATAGAGGACATGCCAGCCTGGAATCCCAATTTGCGTTCAAAAACATCTATACGAACCAGCGACACACGCTATTTTATCGATCCATCCCTGGCAATTGCGGCACTAGGCATAGGGCCGAATGACTTGCTGAACGATTTGAACACTTTGGGGTTGTTTTTTGAAACTCTCTGTGTGCGAGATCTTCGTGTGTATGCAGAAGCCAATGATGGAGACGTATTCCACTACAGAGACAAAAACGGTCTTGAATGTGACGCCGTTATACATCTAAGAAATGGCAGTTATGGTCTCATCGAGATAAAATTGGGAGGTGATACACTTATTGAGGAGGGTGCTGCGAACTTGAACACATTAGCAGAAAAGATAGATACAACAAAAATGAAGAATCCTTCATTTAAAATGGTTTTAACTGCTGTCGGACAATATGCATACATGCGAACAGACGGTGTAATGGTTGTTCCAATCGGCTGTTTGAAAGACTAACCAAAGGCTATAAAGAAGAGAGTTATGGCCAATATCTATCGTATAAATCAAAGAATCATGAAAATATGGTTAGAAATATTATAAATACCTTGATGTGTATTCTCACAATCTTCCTTTTGTGTCAATGCGAAAGCCGTACACCTACCATGAAAATCAATAAAATTCATGATATAAAGGATGATTTTTTTGGCAAACTCAACGGGAAAATTAAGAGCATCAGATGGTATGATGCAGAATACCATGACGGAAAAGTTGAGAAAGGTGCGTTGATATTCTGCTATATTTTAGATTCCTTGGGTAACTGTACTGACCAATATGGAGTCTCAACAGATGGTATAGAAACAAAACACCTATATCATGCAGAATTCTATCCTAATGGATATTTGAAAAGCAAGGAATATCTAGAAGATAACCAATACGCATGTTATAAATATAATTCAAAAGATAATTCTGTCTTGATTAGTGAGTATAGGGACGTTAATTCAATTTTTAGAAAATTACTGATATCATTGTCTTTTATTTCTCCATATGATACATTTATTCACAAATATGACACACAAGGGAATTTGATAGAATCATCAGGTCATGTATTTGGAGATAAAGAATATAAATTCTATGAAAAGTCAATATATGATTCAAAAAACAGATTAGTAAAGTCAATATTCAAACGTTCCAATGGATATGGCAGTTATTATGAAGATACAATATCATACAAATACACAGACAATTGCAAGACAGTGTATAATAATAATGGAATCGAGATAGAACGATATAATGAAAAGGGATTATTGACAATAGGCTATGATGAAGCTTCCAGCACAAAATTAACATATCTTTATGTTTACGACTCAAATGGATTTGTTACTGAGAAATATGAGTATAAGAAAAATAAAGCAGATCTTATTATTCCTCCTCCACCATCGCCTGGAGTTCATGATTCAAATGACTGTCAAAAAAAATTAGAGTCTGCAGATGATCTTCTCCAATCTAAAGTGGTAAAAAAGAATGATGAGAAAGGCAATCCTATCGAAATAATCCGGTATGAATACAATGATTGCGAAGAAGTGACGAATGTGTTTGCTCGTGTGTTTGAGTACGACTATTACGAATAATAGTATCAAATAGAATACCACAAAGGAAGTATCAAAATCGATACTCCCTTTGTGTTTATAAGCTAAAAGCCAATAATATTAGCAAAAGCTCCCCATATAGGATGTTTTTTATATGATTCGACGGAATTGTTAGGAACAGACAAAACACATTTCCGTTTATCTACCATCGCAAATGACGATTTTTGAACCGAAGGTGGATTTACAGCATAAATCCTGATATTCTCCAATTGTTTGCAGTTAGAAAAAGAAGCACGTTCAATTGCGGTGATTTGAGCTGGAAGTGAAATTTTCTTTAGTTTTTTACAATCATAGAAAGCACAAACACCTATTTTATCTACTGAATCTGGAACTTTATAATCGCTTCCTTTTGCATTCGGATATGCCAATAAAGTCTTTACTGATTTGTCGAACAGCACTCCATCCTTGGAACAGAAATGTGCGTTAACTTCCGTCGCGACAAATGATTTTAGATTATAGCACCCCGCAAACAGAAAATTGTTGTCAAAGTACCCAGATTCGACGTTGACTATCTCCATTCCGTCGCAACCAGAAAAAGCGAATTTACCAAATTTATTTAATGCTTTAGGAAGTGTGATCTCTTTCAAAGACCTACATTTGAAAAAAGCAAAATCTCCTATCTTATTTAGCGTTTTAGCTAATTCTATATGAGATAAGGAACTACAGCCATAAAAAGAGAAATCCTCTATATTTTTCAACACATTACTTGATTTCACCCTGTCTATCTTGTCACATTTATAAAACGCTCCATACTCAATAGTAGACACACTTGACAACAAAACATACTCACCGGAAGACGTCGGTGAGACAAAATATAATCTTGTTTTATTTTTGTCGAACAATGATTTGTTTAAGGTCGAAAATGATTTGTTAGACGTGTTTATAATGATATTTCTGAGTGTAGGGCAATCCGCCAACGCCATCTGTTCGATTTCGACAAGAGAATCAGGCAAAACAACGGTATGCAGTTTAGGACAATCTTCAAACAAATGATGTCCTAAACGATTGGTCGTTGCAGGAAGGATGATATGTTCCAATTCACGACAATGACGGAAAGCGTAATTATCTATGACATTTATCCCTTCTGGAAAATTTTCGTTTAAGATTACAATTTGGGAAGCATCCAGATATTTTACATTTAACAAAATTTCTGAATCACCAGAATGTGACGACATCCGTCCAAACAAATCATTCTCTATACATTCTCCCGTCACAACCAATGAATCTGCTTTATATGGTTTGCCAAAATAATCATCACCAGGTCCGTTTAATTTAACAATGTCGATTTTGCTTTGTGACATTGAGGGAAAACAAATCATTATCATAGAGCAAAGCAAGATTATAATGAATTCATTCTTTTTCATAATCAACATATATTTCTTTTACAACATGGTTTTGATCACAACAAACACACAAATAGGAATTCTTGAGCTCATATACGCCATCACTAAGAAAAATAGAAATAGTATAATCTGATTGTTGTTCAACTGGATATGGCTCGAAATCATGGATTATTTCTTTCAACTTATCCCCTTCCAACTTCGAACTTATGGACAAATCACAATAATGGCCCGATCCATCCGCAATAGTCACAACAAAAATGGACTTTTCCTTCAAGACAAACCCTGTAAAAACTCCGTAGATTGGACCATTATTCGACAATATTTCATTCTCCCCATATATGTACCTGTTCAACGAAGGAGGTATATTTTCGCCAGAAGACCATTCATCAAACATATAGACTTCTGTTGGCATTCCAAAAATCTCAAAACATTTATACAAAGAATCATTCAAATGTATTCCATTCAGCATCACATTATGAACATCCACCGACAATTCTTTTTGCGATCGGTTTGTATCGACGCTACCAGATTCCGATTTAATACCGTTTGCCGACTCTGTTCCGGGAGTCTGTTCTAAGCCCTGTATATCAACTGTTTGGCCATTGTTGTTACAGCCGACAAACAAACTCCACAAAAGCAATAATTCTATCTTCTTCATAAACATCACAATTTGTCTTTTCTCCCCATTCTCCCCATCTCCTCACCCCTTTCTCAACCTTTCACACGCCATCTTTGCTTCTTCAACTCCTTCTTTTGCAGCAAGTTCATACCAATGCAGAGCCTGATCCAGATCTTTATCAACACCTGTTCCATTTTCAAGACACCTGCCATATTGATATTTGGCCTCAGGTATATATTCATCGTTTAGCAATACTTCAAACATTGATGCGGCATATTCGTAATTCTGCTCATATCCATATCCGTTCAAGTAGAACAATGCCAAACGATAAAGAGCCTCATTTTGCAAAGGAGATGTGAAAGCAGCCCTTTCATAATACTTAATTGCTTTCAAGTAGTCCTGCTCCACTCCGTCGCCAATCTCATACATACGTCCAAGTTTCATCTGCGAAAATTTCTCTTTATAATCATCAGCAGCTTTTTCAAACCACTCGACAGCAGTCTGTATGTTTTTCTCTACCAGTTTTCCTTCATAATAAATTTCGCCTATTTCGAATTTTGCACAACTATCGCCTTGCTCGGCCCGTTCCCTGAGTTCTTCCAGGTTGGATAATTCCAACGACATCAACGACATAATTTCCAATTCAAACTTCATAATTTTTCCTCTATTAACTCATTCGTTTTCAAATAACACAAAAATAAGAATAAAATATTATTTTTGCATAGATCAATCTGATTGGCATGCTTAATTTGTAAGAAAAATATGGATAGAAACGAATCAAATAGGATTTCATATTATATCGCTTGCATAGGTGCGTTCGCAGAAAGGTTTGCTATCAGCAACGCCTTTGCTTACAATTATCTATTGAAATATAAAGGGTTAGCTTTTATATACGATTGCTATGAATCCGAGCATACCCTTTCTATAGATGACGCTGTTGAGGACATGTACATGATTTGCAAACGTAATGGAGGAGCATTAAAATGAGGCTATACCATGGTTCTAATACCGAAATAGAAACTATAGACCTTAGTCGCGGAAGACAAGGAAAAGATTTCGGATCTGGTTTCTATACGAGTGCCGACTATATGCAAGCAGTGGAGTTTACATCCAATGTAATAAGAAGAGAAGGTAAAGGAATACCAACCGTAACATCTTTCGAATTTGATGAATCTGCATTTGAAAAATTGAATGTAAAACGTTTTGAAGGATACACTAATGAATGGGCAGAATTCATTCTTGCCAATAGACAAAATGATACAGGCAGACCTATTCATTCTTATGATATTGTAATCGGTCCAATCGCAGATGATAGCGTGGGGGTACAGATAAGACGTCTTATGAGAGGCTATATCTCAATAGATTCTTTTCTTGAAGAAATCAAATACTGTAAAATAACAATTCAATACTTCTTTGGAACTGAAGAATCAATAAAGTACTTAAAAAAATTATGACAAAGGAAGACAGACAATTTTTAATAGAAACTCTATGTGAGGATTTGGTTCCGATGATTATGAAAGAATATAATCTTTCAGCTATTGAGGCATTGGATAAACTATACAAATCAAAAACATTTGCAAAAATAGAAGATCCTGAAACAGGACTATATTTTCAAGGAGCTGTTTACGTTTTTGATTTCATCAAAGAAGAATTTAAACAGTCAAACTTATCATAATCAAGTTTTCACAGGTAGATAATATCCGTCTGAAAGACGCTACCGAGCAAAGCGAGAGGAACCCGTGACAAAGTCTCGGGTAGTGCACCAACAGCATAAAAACTTTGCCTGAAAGGCAATACGACAAGTACTGCTTTTCCCCTCTATTTTTAAGTCTTTCTCTGAAAACTTCTATTCTCTGTGATTTTATTAAATTTATGTGCTCGCCTTCGGCTCGCATTTTGGGAGAGGTTAGGGCGTTCCGCCCTTAACAATCCTCGTAAAATAGGACACCGACAAGCTCAAACAAGAAAGGACATCAGGCTTCCTTATTTGACATCATCCTTTTTGAGTTTAGAGGATTTTTTTGAATATGATCGACGAAGATAGTTGTATCTTTCTATCTCAGGACAATCACATTTTTCAACATCTTTTTTCTTTTCATATTCCTTTCTGAACTTATCACAATCACATCTTATCATAGTTCCTGAGTTATCGCAACCGACAGACTTTATAACGTACATTGTGTCGGCATTAATATCATATTTCTTCACATAAATAGGACATTGCCTGATGCCACTATAACCATCTGCAAAATAAAAATTCGCAAATTCACCACAAAATGTATCCCAATTTTTATTATTTCCGCGATAGGGACGATCTTTTCTCACAAGATAGCATAAAGAGTCACCGACCATCACCTTACATCTATACACATACATTAATTCGAAATCTTTCGCAATGACATTCGAGATACTCGACAATATCACAAAAAAAAGAATTACTATTTTAGATATTCGGGTTCGCATAATTTGACAAATTTTATCGGTTTAATATCTAGACTAATCATAGTCTCCAGTTTTCCTTATAACTGTCTAGTAATTCCTATGATTCCATCCAGTATCTCACAAAATCAAATCACCCCTTTCTCAACCTCTCACACGCCTCTTTTGCTTCTTCAACTCCTTCTTTTGCAGCACGTTCATACCAATATAGAGCCTGATCCAGATCTTTATCTACACCTATTCCATTTTCAAGACACCTGCCATATTGATATTTTGCCTCAGGCACAATATCATCATCAGCATTCGACAATACTTCAAACATTTGTGCGGCATATTCGTAATTCTGCTCATATCCATATCCGTTCAAGTAGAACAATGCCAAACGATAAAGAGGCTCATGAAACAAAGGGGACGTGTAAGCAGCCTTTTCATAATGCTCAATTGCTTTCATATAGTCCTGCTCCACTCCGTCGCCAAATTCATAAATACGTCCCAGTTCTATATGAGCAAAATTTTCTCCACCCTCAGCAGATTTTTCATACCACTCGATAGCAGCTTCTATATTTTTCTCAATCAGTTTTCCTTCATGATAAGCTTCGGCCAATTCTAATTGTGCATAAGGATCGCCTTGCTCAGCCAATCTTCTACATTCTTCCAAATCAGAGTAATACATTCCCATAAAAATTAGGTTTTCCAATTTTCTATGTGATTGATTTATCACATAAAGCAAAAAAAAAAAAATTATTTATTACTGCTCGTTCTAACGAACTCGCAGATGCGGAGGAGTTAGGGCGTTCCGCCCTTAACAATCCTCAATCGTCAACCGTCAATCATCAATCACTTCACCCAACACTTGTCGATCTGACAGATGTAAAGTTTGTGATAATCTCCTGCCTTGAACCATTTCTCGACCATGCTTTTGTCGATGAAAGAAGCCTCGTTCAATGTCTGAGCATACATCTTTGTACATTCCATCACCAATGAAGCCTCAGCAAACGTCATGTTGCCAGACTCTGTAGCGATAGCTGTCAGACCAGCCTCTTTTACCTTGTCGCAATCACGGCCTGATTTTGAACCGCAGATCTGCAATGCCTTGCGGTAATCCTCGCTGAAGAATGAAAGTGTGAGCGACGGATTCTTCTCCACAAATTCAAATGTATAGCGTTGCGGACGAATCACCAAGTATGCCACATTCTTTCCACAGAACACTCCGACTCCGCCCCAGCTGGCTGTCATCGTGTTGAATTTCGATTTGTCTCCAGCTGTGATCAGAAGCCACTCGTCGCCAATCTTCTTGATGAAATTGCCGCTAATCTCCTTTGCGTCTATCTCTTTGAAATTTTCCATAGTCATATATTTTAAGGCCAAAAATACGCATATTTGGCTAAAAAACACCTATATTTGTCAAAAAATGAATGATCGAGAAATAGATCTCTGATTTATATTTGATGATTTGCAATGGCCAGATACCTTGTCGGAGAAAATGTCAGATTGAGAAACGTGGAGACTGCTGATATCGATTTCCTTTGCGAAATTGAGAACGACAGTCTTAACTGGTCTGTTTCCGACACTCTCGCTCCCTATTCCCGCACTACGATGGAGGAATATATCCAGAGCGAATCACTCGGCATCTGGGCAAATGGCCAGCAACGTTTTATCATTGAGGATCAAAAGAAAAATATCGTCGGAGCGGTAGATATCTATGATGTGGACATTTTCTCGCATAAAGCGGCGGTAGGAATCGTGATCAAAGAAGAATGTCGACGGAATGGCTACGGACGCGAGGCATTGCGTCTGCTTTGCGATTATTGCTTCTCTCACCTTGATTTCCAGATGCTTTATGCATATGTGGAGACGGGAAACGAGCCATCTCTCTCACTGATGAAATCAGCAGGTTTTGAGGTCACAGCCACATTGAAGAGCTGGCGACGCGTAGCTCTGCAGTACAAAGATGTCCATGTGTTGCAGAATTTAAGAGTTAAGAATTAAAATTAAGAAATAGATGTCGGATTTGAAGCAACAAGTTTTTGTGGTAGTCGACGGTGATTACCAACCAGATACAGCGATTGAAATGGCAAAAAAATTGTCGGATACATACTCGAAAGAGATATGTCTGCTCTCTATTGCCAACAATGAATCCGACGAAGATTCATGTCAGGAGATCCTGAACGCATACAAGACTAAATTGGCGGGCAAATCGATAAATGTCGACACCACCGTCATCCCGAGCGCTGATGAGTTCACATCCACAATTGAGGCTGCGGAAGCGTCGATGCTTGTGTTTGAGATCACTCCAAACTCCAGCATCCGCAAGATGCTCAAACTATGCAGAGAACTACGTACACCATATTTCTTCTGCAAACCAGGCATGAAGATCGCATTCGACAAAATCCTCGTGCCAGTCAACTATTTGATTGAAGAACGTGAAAAAGGACCGTTCTCATCAAGTTTCGGACGTTTCTTCAAATCCAAAATCATGCTGATGACAGCCAAAGACTACGGTTCAAAAGCCAAGGAGACGACGGAGGCCATCGCTACCCTGCTCGACCACGCAGGAGTGGAACACACCCGCGTCGAAGCAAAGAAAGACAGCTTCAAGATTGAGTTTGAAGCGGTTGAGAAATCCGCTGAATTGGGAGCTGACCTGCTGATATGCAGCGCATCACGCGATTACGGTCTGGATGATATAGTCTTCGGACCCAAAGAACAGAAAGTATTGAAAAAAAGCAATATACCAGTTATGTTAATCAATCCAAGAGGTGATCTATATTCACTTTGCGGATAAAAAGTACAAAAAATGAAAAGCGAGAATATCCTATTTCTTGATATTGAGACGGTGCCAATGGCATCCAAACTGGAAGAAGTGCCAGAAGATTTACGTCATCTGTTCATCGACAAGGTGACCAAGGCGGAAGAAGATCTGACAGAAGAGGAGATCAACCAACGTGGTGGACTATACGCTGAATTTGGAAAAATCGTCTGCATATCCGTAGGTCTGCTACATACAAAAGACGGACAACGTCATCTACGCATCAAATCATTCTATTCCGACGATGAAAAGGAACTTCTGACAGGTTTTGCGGAAACAGTAAGCAAAATGTCGATGACTGTGCATGGAGACCTGGCTCTTTGCGGACACAACTCCAAATCATTCGATTTACCGTTTATCGCCAGAAGAATGATAATCAACAATATCCCATTGCCATACGAATTACAGACCGCAGGAAAGAAACCGTGGGATATGAAGTGGATTGACACTATGGAATTGTGGAGATGCGGAGACACAAGACACTCAGCCACACTCAAACTGCTTTGCGCATTGTTTGGAATCACAACTCCCAAAGATGATATCGACGGCAGCCAAGTAGCCAACGTCTACTACAACGAGCATAATCTTGACAGAATCGCATTCTATTGCGAGAAGGATGTGCGTGCCACCACTCAGGTTTACCTCAGAATCGTAGGAGAAGAGGTTTTGCCCGATGAAAACGTATATTCAACAACATTCAACCCAGACGGAACACGTATAGAAAATGAAAATAAATAAGACGAATGCGGCACGTATACTCGACCGCAACAAGATAAAATATGAACTCATCCCATACGAAGTGGATGAGAACGATCTGAGTGCGCAACATATTGTGGCTCAACTCGGTGAGGACATCAACTGCGTCTTCAAGACACTCGTATTGAAAGGCGACAAAACAGGATTCTTTGTATGCGTCATTCCAGGCGACAAGACAGTCGATCTGAAGAAAGCGGCAAAAGTGTCAGGAAATAAAAACTGTGATTTGATTCCTATGAAGGATCTTCTTGCCACAACAGGTTACATCCGTGGAGGATGCAGTCCGCTCGGCATGAAGAAACCATTTCCTACATTCTTCCACAACACCGTGACAGACAATGAATACGTGTATGTATCGGCAGGAGTACGTGGATTGCAGATCAAATGTGCGCCAAACGACTTGGTCACAACTGTTGGAGCAAAGATTGAGGATTTGATTACGGAATAATGCATTACCATCAAATATTTCCAATCTATCTAAAATATTTCCAATTTATCTGTAGGGGCAGGTTTCAAACCTGCCCGTAATAGAAAGGACGAAACACCCTTGCCCCTCCGCATATCGCCAGTACGTAAGTGCGAGCGACAATAACAATGAAAAAAAATGCGAAACAAGAAAAAGAACCTAAGAAAACACAGAAATTTCGTTCTCTATTATTTTAAGAGCATTTTCGAGTTCTTTGATAACAGAATTGTATTCATCCGACAATTCATCAACACATACACTTTCCATTTCATCGTAAAGAAGATCTCTGGCATTGGAAATAGCACTCTTTATTAATTCTAAATTTTCAGTACTCATATTATAATTTTTGTAGTATATACGCGAAAATAACATATTGTTTTTAAGATTATATAGTTTCCATCTAAATAACGTGAGTTCAAAAAATTGTAATCTGCAAATCATTTTCCACTTTCTGATTAATATCTAACCTCCTTTTCTCATAAAAAGACGAAGTCTTTCTCTGTGAACTTTTTCTCTCTGTGGTTTTATTAAATTTTATGTGCTCGCCTACGGCTCGCACGTAGGAAGGGGTTAGGGCGTTCCGCCCTTAACAATCCTCGTAAATCAGCCGACAAATGGAAAAGAATCATTTTTATTAAACTTAAACAGTTTATGAAATCGAGTAAAAATTCATCCACTTTTGAGTAAAATCCCATTCACTTTTGAGTAAAATCCCATTCACTTTTGAGTAAAATTCCATTCACTTTTGAGTAAAATTCCATTCACTTTTGAGTAAAATTCCATTCACTTTTGAGTAAAATCTCATTCACTTTTGAGTAAAATCTCATTCACTTTTGAGTAAAATCTCATTCACTTTTAAGTAAAATCTCATTCACTTTTGAGTAAAATCTCATTCACTTTTGAGTAAAATCTCATTCACTTTTGAGTAAATTTCCATTCACTTTTGAGTAAATTTCCATTCACTTTTGAGTAAATTTCCATTCACTTTTGAGTAAATTTCCATTCACTTTTGAGTAAATTTCCATTCACTTTTGAGTAAATTTCCATTCACTTTTGAGTAAATTTCCATTCACT
>JAEEGL010940155.1_pt1 | contig 12255 bp, 9 predicted proteins | sample 9134231 | NCBI WGS metagenome assembly JAEEGL01 (sample SAMN16246548, study PRJNA631951) | gut metagenome | biome: gut microbiome; feature: rumen; material: fiber-attached | host: Bos | place: Iran: Karaj | collected 2018-10
TCCCGGGAATAGGTGGGGCTGACGGTGGTGATGCGGTCGGCGAATACCAGTCCGCCCTTCATGAAGGAGCACCGGCCATAGAATTCCATGGTTTCGGAGGTATACGCCCAGTTGCCCAGGGACAGCAGGTCCTCCACCTGGTCGATGTCGAACACGCCCTGATACTGCAGGTTGTGGATGGTGAACACGGTGCGCAGGGCCTCGTAGGGAGGCAGCTTTTTGTACTGCGCCTTGAGCAGGATGGGGATGAGGCCGGTCTGCCAGTCGTGACAGTGCAGCACATCCGGCATGAAATCCAGCTTCGTGAGGGCTTCCAGCACGGCCTTGCTGAAGAAGGCGAAGCGCTCGCCCTCGTCGCCGCCGGAGCCGTAGATATAGTTGCGGCCAAAGTAATACTCGTTGTCCACGAAGTAGTACGTGACGCCGTCCTTGACGATGCGCTCGATGCCCGCATACTGTCTGCGCCAGCCCAGGTTGACGTAGAAGAACAGCACATGCTCCATCTGCTCCCGCCACTTGCCGTCGATGGCGGAGTACAGGGGCAGGATCACGCGCACTTCCGCGCCGGACTTGGCAATCTCCTGGGGAAGGGCGCCCACCACGTCCGCCAGCCCGCCGGTCTTGACGAAGGGCACGCATTCGGATGCGGCAAACAGGATCTTCATTGTGAAGGGCCTCCTTTCTGGGGGATCACAGGGTGACGTTCTTGCCGATGACGATGGGATACTGCCTCTGGCCGATGAGCCGGCCGTGGGAGCGCACGGTGACGTCCTTGTCCAGGATGACGTTTTCCAGCTCCACGAATTCCTCGATGACGTCGTCCTGCATCAGCACGGAATTGCGCACCACCGCGCCCCGGCCGATGTGCACGCCCCGGAACAGCACGCAGTTTTCCACCGTGCCCTCGATGACGCAGCCGTCGGCCACGAGGGAGTTTTTCACCCTGCAGTCGCCCCGGTACAGGGCGGGCACGTCGTCCCGGGTTTTGGTGTACACGGGATAGGCGGAGAACAGGGCGCGGCGCAGCTCGGGATCCAGCAGATCCATGTTGCAGTTGAAGTAGCCCTTGATGGTTTCCACGCGGCGGAAGTATCCCTTGTACTCGTAACCGCAGATCTTCAGGGAGCCGCTCTGGATGTAGGGCTGCAGCAGGTCCTTGTTGAAGTCCGACTGTCCGCGGGCATAGGCGGCGTCCACCAGATGCATCAACAGGGTGCGCTTGATCACCAGCACGTCCATGAACAGGTTTTCAAAGCTCGCGGCGTTGGGATCGACCTCCATTTCCGTCACAACGCCGTCCGGGCTCACGTCCAGGAAGGCGTGGGCCTGCTTGGAGGAGAAGCTGAAATCCAGATTGGAGGAATTCACCTTTGCGTACATCAGGGTGATGTCCGCGCCGGATTCCTCGTGCTGGCGGATCATGGGCTCGAAGGAGGTGCTGAGCACGGTGCTGCTGCCGGTGAGGATCACAAGCTCCTGGCGGGAGCGGCGCAGGTAATCGAAGTTGGCGCGCAGGGCGTCCAGGATGCCGGTATACTCGCCGCCGTTGTCCTGGGTGAGGAAGGGGGGCAGTATGAACAGGCCGTTGTTGCGGGTGTGCAGGTCCCACTCCTTGCCGGAGCCCAGGTGGTCCATCAGGGAGTGATAGTTCTTTTGGGCGATGACGCCCACATTGCGCACGCCGGAATTGACCATGCTGGAGAGGATGAAATCCACGATGCGGTAGCGCCCCGCGATGGGCAGCGCGGCCACGGCGCGCTGGCTGGTGAGCTCGCGCAGCGTCAGGTTGTCCTTTGTGGTATAGATGATGCCCATGGTATCCTTCATGCCTTGCCACCCTCCTTCTCCGCGATGATTTCATTGTCGATCTGTTCGCCGGGCTTCACCCGGTAGCCCTTGGGCAGGACGGTGTCCTGGCCGATCAGGGCGATGTCCCCGTCGGGCCCGCCCACGGCGGAGCCCTCCGAGATGTCGCAGTGCTCGGACACGATGGCGCGCCGCACCACGGCGCCCGCGCGGACGGTGGAGTTCGGCATGACGACGCTGTCCTCCACCACGGCGCCGGGCTCGACGCGCACGCCGGAGAACAGCACGCTGTTCTTCACGGTGCCGTACACCTCGCAGCCCTCGGCGATCATGCTCATCTCCGTCACCGCGCCGTCGCCGATGAAGTGGGGCGGCATGACGGTGGTGCGGGTGTAGATGGGCCAGCGGGGATCGTCCAGGTCGAACTGGGGCTCGGGCTTGAGCAGGTCCATGTTGGCCTCCCACAGGCTCTCGATGGTGCCCACGTCCTTCCAGTAGCTCTCGAAGCGGTGGGCCAGCAGCAGCCGGCCGTCGGCGAGCATCTTGGGGATGATGTTCATGCCGAAGTCGTTCTTGCTGTTGGGGTCCGCGTCGTCCTCGGAGAGGTATTTCCGCATGACGGGCCAGGAGAAGATGTACACGCCCATGCTGGCCAGGTTGCTCCTGGGATGGGCGGGCTTTTCCTCAAATTCGGTGATGCGCCCCTCGGCGTCGGTGTTCATGATGCCGAAGGAGGGGGCTACCTCCCAGGGCACGGGGCGCACGGCGATGGTGACGTCCGCGCCGGCCTCCACGTGGCTGGTGAGCATCCGGTTGTAGTCCATCTTGTAGATGTGGTCGCCGGAGAGCACCAGCACGTATTCCGGGTCGTACTGCTCGATGAAGCCGAAGTTCTGGTAGATGGCGTTGGCGGTGCCCTTGTACCATTCGCTGTTCTTGGCCTTCATGTAGGGCGGCAGCACGAACACGCCGCCGTTGCTCAGGTCCAGGTCCCAGGACTGGCCGGAGCCGATGTAGCGGTTGAGCTCCAGGGGCTGATACTGGGTCAGCACGCCCACGGTGTCGATGTGGGAATTGGTGCAGTTGGACAGGGGAAAGTCGATGATCCGATACTTGCCCCCAAAGGGAACCGCGGGCTTCGCCATCACCTTGGTGAGCAGGCCCAGCCTGCTGCCCTGGCCCCCGGCCAGCAGCATGGCGATACAGCGTTTTTTCATCATGCAAAGTCCTTCTTTCGGAAGAATGGAGTATATGCAACCGGCGCACAACAATACCCGCCCGGAACGCTGTTCCCGACGCGGCACCAATGCCGATTCTATACCTACATATTTATTATACAGTATATTTGCCCAAAATGCTAGATATTTCTGTGAATAACATAAAAAAACGTATCATGTGCGAAATTTGCGCGGCAAAAATGAAGCGAAACATCCAAAACTCAGCGGTTCACTTGCCGGTTATGGGCAGCCGCACGCGGAATACGGAGCCTTCGCCGGGGCGGCTCTGCACGTCGATGCTGCCGCCGCACAGGTCCACGATGCGCTTGACCAGCGGCAGGCCCAGGCCATTGCCCTCGGTGGAATGGGCGGGATCCCCCTGATAAAACTTCTCGAAAATGTGCCTTTGGGCGGTCTCGTCCATGCCGATGCCCCGGTCCGCCACCACCACAACGGCCTCGCCGGCTTCCTGGCAGCAGCGGACGGTGACCACGCCGCCCCTGTCGGAAAACTTGATGGCGTTCCCGATGAGGTTCTGCCAAACGTGGCCCATCATTTCCTCGTTGCCCAGGTATACAACCTCGTCCAGCTCCAGCCGCAGGTCGATCTCCTTGTCCGTCCAGGCTTTTTCCAGCACAAGGATGACGTTCCGGAGCTGCTCGTCCAGCCGGTATTCCGTCCTGTCGGTGACGATCTGCTGGTTCTCCAGCTTGGTCAGAAGCAATATGTTCGCGGCCATGTTGGACAGCCGTTCCGCCTCCGAGGCGATGATGCCCGCGTATTCCTTCCGCTGCTCGTCGGAGAGGTCGCTGCGCTGCAGCTGCCTTGCGAAGCCGCGGATGGACACCAGGGGCGTCTTGAACTCGTGGCTGAAATTGTTGATGAAGTCCGAGCGGAACATCTCGATGCCGGACAGCTCCGAGACCATGTTGTTGAAGCTGCGCACCAGCTCGTTGATGTCCCCCAAATCGCCGGTCTCCGCCACCCGCACGGTGAAATCGCCCTGGGCCACGCGCTTGGTGGCCTGGATCAGGGAGTTCACCGGCTTCAGCATCTTCAGGGTGGTGACGGTGGACACGGCGGTGGAAACCATCACCGTGAACAACACGATCAGAAACGGCGTCAGGCGGCCCGTCACCAGGGGAGAGGGCGCGAGACCCAGGTTCACGATGAGCAGATAGCTGCCCGCGGTGAGGATGCCGGAGGACAGCATGATGAAAGCCACATATACGACCAGCATGACATTGAGAGAACGCAGTTTCTTTTTCATCCGGACACACCGCCTGCATTGCAATTTAACATTTATAGTGGTAATATATATATACATACCCGGTTTTGCCGCCGTGGGCGGCGCGCACGATAAGGGTAACACGCGCATGTTAAGCCACCATGAACGGGCTTCCGTTTCCGGCAAAGAAGGCGCGGCGCTGTTCACATTCAGTTGATGTTGCGGGTGTATACTCCCTTCAGCACGGGCGGAGAGGCTCGCGCGACGAAAGGGAAAAGACGATGAAAAAGAGCTTCTGGAAGAGTCCGTGGGCTCCCATTCTGGTCTTTCTGTGCGTGATGATCGTTATCAACGCTCTGGCGCTTGGCTCCATGCGGGGCAATAGCGTATCCGAGGTAAAATACAGCGAATTCATCAGCATGGTGGAGGCCGGCCAGGTCGAGAGCGCGGAGATCTACGATACAACGGTGACGTTCACCAAAAAAGAGGACAGCGGCCAGTGGAACCAGCGCCGCTACACCACCTACAAGCTGGAGGAAAACCAGAGCCTGGTGGATCGGCTGGAGGCCGCGGGCGTGGGCTTCGACGGCATCGAGACCAGCGGCACCTCCATCTGGAACGTGATCGGCTTCATCCTGCCGCTTCTGTTTTACGGAATGCTGTTCTTCTGGATCATCAGGATGTTCCGCTCCGCCAAGAACGGCGAAGGCGGCGGCTTCGGCGGCATCATGGGCTTCGGCAAGTCCAGCGCCAAATGCTACGACATCAGCGAGATCAAGACGGGCTTTGAGGATGTGGCCGGCCAGGACGAGGCGAAGGAACAGCTGATCGAGCTGGTGGATTTCCTCCACGAGCCGAAGAAATATACCGACATCGGCGCGAAGCTCCCCAAGGGCGCGTTGCTGGTGGGCCCTCCCGGCACGGGCAAGACGCTGCTGGCAAAGGCCGTGGCGGGGGGGGCGAAGGTGCCCTTCTTCCACGTTTCCGGCTCCGCCTTCGTGGAGATGTTCGTGGGCACCGGGGCGGCCCGCGTGCGGGATCTGTTCAAGCAGGCCCAGGGTAAGGCCCCCTGCATCATATTCATCGACGAGATCGACGCCATCGGCAAAAAGCGCGATTCCGTCGGCATCGGCGGCAACGACGAGCGCGAGCAGACCCTGAACCAGCTGCTGGCGGAGATGGACGGCTTCGATCCCGCAAAGGGCATTATTGTGCTGGGCGCGACGAACCGCCCGGAGACGCTGGACAAGGCCCTGCTGCGCCCCGGCAGGTTTGACAGGCGCATCGCCGTGGAGCTTCCGGACATGAGCGGCCGGGAAGCGATCCTGAAGGTGCATGTCCGGGGCAAGACCATGCAGCCGGGCATCGACCTGAAGGCCATTGCCCGGGCCACCGTGGGCGCCAGCGGCGCGGACCTGGCCAACATTGTAAACGAGGCCGCGCTGGGCGCGGTTCGGGCGAAAAGGAGCGCCATCAGCCAGGGCGACCTGGAGGCCGCCGTGGAGCTGGTGGTGGCGGGCAGCGAGCGCAAAAGCCTCGTGATTGCCCCGAAGGAGAAGCGGATCGTGGCCTTCCACGAGATCGGCCACGCGCTGGTGGCGGCCAAGCAGAAGGATTCCGCGCCGGTGCAGAAGATCACCATCATTCCCCGCACGTCGGGCGCGCTGGGCTACACCATGCAGGTGGACGAGACGGAGCGCGTGCTCATGACGCGGGAGGACCTGGAGAGCAAGCTGGCCGTGCTGACGGCGGGCCGGGCCGCGGAGGAATTCGTGTTCGGCACATGTACCACGGGCGCGGCCAACGACATCGAACAGGCGACGAAGCTCGCTAGGGCCATGGTGAGCCGCTACGGCATGTCCGACGCCTTCGGCATGGTGGCCATGGATACCGTGGCGAATCCCTATCTGGGCGACGATACACAGACGACGTGCTCCCCCGAGACCGCCGCCCAGGTGGACCAGGAGGTACAGGCGCTCATCCGCCGGGCACACGATACGGCAATGGGCATCCTTCGGGAGAATGCCCAGAAGCTGAACCATCTGGCGGGTTACCTGCTGGAGAAGGAGAGCATCACTGGCGAGGAGTTCATGGATATCCTCAACGAAGCGCCCGCGGCCATCGAGGGCTGAAGGCGCGATCAACAGGCTTCTGTTTCATCCGGGCAGCGGGATGAAATTGATGCGGGGCCCGTTCTTCGGAACGCAGCCCCGATGGGTTTACCAGGTTGCGTTTCCAATTATTCATTATGATGGGAGGAACCGAGGATGTTGTTTGGAAGCAAGACGGATAAAATCGCAAGGGCAATCGGGAAGAAAAAGGCAGCGCCTTTGATCAAGCTGGCCAAGGACGCCGATGCCAAGGTGCGCATCGCCGCGCTGGAAGGTCTGGGCAAGATCAAGAGCACGGATGGTTTTGCGATTCTGAGCTATTCCCTGAACGACGTTGAACCCACCGTGCGCGCCGCCGCCGCGAGGGGCCTGGCCGAGCTGGGAGACGTTCACGGCAAGGCGCATATCGTGTTTGCCATGAGCAAGGAGACCGATGAGAAGGCCAAGGAAGCCATGCACGAAGCCACGACTGTCCTGAAGGACTATTGATCCGGATCGACAAAAGCAGCGCCACCGCCGTGAACGGCGGTGGCGCTGCTTTTTGCGCCGCGACTATTTCAGGCTCTCCGGCAGCGTGCCCGTCAGGGTAATGAGGCCGATTTCAGGCTGGTTCAGCAGCCGGAACGGCATGAGGGGCACGTTGGAGTTGGTGGACAGCCCCCGGGTGATGTACGTCTGGGACTCCGCGACGAGGCCCAGGCCGCTGACGTCCTCCGAAGCGGGGAACCAGCCGTATCGCGGCGAGGAGGGTGAATCGATGTAAAACGCGCCGATGATGGGCAGCCGCATCACTCCGCCGCAGTAGTGCCCCGCCAGGATCAGGTCCGCCTCGGGCATGTATGTCTTGGTGGAGGCGTCGTGCAGGCAGGAAGCCGTGATGAGGTCATCCGATGGGATCTGGTGCGCCAGGGACAGGTGAACGTCGGTGGCGTTCATCTCCGTCACAGCGTCGGAGAGCCGCTTCGACTGCTGCATACGGTAGGTGGTGTAGGGGATGGAAGCGTAGTCCGTCTCCAGCCCGGCCAGCACGCCGTCCGTCTCCTGTTCCACCTGGTCCTCCAGCCGGTCCAGGGTCATGGGCACATTGACGTTCAGCAGCGTCGCGGCGGAGATCCACATCTTCGCGGAACCTACCTTGACGCAGATGGGGGAATCCACATAGGTCGCGCCGCGCTCCATCGCGCCGAGGATCCAGTCCTCGTACAGCATTTTCTCCAGCGTGCCCGTAATGTCCCTGGCCCTGGGAACGTACGGCCCGGGGTCGGAATCGCCGCAGATGAAGTACACGGGCTTGCGCGTGCCCAGCCCCTCCAGCAATTCGTAAAGGGGTTCGGCGTTGCCGCCTTTGCCCACCATGTCGCCCAGCAGGAACACGCAGTCGTAGCTCACGTTTTCCAGCCGGCGCAGGAAGGCGGTCTGGTTTTCGCCGAACCGGCGGCCGTTCAGGTCCGAAATCACCAGGATGCGGTAGCCCTCCAGGTCCGCCGGCAGGCCCACCACGGTGACCGTGCGGGCGTCGATCTGAATGGAGCCGTTGTTCAGGATGATGGCGCCGATGAGGATCAGCGTCAGGATGGCGAGGAAGAACGGCCAGAAGGTGATCTGCCGGCCGAAGATCCTGATGGTGCGGACGTTGCGCCGCCCGCCGCCGGACAGCCATTCAAAGAAGCTGAGGCGCTTGCGGAACCGCCGCATGGAAAACAGGGGCGGCTGCGAATCGCCGTCCTTTTTGTCTTCTGTTTTGGCGGTTTTCTTCTTGGCCGGAACCTTTTTGCGGCGCACCGGGGTATCGGTCTCGTCGCCGTATTGGCTCGCTTCCTCCGCCGGGCGCGCCTCCCCTTCAAAGAGCTCCGCGTCCAGAGGCTTTTTTGCGCCATCGGGCTTGTTGGCGTTTTCAGACATTCTGCCGCTCCCTAGTATAAATGATATTTCTATTATAAATCCAAATCGCGCATCTTTCAAGTCCGCGCGGGATATGTTATAATAAAATCACAAGGGGACTGGGCAAAGGCGCGGCGCGTTCCGCCGGCCGGCGCCTGAAGGAGGTTACAATGGCGAAGGCGAAGTCGATATACGTGTGCTCATCCTGCGGCTACGAGACGCCGCGCTGGCTGGGCAGGTGCCCAGAATGCGGGGAGTGGAACACGCTGGAGGAGCGGCTGCGGGAGGACGAGAAGAAGCTGCCGGAGAAGAAACTGCGCCGGGAGCCGGGCATGGACGCGGACGCCATGCGCATCGACGACATCCCGGACGAAAACATATCCCGCGCGTCCTGCGGCATCGGGGAACTGGACCGCGTGCTGGGCGGCGGCGTGGTGGAGGGCTCGCTGGTGCTGGTGGGAGGCGATCCCGGCATCGGCAAATCCACGCTGCTCACCCAGGCGTGCGCCAACATGGCGGAGGCAGGTATGCGGGTGCTCTATGTCTCCGGTGAGGAATCCGCGAGGCAGATCAAGATGCGCGCCAACCGGCTGGGCGCGGCGGGCAGCGGCTTTTACGTGCTCAGTGAGAATGACATGAACACCGTGGAGCGGCGCATGGAGCAGCTGCGGCCGGAGGTCATGGTGGTGGATTCCATCCAGACCATGTATCTGCCGGAGATGGCCTCCGCGCCCGGCAGCGTGTCCCAGGTGCGGGAGTGTGCCTCCCGGCTGATGCGGCTGGGAAAGGCCTCAGGCTGCCGCACGTTCCTGGTGGGCCACGTCACCAAGGAGGGCTCCATCGCGGGGCCCCGGGTGCTGGAGCACATGGTGGACGCTGTGCTGTATTTCGAGGGCGACCGGCAGCACCAGTACAGGCTGCTGCGTGCGGTTAAAAACCGGTTCGGCTCCGTCAACGAGCTGGGCATGTTTGAAATGGCGGAGGAGGGCATGGTGGAGGTGGGCAACGCCAGCGAGGTGCTGCTCTCCCAGAGGGCCCACGACGCAAGCGGCTCCGTGGTGATGTGCGCCATGGAGGGCAGCCGGCCCCTGCTGACGGACGTGCAGGCGCTGGTAGCGCCCACGCTGTTCGGCAATCCCCGCCGCATGGCCAGCGGCGTGGACCAGGGCAGGCTGGCGCTGCTGCTGGCCGTGCTGGAAAAGCGCGTGGGGCTGAGACTGTTCGACAAGGACGTATACATCAACATCGCCGGCGGCATGACCCTCACGGAGCCCGCCGCGGACCTGGCGCTGTGCGCGGCGGTGGCCTCGTCCCTGTGGAATATCACGCTGCCCCGGAACGCCGCCGTGGTGGGCGAAGTGGGCCTGTCCGGCGAGATCCGCGCCATCGCCCAGGCGGAGCGCCGCATGCACGAGTGCATGCGCATGGGCTTCGACCTGCTGGTGCTTCCCAGGGGCAATCTGAAGGGCGCGCGCGTTCCGGAGGGCATGCGGGCCATAGGAGCGGACACGCTGCCCGAGGCCCTGAACGCGCTGGGGCTGATCCGGCTGGGTCGGGAGGCGTAGCGGTCCGCGCGCTTTTCTCCCGCCGCGCATGAAAGCGCCGGAAACGGCGCACAATACGCGCGGGAGGTGGATTGCGTGAGGAAAACTGCCGCGATAATCCTGGCACTGGCCTGCGCGATGCTGGTCGGCTGCGTGCGAACCGGAAAACAGACCGCTGCGGACGAAGGGGCCGCGAAGCCCCGGATCCCGGAGCGGCTGGAGACGGGCGAAGACGGAACGCCCCTGCTGAAAGTATACGACGTTCGGGCGGGGGACACGGAGACCATGGGCCTGGAGCGCTATGTCGAAGGCGTGGTCGCCGGGGAGATGCGCAACGATTGGCCGGAGGAGGCGCTGAAGGCGCAGGCCATCCTTGCCCGCACCTACGTGCTGAAATTCGTGCAGGACAAGAAATCGAAATATGAGGGCGCCGACATATCCACGGACGTGGCGGAGGCCCAGGCCTACGACGCCGGGGGCGTCAACGATCGCGTGCGCCGGGCGGTGGAGGAGACCGAAGGGCTGGTCATGAGCGTGGCCGGAGAATACCCCTTCGCCTGGTTTCACGCCCACGCGGGCGGCATGACGGAGCTGCCCTCCGTGGCGCTGGCTTACGACGGCGGCGACCCGGCTTACCTGACCCCGGTAGAGTCGCCGGACTCGGACAAGGCGCCGCCGGAAACGGCGGGCTGGACGGCTGAGTTCAGCCTGGACGAGATCGCCAAAGCCTGCGCGGACGCGGGCGCGGACGTGGGCGAGGTCACGGAGATCCGCCTGGGCGAAAAGGGCGTCAGCGGGCGGGCGAAGGAGCTGATCGTCAGCGGAAAGGCCGTGTCCGCCCCCGAATTTCGCATCAACATCGGCGCGGACGCTCTCAAGAGCACGCTGATCGACGAGGTTCGTCTGGAGAATGGCCGCGCTGTCTTCTCCGGCCGCGGCTTTGGCCACGGCGTGGGCATGTCCCAGTGGGGTGCCTACGCAATGGCGGAGGACGGGAAGAGCGCTGAGGAAATCATCCGACACTATTTCCGGGATGTGGACATCGTGGAACTGTGGGATGACTGAGGCTTTCGGGCCCCGAGGACGATCCTGTCCGCGGGGCCCGACTGTATACAGCGGTGAAAATGAGGCAATACCGGGCAGGTACGCGGCAAAAAGACATGCGAATCGGTGTAGACATTTTATGTTAAGTGTGGTATAGTTTTGGTACATGGAGAAAATCCGCGCAGGGCGGCATTCCGCCCGCAGGACCCGTGTGATGCATTTGGAGGATTTGCGATGAAATCGATCATACTGGCGGCAGGCTACGCCACGCGCCTGTATCCGCTGACAAAGGACATGCCCAAGGCGCTGCTGCCCATCGGCGGCGGAACGGTGCTGGACCTGCTCATGGAGAACCTGTGCGGCGTCGAAGACATGTCGGAAGTACATATCGTGACCAACCACCGCTTTGCCGGGCAGTTTGAACAGTGGAAACGGCTGGCCGTCGGGGCCGGGCGGTACGGCGGGGCGCGCGTTACGATCTGGGACGACGGCACCACGTCCAACGACGACCGGCTGGGCGCGCTGGGCGACATGCAGTTTGTCATCCGACACGCTGCGCTGGACGACGACCTGCTGGTGACCGTTTCGGACGACCTGTATCCCTTTGCCGTGCGCGACGTGGTGGAGGACTTCCGCGGAAAAGGCATGGACACCATCGTGGCCACCCGCCTGCGGGACGTGGAGCTGCTTCGCCGCTTTGCCGTAGCGGAGCTGGACGACGAGCGCCGGGTGCTGTCTCTGGTGGAGAAGCCGAAGGATCCGCCCAGCGACGTGGCGGTGTTCGGGCTGTATGTGTACCGGCGGGAGACCGTGGCGCTGCTCAAGCGGTATTTGGACGAGGGCAACGCCCCCGACGCGCCGGGACACTTCCCGGAGTGGCTGTGCCGCACGGGCCGAGCGCTGAACGCCTTCCTGTTCGAGGGGGAGTGCATCGACATTGGCACGCCGGAGAGCTATGAGGCCGCGAAAAAGAGTTTCGGGAAGGCCTGAGAAAAGAGAAACGAATTGACCGCCCCCCTCCGCATTGGACGGGGGCTGTCAATTCGTTGAAAGACCCCGGTTTTTCGACGAGAGAAGAAACGCGAAAAATCGCGCACTGCTCACACGAGATTTCTGACTGGCAGGTATCCATTTTCTTCCGAAAACGCAAGCGATTTCTCCCAGAAAATGCAGCTTTGACGTACACGCCGCCAACTCTGATTTTTCATGGGGCGGTCTCACACCTCCCCATACTCCTTCATGAGTTTGTCAATGAGCTGACCGCCCCCGTCCGCATTGGACGGGGGCGGTTCTTTGACTGAACAACAGGCTGCGGGCCGCAAAGAAAGAGAAGTTGGTTCCATACCTGAGACAGAGGGCAGCTCCTTTCGCAAGGCAGATATCGCTGGGCCGTGCGGGAAGCTGTCCGGACGGGTGAAGAGAGA
>JAEEGL011271033.1_pt1 | contig 12255 bp, 3 predicted proteins | sample 9134231 | NCBI WGS metagenome assembly JAEEGL01 (sample SAMN16246548, study PRJNA631951) | gut metagenome | biome: gut microbiome; feature: rumen; material: fiber-attached | host: Bos | place: Iran: Karaj | collected 2018-10
TATTCTCTGATATTATCCACTATTCTCTGGAATTCTTCTCCATTCTCAGCAATTCCCCTCAAATTTTTTGCTTTTTTCTTTTTTTATGAGTATAATAGAGGTAATCGGTAGAGTTTTTATATTTATAGTCTATAGAAAATGGGTGTTGATAAAAAAGAAAATACGAGTGAAATAACCTCTGAAAGTTCTGAAAAAAAACATTTATTTGCCTCTATAAGAGGAGAAGTCTCAAATTTTTATAAAAAATTAACTAATAAGGAACAAAAGGATCAAGATCCTCCTTTTGAATTTATGGATGATGATACTGTTGCCGCTGACTCATATCATCTAAGTAGTGATCAGGAATTAATTACAACTTGTTCAAATGTTTTATCTCAAGATAGTGACAAGATAAAGTTATATACTTGAGATAAATATTCTAAAATGGTATCACAAATCTCAATAGAATGAGCTCCTACTTGGGTATGACATTCAATCAAATCTTATATTATTTTTTCTACACCATTAGATGGTAATACAACATACCTAAATTTCCCTTGGAAAATGAGAGATAATCAAAAAGATAATATAAATCCTCGTTTTGTTGGGGCACAATATTATGATGAATGGTTGAAAGAAAAAAAATATATTAATAACATAGATGAAAAAAATCCTAATACCTATACATCTATTATCTATAATAATTGTATTTTTGATATACCAAGACTTACTTGACGTATTAATGTAAAACAAACTGAGCTGAAATTAGTTTATAATCCTAATAAGACAAGAGAATATCGTAAGAAATTATTGGAAAAAAGAGAGGTAGATTTGACGTTAGCAAAGATTGATTGGAAAGATATTTCTTGAACATATACACCTAACTGAACAACAGAAAAAAAAAATATTAAAGAAGATATGATGTTTACGGTAAAACCTAGTAATAATCCAATAGATTATGATACATCTTTCATGAAAGATATTGATATTCAAACATCTTTAACTCAAGATATTACGTTTGATAGACATATTGAAATGCAAGGAGAGGATACGTATATTAGAAAATTAATTTTGAAGACAGGAGATAAATCATTTTCTCCACTCTTAGATGTTAAATATCAGGTAAACTCAGAAACAGGATCCTTGGAACTTGATACTAAGAATTTAAAAAATCAAACTATAACTGTTAATGGTTTTGAATTTAAAAAATGTACTTTTACTCCGAAAAAAGATGCAAAAGGACAAAATACTTTAGATTTAGATATTCAATTTGATCAACAAGAGTTAGAATCTTATCGTAATCATATAATGGGAAGTTTTATTGCAGTTTATAATCTGGTAAATAAAGCAGAACTTTGAGATTTTAAAAATTTAAATAAGATAGAAAAGTGATTATGGACTTATGAATCAGCAGAAAAACATCATATTGATTATACACAAATTAAGTGATATTGGCAATTAGGATTGAAACCAAATTCATGAGAATCATGTAATATCCGTTTTAATGTTGATCAAAATGGAAACATTACATTAAAAGATGAGTACGAACAAACATGAGTCACTTTACCATTAAATGTTATGCAAGCAAAAGAAAAGGCTCATTATAATATTTCTCTGGAAAATAATAAGTTAGTTGCTCGTTTAAATTCAAAATCAGTTGAACAATATCAGTATGTATCTTTTTCAAAAGATGGAAAGGATTTATCTTGAATAAGAGGATTCTATAAGGAGTGACAAGGAGAAAATGGTACTAATAATTTTTCATTATTTGATCAATCTTGAGTAAGAATATCGAGTTTTAATCTGGATTATGATCAAAAAACTGGATATACTTTTGATAAAGAAAAAAATAAAATCAATCTACAGGCTGAATTATTTTATGATAAAATAGATAATATTCAACTTGCTCCATGAGTATCATGATATTTTGATGGCAATATCAAAAAGTATTTTAAAGAAGAATTTGATAAATTAAATTTACCTCCAATGGCAGGAGTTGATTATAATGGAAAATTTTGTAGTGTAGATGTTTCCAAGGATGGAAGAAAAGTAGACTTTAAGGAGGAATATCCAGATAAAGTAAGACAATTGGTAGAAAAAATTAAGAATATTTGTCAAGCTATTAATATGATGACTACATTAAAAGTTCTAGGACCTGATGGAAAAAATATTACTACAAGAAATGGTGGAGCTAATGGATATGGTCGTAGTTTTAGAATTGAAAACTTTGGAGAAAATCCTAATTTTATCTGTTCTGTGACAAATAATCAAAATCAGCAAGATATTAAATTTAAATATCAACATAATAAATTTGTGTTAGAAACTGAATCGATTAATATTACAAGTACATATAAATTGAAATATAATGATAAAACAAATGAAATTAAGATGGAAACAACAAAAGAATAAAAAAAATAAAAGGGGAGAAGTCAGACTTCTCTTTTTTTTATGGTAGTAAATTAAAAAAGAAGAAATTTGCATTTCGTTGCAAACTTTTTATAAAAATGAGAAAAATTTGCATTTTAGTGCAAAAAAATACCAATCATTATCCAAAAATCCTTCTTACGATGGATCTTAATCCTCAAACGGATTATGACGGTATTCAGAAAACCAATGTTTTAGATCGGTTGATGTGCAACATGTAAAAGAATATTGATTTTTTTTTACATATCAATGTTAACATGTAAAAGAAATGCGATTTTTTTTACATATCAAAATCCTCCGAATAAAAGATTAATAAACTTCACCCTGAATTGTGAAGGAGATCAGATTTTTTTTTTTTTTCTTTTACCCTATTCCTATGATATTTTAGAATAAAGACAAGATGATTTTATAATGAAATCAATGAAAAATCTTGATATCCAAGAAAATATTTTTATATATAAGTATCATTTTATTTTGTAAATACTATGTACGATGGCAAACGATTTTGAAAAAGGAGTAGATAAAATTTCTCAAGAAGTCTCAAAAGCAGCAGAAAATATGAAAGAAACTGCTTCTAATTTTGGAGGATGGTGGAAAAAATCTTCAACAGAAGAGAAAATTGCTACCATTTGTGGAGTTCTTCTTCTCATCTGGGGACTTCGAAAATTAAGACAATTCCTTTGGGGAGTAATTCTTCTCATTCTTGGATTCTTCCTTATTTCTTGATATTTTGATAGACCTTTAAGAAGATTCATCAATTGGTGTAAATCAATCGTTTCAGAAAAAAAGACAAAAAATTCTGAATCTAAAAAAGAAGAAAAATTAGAAAAAGTGGAAGTAAAAGATGACAAAGAAGAAAAATAAGAGGCGAGATTTCGCCTTTTTTTTAATCCCCTTTAGGTAAGGGGAAGTCCGAAGGACAGGGGGATATTCATGATATTGATTGTAAATCTAAAAAAATCCTCCAATAAGTTCATGGAACCTCGCCCTACCCCTCTCTTAGCAAGGAGAGAAAAATCACGCAGTGATGGGAGAGGTTGAAGAATTTTAAGATATTTCGCTCCGCTCAACATGATGAACACATTCTCCGATATTCTCAGTATCAATTCTCGGAAATTACCAACTATTCTCAGCCATTCCCCTCAATTCTCAGTAATTCTCAGCATTAATTCTCAGAAATTATGTAATTTTTTTATTACTATATCACATATTTTAAAAAACGGTATATAAAAAAAGATATTTTTCTATGATATGTTTTCTTTTTTTTGATTTGGGGATATAATTTAGTGATATTTTATAATATAAATAAGAGAGATATGACTGAGAAAAAGTTTAATATCATTACAGATATAAAAGATGGAAAAGAGATAGGTAACGATTATGATCTCGATAATGCAGAATCATTGAACAAGGAGGATATGCTATATTATGATAAATTTAATCAATATGCAGAGACAGTGATTTCTCAGTTTTTAAAAGAAGAAAAAGATAATTTAAATACTGTTAATGATATTCCCTGATTACAAAATGCATGGAAAGAATATGCAAAAAAGAAATTAGGTCTAGATACTTATGATGATACAACAGATACTCCACAAAATCAAGCTCCGGATTTGACTACAGAATTGAAAGATCTCCGACGTGCAAAACTACTTGATGAAATAGTACGACTTTTTAATAGTACAATAGATGTTAAAGAGCTAATCGCATCTATTCAGAAGAGTAATAAAATCGAAACAAAAGAAGTAGGTAATGATGATACAACAAGTAAATTGAAAACACTTTGGGAAACAGTGATCACAGAGAATTGATGAACTATTTCAAATGATCCTGAAGAAGAAGAGGAAGAAGAGGAAGAAGATGATGGAGATGTAGATGATACATCAGATAATAGCTTACCCGATGGAGATAATACATTAAAAGCAGGACATAAAGATATCGCAACACATTATCAAGATACTGATGAAGAGAAAGCAGAAAATTATAAAGCAGACGAAAAAGCAAAAATAAAAAAGAAACAAGATAGAATTCGTGCAAAAAGAGATAAAAAAGTTGAAAAATTACAAAAGAAAGCAGAGAAAGCAAAAGAAAATGAACATAACAAGAGAGCAGAAAGAAAGAATGCAAAGGCTCAAGAAATATCAAGAGAAAAAGAAGCTAAAGCAGCATCAATCGCTACTAAAAATGAAGTCACAACAAGAAAAAATGTGTGAAAATCTTTTTATGATGTGATTCATAATTATAAAGAACAAAATATCTTTACTGAGGATGTAAATGAAGATGTATTAAAACGTATTCCTTTAGACACATGGAGAGAGTTTAATAATCTTTTTGGAGAACTCTTAGAAAAAAAGCCAAGTGATTCTACAAAATGTAAAGATTTAATGTCATGAGATGAACTCAAAAAAAAGTTAAAATCTTGTAAAGATGCAAGTCATCTGAAAGCATTAAAGAAGTTCTGGGAGAGTTGTACTGTAGGACAAATGAAAGTTATTTATGAAGCAAATAGAAATACTTCAGATTATGATGTTACTTTCATGAGAAAAGCACTCGAGTTCGCTCATAGTCCTGAAGGAGAAAAAATGCTTAAGTGAACAAAACCAGAACCATTCTATTTCATTGCGGATCTCGATAAAATGGGAAATGTAAATACCGATAAGGTAACCATTTCTGGATCAGAGAGTCAGCTTTATAGTGCTTTTTTGCATAATTGTACGGTAGGAGATCGTAAAGGTAGATGAGGACAATTTGAAATTATTGATGGACCTGAAACGAGAGCAGTGATAAAACAATTCTTCAATTTAACGAAAGAATATAATCCAACGGCAATACAGACATTCAAAACAAAAAACAAGATAAACGGAGAGATTCAGACACTTGAAGATTTTGGAAAATTTCTCTATACATATCCTGATTTCTCAGTATTCTATGTTAATAAATTAAATCAAATAACAGGAGGAAATGTAACAGATCTCTTTGATTTAGTAAGTGGAAAGATGAAAGCTAAGACAACAGATCAGCTTGAAAAAGAAAGAGAACTTGAAATGGATACATGGAATTCTATGGAAGAATGGGAAGAGGCATTGGATAAACTTATGAGTGATCCAAACATGTTTGCACATTTAGATCAAGGAGTAAATACGTTAGGAAGCCTTGAAAGACATTCAAAAGCTTCTCTTATGATGATGCTTTCCAATGCATTGGACAATCAATTTTTACAATTGGTAACCAATTTCTTTGGAATTAATGGAGAAAAAGATGTAAAGATCCCTGCAAGTGTAAAAGGACAATTCTTAGCAAAATGTAGATTTGATGTAAGGATCTTTAAAGATCTTCATGGATTCGGGTCTCATCTTAAAGGACACAAAATTGCTTGAGGATTCGGATTGGAAATTCCACAAGATGCTATCAATTGGTTGATCGGTGAGATCGTACCGGGGTTTGTAGGTAAATTAAAAGATCTAAAAAGCTGATGCTTTACTCTCAATATCCCTATCTTAACTGCAGAATTCGCAAAATCTTTGAATGCAGATAGAATTGCTCAATCTAATGCAAGAAATGCAAATGCATTCCAAGAACTTCTTTTTGATGCAACTGCAGGTCTTCAATTCTGATGGAAACTTGGTAAAGCTCCACTTCCTGATAGTCCAGCCTTAGATGTAGCAGCAGATGTTATAGGTATAACCCTAGAAGAAGCTCAGAAAAAATTGCAAGAAAATTCTTCAACTATTGCTAAATTTTTCGGAAAAGAAAAATTGGTAGATGCAATGGAATATGTACAGTGGGTTGATACAGAAATTAAAAACCATCCTGTGGATAATGCTGAATTTCCACAAGTTTTTGATAACACTGTATCTTGATGGAAAGAAGCAGCTCAGAGAATTGATGAAGGAAAATGAACTAAAGAAGATATAGGAATTATTGCTAAAGCATTATGATGAACAACATTTAAAGAAGCTATTAATTATGTAAAATGGTGTAATAAGGAGATATGAAGATATAATGACAGTGATGACGCTCAAGAGTTATTACCATCAGTCCAAGAAACTAATGTAGAAGGATTAGACGATGCGATTAAAAATATTGATGAATGGGAAGAACCAACTGATAATGAAGATCCAGAAATTAAGGAAGAAAAAGAAAAATTTGAAAGATTCTCTGCTAATTTGACTTTGGAAGCAGGAATCGGATATAAGAGAGATTTTCTTAGAGGAATTGAATGAATTAATAGTACGATTAAAAAAGAACTTGATGAGGCAGTTCTTGAAACATTTGAAGATTCAAGACTTAAACAAAAAGGACTTACAGAGAGAGAAGAAAAAGAATTATATAATGGTTTTTGAGAGATATTCTTAGAAACTATAAAAAAGAAACCTACTTATAAAAATAATGCAGATTTCTTCAAACTTATTGCAGATTCTTTTAAAGATTGCATTAGCCGAGATGTTTGGAAAACAGGAAGAGAAAATGAAGAAGCAATGAAGGATTTGCAAATGATCATCTCTGAAATGGTAGTTGGTTTTGTAGAATATGCAAGAGCAGATCAAGTGAGACAGTTGGATAGAAGAACAAAACTTACAGAAATTCATGCAGGAATCGGATGGCATTTTGATCTCAGACATTTGAAGCGAAAGGATTTCTTTATCCTTAGATTTTCTGCAACGGTATCAAGTTTCATGATGAAACATGTAGAAAATAGTAAAAAAATCCAATATATGGATGCTTCATTGAGAAGTTGAATCGGAATGGATGATTATGAAAAATTATCATGAAATACATTAGATGATATTGCAAATTCATTGGATAAAAAAATCAGACTCAACGGACTCATTATTACCAGTAAGAAAGGAAAGATCAAAATTTCAGTTGATCATGCGAATGCTCCCTATATTTTAGACGGAACAGTAAAGACCAAAGTAAAAGCAACCAGAGTAGATCAAATTATCAATATCCACAATAATGGATGTGAAGCAGGAAAAGACTTTTACTATGATGGAGAAAATCTCTATCTCGGAGATGTCAAGAATATCTCTATTGCTCGTAGAAACTACCTTGATACTCAACAGGTTTATCTCTTTCTTTGTGGTGCAGAGTGAAAACCTTGAGTAGATAACACGACAACAGAAGGTAATTTACCTATTACAGAAGATATTCAACAAGCATCAGATTTTAATGAAATAAAAGAAACAAAAAAGCAGAAATACTCTCTCGATGATGTGAAAAAACAAGTAGATAACTTCGATAGTACTCGACGAAACGAAGTGGGAAAGAACTTCAAACAAAACTGAAATAAGGTTGAAGTGAACATAAATGGTGAATGGATCGATATTGCTTCGAAAAACATTGAAATTAGAAAAGATGAGAATGGTAAGTTTATTATTAAAGAACTAGCTACGATTTATAAAAAATATTGAGAATGTTGTACGATTAACTTCATTGATGAAACACCTAATGGAAATATTGAAGGTCAAGAGACAGAAATCCAAATCCAGATGGATGAGATTACAACATCTATCGATCTCTGACTTGTTAATAATGAAACTCCTGAAGCTGAAAAACTTACACCTGAAAAATTAGAAAGTCGTGAATTTGGTATTGGAATGCAATGGCTCAAACGAGATATTATGAATGCAAAAGGAGGTGGTAAAGATTACAATGACTTCCTTAATAATATCGGTGGATGAAGTGGCGATAATCTCCAAACAGCAGTAGAGATATTGAAAAGAAATCTCAAAAATGCAGTCGATCAAAAATTTGGAACGAGAGATATTATTAGGGTAAATAGAAAAAGACAGAATCTTGTTTGAAGTGGTTGAAGAGCTCCTGATTATGCGATGGTTGAACTCCATAGAAGTTGGTTTGAAGATATATTAAAAGCTTTAGATGATCCTAAAGTACAAAGCTGAATTTGTGAAAGAATTGCTGGTATTATGTCTCACGAAGAACTACTTTATATGGATGATCCAAAAGATATCCGAACAGGTTTGAAATTCTTAGTATACAAAAGACAAAAACAATACGAATCTTTGAAAGGACCTGCATGATTACCATTTCCACTTCCAGGTATTAGAGATCGTTGGATGGAAGATATGAAAAATATACAACAAGATGATATACTAAGCTGTAAAGAGGTAGTTGATGGTTTGTTTGGATATACAGCATATTATTATAAAGGAAATAAAATTGATGAAGGAAAGACTTATGATGCAACCGTTCTAGGACAAACAGCAGTTTTATTTGGAGAAAAATATGGACTTAAAAAGATTGAAAAACAAGATGAATTGAAAGAAGCATGAGCATGGCTTAAAGCAAATATGGAACAGAAAACAGATGAATACGATCAAATTTTATGAGTCATTGCTAAAAAATTAGATATGCCTATCGATGAGTTAAAAAATCAAACAAGTGAAAATCTGATTTTCAACAAGGATGGAACACTAAGAAATAAAGAAATTACTCTAAAAGATGGAACGAAAGTAACAATCAAAGCAGACATTGTATTCTATCTCTATGCAGCTTGTGGAAACGAATCTCTTGGACTTAAATTAAATGAAATTATCGTTAAAAAACCAGGATGAAAAGATAACCCAAGAAGATGAAACTGACAAGTTGATCCATCAACGACAAGCTGATATGAACTTAATGTTGCAACAGAGAGGCAATCATCGACTACGGTGGTTACGGCAGAACAGTGAACGATTACAGGAAGATACACGAAAGTTGTAGATACGAAGAAAAAAGAAAAAAACGATCCGAATGATTCAGATACTACACCTACTGATGAAATAGTAAAAGACGATCCAGATGATTCAAATACTACACCGACTGATGAAGTAGTAAAAGATGATATAGATAATTCAAGTTCGAGTCCTACTGATGAAATAGTTAAAAATAGTTCAGATTCAAGCTCTACAGATCAAAATTCAAATAATTCCTGAACTTCAGAAGAAACGACAACATCTTCTACTTTAGACATACCATGGTAAATGTAAATTTTATTTTTTAGGATAAAAAATATGAAAAAAATTTTTATAAGCTTACTATTAATCTGATATATAATGATAGGCTATAATATCGTTAATGCGACATTTGATTGATGTGATAAAACGGTATATACATGAATAAGATATGGATATAGTACTATCTTATCAGATACATTTCAGGCCGGTAATTCAGATAAAAAAATATTGGGAGTAGATATAAATTTTTATGAACAAGAGGATTTTAACCAACATAATCCAGATTTTTCTCCTGATAGTGATCTAAAAATGGGATTTACAGCAGATATTATTAAGCAACAATGAATTGTAAAGGCTTGACAAAATATGAAATTCTTACAAGCGACATGATATAATGGGGGGAAATATTCTATCAGGAAAGTACCACAACTTTGAAGAAATAATCAAAATTTTGGTATTCAATATATAATTACTAGTGCTCCTACCAGCAATCTTAATAATAAAAAAGTACATAAAGAGTGTATGTATTATGAGATTTCACGATGTGGAGATGGAATCAAAGATAATGATTGGAGATGAAGATGTGTAGTGAAAAATGGAATAACAACATGTGATGATCCGGAACAATGTGATCCAAATGCACCAGAAAGCACTTGGGATCCTCATACATCTAATCAGTTTTGTAATCAAAATTGTAAGTTAGAGACCAAAACACAACCAAAACCAACATGTAAAACAGTAACTACCGAATATAACGGAGAAAATTTTCCTAAGGATAAAATTAAACAACTTTGTTGAGATAGACCTAATAACACTTATGGTTTGTATATTACATGAGCTAAAAAAGATGAAGCAAATCATAAATGGACTTGGCAATGTCGTTTAACTTGGAATGGAGGAGAAGCTCTTTCTGATGTCTGTGAAGCTCCTTATGAATACTGTTGAGATGGAAAAATTACAAATGGAGAATCTTGTGATCCAAATGCACCAGATTGGAATTCTCAAACTTGTAATCCTGTTACTTGTGAAAAGAAGGCAACTCCGACTCCTGAATGTGATACAGTTACTCATAATTATTATATAAAATGAGTAAATGAAGGGAAAGATATGAATAAGTTATATAAAGATGCTATAGGAGCTTTATCGATTTCATTTTGTAAAATTGGAAATCTTGTTTCTGATGCTAACTGAAATTTCTTTACAGAAGATAAAGCTAATCATAAATGGACTTGGAAATGTGCAGATGGAGGTAAAACTTCTCCTACTTGTAGTTTATCATACACACTTCCAGACCCGATATGCGGAGAAGATGCCTCTTTTACTCCTGTATGGACCAATATCCCTTGACAAAGATTAACTGAAAAGAGTAAGAATCTTTGTGAAATTGGACAATTAAGGAGTAATACTTTTAGTTATAACGATGGTGGTTATACTTGGAGATGTACAAATGGTGGGAAAGATAACATTTGTATTGCAAAAGATGCACGATGTGGAGATGGAATAAGACAATCTGATTATGAACAATGTGATCCCAATGATTCAAGTCAAATTGGTCGATGAAATGGAGGATGTTCTATGACTTGTGAACCTATCAAAAATCAAGATCCTTACTGTGGATCAGAACATAATAATCCAAAATATAATACCAACTTCCCAACTGCAAGATTAAATGAAAAATCTGACAATCTTTGTGTGAATGGAAATGTATCAGATTTTAACTTTGATTCTACAAAGGGAACCTATGTTTGGAAATGTAATGGAAAATCAGGAACAACACCAGCTCCTTGTGAAGCAAAAGATCTTCGATGTGGAGATGGAATCAAACAAGCAAATTATGAACAATGTGATGGAAATAATGGAGTTGGAAAAGGAGAAATTTGTGATGAATCATGTCATATTAAAAAAGTTGCTATAAACATCCATAAATCTTTTAAATCTGCTACTTGGGATGGTTCAAAATGGGTTGTAGTATGGACAATTACAGGTTCATCAGTCAATCAACCTGCAGGATCAACACTTACTCTTATTGATACATTCCCAGCTAATTACAGTTATGAAAGTAATGATAAAAACTATCCTTATTCAAATGGTGAATTTACAAATATCCCAGTAAATACGGATTTTAGTTTTGATATTACGACTACAACAGATAAAATCCACGCTACAGCAGGAGAAAATAAAATCTGTATTAAAAACCAAGAAAAAGAGATCTGTGATAAGGCAGAGACTCCAGCTTTGAAAATCGAAAAAGTTGCTAAGACGAAAAAAAGTGACATTACAAAGGTCGGAGATACTGTTGAATGGAACATCAAAGTCACTTCTCTCAAAAATTCAGTAACAAACTTTGATATTACAGATACTATTCCAGACAGTCTGACTTTTGATTCTGATTCTGTTTCTATTTCTCCTAGTACTTTGAAAATATCAAATAAAGGAGATGATAAAAATCTGAATCTTCATGTGGATGGTACTTTGACACAAGGAAGTTCTGCTACCATTACGGTAAAAACAAAACTTGCTCAAGCTGTTTCAGAAGTAAAAAATAGTGCTTGTATTGAAGGAACAACTCCACTTTGTGATACAGGAACAGTAGAAACAGATCTAAAAGCCTATCCTTGGATCAAAAAAGTCTTCCTTGTAGACGGAAACGAACAAGAAGAACTTAAAGATCTTCATAAAGGTGCAGAAGTACAATATAAAATTACTTTTGGAAATACCGGAGATAAGATCGCAAAAGTTAAATTCAAAGATTTTAAACCTGCAAATCTAGACGAACTAAATATTATAAGTGCTACTTATCAAGATGGAACTACGGTTGATCTTGATAATACGATTGAACTTAAGAAAAATGATATTGTTACGGTTTTAGCAAAAGGAATCGTTACAAAATACA
>JAEEGL011434362.1_pt1 | contig 12255 bp, 6 predicted proteins | sample 9134231 | NCBI WGS metagenome assembly JAEEGL01 (sample SAMN16246548, study PRJNA631951) | gut metagenome | biome: gut microbiome; feature: rumen; material: fiber-attached | host: Bos | place: Iran: Karaj | collected 2018-10
CATCGCAAGCTTCGGTATGGTATCCACAGGATTGGTGTATATAATCCTTCGGTTGCCGATCAGGGAAGGCATCCACGAACGACCCTTGTTGGCGGTGGGGGAGAAGTCCACGAATATGTCTTCGGTTGAAGGGAACCAGGTTCCGTCTTCGCGGCGGACGTTCTCGGATTCGATTACGAGGTCGCGTATCCAGTTGACACTTGATGCATTGAAAATCCTGGCGGAGATGGTTTTCAGGGCATAGTCTTCGGCATCTACGGTCATCACTCCGTAGAATACCGGGGTGGTGACATATTCCTTGGGGCTGAATGCTATGCGGTAAAGTTTGGCCCCGTCGACCGTAAGGCTGTCTTCAAGAGCATAATTGTAGAACAGGCTGGCTGTCGAACTCAGCGGCGACGGGATGTTGATGTTGGATGCGTTGAGGTACGGCTCGTAGAAGTTCAGGGACAGGTCGGAGAAGCCGGAGAACTGCCTGAGGGCATTGTTGGCGTTAAGGCCCGATACGTTGCTGGCAAGCATTTCCTCTTTGTCCATCAGGGGGTTGCGGGAATGGTACCGCTTGGAGACTGATTCCGCTATCATCGAGGGAAGGTATGGGTTGCCGGTGACGACGGACGTGTCCATGTAGTCGAAAATGAAGCCGTAAGTCTTTTTAACGATCTTGAATCCCAGCTTTTTCTCAGCGTCTGTAAGACCCACCCATGTCTTGGTGTAGACATCGCAGGTGTATTGCTGGCGGTTCGAAGGATTGTTCCTCGCCCTGGCTGCATCGACAAGCGCCATGATGCGTTTCATCGATGCGTCGGCAGCTGCGGCGGAACCTTCCCCGGAAAGGGGACGGAGACGGAAATCGGCTTCGGTCTCTGACCCTTTTACTATCATGAATCCTTGAGACTCATATCCTTCCGCACTTACCGAAATGACAATGGCGGCAGATGTGTCACTGCATTCCAGGAGGTATCGTCCTTCGGAATCACATCCTGTCTTCTCCGATGTGTTCTCGGCAAGCACGACCGCCGACGGCAGGCCCTCGCCGGTGGCGGAGTCTGTCACCCTGCCCTTTACGACGGTATTCTGCCCGTTGCAGACGAGCGGGAAGAGAAATGTGATTATTATTTGCAGCCATTTGCGCATAACCTGCAAATATAATCAAAAATTCTGATTTATTGATTTCTCGTACCTTCTATAGTAAATATCGGAGAACAATTGCTTGATTTCCCTTGTATAATCATAGAAAATGAAAGGGGAGAACCAGCCTGCGAAAAAGGCTGTTGCACCCCACAGAGGGAACAGGATTATAATGGGAATCGATACCAGTATGAGCAGTATCCTGTAAAGGAGGAAGCAGGTTACAAAGCGGATTGAATTGACGAAAGCCTTGTCTTTCAGGTTTTTCTTGATAAAGGCTATGGTCAGGAGTGCCGGGGAAAGAATGATCGTTTCGGCTATGGCAAGAGGCGCCAGGGCAAGCAGCAGCGCTCCCCGGAGAACCATACCCGGTACCGTCGGGCCTGAGGTGATGCTGGAAAGCCTTATCCGCCTGGCTTCCCGGCGCTCGGAGAACTCCTCGGCCGACTTGATTATACCGGGATTCCGTTTCGACAGCCTTTCTACTATACGCTGTATCCCGACACGCCTTTCAAACTGCGAAGTACTGTGCCCTTTCTCCCTGGACCAGAATATGTTGGATGCTTCCCACAGGCCTTTGTACCGCTCATCGTCAGGGAGATAGATTATGGATTCCTTGATACGTTGTTCAAGTTCCTTGAGAAGGTTCCGCATAATGACCGCGTCTTCCTCTCCTTCGTGAACAGAGCAGAAATCCCTGACGTCGATTGGGGGCGCCACGCTTACGAGAAGGCGGCTCCTGAACTCGAAATAGTCTTCGTACTCCAAGCCTACCGGAACTATCCTGACTGGAATCTCTTCGGGTATGCTCCGGATGGCTTCGAGGGCGATCCTGGCGATTCCTTTCTTCAGGTGCAGGAGGCTGTGCATGGTTCGGTGCGTGCCTTCCGGCAGAATACAGAAAGGAACTCCGTCCGACAGCGCTTCAACACATTGGTCCATGATGTCCTGATTGGCGGCAAGGGCTTCCTTCCCGTCTCGTATCCTGTTGATAGGCAGCATCTTGAGGAACCTCAGTATAGGCGCTACAAACTTTATCCTGAAGATATCCGCCCTGGCTACGAACACTTTCGGCCGGTTGTCAAGGGAAAGCACGGCGAGGGCGTCCATCAGGGTGTTGGCGTGATTCGGCGCAAAGATAATGGCTCCGTCCTGCGGAATGTCCGATATACCGGTATACTCTACGTTCCTGTAAGATTGCCTGAAGGATCGGTTGATGTACGGAAGGAGAATATCGTATAACCGGTTCCTGGAATGGATCTTGGGCTCTTTGGTTTCGGCTTGTTGTCTTGGCATAATGCAAATATCGAAAAAAAAGACTAACTTGCAATATGAAAATCAAGAGAATCCATATAATTGCTGCCGCGATCCTCCTCTCTGCCGCCGCTGCGGTGGCCATAGGCTTGGCTGTCAAGAACTACAGGTCAAAGGTCATCGAGAACCATCCTGTCCATCTCAAGGAACTGAGGTACAACAGGGTGTTCAACGACCTGAACGGCCTTCATCTGGAAGCTGCCGCAGCAGTAGGGATAGATCCGCCACAGGACCGGGAAGATGCTTCCTCAGGCAAAAAGAAACTGGTGGAAATAAAGTCCTGTGACCTGTATACCGTGGAACCCCTTACTTATTCCGTCCCTTTCCTGACAAAGGGAGCCGCAGCGCTCCTGAAAGAGATAGGGGAGAATTTCAGGGATTCCCTCTCTGCTAAGGGACTTAATCCCAATAAATTGATAATCACCTCATTGCTTCGTACGAAAGAAGACGTGGCCAAGCTCCGCAAGGCAGGCAACATAAACGCTTCTGAGAATTCCTCCCACTGTCACGCCACAACATTCGACATAGCTTACGGCCGTTACGACAAAGTCCCTTCGAGGCGGGGGCGGGAGTATGAAAGCGTCCCTCCCGAGCAGCTGAAGATGGTCCTTGGTGAAGTCCTCAGGGACCTGAGGACGGAAGAAAAATGCTATGTGATATACGAAATGAAGCAGCATTGCTTCCACATCACCTCCCGCCGCTAGGCCTCTCTCTCGGTGACCGATGCGATGGAGGCGTTTTCGCCGGCAAGCCATACCAGGTCGCCGCTCCGGAACGGTTCGTCAGGAGACGGGTTGGTAATCAGGGCGCCGTCCCTCAGAACGCATATCGCCATACAGCCTCTGGATCTCATCTTCAGTGCCCTTAGGCTCTTTCCGAACATGGGGGAACCTTCCAGTATCTCCACGGGCCTTACTACAAATGATTCATCTTCAGGCGACAGCGCGCCGGGAATGACCGGCTGGACGGCTGTGATCTCATCTTTCATCAGGTCGCGGAAAACCTGGAGCTGAGCCTCGGTGCCGACTGCCAGGAGCCTGTCGAAAGGATAGACTTTGGCGTCGGCGGAAGGAATGGTGATCGACTTGCTGCCGCGGGCTATCTTTATGATGTTCACTCCGGCTTCTCCCCGGAACGGAAGATCTTTCAGAGCTTTGCCTACATATTGGGAATCGGGGGAGAGGATGACATCCTCTATGTGCACGTTGTATTTCTCAAGGTTCTCACGGACCGTCGTAGTGACAGGAGCCCTCTGCCTATCGCGCTTGTCGGTGGCTTCCAGGTTGCTGAAGAAACGCTCTTCGAGATGGACATGCTTCCGCATCAGGCGCCTCAGCGGAATGGCCGAAAGGATGATTGTGACGGCAAGGAGCAGTATCACGGCCCACGACAGGACGAAATGCGAGGTAATGACCGTAATAACTATGGCGATGGCTATGAATATCCTTATAAGGTCGAGGGACATTATCGTCCAGATGTTGGAATGCCGGTCCTTGATCAGGGTTTGTATGTCGCTGTTCATGGAACGGTTGCTGCTTGTCATACCGTACAGGAAAGGAGCCATGACTACCAGGGTGATGAGAGTAACAACCAGCGAGCGCGCAGTCTGGCTCCAGGAGGGTAGCCACCTGTCGATGCCCGGGCCAAGGAAACTCCTGGATGCGAAGAAGATGGCAAGCAGAAGGACCAGATACAGTCCGACCCTCATTGCATAGCTCTTGATATAAGTCTTCCAGTCTGAGGCCTCAGTCTTGCTCCTTGGCTTGTAATCATCTGCTGATGAGCTGTTTACCTTGTCAAGGAAGGATTTGGGCAATACCTTCTGCAGCCATTTGCTCACCGGATCCCCGGCCTTTATCATATATGGCGCCGTGAATGTCGTTATGACCGATACTGCAATGATGACAGGGTAGATGAATTCCCTGAGGACGCCCTTGGAGCATCCCACTGACGCTATGATGAATGCGAACTCGCCGAGCTGGGCCATCGAGAATCCGGAATGCACGGCGACATCGAGGCCGTTTCCCGCTACCAGGGCACCGGTCGTCGCAAAAACCAGCAGGCCGGCGACGGCGGCTATCGCTATCACCAGTATGGTGCCCCATTTCTGGCCTATGACCACAGGGTCCACCATCATACCGACAGAGACGAAGAATATGGCTCCGAAGAGGTCTTTTATATTTGTCAACAGGTGCTCTATCCTCTCACCCTCAAGCGTTTCCGCAAGGATGGAACCCATTACGAAAGCGCCAAGGGCCGCCGAGAAACCGACCGATTCTGCTATGGCAACCATAGTGAAGCACAGGCCGATGGCAAGGATCAGGAGGGTCTCGTCGTTGAGCAGTTTCTTGACTTTTTTCAGTATTGTAGGTATGACGTAGATTCCTACAAGGAACCACAGCACCAGGAAGAACACCATCCTGGCCAGGGCGAGGGCGACCTTTCCGCCTTCGAACTTGCCGGTAGTGGCAAGCGTGGAGAGCAGCACCATCAGGACTACGGCGATGAGGTCTTCCACCACGAGGCAGCCGAAAATAAGTGAGGCATAGGGCTTGTTTTTCAGCCCCATGTCACCGAAAGCCTTGATAATCACCGTAGTGGACGACATCGACATCAGGCCGCCAAGGAAAATGCCTTCCATCATCGACCAGTTCATGAGCTGCGCCAGGATGACACCGGTTACGAACATCCCGGCGAATATTATGCCGACCATGGTCATTGCGCCCGTCCCCACTTTGAGCAGTTTCTTGAAACTGAATTCGAGTCCGAGGGCGAAAAGAAGGAAGATGATACCGATTTCGGACCATTGACTGACCGCTTCGGTGCTGGTGATGTGGAACAGTCCGAGGTGCGGTCCAACTACGAAGCCTGCGATAATGTATCCGAGTATGAGCGGCTGTTTGAGAGCCTTAGACAATATAGTGAAAAAACCCGCCGCTATGAGTATGACGGCAAGGTCCTTTACAAGATTTAGTTCTTCAGACATTAATCGGTAGCAAGAATGGTCATCCGGATGCAAAAATAGCAATAATCGTTGACAATTTGCTAAAAAACTGCATGGGTCCGGTTTTTACTTAATATGTAAAATTATTAAATTTGCGGATGTCCTAATGGATATGATCATTAAAACCCATAATTATGAATGACAATGCACTGATGCTTCGCGCTGCGGACAATATCCGCATCCTCGCGGCCTCCATGGTTGAAAAAGCCAAGTCCGGACATCCGGGCGGCGCTATGGGGGGCGCAGATTTCGTAAACGTCCTGTTCTCGGAATTCCTTGTCTATGACCCTGAAAACCCTGCCTGGCCCGGCCGTGACCGCTTCTTCCTGGATCCTGGCCATATGTCTCCGATGCTCTATTCCGTCCTGGCCCTCCAGGGCAAGTACTCCATCGACGACCTGAAGCAGTTCCGCCAGTGGGGTTCCGTCACTCCCGGACATCCCGAAAGGGATCTCGCCCACGGGGTCGAGAATACATCCGGACCTCTCGGACAGGGACATACTTTCGCCGCGGGAGCCGCGGTCGCCGAGAAGTTCCTCGAGGCGAGACTGGGACATACTCCGATGCAGCATAAGATATACGCATACATTTCCGACGGCGGTGTCCAGGAGGAGATCTCCCAGGGTACAGGCCGTCTCGCAGGCCTTCTCGGACTTGACAACCTCGTGATGTTCTACGACTCGAACGACATCCAGCTGTCGACCGAGTGCCGAGAGGTAATGGCCGAAGATACTGCTGCAAAATATGCGGCCTGGGGATGGAACGTAATGACTATCAACGGAAACGATGTAGACGAGATCCGTGCAGCCCTCAAGGCTGCGAATGAGTGCAAGGGCCGTCCTACCCTCATCATCGGAAAGACCGTGATGGGAAAGGGTGCCCTCAAGGACGACGGTACCAGCTACGAGCACAGCATCAAGACCCACGGCGCCCCGCTCGGCGGAGACGCATATGTGAACACGATGAAGAACCTTGGCGCAGACCCCGAGAACCCGTTTGTGGTATTCCCCGAGGTCGAGGCCCTTTACAGAAACCGTGAGGCCGAGGTCCGCAAGATCGTTGCCGCGCGTCACGCTGAAGAGGCCGCCTGGGCCGCCGCCAACCCTGACAAGGCAGCCTTGCTGAAGGAATGGTTCAGCGGAAAGGCCCCGAAGGTGGACTGGAGCGTCCTCGTCCAGAAGGAAGGCTCGGCTACCCGCGCCGCATCGGCCGCCTGCCTCGGACTTCTCGCAGAGCAGGTTCCTAACATGGTCTGCTCCAGCGCCGACCTTTCGAACAGCGACAAGACCGACGGCTTCCTCAAGAAGACCCACGCTTTCGCAAAGGATGATTTCACAGGAGCTTTCTTCCAGGCTGGCGTAAGCGAGCTTACGATGGCCTGCATGTGCATCGGCATGTACCTGCACGGAGGAGTACTTCCCGCCTGCGGCACATTCTTCGTATTCTCCGACTACATGAAGCCGGCTGTCCGAATGGCCGCCCTCATGGAGGTTCCTATCAAGTTCATCTGGACTCACGATGCATTCCGCGTCGGCGAAGACGGCCCTACCCACGAGCCCGTCGAGCAGGAGGCGCAGATCCGCCTGATGGAGAAGCTGAAGAACCATCACGGAAAGGACAGCGTCCGTGTTTTCCGTCCGGCAGATGCCGACGAGTGCACTGTCTGCTGGGCCATGGCAATGGAGAATATGGAGACTCCTACCGCCCTCATCCTTTCCCGCCAGAACATCGCTAAGCTTCCGGAGGGCAATGATTATGAACTTGCCCGCAAGGGCGCCTATGTCGTCGCCGGTTCCGACGATGATTTTGACGTAATCCTCCTCGCAGACGGCTCCGAGGTATCGACCCTCGTAGCGGGAGCCGCCCTCCTGAGGGCTGACGGAGTAAAGGTCCGTATCGTGAGCGCTCCTTCAGAAGGCCTCTTCCGCAGCCAGAGCGCTGAGTATCAGGAGAGTGTCCTTCCCAAGGGTGCAAAGGTCTTCGGCCTTACCGCAGGACTGCCTGTCACCCTCGAAGGTCTCGTCGGCGCCAACGGAAAGGTGTTCGGAATGCCGAGCTTCGGCTTCTCCGCCCCTTACAAGGTCCTGGACGAGAAACTCGGATACACCGCCGAGAACGTTTACAACCAGGTCAAGGCACTGCTTGCCTAGAGAAGCCAAACCGAGAAACTATGAAACTCAAGAAACTTTTAGTCCTCACCCTCGCCGCAGCCCTTTCGGTGGCTGCGGCCTGGGCTCAGGATGACGATGCGGTCTATGCGGCCGACCTCGTCAAAGCCGGGCAGAAGGCTCCCGCCTTCAAGGTGCCAGACATGAATGGGAAGGTTCTTACACTCAAGGATTTCAAGGGCAAGTATCTCGTCCTCGATTTCTGGGCCACATGGTGCCCTGACTGCCGTAAGGATATGCCTCGGATGAAGGCCCTTTATGAGCAGGCCCGGAAAAGCAAGAAAAAGATAGCGTTCCTTGGGGTTTCCGCCGATACCGACAAAGCGGCCCTCGAGGCCTATGTCCGTGAGAACGGCATAGCATGGCCCCAGCTATATGAAGGCGTAAAACGCAATGAATCAGTTATTTCTGCCGACTATCACGTAAAGTGGATACCTTCCGTCTATGTCATCGGACCCGACGGCAAGGTCATCCTCTCCACCGTGATGATCGACAAAGTCGAAGCCTGCCTGAAAGAAATATCCAGTAGCGATATCTAATAGACAATATTAGCGACTCATTTCAAAACAGTCACTAAAACTGTATTGTAATAATGTTGCTTTGGATATGTCCTTCGTATAAATGATACTTATATACCTTCCTTGGAAGGTTAATAACATTATTCTCGCCATATCCGGTTTGCATTTTACGCGGAGAATTACAAGAGTATAAGCAGAAGGTTAATATAACACCAGTGCCACTAATGCCGTGTAAACTTACTCGTTGTATTACTTTTTCTCCTCCTTCCAGAAAAACAAAAGATGGCGACTTCCTTATAAATCGACTACATTTTAATTGGTGCCGTGTAAAGAACGTGGGTTCTATGCTACAATCTTTATTATTGTAACTAAATAGAAGATAATTAATGAAGTCTTCTTCATGTTCCTCGCTATTAATGTAAATGTCCGCTGGGATCAATTCCCAAGATGCGTCTGTCATTTGAAGAAAGCTGATAGGAAGATAATAGTGCAATCCTTTGAATTCTTTTTTATCATAGAGGATATCCCTGCTCATATTAGAGTCTTCAACATAAGATCCACTTTTGTTGTTCTCGTTCGAAGAGCATATCAATACGTCGGATTTGAAACGAGGTCTCTCGCTAGCAGATGATACGAGAGCTGGGAAATAATAGCTTTTATTACTATTATTGAGATATTCAATTTGTAAATATGGTGAAAGATTGTCATCATTAGTATTGGGGTTGTCTAAAACACTCAGCCTAATGCAGATATCTTGTGCAAAGATGCTATCATAGCAGCAAATTAATAAATTGATTAATATAGGAATAATCTTAACAAGATGTTTCATAGTAAACTACATTATTTTTCGAGTGTTATACCATATCATGGATTTGTAGTTAAAAGCAGCAAAAGTGTTTGTGTCATAGCTTCCATAAATTATGTTTAAATTGAACGAATTCAATGTGCTATGAGTAAGCTCTGCTTGATATGAGTAAGCCCAATATTCTGTCATTTCAATATATGATTTTTGTTTTACTTGTGCGGCCGTCATACCCATAGAAGCGGCAGTGATGTAGTTACATACATGAACGAATTCATGTCCCATTGTGATATATAACCCAATAGCGCTTGAAAAAGCTCTTTCCGAGAAATATACTGATGATTTTCCGGTAAGAATACCATTTTTGCTCAAAGGTTTTGTCAGAGCGTTGGCATTTTTCCTATCAAGAAGTTGTTTCGTTTTTTCAGGCACGTTTTCAACAGTAAAATTAACAATTATATTCATAGGTGCATCTGGATACCATTCCTTTTGACAGTTACGTAGGATCTCATCAGTAGCCTCTACAGTTGAGTCACTATTAATACCCAAATCTTGAAGGCCTCTACTGAATGCTATTGCTTGTGAGTTATCATAATAACCTCCAACTCCATAATTCCAGCCAGAGGATCCATAATTGATGTATAAACCTATTCCCGATATAGGATTACCTGTTCCTAAGCCACCACCAACGTTCCAATTAATATTACCTTGCGAACAACTTATCGAGGCATTTACAGAAAAAGCACCAAATGATGCGTAAGCAATGCCTGCAAAAGACAACGCTCCTGTATTCCATCTGAAATTATAATCATAAGACATACTCATAGCAACGCCTGAGCCGAATCCTCCTCCTCCAATTCTATAACCAATCTCTCCATACAATCCTAAAGAAAAACCATTTCCCCATCCTACATTCAAACCAAAACCTAATGGTATTCCAAGAGGTGAAAAGTTTAATCCAATACTAATGCCAGTATTTCCAAGGCTCCAAGTCAAGAACTCCCCACTCTCATCCGTGTACCTCAGCGGATTGTTCAGGGCATAGGCGTAGCGGTTGAAGTTCTGGGTGAAGCCGGGGGCCTGGACATAGGGGTCGGGTGCAAGGAAGACGCCGATGACCGGGTCGTAGAAACGGGCGTTCATATTGACGAGGCCCGCGAGAGGAAGCCACTCGTGGCCCGTGTATCCCCTCCCGAGCATCAGGGTAGGCTCACTGCCGGAAGCGTAACAGGCCTGAGTCGCAGGATCCCGCATCCGCCCCCAGGGGTCGTAGCTGTTCTCCTCCAGGACGGTCCCCGTCGCATCCGTCACGTGGGTGATGCTGCCGAGGTAGTCCCTGTAGATGTAGCACAGCTGCCAGGTTCCGGAGCCTGACCTCACCATCACCGCCGGGGCCGAGTACGCATCCCCGTCAAGCCACAGCCTCCCTGCGCCGGTCACAGTGTCATACTCATAACGGTTGCCCACATAGTGGAGGCTCGTCCATACATCGTTCACCCCGGTCCCCGTCCGCATCCGGACCCTGTTGCCGTCCTCGTCATAGTCGAATGCCGTAAGCTTCCCGTCCCTCAGGATATAGTATGCCTTCCCGCTCGGGGTGCCATAATTGATGCCCCGTCCGGCACTTCCAGCCGCTGCAGCAAGGCTGTCGGGACCGTTGACCTCCCTGAGGCGATAGCTGATGCTGTTGGTAGGGGTGCCGTATGTATATGTCCCCACCCCCGATTTCGTGGCTATCCCGCCATAGCCGTTGTACGTGACCACCGTCGCCCCGTTCACCTGAGTCAGGCGGTTCAGCTGGTCATATCCGAACGTTTCGGTGATGCTCCTCGTGCTGTCAGTACGGGACATAAGGTTCCCCGTCAGGGGATTGAAACTGTACCCGAAGTTCTGGAACGTCCCCGCCTTGCGTCCCGTAGGGAGACCGCGGCTGTCATAGGTATAGGTCCTTACCGTACTGCCGGACTGAATCGATGTAGGCTGTCCGAAGTCGTTCTCTCCCAGAAGGCACCACACAAGGGCGGTGTCCTGAAGGGCCGTCGATGTCAGACGGGTGCTCGTATGGATGCCGTGGCCGTATGAATAATGCTCCGTCGCCTCGAGGCCGTCCCCGGTGGTGAACTTCCTCTTTCTCATCATTCCGCCGGAATATGTGTAGTCCGTCTGGAGAGACACGTTGTCGATGACCGTCTCCACGCTCCGGGTCATCCTCCCGAGACTGTCGTAGGCGAATGTCCTCGTGGAACTGCCGTCACTGTTGGACACCCCCGTAAGCCTCCCGTGGAAGTCGTATGTGTAGCTTGCGGTGACGCCCGAATGGCTCAATGTTACAAGGTCGCCGAGGACGTTGTATACCTTTGTCGTGGCGTGGTTCCGCGCATCGGTCTCCGTCAGTGTAGTCGTCCCGTCGGAGGCAGTCGAATAGGACCACGTCGTAGTCCCGGCGCTCGGGTCCGTAATCGATGTCCTCCTGCCGTACGCGTCGTAGCCGAACGACGTCACAAGGTCCCCCGGGGCCGTGACGGTGTAAGGATTTCCGTCGGAACGGTAAGCGTACGTGATCGTTCCGCCAAGGTCCGTAACCGACGTCGTCTGACCGGCAGGGTTCGTCATCGTCATCGTCGTCACACTGTCCCTCGTGGCAACCGTGGTGTTAGGGGAATACGCCCACGAAGACGTCCTCCCTGACGGCTCCACGGCCGACAACGGCCGGCCGAAACGGTCATACGTCCATACCGTCCACGCCGACGCGCCCTGTCCCGTGTAGGGATCGGAGGTGCGGCTGACCCTTCCTGCCGAGTCGTATTCCGTATCCGTATGCGCCCAGCTGCCGTCGCTCCTCTCTTCAGACACCTTAACCTCCCGACCCATCGAATCATACCTTACAATCTTCCCCGGGCCGTTCGAGGATGTCTCCGTCTCAGTCCAGCCACCCCCGGACACCTTCGCCCTTGTCCTCGAGAACGAAGTGCTGTCCGGCCTGGTTCCGCCGGTTACGAGGCCCCACGTGTCGTACTGTAGGGTCGACACCGCTCCGGACTGGACCTGCGTAATGGTCCCCGGGGAGCCATAAGCGTCGAAGTTTCCGTATGAGGTCGTCTGCCCCCTCCCGTCGGTCTCTGTCAACATCCTCCGACCATCGGAACTCCATGTATATGACTTCGTGGTCCCGGTAGATGCTCCGTACATCTTCGTAGTTTCGGACAGGGGGTTGCACCAGCTGTCATATGTGAACGTACGCACGCTGACGAGGGATGTCCCCGAAGCGCCGGTATATGCAGATTCGCTCGTCACCAGGCCGCTGGTGTTGTAGCTGTA
>JAEEGL011854397.1_pt1 | contig 12255 bp, 10 predicted proteins | sample 9134231 | NCBI WGS metagenome assembly JAEEGL01 (sample SAMN16246548, study PRJNA631951) | gut metagenome | biome: gut microbiome; feature: rumen; material: fiber-attached | host: Bos | place: Iran: Karaj | collected 2018-10
GCAAGCTCCTGCGCTTTGTCGGCAAGCTGATCGGCAAGGGCAGCAGCTTTCCCGGACAGGTCGCGCTCAGGCTCTGTCCCGATATTCTCAGCAGAGTGCAGCTTCCTGCCTATATCATCGCCGTCACGGGCAGCAACGGCAAGACCTCGACGGTCGAGATGATCGCCCATATCCTGCAAAAGAACGGAAAGCGGGTTGCGTGGAACCGTGAAGGCTCCAACCAGATCGAGGGCGTCACCACGCTCGTGCTTGGCAGCTCCACTCTTGGCGGCAAGGTCAAGAGCGATATTCTGCTCATCGAGAGCGACGAGCGCTTCGCACGCTATACCTTCCGCTACATCAAGCCCACGCACTATGTTATCACCAATCTCTACCGCGACCAGCTCACGCGCAACGGTCATCCCGAGTGGGTCTATGACGCGCTCGCCGACAGTATCTGCGACGGCACCCAGCTGATTCTCAATGCCGACGACCCGCTGGTATCCTGCTTCGGTCAGGGCAGGAAGGACGTCATCTGGTTCGGCGCGGACAAGCTGTCCTCCGATACCGCCACGCTCCAAAGCGCCTACAACGACGGCGCATATTGTCCTGTATGCAAAAAGCCCATGACCTACAGCACCTACCACTACAATCATATCGGTCACTATCAGTGCACCTCCTGCGGCTACAGACGTCAGGATACCGCTTACACCATCACCGCCGTCGATCTTGACCGCGGCGAAATGGAAATCGACGGCATGTACCGCATTTCTCTCGCGCTCAAGTCGCTGTATAATATCTATAATATTCTCGCCGCCTACACCGTCGCGCGGATCGTCGGCATCGACGGAGCGGAAATCGCGTCGGACATGAGCGACTATGTGCTCAAAAACGGCAGAGTCATCACCTTCACGCTCGGCAGCCGTCACGGTACGCTGCTGACCTCCAAGCATGAGAACAGCGTGTCCTATGACCAGAGCCTGCGCGTCGCTTCAGCATATAAGGAAGGCTGCGACGTGCTGATTATCGTCGACGCCATCAGCCGCAAGTATTTCACGGGCGATGTTTCGTGGCTGTGGGACATCGACTTCGAGATGCTCAACTGCGAGAATGTTCATCAGATCGTGCTCGCGGGCACCTATGTCAATGACCTGGGGCTTCGCTTTGAGTATACAGGCATCCCCGCGGAGAAAATCCACTGCTTCGCCGACATCAACGAGGCGGCGGACTACCTCGGGAGCGACCGCAAGGAATACATCTACGCGATCACCTGCTTCTCCGACAAGGGCAAGCTGCTTGCGCGCGTAAAGGAGGATTAAGATGAAGCTTTTGCATTTGTACCACGACATCATGAACCTCTACGGAGAATACGCCAATGTTCTCGCGCTGCGTGATATTCTGCGCAAGGGCGGCGTGGACGTTGAAGTTGAGAAAAAGAGCTTCGGCGAAAAGGTGAACTTTGCTGATTACGACTTTGTCTATGTCGGCTCGGGCACCGAGAGGAACCAGAAACTTGTGCTGGAGGACTTCCGCCGGCTGGAGCAGGACTTCCGAGACTATGTCGGCAGCGGCAAGCCCGCGCTCTGGACGGGCAATTCTTTTGAAATCCTCGGCAGCGCCATCACCGACGCGTCGGGAAAAAGCTATGACGGCATCGGTATGTTCGGCTTTCAGACAACCGAGCAGAACAAGTCCCGCAATACGTCCGACGCGATTTTCGAGGCGGATTTTCTCGACAGACCGCTGGTCGGCTTTGTCAACAAGTGCAGCGAGATTCGGGGTATCGAAAGATCGCTGTTCCGCGTGAAGATGGGACTGGGCAACACCAAGGACGGAACAGGCGAGGGCATCCGTCAGAACAATCTGTTCTGCACGCATCTCACGGGTCCCGTGCTGATGAAGAACCCCGATTTTCTTGTCTATGTTGCCAAGCTGATGACAGGAAAGGCATTGGAGCCGAATCCGCTTGCGGAAAACGGCTATGCCATCACGCTCAGGGAGCTGAGTGCGCGGCTCGAAAACGGAAACAATTAATTTGAACTATCAGAGCGGGAGCAATTCCCGCTCTGTTTTATTCTTTGGGCAAAAATTACGCGTTTGTTACCGATGTAATCGGATATCACCCGTTTTTCGCACAATTTATGCAAAATGTGTGTAACGACAACAAAATTAGCAGGAAAATTTATGTGAATTCTCCGTGAAAATATTACGAAAATGATTGACTTTTGTAACCAAATCGGTTACAATATAGTGGAAGTTTCTTTTACGGAATTTTTTATGAGAATAATGCAAAGAATTGGAGGTGAGCTTTTGAGAGGTTTCTATAAAAAAATCACAGCTGCTGCGCTTTCCTGCGCACTCACACTGGGACTTTGCGGCGTGGCGTTCGCGTCCACCGACGGCAGAGAGAATATCGGCGGTCAGACCGAGCTTTATGTCCGCGCTTCCCAGATCAAGGACCTCGGCACTTATGTCGCGATTCAGGCGGCGCTGGATACCGCGCGCTACGGCGCGAGTGAGAACAACGTCTACCGTGTGGCGGTAGAACCCGGCAGCTATGACCTCACAAGAGCACTTCACATATACAGCAACACCGTCCTGCAGCTCGAAGGCGTGACTCTGAACCGCAATCCCGAGGCGACCGCCAATATGCTTCGCACGGGCGATTATGACAGCGAATCCGAGGGCGCGACGGGCTACAGCGCACATTCCAACATCACCATCGAGGGCGGCGTTTTTGACGGCGGCGGCACCGAGAACACGATGATCAAGGTCGCGCACGCCAAGAACTTCGTAATGAAGAATATCACGTTCCGGAACGAGCAGAACGGTCATATCATGGAAATCGCGGGCGTCGACGGCTTCACCGTCAAGGGATGCGCGTTCAAGGACCACCGCATGGATGTGGATGCGGTGGGCTATGAAGCCATCCAGCTCGATATTCTCAAGAGCGGTCACATCGTGCAGTGCCGTTCCGAGGCGCTCACGATGAAGAATATCCTGATCGAGGACTGTCTGTTTGAGGACTGTCCGCGCGGCGTTGGCACCCATACCGCGATACTCAACGCGCCGTTTGACGGTGTGGTGATACGCAACAACACCTTCCGCAATATGGGCAGCGCGGCGATTCAGGGAATGAACTGGAAGAACTGCGAAATCAGCGGCAACGTCATCGACGGCACACCGCGCGGCATTTCGATTTATTCGATGTTCGACGGCGGTCAGGGAACCTATCCCGCGAGTGTCCTTGCAGAGGAGGGCAACACCTCCACCGATATTTCCGAGAGCTATATCCGACCGACCGACAGCAACATCGTCATTTCCGACAATACCATCACCAACTGCGGCACTGTCAAGGATATCTACGCGCCCTATGAAAGCGCGGCGATCTCCATGGTCGGCAAGGTGATCGACAAGAATTACTCCACCTTTGAGGACGGCAGCGGCGCTCTGCCCAAGGGTGATTACTACATCACGGGCGTCAAGATTTTCGGCAATAACATCGAGACGAACGGCTACGGTATCCGTCTCAGCGACATCAGCTCCGTCACGATGGGCAGCAACCGCATCCGCTGCGCCGCGAACGAGTTTGACAAGGTCAAGTACCACGGCATCTCGCTTGCCGATGATACCATCGTAAAGTCCATCAGCGGCTGCGATGTTGAGGGCAGCGTCAACAGCGGCATTCAGGTCAGCGCCTCTCAGGTCGGCACGGTTTCCGACTGCCGCATCGTTGATTCCGTCGCGGACGCGGTACAGTTCAGCAATTCCAGCCGCGGCGGAGATATCATCAACAACTACATCAGCGGCACCAAGGACTGCGGCGTAGCGGCGATGGACAAATCCAAGATTGACAACGTCAGCGGCAACACCATCCGCGACTGCAAGTACAAAACCGTCTACGAGGCAAAGGAAGCCACCGCCAAGGCGGGCAAGAACTACTCCGAGGCTTCCGAACTGGAATCCATCGCGCTCAACTGGGATACGGTCAACATGGGACTGGGCGAGAGCTATGTGTTCAATATCACATCAACGCCTGCGTCGGCAAAGACCTGTTACATCTGGTCGAGCGCCGACCCCAACGTTGCGCGTATCGAGTATGACGGTCGCATCCGCGCCGTGGGACAGGGCAGCACAGAAGTGACTGTCACTGCCAGCAACGGTCTGACGGCGACCTGCAAGGTCAATGTCTATAACGCGCCCGACAGCATCACGCTCAACAAGAATATGCTGGTGCTCGGCGAGGGCGAGCAGTTTGACCTCAACAGCACCATTCCCGAGGGAACAGCGGCGCAGAAGGTTTATTACTATTCCAACAACGAGAACAGCGTGGCGGTCGAGAAAATCGGCGGTCTGGTGACGGCGAAGTCCGTCGGAACCGCGACTGTAGTTGCCAAGACCTACAACGAGAAGCCTGCAAGCTGCAATGTCATTGTCAAGAAGGCGCCCAACGCCATTTGGCTCGACAAGACCATTCTCAGTCTTGGTACGGGCGAGAGCTACGCGATTCATGCGAGTATTCCCGACGGTACCGCGTCGGCAATTACCTACACCTCGAGCAACGAGGGCGCGGTCAGAGTCGATCAGAACGGCAATCTTTTTGCCGTCGCCATCGGTACCTCTTTGATTACCGCATCGACCTTCAACGGTTACAGCGAAACCTGCGCCGTCACGGTCAGCGAGTCGCCCCAGTCCATTTCCTTCGCGGAGAACACGGCGACCATCGGCGTGGGAGAGAGCGTGCAGATTCCCGCACAGCTCTCCAACGGCATGTCGAACCTCACCTACAAATCCAGCGATCCCAACGTCTGCAAGGTGGACAGTGCCACTGGTATGCTTACAGGCAAGACCAAGGGCGGCGCGGTAATCACCGCGACCAGCCACAACGGCAAAACCGCCTACCTCGACGTTACGGTAGAATGATGGTAGAATAATTGAAATAGAAAGAAAAGCGGGAACGTGCTTCACAGCAGCGTTTCCGCTTTTCTTTTATGGATAATATCATGATTAATAGGCTTGCAGCCTGCGAATGGCTTCGGCGGGATTCTCTGCCTTGAACACCGCGGTTCCCGCGACGCTGACGTCAACGCCCGCTTCCGCAGCCTTCGCGATGGTGGCGTCGCCGATGCCGCCGTCCGCCTCAATCAGCACGTTCAGACCGCGCCTTTGGATCTCGGCTTTCAGCTCGCGCACCTTCGGCATCATGTCAGCCATGAAGCTCTGACCGCCGAATCCCGGCTCAACGGTCATGACAAGCACCAGATCGAGGGTTTCAAGATAGGGGAACACTGCACTTGCAGGTGTCTTGGGCTTGAGCACCAGACCCGCCTTGCAGCCGCGGCTTTTGATTTTGGCAATCGTCTGAGCCGCGTCGGAGTCGCTTTCGATATGGAAGGTGATGATATCCGCACCCGCGTCGGCGAAGTCGTCGATATAGCGCAGCGGTTCGCTGATCATCAGATGGACGTCAAAGTTTTTTTTGCTGAACGGGCGCAGCCACTTGATGACGGGAGCGCCAAAGGTGAGATTGGGAACAAAGTGCGCGTCCATCACGTCGAGGTGCATCCAATCCGCGCCTGCCTTGTCCATCCGTTCGATTTCCGCACCCATCTGGGAGAAGTCACAGGAAAGCAGTGACGGTGCAATTAACATTTCAGATACCTCCCTATGGCTTTTGTACGCCGGGAGCGGCGATTGCCGCGACGCCCCAGAAAATCGTGTAAATCAGCACCTCAAGCGTGCCCATAACGCCGATGTCGGCGTAGAGCGAGAGCGCCGAAGCGACCAGAATACCCAGCACGACAGCGACGAGCTGGATAATGATAGCCAGCGAGATGTTGCTCTTGATCCGCACGCTGCCCGAAACGGCGCGTGCGAGAGAGCTTGTCTTGCCCTGTGTGATCAGGTAGGAGCGCGAGCTTTCCTCAATCACGCTCTGCGCTTCCTTGAGCGCATGTCCCAAGCCGGTTGGCAGCACCTTGATGCTGCGGTAGAACAGTCCGTATAGCTTCGCGACGAGGTCGTCGGTGATGTTGAAGTCGGTGGTGCGGATCAGGAAGCTGATACCGTTTGTCTCCGCGCGCTGCAGCTCTGCCTGAAGCTCCTGGTCGGCGTGGTACTTGGTGACAACCATTGCCACCAGTCGGCCTGCGCGGGAGATATAGGTGACCTGACTGCCTGTCGAGGTGTAGCGCTCCTCATACTCGGGCGTCGGTGTATCGACGCGGTACTTGTCCATCAGGTTGCGGGAACCGACCAGAATGCGCTCGCCGTTGATCCAGCCAACCAGTCCGAGGCTGTCCTCATAGAGCACGGATTCCACCTCGGGCAGGCTCTCGCCCGTTTCGGAGATAACGGAATCAAACGCGTTGGCAAGGGGATTCTGCGCCTCTTTGAGGATCGCGATGCCGCAGAGCAACGACTCGTCGACGTTGTATTCCTCATAAGTCTTGATGCCCTCCAGCTCGATGCAGTCGGTGGGGAACAGCTCATTCGCGTCGATCATGATCGCGGTGCTGTCACAGAACTGCTTGATGGAGGGATATCCCGCCAGCATGGAGCCGTAGCCGAGAAGCCGCTTGCAGAGCTGTCTGACGGGCAGGTTGACCGCCAGCAAAGTCGATACGGGAATCGCCAGTGCAGTGATGACCGCGAGCGTGTTGACGCCGCCCGCAAAGTTGAGCTTGACAACGCCGTAGAGCAGACCGATGATCAGTGCGACGAGCGTGGTGATTGGCGCGAGCTTGGATGCGAGGTCCTCGCTGGGGTCGGGCGCATAAGAGATTTTCAGGAAGTTCGCGGGGAAGCCCGTGCGGTGCTGATAGGCGATGATGGTCTTGTCGGCGGCAGTGCCGCTGAGCATCTTGTTCGCCACATATTCGTTGTTATAGATTTTCGCCGCGTATTTCTGTCCCTTGGAGCTGACGAAGCGGAAGTTGTCCTTGACGCGCAGCACCATAATGAGCTTGCCGAGGTTATTGGTGAAGAAGGCAAGCAGCGCGATAACGCAGTAGTAATTCACATTGAAGGCGGTCATGTCGCCGAGTGTGAAGAAGGATACCACCGTCTGTAGAACGGAAACGGCGGCTGCCACGGCAACTGCCGTGTCGGAGTTGCCCTTGAAGCGGAGAAGCGGCGTCAGGCCGCTGATGACCGCGACGCGGTTGAGAAAAATAGATAAGCCGACCATCAGGAAGTTGAACACGGCATAGGCGGCAGGCGCAACGGGGATGGCGGAGATGATCGCGTCGGGGAAGATGCGCGTCACGACCGTCAGCGCAATGGAGATGACCGCGATGATGCCCATGATCACGGTTCGGGAAAAGAGCTTGCGGATATTGTGGTTCAGCTCATAGAGGATGCTTTTTTCATCCTCTTCTTCCGTATAATCCTCAATGGTCTTGGCTTTTTCGTGCGGGGTGTCGTCATCGTCGCTTTCGTCGCCCGAGAAGAAGCCGACCACGGCAGAGAGAACTTTCTCCTTTGCGGAGCGGTTGTCCTCTTCCTTGTCGTTCTCGTCGTCGGTATCGGGCTTTGGCTCGGGACGGATGACGTGCGTGAGCACGGAGGGATTCTTGGAACGGATGTATTCCTCGTACTCGGTGGTGACGACCTCGGAGAAGCGTCCCGCTTTGACGTTGATGGTGTCGCCCTTCTGCTCGGGGCGGTAAATCGGAACCCGCGCGACGATTTTGTCCTGTGTGCTTGCCGGCTCACTTTCCTGAGCGGGAGCTTCCTCCTGCGGTGCAGCAGGCTGTTCGGGCTGCTGCGCGGGCTGCACAGGCTGCTGAGGCTGTGCAGCGGGCATTTTCGGCTCGGGCGCGTCAATGTCGATGCCAGAAAAGCTCTCAACTATCGGCTTTTCGCGAAACGCGTCCGCCGTGCTGAGCACCTCGCCCGAGAACTTGGTGTCCTCTGCATATTCAGGCGTGAGGGTGACAATCTTGTCGGGCTCCTGCGGCTCAGGCTCGTCCGTTCCCTCGGCGGGCGCAGGCTCCTGCGGTTCTTCCGCTGTTTCCTGCGGCTGCGGCGCCTGCTCGGGGGTAGGTACCTGCTCGGAGCTGCCGTCCATCAGCAGCTCCGCCTGAATGGTGGTGGCGGTTTTTTCACCGACAATGGCGTTTTCGTTGTCCGCCTTTTTTTCCTTGTCCAGTTCAAGGGGGTTGGCATTGGTCAGACGCGGCTTTTTGTCCGCGTTGCTGAAAATTTCGGACAGCTTCGGCTTGACGCGGTATTTCTGCGCGGTGCGCTTCATCTTTTCGCGGTCAGCCATCTCGTGCGTTTCCGCGAGGATGCTCTCGATTTCAAGCTCCTTGAGCAGCTGTTCCTGCTTGTCTGTTTCCTTATTCAGCTCTGACAAGGCGTTACACTTCCTTTCACTTTGATTTTATGTTACCTTCCTTTCATCGCCTGGTACATCAGAATGCCCGCGGCGACGGAGGCGTTGAGAGAGTTGATTTTTCCTTTCATCGGCAGCGATACGATCACATCGCATTTTTCCCTGACAAGGCGCGAGATGCCCTTGCCCTCGTTGCCGATCACGATGGCGCAGGGTCCCGAAAAATCGCATTTTTCGTAATCGGTGCCGTTCATATCGGCGCCGAACACCCACACGCCCTTTGCTTTGAGCTCGTCGATGGTGGCGGCAATGTTTGTCACCCTCGCGACGTTCATATATTCAATCGCGCCCGCGCTCGCTTTGCCGACCGTGTAGCTCAGTCCCGCGCTGCGGCGTTTGGGGACGATTACCCCGTGAACGCCCGCGCATTCGGCGGTGCGGATAATCGCGCCGAGATTGTGCGGATCCTCCAGCTCGTCGAGCACCACGATGAACGGCGGTTCGCCGCGGTTCTCGGCGCAGGCGAGAATATCCTCAACGGTGCAGTATTCCTTGACGGCGGCAAAGGCGATGATGCCCTGATGGACCGCGCCGCCGCTGAGAAAGTCGAGCTTGGTGCGGTCGACCTCCTTGACCGGGATCTTCTTTTCCCGCGCCTTGGCGAGGATGCCGACAACAGCGCCGCTTTTTTCACCCTTTGCCACCATGATCTTGTCGATGGGACGGCTGCCGCGCAGCGCTTCGCTGACGGGATTTCTGCCCGAAATCACCTCGGATTTGACTTCTTTTTGCTGTTCAGCCATAGCTTTTCCTCTGTCTTTCCACATATTCCTTTTTATTATAACACAAAAAAAGAGAAATTAACAGCTTTTTTGCGAAATTCTTTCCGCCAATGCGTCCAAGATTACGGCACCTTTATCCATATAAATCGGTATGATGCCGAACATGCCCGTTTCGTCGTCGCGGAAGAGCGCGAGCTGCGGCGGAAACGGCGTGAAGCTGAAATACAGGCTGACAAAGAGAAAGAGCAGCAGCACGCAGGGCGCAAAGAGGTTTTTGAGATACAGCGGCGAGCGGTAGAGCCACAGCGAAAACAGCGAACAGAACGTGACAGCCGCGAGAGAAAAGGCGGTATTCGCGGCGGCTCCGCAGGGACGCAGCAGCAGTCCGCCGCCGCAGAGAAGACCGCCGAGCAGATAAAGCGACAGTGTTTTCGCGGCGGTCAGACGCTTCATGGAGGGCTGCACGCTGAGCAGCTCGAGCAATCCCCAGAGCAGATAGGGAAGGAGCAGCGTTTTTGTCTGCTCCCACACGCTGTTATTGACCGCGCCGAACAGCACGCCGATCAAGTGCCCGTCGGTCAGTGCATAGAGCTGCTTCATCAGAATGGAAACAAGAAAACAGAACAAAATTCCGCCCATTTCCAGTTCTGTCAGATATTTCGTATGCTTATGCGGCATCTCGTTCACCTCGTAATCGTTATGACAAAAATGTTATATATTTTAAAAGAATCAAAAGAAGAGGAAAATATTTCCGCAAAAGAAAATATACAAATCGTATAATTCCTCAGTTTCAAAAAAATGTGGATAACTATGTGGAAAATGTGTAAACAACTGTGTGGAGAGAGCAGAAACGGTTCGATAGGGGTGGGATTTCTAAAAAGTCAAGCTTTTTTCCTAATTCCACATAAATTTTTTTGTGGAAAGGTGGAAAGAATGGATTTACAAAATGTAATAAATGGATGTCAATGCCCTTTTTTGCTGTTTTTCCGACAAATTACAAATTATTTAAATTTCATAGAAATTAATAAAAAAACAGTCGAACTGTCACAATGCTCATCACCAGAGCGGTGAAGTCCGCGGCAAGCGCCGCAGGAAGCGTGTGCCGCGTAAATTTGACGCGGATGCTGCCGTAATACATCGCGACGGCATAGAAGGTGGTTTCGCTCGAGCCTGCCAGAACAGACGCGACCCTTCCGGCGAAGCTGTCGGGGCCGCAGTCCGAAAAGACCGAGAGCAGCAGCGCCGTCGCACCGCTTCCCGAAACGGGTCGGAGCAGCGCCATCGGAACGATCTCGGCAGGAAAGCCGATCGCGTCTGCAAGCGGCGTTATCATTTGGCAGAGCGCTTCCATCGCGCCGCTTGCGCGCAGCAGGCTGACAGCGAACATCAGCCCCATGATCGCGGGTGCGATATGGTAGAGCGTTTGCAGCCCGTCCTTCGCGCCCTCCAGAAAGAGGTCGAACACGGGAACGCGGCGAACCAGACCGAATAATACGATAATAAGCGCGAACAGCGGCATCACAAGCGTCATTTTCTCACCTCGGCGTCCTATTATTTTTCTTGTTGAGAATAATAGCGATGCTCAGCGCGACCGTCAAGGCGCTTGCGGAGCTGAGCCATACGGGAACGAGTATCTCAAACGGCGCGGTGCTGCCGCTGCTTTGCCGCAGCGAACCGAGCATCGTAGGAAGCAGCTGGAGAGAAGCCGTGTTCATCACAACAAAGATGACCATTTCGTCGCTCGCTGTGTCGCCGTGACCGTTGAGGCGGTCAAGCTCCGCCATCGCGCGCAGACCGAGCGGTGTGGCGGTATTGCCCAGACCGAGCAGATTCGCCGTGAGGTTCATGGTGATGAACCCGAACGCTTCGCCGTCTTTGTCGAGCGCGGGGAACAGCAGCCGCAGCAGCGGCGCCGACAAACGCGCGAGCAGCGTAGTCAGTCCGCTTTTCTCCGCGATTTTCATAATGCCCGACCAGAGCGTCAGGATGCCCGCAAGCGTCAGAAGAAGCTCTACCGCGTCCGCACCGCTGTCCACCATAGCGGCGGAGAGGTTCTCGCTCTTTCCAAACAGGAAGGAACAGACCACGCTGACGATGACCAGCAGGCTCCAGATGACATTCAGCAAAAAAACACTTCCTTTCGCAAGTATCGACGAAATAATAGCAAAATAATAAAATTTTTCAAGTAGAGAATTGACAATAAAACCATAATATGGTAAAATTATGTCAAAAGAAGAAAACACCTGCAGTTCATGGAGAGCATATTATGATTTTTACCAACTTCAGAGAAATAGACAAGCTCGGCAGAATTGTCATATCCAAGGACATCCGCAGGCATCTCAACATCCATGCGGGCGATGTGCTTCAAATCAACGCCGAGGGTGAAAGCATCATCATCAAAAAGGCGGAAAAGAAATGCCTGTTCTGCAACGCCGATGAAAACCTTGTGGAGCTTGACGGCAAGAGCGTGTGCCGTGATTGCGTCGAAAAGCTCCGTGCCCTCACATAAGTATATTGGCATCGGGGGAAAATTATGAAAATCTATCTCGCGGATATCGCGTCTGTCCTGCCGCGCCACAGGGAGTATATCTCTCCGCAGCGGCTGCAGAAGACGCTCCGCTACCGCATGCCCGACGATCAAAAACGCTGTATCGCGGGCAGCGTATTACTGCGGTATTTTTTAGGCGATACCGCTATTCTGGACAACGGCTTCGGCAAGCCCGTAGCGGAAAACGGCGTCTGCTTCAACCTTTCCCACAGCGGCGGGTGGGTGCTGCTCGCGGTGGATGACCGCGACGTCGGCTGTGATATCGAGAGTGTGTGCTTCGTTGACGCCGCGCGCATGGGAAAAATCGTGTTCACCGGCAGGGAATGCCGTATGGTGGAAACCGCACCCGACAAAACGGGCGTTTTTTTTGATTTGTGGACAAAAAAAGAAGCCCTGCTCAAATGTATGGGCAAGGGCTTTCACCGCGAGGCAAAGTCGGTGGAGGTCTGCGGAGATCGCTTTGCGGACGGAGAAATAACCTACTATATGAAAACAAAGCGCTTTGCGGACTATACCGTTTCGGTCTGCTCCGTGAATCCCGATTTTCAAATGAAGGTGGAGTTTGTCGATTTAAAAAGCATCGGATAACAGGGGGTTCGTCAGGAAAA
>JAEEGL012420717.1_pt1 | contig 12255 bp, 6 predicted proteins | sample 9134231 | NCBI WGS metagenome assembly JAEEGL01 (sample SAMN16246548, study PRJNA631951) | gut metagenome | biome: gut microbiome; feature: rumen; material: fiber-attached | host: Bos | place: Iran: Karaj | collected 2018-10
AACCGCGAACGCTCGGCGGAAGGACTGCTGGAGCTGACGGATCAGGAGATTGAACAGCTGATCGCCCATTCCGTTGATCTTATTTTCTTCGATGACGTGGTGTTGATCCGTCCCGATCCGGCGCGCATGGATCTGGCGCTCTGGGCGGACGAGGAACTGCAGAAGCTCGTCTCGAAGCGGAAGATCCGCTTCCTCAACACGCATGCGAAGCGCGTGCGCGATGCGCTCCGCGCGCGCGGCGAGAACTGGCGCATGGCGCGCGACCTCCGCACCCGCGAGGAGGTGGACCGCCAGATTGCGCGCGGCCGCACGGCGATCCGCCATGAGCCGATCTACTACTACAACGGCAACACCGGTACGCGCTACGTGACCGTCGGCACCTACACGCAGGTGAAGGGGCTGGATGATGCGGCGTTTCGCGCGCAGATCGAGGAGATCGTCTCCGGACTCAATTCGCGCAACCGGCTGGGTTCGCCGGACATCGACCTGTTCCCCTCGTCGCTCGATCCCGCCGTGCGTACGCAGTTCAAGGACCTGAAGCCGGCGGCACTTTCCGATGCCCAGCTCCGCGAGGCGGTGGACCGCATCGAGCTGGCCTGGCGCATGGCGCTCCCGCCCGGACTGCGTGACGAGGATCCCGTCTCGAACCTTGTCTGGCGGGCGGAGATGGGCGAGGCGCTTTCCCGCAAGGCGAACGAGACGGAGGTCGGCGACCATGAGCTCATCCAGGGCATCAGCCCGGAGTTCTACCGCCAGATCGAGTGGCTGCCGGGCGGACGCGTCGAGAAGGGACAGCTTCTCTTCGATCCGCTCTATGACGAGTACCAGCGTACGCGCGACCCTGAATTGGCCGACCTCTGCGACCTTCGCGTGCGGTCGATCATCTTCAACCTCATGCGTCTCTTCGGTTCGATCGACTACGTGAACGTGGGGCGCATTCCGCGCTCGCTCCTCCGCAAGCCGATCGCCGGCGTGCGCCGTGGCAGCGTCTATATCGTGCAGTACAAGGAGGTGAGCGAACCGCTCTCCCGCGTGTTCATCATCCGGTTCCAGAAGTGGGGCATTGCGGAACATCTCGATGAAGGCAAGGATCTTCTCACCGCGATCCTCGAGGCGAACGACTACGCCGACTACATCATGGACCGCCGGCTGGCCTGCCGCCAGCTCGGCATGAACCTGCCGCGCAACGTCGGCTTCGGACAGTTCACCGAGAAGTACACGGGGCAGAACCAGTATTTCGGCACGACCGTGCGCGCCTACTACTACGTGCGCCAGTACGTGCCGGGCATCGCTTCGGACAAGATCCCCGTCGATCGCTTCCACAATCCCGCGTTCGCGCTCAAGTTCGCCGAGCTGATGGGCGAGGCCGCCGCGCTTGATCTCGTGGTCGGCCGCCGCACAACGGAGACGAACGAGCCGATCTTTGACCGGAACTACGAAGTGCTGCAGATCGGCCCGAAGGGACTGCCCGTCCGTCTCGTCGTGACGGACCACGCCGGCAGCTTCGTCGATTACAGCACGCCGCTTGAGCAGGGCGTGGCGCCCTACGCGGAGGTCGTGCGCCGTCGCGAGCGGTTCGTCACCGACTACGCCGATTTCGCCAAGACCTACGTGATGGCGTTCGAACGTCGTTTGGCGGCGGTGCAGACGGCTTACCGCGAGCGCCGGGCTGCCTTTGACGATCTCTTTGCCGGTCGCCCGTACGATCAGGCCGGTTCGGGTGCCTACCGCTGGTCGTGCGTGCTGAAGCGTCTCGACGCCTGCGACCCGAAGGTGGTCGCGACCGCTCTCAAGTTGGCGATTCAGGCGTAGGACTTGGTTCTGGGAGAGGATGTCTGACGGACGGCGAAAACCATGTTTACAGGTCTTATCGAAAAGGTCGGAACGGTGAAGCGGGTCAGCCGCGGACGCGGACTCGTGCTCGAGTTCTCGTTCGCGCCATGGACCGAGCCGCTTGAACCCGGCGAATCCGTTGCCGTGAACGGCGTGTGCCTCACGGTCGCGCAATGCGACGCTACGCGCTTCACGGCGGATGTCCTGCGCGAGACGGAGTCGCGCACGGGCCTCGCCGAACTGAAGCCCGGCGATTCCGTCAATCTGGAGCGCGCGCTCCGGGCGGGTGCGCGCTTGGGAGGGCACCTCGTGCAGGGGCATGTCGATGGGCGTGGCGAACTGATCGCCAAGGAGCCGAAGGGTCGCGACTTCGCGTTGACGTTCCGCTGCGGACGCGTCATCGCCGCCGCCAGCGTGCTGAAGGGGTCTATCGCTGTGAACGGCGTGTCGCTCACGGTGAGCGGTCTTGGAAGCGATTGGCTGCGTGTGGACGTGATTCCCACGACGCTGCGCGAGACGAATCTCGGTCGGTTGGCACTCGGCGACCGGGTGAACCTGGAATCGGACGTGCTCGGCAAATATGCGCGCCGTGCTTTGGATGGTGCGGGGAATGGGGAACGGGGAATGGGGAACGGCGGCTTGACGATGGAGACGCTCATCGAGAACGGTTTTGCGTGATGAAGAAGCTGTTGGTCATCTTGGCGATGCTTCTTTTCGGCGGCATTGCGTGGTTCTTCCAGCGCGGCGGCGAATCGAATTCCGCCGAGGCGGATCTCGTCGTCGCGGGGCTCGGCGGATTCCGCGGCATCATCACGGAGGTGGTGTGGTTCCGGGCAGACCGCCTTCAGGATGAAGGGCGCTATGCCGAGATGGCGCAGATCGCCAACATCCTCACCACGCTTGAGCCGCACACGCCCGAGGTGTGGGCCTACGCGGCGTGGAATCTGGCCTACAACATCTCCGTGATGATGCCGACGTTGGAGGATCGTTGGCGCTGGGTGGAGGCCGGACTCAAGCTGCTCCGGGACGATGGCCTTCGGCTGAACCCGAAGAGCCCTGAACTCCACCGCGAAATCGGATGGCTGTTCCTTTCCAAGATTGGAGGTACGATCGACGAGGCGTCGCCGATCTATACTGCACGGTGGAAGGAGGAGGTCGCACGCGCGGGCGGCGACTGGGCGAAGCTTAAGATGGATCCTTCGCTCGTGGCGTTCATCGACCGTGAATATGGTCGGCAGGACTGGAATGACCCCAAGGCCTCGGCGCTCTACTGGGCGCACCATGGTCTTTCCCTGAAGCCGACGGGCGCGGCGCGTATGGAGTTACGGCAGCTCGTTTACCAGACGTTGATGGTACAGTCCGTCAAGGAGTCCCGCTTCGCCCCGCGCGCCCTGCAGGCGATGCGCGACGCCTACACCGAAGCGCCGTCTCCAGCGTTGAAGGACTTGATTCTCCGCTTCCGGGCGAAGTTTTCCCTGTGATGGAACCTATGGGGATGGACCCTGCGAAATCCAAACTGGGAAAACAGGTCAGACCTGTTTTCCCAGTTTGAGAGCACTGAAATCTGTGGGGACAGACCCTGCGAAATCGTTGTAAAATAGGTCTTTCGTGGGGTCTGTCCCCAAAGTGTCTATTGTCGTTGGAAACAAGGTTGCGGCGGCGGGTTTCTTCCCGCCGCCACTTTGTGGTATAATTGCGGCATGAAAAAAAACATTCTCCTGACGGTGGCCGTGGTGGCTGCTGCTCCGCTTTGGGCCTGTACGACGGTTGTCGCCGGCAAGAACGCGACGGTTACGGGTCATGTCATCCTGGGACATAACGAAGACGACCGCGGCAATTTTGAGGTGCTGCACGGTTTCGTGCCGCCGCGCACCTTCCGTCCGGGCGCTAAGCTCTCGGCCGAAAAGGGGAAGGCCGAGATCCCGCAGATGCCGAAAACCCTCGGTTTCTACTGGAGCGAAGTCAAGGGGCCGTCCGGCAGTCCCTCGTTCGCGGATGTGTTCCTCAACGAGAAGGGCGTGGCGATCGTCTCCAACAATGCGCGCGGCACGCCGCAGTCGGACGCTTCCCAACTTGTTGAGGGCGGTCTTGCCTGGGCGCTCCGCCGCGCTGTCGCCGAACGCGCCACGTCTGCGCGCGATGCCGTCGATGTGATCACGAACCTCGTTTCGACCTGGGGCTACTCCGGCGCCGGGAGAATCTACACGGTCGCTGACCGGGACGAGGCGTGGGTTGTCGAGCTCGTCTATGGGCGGCGGAACTTCGTGGCGCGCCGCGTCGCCGATGACGAGGTGGCGATCATACCGAACGCTTACACAATCCGCACCTTTCAGCCCGGCGACATCCTTTCGCCCGACCTGTCGACGAGGGAGGCGGGCTTCGACTTCGCTCGCGCGTTCCAGTGGGAGAAGGCCTGGAAGGTTCCCCACAGCCAGGACCGTTCACGCAACATGGTCCGTCTCCTGACGGGCCGGGACTGGCCGACCGACGACTATCCGTTCGCGGTGAAGCCGGCGCAGAAGGTGGATATCGCCCTTGTGAAGAAAATCCTTTCCACCCACTACGAGGGAACTCCCGATGAGGTGCCGGTGGGGGCGGACGGTACGCGTCACGACGAAGGGAAAGTCACGGCGATCTGCCGCCGCTCGACGGTGGAGTCCTCGGTGTTCGCGTTCGCTGACGCGCCGGCGGAGACACAGCTCGCGTTCGCGACGGGTTCCCCCTGCAAGGTTCCCTACCGCGAGATGCAGCCGCTCAAGTCCATTCCGTCGGACATCGACCGTTCGGCCGATGCCGCCGTCCGTCTCGAGACGCATCCGCTTCCCTGCGTGGCGCGGGGCGGCCTTGACATCCCGATGCTGCTGGGGCTCATGCGCATCCCCTCCGTGTCGAGCAGCGTTGCCGAGAACAACCGTGCCGTCCAGTATCTGAAGGACTGGTTCGACCGCCACGGGGTGTACACGGCGGTGGAGTCGAACGAAGTCGGACGTACCGTGCTGTACGCCTCGACCACACCCGGAAAGGAGCATGACATCGTGTTCGTGACGCATATCGATGTCGTGCCGCCGCTTGCGGAGGGCCAGTTCTCGCCCGTGATCGAGGGTGACACGCTCTACGGGCGCGGGGCCTGCGACACGAAGGGCAACGTGGCTGTGATTGCCCAGGCGCTCGCCAACCTTGCGGGCAAGGGATCGATCGGCGCCGTGATCGCCACCGATGAAGAGAATCGTTCCGCTGGTCTCAACACGCCGACTGTTCTTCTCAATGCGGGCTATACTCCCCGGAAGTTCCTCATTGTCGGTGACACGAACGGCGAACATACCGACTCTCTCACCATCGCCGAGAAGGGCCATGTGTGCTTCCGCCTCATCGCCCGTGGCAAGGGCGGACATTCCTCCATCCCCTGGGTGTCGGACAATCCGATCCCCAAGCTGAATGAGGCCTACGCGAAAATTCTGGCGGCTTTCCCGAAACCGTCCGCCGACGAGGATCATTGGCGCGACTACGTCACGGCGACGCAGCTGTTCGGCTCGCAGGCCGGCAACATCATTCCGGACACGGCGGAGATGACCTTCTCGTACCGTTTCATCGAGCCGGATGGTCCGCAGAAGATGAAGGCGTTCATCGAGAAGTTGACCGGGCTCGAGGTGGTGATGCCGGAGAAGTGGCGTCCGCCGGTGATCTCCGATCCCGCCACGCCGTACATCGCCGAGCTGTTCGCGGCGATGCGCCGCCAATGGCCCGCCCGCAACATCCGCTATACGAAGATGTCGTGCGCGACCGATGCCACGCGCTACATCCATCTCAAGCTGCCCACGGTGATCTTCGGGGCGAACGGGAAGGGCGCACATGCCCAGGACGAGCGCGTCTCCGTTCGCAGTCTCTTTGAGTATACGCAGATGTTCACGAGCTATCTCAAGGCGCAGTCGAAGCGAAGGTAGAAAAGTGGAAGGGTGGACAAGTGGAAGAGTGGAAAAGTGGAAAAGTGGAAGAGTGGAAAAGTGGAAAGGTGAAAGGTGGAAAGATGAAAGAGAGTGAGAGGGTGTTTTTGGGAGCGGTGTTGATGTCGGTTGCGGTGTTCGCCGCGCCGCCGCCGCCCTATCCCGGCATTGAAAGCTGGGGATTCCGCAAGGAGCTGGCACTGCCGGAACAGTTGAAGCCCGTGCCGACGAATGACGTGCGGTTCGTGCGCGGCAAAGTTGCCGGTTACGAAAGCTACAAGATTGACGTGGCGGCGGATGGACAGGTCACCATCACGACCGAAGACGACGAGGGGTTGCGCCGCGCGGTGTACTACTATCAGGACCGGGTGCGTGCGGGCGATCTGAAGAGTTGCGTGCGCAAGCCTTGGGCGCGCAACCGTCTTTCGCGCTGCTTCTTCGGTCCCATCAAACGTCCGCCGCTCAACCATGACGAGCTGATGGACGACGTGGACTACTATCCCGAGGCGTACCTTGACCGGTTGGCGCACGAGGGCGTCAACGGGCTTTGGCTCACGGTTGAATGGCGCGATCTGGCGGCGACATCCTTTACGACGCGTTCGCCGGATGCGGATCGACGCTTGGCGAAGCTCCGCCGGACGGTTGACCGCTGCCTCAAGTACGGCATCAAGACGTGGATCTTCTGCATCGAACCGAAGTCCGTTTCGATTGACGATCCGCTCTACCGCGAACACCCCGAGATGTTCGGCACGTCGGTCGGCTGGGACAAACGCGCGCTGCTCTGCACCGCCAAGCCCGCCGCCCAGCGCTACATCGAGGAGTCCGTCAAGGATATCTTCTCCCGCGTGCCGCGTCTCGGCGGTCTGCTGATGATCGCCCACGGGGAACGTCCCACCACGTGCCTTTCGCCCATCGACTGCGTGTACGGGGGGCGGAACAGCGTGACAGCCTGCAAGGACTGCGCCGCGCTCGAACCATGGCAGATCTACCGGAACACGACGGAGGCGATCATGCGGGGCATCCGCGCGGCCGGCTCCAACGCCGAGTACATCAGTTGGTTCTACCAGCCGCAGGTTCAGCCGGATCGCGCGCCTTGGGTCGCGGACTGCGCGCGGCACGTCCCGGACGGCGTGACGCTTGCGTACAACTTCGAGTCGGGCGCGGTCAAGGAGCAGGTGGGGCGCTGCCGCAACGGTGGCGACTACTGGCTTTCGTACGTGGGGCCGGCCAACGGCTTCAAGCAGGTAGCCGAGGCGGGTCGTCTTGCGGGTTGCCGCATCGGCGCGAAGATCCAGGTGGGCAACTCCCACGAAGTGGCGACGGTGCCGTTCGTGCCGGTGCCAGGGCTTCTCTACCGCAAGTACAAGGCGATGAAGCAGGCGGGCGTTTCGAGCGTGCTCCAGTGCTGGTACTTCGGGAACTATCCCGGCGTGATGAACAAGGCGGCGGGCGAGCTTTCGTTCGACGACTTCACGGACGACGAAGAGACGTTCCTCAAGAAGCTGGCTGCGCCGTACTGGGGCGCGGATGCAGCGCTTGTGGCGGACATCTGGAAGCGCTTCTCGGACGCGTACGCCCACTATCCGCTCTCGAACGACATGCAGTACTACGGTCCGTTCCACGCGGGTCCCGCCTGGCCGCTTTATGCCGATGTGCGTCTGCTGCCGCTCGGCCGAACCTGGAAGCCGCAGGACGATCCGAGCGGCGACACGATCGGCGAGGCGCTCGAGAACCACACGCTTGAGGAGGCGACGATCCTCGCGACCCGCATGGCGGAGGGTGTGCGGCTTGTGGATGCGGAGGGGCGTCCGCTCCTTGACACGCTGGCCGCACGCTGGAAGGACGATCCAGAGCGGATGCGCGACATCGGCGTGATGAAGGCGTTGGCGTACCAGTTCATGAGCGGGTGCAACATCTTCCAGTTCTACCGGGAGCGCGCGCGCGCCCTTTACGAAAGCCGCGTGCGTGGAAACGCCGCCGCCGCGAAGGACGCGCTGGCGCGCATGGATGAGCTCGTCACGCGTGAGGAGGCCGTCACGGCGGCGCTCCTGCCGTTGGCGCGCGCCGATTCCCGTCTCGGTTTCCATTCCGAGGCCGAGGCGCACCAGTACCATCCGGCGAAGCTGGAGTGGCGGCTCGGTGAACTGAAGGAGACCCACGCACAGATCGCCCGTCTCGCGGCGGCGGTTGCGGCGGGGAAACCCTATCCGGAATCCGACTTCGAGAAGTCCGCACCCGCCTGCCGCGCGGGCGGCGACTGGACCGCGCTTAAGAACGGCGCGCGCTTCCGCGTGAAGGACGAGTCGAATGGCGATTTGACGGTGGAGGTGAACTTCAAGCGGAACGGAACGATCCGGATGAACACGATCGACGCCGCCGGCGTGAGCTGGTACAAGGGCGTAACCATCGGCTCCGACGGGAAGGTGGCGCCCATCGACTGGCGCAACCGCATTTCGCCGGACCATGAGGTCGTGGCGTCCACCGTGCGGAAAGAGGACGACGGCATCCATGTGACGTTCACGCTCTCTGCGCTCGCTTGGGGCGGTCGCGACGACCGGCGCCCTGGTTGGATCCAGTTCATGAATGGAAATTCGCCTCTCTGGCCAGATTTGACGCGTACTGGGGAGTGGCGGCTCAATCTCGGTCCGCTCCGCGCCAACCTCTTCGGCCGCATCCTGCGATAGCCATCACCTTTCACCAACCCCGAACAACAGAAAGTCAAGCAGATGAAAACGAAGAAACTCGCCCTTGCCGTCGGATCGCTGGTGGCCGCGTTCGCCCTGAACGCTCCCGCGGCCTCCATCTCTGTCGCGTGCCCCACGCAGAACGAGTCGGAATACCGTCAGCTCGCTGAATTCGCGAAAGCCATTGGCGCCACGCATCTCGATGCCTGTCAGGTGGAGGATTCGCTGTGGCAGTGGAACAGCAACCGCTACGACCCGTATCCCAACTGGTCGATGCACCGGCCGAGCGTGTTCAAGTTCATCGTGCCGCCTGAACTGGAGAAGTACATTCCTGCCGACTACGCCAAGCGCAACCTCGACAACCTGAAGATGCGCGCCCGCGTGCTGAAGGAATATGGTTTCAAGGCCAACTTCAACGGCATGGAGCCGGCCTACTTCCCGGAGCAGGCGTATCTCGACCATCCGGAATGGCGCGGATCTCGCTGCGACCAGTGCCGCCGGGCGCGCTTCGAGTATTATGCGCCGTGCGTGGACAATCCCGAAGTGCGCGCCTTCTACGTGCGGACGATCACGGAGCTGTGCAAGGTGTGTCCCTTTGACCGGTTTGAACTGCGTTGCAACGATTCGGGGAGCGCCATCTGCTGGAGCCCGTACCTGTATCCGGGGAAGAACGGTCCGGAAGCCTGCCGCGGGAAGCCCTATGGGCGACGCGTGGCGGAGTTCCTCGGCATGTTCCAGGAGGGCGCCGCCGCCGCCGGTCTGCCGGATGCCAAGGTGAACGTGCGCGCGAACCTCGTGCCGTTCGATCACCAGTCGTCCCTGCTCTCGCAGTTGCGTCCCGGCCAGAGCGTCAACAGCGTCTCCACCACGGGGGCGGCGGCGAAGTATGCCGTCGGATTCCCGAACCGCTTCAACGACTATACGGCGCCCGTCTGCGGGCTTTCGCGTATGGTTTTCATCGCGGAGCAGCTCCAGAAGTACCAGGCGGCGGGGGACGCCGATTTGGAGATCGGCCTTCGGACGCTGGATGAATGCGACACGATGGATCTCCTCCGCCTCTACCTGAAGAAGCCGATCGGGAAGGGACCAGAGGCGCGCTGGGCGGCGGTCCGCACGGTGGCGGCGGGCTATGTGAGAGAGGAGAAGGTCCTTGATCTCGTGCAGGCGTGGGAGGCGCTCGAGGAGGCCAACAAGCGTCTCGATCCGTTCTATACGGGCGGACATCTCTTTCTGCTGGGTACGCTTCACCAGCGCTGGATCACACGTCCGCTTGTGGCGTTTCCGGGCGAGCTGAAGGGCGAGGACCGTCGCTACTGGCGCGAGTACATCTTCCAGGCGCAGTCCGAGAAAGATGCGGAGAACCTGCTGGATCTCCAGGCCAATCGCTGGCTGAGCGGATACGGCGGTTTTCGGCTTCTGACGATGTCCGTCCGCAAGGCGCTTCCGTTCGTTGAGCGCGCGATCAAGCTGTTCAAGAGCCTTGACGGGGCGGCGGTGGACGCGCGGGCCAAGGACTATCTGGCGCGGCAGGCCGCACGGGCGGCGATGTACCGCGCGCTGATGATCAATGCGCAGCATGTGGTCGAGTTTCAGTCGATCCTTGACCGCACCGACTTCGATGAGGAGCCCGAGGATGCGTCTCCGGCGATTGATGAGCAGGGCGACAAGCGTCTCCTGAAGATCAACCAGATCGTGCGCGCGGAGATCGACAACACGCTGAACATGATCCGCATTCTCGATACGGGACTTCCGGTGTTCAGTCTGGCGCCGACGCCGGAGCAACAGACCATCATGGTGCTGGGGCCTGGCCTCAAGGACGATCTCAAGCGCAAGATCGCCATCATGGAGGCGCATCGCCGCGACTTCCTGCGTCTCTACAAGAGCCAGAACTATTGAGGGCGCCGCCGCCTCGGCGGCGGGGGCTCATTTGAACGTGGTGGGGTCGGAGTCCGGCCCGAAGGGCGAAAGCTCCCGCAGGTTTTTGATGACCGGTGGGAGCTTCTCCAGTACATAGTCCACTTCCGCCGCTGTGTTGTAGCGGGAAAGGGAGAAGCGTACGCTGCCGTGGACGGCGATGAACGGAACGCCCATCGCGCGGATCACGTGGCTCGGATCGAGCGAGCCCGAGGCGCAGGCGCTGCCGGTGGAGATGCAGATGCCCTGGTCGGAGAGCCGGTAGGCGATGGCCTCGCCCTCGAGGTAGTCGAACGAGACGTTGAGCGTGTTCGGCAGGCGGTTTTGCGTGTCGCCGTTCACGCGGACGTTCGGGCAGGTCGCGAGGATGCCGGCCTCAAGCTTGTCGCGGAGCGCGCCGACGGCGGTCGCTTCGGCCTGCCAGTTTGCTGTCGCCAGTTCGCAGGCCTTGGCGAGCCCCACGATATAGGGGACGTTCTCCGTGCCGGCGCGTCGTCCGTTCTCCTGATGTCCCCCAAGCATGAACGGTTTGAACTTCGTGCCTTTGCGCACGTAGAGAAGCCCGATCCCTTTCGGCGCATGGAACTTGTGTCCCGAGAGGGAGAGCATGTCAACGGGCATCTTCTGGACGTCGATCGGCACCTTGCCGGCGGCCTGGACGGCGTCGGTATGCATCGTGGCGCCGTATTCCTTGGCGATTTCGGCGATCTCGCGGAGCGGGAACACGGTGCCCGTCTCGTTGTTCGCCCACATGGTGGAGACGAGGGCGTTCTTCGTGCCCTGAAGCTCGGCGCGGAGCTGGTCGAGATTGATTTGGCCCACACCGTTCACAGGAAGTTCGACCTCTGTGTAGCCCTGCGCCTTGAGACGTCGCGCGGGCTGGAGGATGGCGGGGTGTTCGACGGCGGTGGTGATGATCTTCGTGCCAGTGCCGTACCACTCGGCTACGCCGCGCAGGGCGGTGTTGTCCGACTCCGTCGCGCAGGAGGTGAACAGGATCTCTTCGGGGGAGCAGTTGAGGAACGCGGCCACGCGTTCGCGGGCCTCGGCGAGATGCTTGGCCACGCCACCGCCGAACGCATGCATTGAAGAGGGGTTGCCGTAAAGCTCGCCGAAGAAGGGGAGCATCGCCTCGCGCACCTCATCCGCCGTGCGCGTTGTCGCATTGTTGTCAAAATATACAGTCTGCATACGGGGCGCGTATTATACCACAATGTCGCAACAAGCTGTTGTGCGAATCGATGTGTCTGCCGCGCTTGTGCGGGGAAATGGCTTTTGGTACAATTCGTCGCATTGGGAAAAATGATAGGGAAAGGAATGATGCAATGAAACGGATGTGCATTTTGGCGGCGGGGGTTCTTGCTATGTCCTGTCCGCTGCCGGCTGAATCGGATGCGCTCGTGCCGGTGCGGCCGGGCGGCGTGGGCGGGCAGCAGTTCTGGAACGGACATGCGGACTGGTTCCTGTATCCGCCGTCGTTCGACTTCAAGGTTGTGCCAGGTGCCACGCGCTACCGCTTTACGGTTTTGGACGACCAGCATCTCGCGCGGACGTTCGAAACCAACGTGCCGACGGCTTCGCTCGCGCCCGTGTGGGGAAAAATTCCGCCGGGTTTCGTCTCCGTGACGTGCGAAGGTGTGGACGCGGACGGCAAGGTGTGCGGACTTGCGGGGCGGCGGCTGCGGTTTTGGCGTCAGGCTCCGTTCAGGGCGGGAGGCTATCCGCCGGCGAAGCGTCCCTACGCCGAGGCGGCATCGCTCGTTTACGACTATCTCTTCTCGCGTCCGAGCACGCGCCATCTGGCGGAGACGGGCGAGATGGACTTCACCTACTCCCGCAACGCCTATCCGGCGAAGATGGGCTCCGCCGTGATCTCGGCGATG
>JAEEGL013370298.1_pt1 | contig 12255 bp, 9 predicted proteins | sample 9134231 | NCBI WGS metagenome assembly JAEEGL01 (sample SAMN16246548, study PRJNA631951) | gut metagenome | biome: gut microbiome; feature: rumen; material: fiber-attached | host: Bos | place: Iran: Karaj | collected 2018-10
CCTTGCTTTTCATCTCCTGCAGAGTCTCATCCTCCACGTTCTGACCCAAGAGCAGCAGTTCGGCTGTATTGAAAATACCACGATATTTCTCCATACCTATATATACGACGTTCTTCAGGTAGGGGAAGCGTTCGCTGTTCAGATGGCCGCGCTCGCAGTTCTTCAACTCGGGCAGCATCGTATAGGTCATATCGACATAGTTACAATCCCATGTACCATCGGTGATACAGAGGGTATGCATGTCGGAGTCCTTACAGAGGTATTCCAGCTCGTTCTGCTTGTAGTTTGTGTTCACTGTTACCAGCACGGCACCAATCTTGGCCGTAGCATAAAGGAACGTCAGCCAGTCGGGTACGTTCGTAGCCCAGATACCCACATTCGAACCCCGCTCCACGCCTATAGCTATCAGACCTTTTGCGAGATTATCCACACGCTCGTTGAACTTGCTCCAGGTGAATCTTAAATCGCGATCCGAATAAACAATGTATTCCTTATCGGGCGTAGTCTCAGCCCAGTACTCCAGCCACTGACCGAGTGTGCGCTCATAGAGCTGATAACCGGCACTTCCCGTCTCGGCAGGATATGTTCTGTCTGGCAGCGGTCTGCCTGCCATATCTAATCTTACGTTCTTTGCTTCCATCTTCTCAGGTAATCAAAATTCCTAATTTCTAATTCCTAATTAAAATGGAATATAAACCACTGCGAGGATCTTGGCACTTTTGCCAGGGGCACCATGTACATGGTGTTTCACGATGGAATCGTAGAAGATGCTGTCGCCTTCCTTCAGCAGGTATTTCTCCTTGCCGTACTCTATCTCCACCTCACCGTTCATCACATAGATAAACTCTTCCCCCTCGTGGGCAGAGAGCTTAAAATCAGGGTTATCCTCGGGATTGATGTCGATAATAAACGGTTCCATGTGGCGTCCAGCCTTCTGCTGGGCCAGGGGATGATACTCCATGTGTTTACGGGCATCGGTGGCACCGTTCGAGAAGCTGATGCTACTGTCCTTCTCACGGTCTTCAGCACGACAGACCACAGGTCCCAGGGCATCGTTGTCATCCATAAAGGTACCCAGTCGCACTCCCAGTGCACGGGCAATCTTGATCAGCGGACCCAGTGAGGGCAGATTCTGATCGTTCTCAATGCTGTTGATCTGGTCTACTGACAAACCACTACTCTCGGCTATCTCTTCAATGCTGAGGTTCTTGGACTCTCTGATTCCCTTGATTTTGGAACCTACAAATGTGTTGTTGTTGGGCATAAGTCTATATAATACTAATACATTATTTATTTTGGGGCGCAAAATTACAACAAAAAAACGAGACTCACAAACTTTAAGCCTCGTTTTTTTCTATTTTTAAGCCTCTGCGTCCTTTTGCTGCCTCTGTGAGAACTCGCAGCCGCAATATTGTTGGTTGTAGAAGCCGTATTCCTTGAGCAGTTGGTTCCGACGTTCCTGAAGACCACCCTTCCGCCAGTTCTGAGCCCAAAACGTCGTTCCCTCAACAGCCTGTTCTGCCTGACGACCAGCCCGCTCTATCTGCTCCAGACTCTTCCAACGGCTGGAGGCCAGAGTTGTTGCAAAACACTGAATACCAAGACGTTTCGCTTCCTGAGCAGCAGCTTTCAGTCGAAGCGTAAAGCACTGCTGACAGCGTAGTCCCCGTTCAGGCTCTCCCTCCAGACCACAGACGCCTTCCAACCAATGGTCGTGGTCATAGTCGCCGTCGATCCACCTGATACCGAGACTCTCAGCATGACGCTTGCTCTCGTTCTTGCGGATCTCGTATTCCTCAAGGGGGAAAATATTCGGATTATAATAGAAGATGGTGGGGCGCACATCATGAGCCAACATCCACTCCACAATGGCGGATGAACACGGTGCGCAACAAGCATGCAACAGCACCTCGTGACACCCCTCCGGAACTATAATCGCCTCTCTCTTCACCTTTTCACCCTTTTACTTTTTTACCTTTTTACTTTTTCAAAGCCCTCTGGCTTTCCATATCCTATCCTTCGCTGCATTGATCTCCTGGAATTTCTTCTCGGCGGCCTTACGCACATCCTCACCAAGGGCAGCCACCTTATCTGGATGGTGCTCAAGGGCGAGTTTGCGATAGGCCTTTTTCACCTCATCGTCAGTGGCATTCGGACTGACACCCAGCACCTTATAGGCATCCTCAAGCGTATCGCCAGAGAGGTGCAGCATCGAATCGACCTCCGTAGCCGACATACCCAACCACTGGGCACACTCCCTCAGAGCATTTATCTCACTCTGGGGCACATTGCCGTCAGCCTGAGCCACCATCACGAGATAATTCAGCAACTGCAACCGCTGAGAATAGTCCATCTGAAGGCTGATCTGTCCGCAACACTGCCTGACGGTCTGCTTGAACTGTGTCCAACCCTCACGTTTCTGCTCGTCAAAGAGTTTTGTCAGAATCTCATTACCCTGATTGACTGCATCTTGTCCGAAGTTCTGGCGGAGCATCTGGCGCACCAGTTCCATCTCCGAATGCATCGCCTTACCATCGGCCTTAATAATATAAGAGGAGAGCACGAGCAGGGAGAAAAGAAAACTATTTCTGTTTCCCTGTGCCTGTCGCTGACGATAGGCCCGCTGATAAGCCTCGTTATAGTCTTGATACGTACGCTGCCGACTGTCACGCTGTGAGCCAGAGCCCCACGTGCCAGAGTTGTCTGGCGTATTCACTCCGTCGAGCATCGAGTCGAACAACGACCCTAACAGATAACCTGCCAAAGCCCCTAACGGGCCGCCTGCCATCCATCCGATAAATCCTCCTATCCACTTTCCTGCTGCCATTCCTTTATAATTTAGAATTTAGATTTTAGAATTTAGAGTTTGCTACCGCCCTCAGAAGATCTTGCTGGATGATGCCGTTGGTGGCGACGACGCTGTTGCCCTCGGTGAAATCCTCAGAACCAGCGTAGTCTGTCACCCTTCCACCAGCCTCCATCACAATCAGACTGCCAGCCATATAGTCCCATTGGCCAATGTACTGTTCGGCATAGCCGTCAAGACGCCCTGCTGCCACATAACATAACGCCATCGCAGCCGAACCACACATTCGGATACTGCCTACATTACCATAGAACGCATCAATCAGTCGCTTAATCGTTGGCTTATAGGCCTCACTATTATAAGGCAGTTGCAGACAGAGCAACGCATCATGGATCTTCTGACTGCTGACATGCAGCCGGACAGAATTATCCATTGTCATTTGTGAATTATCAATTAGCCATGCTCCTCCTCCCTTCCAGGCATAGAAGCACTCATCGCTGCAGACCTCATACACCACACCTATTATTATATCCTTCCCCTCTTTCAGCGCGATGCTTACGGCATACGGCGCATACTGATGGATGAAGTTCGTTGTGCCATCCAATGGATCGACGACCCAACACAGGGGGACAGTCCCTCTATGCTCTGCGGACTCCGCACAGAAGGGACAGTCCCCCTGTGTTGGATCCACCTTCGTTGTTCCTTCCTCAGTAATAAACCCTGCCTCAGGCAACAACTCCCGTAACGCACTGACAATCAGCCGTTCCGACCCTTTATCAACATACGACACATAGTCGTGGGCATGTTTCCGTTCAACGCTCTCTAAGGAGAACTTCCTCCGTTCCTCCCTGATATATGCCCCAGACCGCCGTGCTATCTCGCACACTGCCAAGGTGCATTTTTCCAGATCTATCTTCTGTTCCATGGGGTGCAAAGATAAACAAAAGAAATGAATAAAACAAGTAATCAGCCGAATATTTACTAATCAGAACAAATCTGAAGGACGGTGGTGAGCAAATAAAAAAGGTATGTGACTGGTTTATCATAAATCGATGATATGAACAAACGAGCCATTTTGTCAGATATAATTATTTTGATATGATAGTAATTTAATTATAAATTTAAATAGTGTTTAGAAAAGACTCGACTATTCACTAGCCTTTGGAACTTACTGTATATCAACATGTTTAACAGGTGAATAGTGGTCTAATTTAAGGCAAGACTATTCACTATTAAGCAAATTTAGTATTAGTACATCGCTATAGTATGGCTTAATAGTCTGATAATAAGGTAGTTTCACAATAGTATCTCTAACGGAAACACTTTGTTTCTCTTATGGAAACACTCTGTTTCTCCAAGGGAAATAACTAGTTTCCTTTGCTGGAACAAATGTGAAACATTATCAGAAAAGCTATTAAGTCCCATTTGCTTTGTCACATAAAATAGCAAAAAGTGAATAGTGCCTTATTGGTTTTGGAGCACTATTCACTAGTTAATCTACTGAAACACAATAGCTTATCTGAAAAAGTGAATAGTTAATCTATTATTTCAACTTTTCTTATGAGTGGTTTATAATATAGCTTAATTTGCATTTGCATCCGCCTTTGTCTTAAGCACGACAGTAGTTGTAGCCCCGATTTTGCTTGTCGTTACAAAGACATCATGGCCTTCAATGTCTGTTGTGTCCTTTTTAAGATTGTAATTACTACCACTTTCCTCGTCTTGAAGCACCACATTATCAGCATTAACATTCCAGCTCGATGGGCAAAGGACAACCGCATAACTGCCAGCTTGAACGGCGAGCGAAGGCGAGTGCGATAGTGCCTCACTAAGAGATCTGTAAGTAGTGACGACACCTTCTTTTGTTGTTATGTTGGAACTATTAGGCTTCATGGTACCTATCCAGAAGTAACCAGAGCCTACGTTGGAGTTAATCTTTATGATACTGATTAGCTCAACTATATCAGCAGCATTCACTACCCCGTCGCTATTCAAGTCGGCATTGATCTCATACTTTCCATTCATAATCAGTCTGACCATCTTCTCCAGATCAACACCGTTAACTTCACCGTCACCATTGAGATCACCCTTCTGATATTCCACCCCTGCTAAAATAAAAAAACCGCCATAGAACATATTGCCGTCAAACTTTGCCTGATAATTGGCCCTATATTGTTCTGGCACATCAAGAGTTGCAGGAACTACTGCCGTACATACGCCCTTAAAGAACATGCTATTAATTGTGACAGGGATGTCACCAGTGAAAGTTACCTTACATAATTTTGAACAATTTGCAAATAACGCATCAATACTAGTTGACTCATCAGACGTAAATTGACTGCCCATGATTAAGTTTGTCAGCTCTGTACAATTACTGAACATGTTTACCATATCTGTCACATTTCCTGTATCGAAGCCACTCACATCAAGATCGGTCACTCCTTTACATAAAAAGAACATGGAATTCATATTTGTTACATTTCTAGTATCGAAGCCACTCACATCAAGATTGGCTAAACTACTAACATAATAGAACATATGCCCCATATTAGTAACCTCACTGGTGTTCAGATATTCCAATCCCTGAATCTCTTTTATTTTCCAGAAATTGGAGAACCAACGATATGTCGTTTTAGGTTTAGCTTCAGAGAATGATGCATCAAAAACAACTTTTGTAGTGGTATCAAAATGTCTGTTCCATGAGGGACAGTTGTCTCCAACTACATCATATAAGCCATACGTTGTGCCTTGTCTGTCGCTTCTTTGATTGTCGTAATAGAACGTCAGCATACCGTCATCATAGACTACATAAGGCTCGGTTTCAGGAATAACAGTCTCACCAATCAAGATACTTTCTGTAATGAATGGAATATAAGTCTTAACATTATATGAATCAATCCATAGTAAAGAGACATTTATTTCCGATGTCCCCTTTTCCTTAGGGGTATATACAAATTGTACTGTTTTTGTTTGTCCCTGATCTATGTCGATATTTTGTCCTGCGACCTCTTCATTGTCAACAAATAATGAAATGACACCCATAAATAGTGGACCATTATTAGTAATTTCCACATCAAAAGTAAGCGGTTTTTCAACTTCAGCATTTCCTTTCGACTTGATGGTACCACTAAGATTGTTTATTAAATCTCCAGGTTGATAAAGGGTGAGAGTATTCTCAGCTATTACTGCAATTACATAACAGATCCCAGCGCGCTCACAAGGCATCCATTTTTCAGTCTCAGGACTTTTGGCTACAAGCATAAGTCTATAGTTGCCATCAGGTAATGAACCGCTTATTTTATATTTGTCAAAGAGTTGAAAACCAACCCCCGCTTGTATTTCTTCATTCGTGAAACATGATACGGTCTCCTTCAAAATACCATCCATATCATATACACCAATAGCGCCATCAAATACGCCATCTTCTCCCATGTTATAAAATCTGCCAGAAAAAGATACGTCTGTAAAATCTTCACCTACAGAATTTCTTGTATATACAGTGGTCTTAGATGTTCTGAACCAATGAGTATATAACGATGATGGAGCCGTCCCGCCAGCATTCTTTTGTATGCCAATGATTGCAATTTGTGAAAAATTAAAATCGTCAGGTTCTTCTTCTACAGTTTGTTTAGGATTAAGAGCAGAAAGCATGAAAAACCCATCACAGCCTCCATCCCATCCCCAGTTTATATGGAAAAAGCCATCTTTGTCATATCCGTCAACAACAAAAGCATGTCCTGAGCCACCATTAACTGGGGCACCAGAATATAATACGGGGCGTTTTTCATGGAGTTCGTTATATATAATGTTATCCCACTCTGTTTGCCGATAGTTATCTCGGGAGAGATTGATAACAGCACCGTCATAGTCAAAATAATTTCTAAGAGCATACGGCACTCTTTGTGTACTAGCAGAACTTTGCCCTCCTTGGTATTTCATTTTTACAGCAGCACCACATAACTGCATAAGTTGAGCTACAGCCTTTCCTTGCAACTCTGAAAAATTATCATATTTATAGACAGGAAGCATATTGTCCCAGTCTATTGGAGTTCCAGCATCAATAGCAGGAACAACCAATTGATAATCTCCAAAATTTAAAGAAGTATAAGATGGTATTTCTTTCGTGGTTTGCTTAGGCCATTTATGATAATACATGATTTGTGCCATTGCCGTCGCTACACAACCTGTAGCAGAATGACCACCAAATAGACTCGGGCATAAACTATAATAGGGATGGTACTGCCCCCACGCAGTCTCACCGAGCAGCGGCAGTACGGGCTGGGCATCGGAGAGTGTCCTTGTGGCCGCCGCTTCTGGATGCTCCTTCAGATAGGCTATCTGTTCAGCATAACCGTCGAGCCACGCCTTCAGGTTGTCAGGCAGGTTGTCCATGTCGAGACGCGACCTGTCGCTATAGCCTAACACCGGCTGGCAGTGGTCGTCGCCAGCAACGACAACGTAGCCACCCTCCTCGGCATTGAACACATACAGGTCGGCATCCGCCCTGGGCGATTCCCCACGGGTCAAAAGCCTGCTCTTTGCCAAGGAGAAAGTCTTACCCTGCAAGAACTGCTGGGCGATCTTCAGGGCCTGCTGCTCCGTCACATTCTCTGCACTTGCACTCATCCATGCGATAAGGAATGCGATCATCAATGATAGCCGTTTCGTCTTCATCTTTCTTTTCGTATTTGATTGTATTCGTTATATTTTAAAGTGCAAATATACGCAAAAGAATCGAAAGCGCAAAGAAAAAGCAACAAAATCATCGAAAAACATTTGTAGGGAAATGATAGGTTCTGGACAAGACAATCTCAGACCAACTGATGCGACATATAGTTTTAAGCCTCCATCATCAGGAGATGACAGAGGCTGAAATCTGATTCCACAAGAAGTCGCGAGGATCGGCTCTTGCTTATTTCTTAATCAGCGAAGCGATCCAGAGGATAACAACGGCGCCGATGATGGCTGTGCCGAGCTGACCCAGAAGACCACCCCATGAGATGCCGAGCTGGTCGAACAACCAACCACCGAGGACACCTCCAAAGAGACCCAGTATACAATTCATGATGAGGCCGTAGTCGCCACCTTTCATTAACTTGCCAGCGCAGAAGCCAGCCAAACATCCAAGAAGAAGTGATAAAATAATACCCATAATTTTAATGTTTAATTGGTTTGATGCTGCAAAGATACGAATAAGTGAGCGTAATTCCAAAGAAAAACCCAAGAACTTTACTATTTTCGATTAATTGTTTGGAAGAATGAATAAAAAGATGTATTTTTGCACTATGAATAATTAACAACCATCAATTGACGTATGAAGAAGAATATGTTTAATTTACGGCTACTTTGGCTGATGCTGGTACTGTTGCCTGTAGGAGCCTGGGCACAGGACGACTCACAGGCCATGTTGTATGTGGAGATGAAAGACGGTACTGTCGAGAAATTCCCTATCGTCAAAGATTATCCCCGGATGTCGATGTCCTATCCGAGAGAATACGGAGTGGTGACGCCCAAAGTAGACATCACTTACTTCGACGGCTATGAGCAGAACCGCCCTATCAACTCTTCAGACATCAAGCGCATGTACACTGGGTTCGAGGCAACGGGCATCTCAGTGATAAAGGCCGACATCGACACGGACTCTGAGAAGGTGTATACGCTGGGCGGAAGGTATGTACGTAGTCTGGAGAGTCAGCCCAAAGGGGTGTATATCGTGAAGAAAGGTGTGAAATATCAAAAAGTAGTAAAGCCATGAAACGATTCATATTATCAGTGATCCTGACGGCGGCTGCCGTCATCGGAATAAATGCCTGGGGCTACCAAGGCCAGTGCGTCAGTATGCATCAGTCGACAGGCGACAGCCTCCTGCTGGACCTTGAATACTTCTACACGTTCGGCCCAAGGGTGGATGACGGGAAGATCGTGTGGGATCTCACATTCGGTACGTACGACGGGATGAGGACTTATACGGAAGAGGACATCACCTCGATTGAGTTCCAAACAGAAAAAGAGGTCACCAACATAGTGAAAAAGGCTCTGACGGAGTTCTATGAAGCCACCAACGGCGACCAATGGGCCAATAACAAAAACTGGTGTTCCGACGAACCAATCGGAGAGTGGTTCGGCATTGTTAACGATACCGGCAACGGCCCTACGCCTTATCCACAATATCTGAGGTTAGACGGTAACCAACTGAGCGGACACCTGCCTGGCGGCGACACCATGCAGCGGTTAGTGGGCGTGAGAGGTTTGAACTTATGGTCTAATGAGATTGGGGGCGAACTGCCGAAGTCGATGGAGCGAATGTATTCACTCGAGGGAGTGTTGATGGACAACAACCAACTGACAGGCGAGATTCCCCAGAAGATGACGAAGTTGCCCTTCTTCTACCGCTTTGAGGTGGGAAAGAACAAGATGACGGGCTCCATTCCAGCCAGTCTGAGCAGGCTGATGGACAGAGATTTCTTGATCAATCTGTCAGGCAACGACTTCAGTGGTGAGCTGCCAGCGGAGATCGTGAACCACCCGCGGTTCGGACAGTTATGGGACTATATCGTGCCCCAGGGCGGCAATCTGGCAGTACCCGATATCCCAGCACCTGTGATGGACGTGACGGATGTGAACGGCAACCATTTCTCGACCACAGAGGTCTATAAGAACAATATTCTGACGCTGCTCTACAATTATTCCTCAGCCAAGAGCGACTATACGGACAAGCTGGCTAAGGCCTATGAAGCATATAAGTCCAAGGGCTTCGAGGTGCTGGGAATGATTCCCGGAGCCGAAGATGTGGAAGAAGTAATGGAATATCTGTATGAGAACAACATCAACTGGATGAACATCGACCCCAAAGGCTTCGTCGACTTCTATAACCGCTATTTCCTCTATCTAAACTATGTGAACTTAGTGGACCAGAACGGTCATATCGTCTTTTCCAGTCTCATGGACGAAAACGGCAAGATGGAGAATACCGGATGGAACGGGAGTAAGCGCGACCAGCTGTTGTTTGATGTGCTTGAGAAGAAATTCGGCACCATCGACTATACTCCCTATACTTCTACCGACTATTCTGCTGACGGTGAGGTAATGACCCTGCAGAAGGCAACGAAGGGTCTGGGTGTGGACATCGTGTTCGTTGGCAATGCCTTTACTGACAAAGACATGGAACCTGGCGGCAAGTACGAGACGAAGATGAAAGAGGCCATGGAGCAGTTCTTCGTCTACGAGCCTTTGAAGTCGCTGCGCGACCGCTTCAATGTCTATGCCGTCAAGGCTGTGTCGCCCAACCACGAACTCTATGAAGGCACGAAGCAGGCCATTTCGTCGAACGAGGAAGCTTTTGCCTATGCCCAGAAGGTGAAGGACCTGATTCCTGACCGTCCGCTACGCGTCAATGTGATCTACGACTCATATAATGCGGGGCGCAGTATCACCTATATGTATGATGACGCCTCGTACGTGGCCCTAATGGCGAACGGTATCAACCGCGTGCTCAACCATGAGGCTGGCGGCCACGGCGTAGGACGTCTGCTCGACGAGTATGTGGAAGACAATCCGAACAGCGTGCCGACGGCCGAGGAGAAGGAGTATTTGGAGGAAGTATGGACGCAATTCGGGCGTGGAGCCAATATCGACCTGCATGCCGACGTTACCCAGACGCGTTGGAGCCGTCTGGCTGCCGACAGCCGCTATGCCGGCGAAAAACTCGGAGCCTACGAGGGTGCCGGAACGTACGGAAGAGACGTTTACCGTCCGACGATGAACAGCATGATGCGCTATAACGACACACCGTTCAACGCACCCTCACGAGAGGCCATATACAAATATGTGATGCAAGAGTCGGAAGGTCCGGAATGGGTGTACGACTACGAGACGTTCGTGGCTTTCGACGAACCGGGACGACAGCAGTTTGTCGATGCACTGCAGGTTGCAGCCTCCAGAGGTGAAACCGGTCAGCCCAGTCAGACGAAGTTGGGCGAGAAAGTACGTCCGCTGCCACCAGTCATGGTCAAGGGCACCTGGAAGGATGCCTTGAACGGACGGGAATAAACAGACATTATCCTACGCCTTCTGCTTATCGGCGAGGTACATGCCGAGGAGGATGAGGGCGGAACCGAGGAGGAACCAAATGGTAATCTTCTCGTTGAGTAGCCACCAGGCAAAGAGTATGGTGGTGATGGGATTGAAGTAGACCCAGTTCGTAGCGACTACAGGACCGAGTATGCCGATGACCCAGTTCCAGATGAGGTAGCAGAGCATCGAGGCAACAACACCCAAGAAAAGGAGATTAAGGAGAATTGAAAAATTGAAGAATTGAAAAGTTGAAGTAGTGAAGATGCTGGCTTCGGAGGGCACCAATATATAGTATGGTATAATGGTAAGGAGACCATATATGAATACCTTGCGAGTGATGAAGAGCGAGGAATAATGCTCTGTGGCGGATTTCATTAATAACGAGTAGACGGCCCAGCAAAGGCAGGCGCCAAAGGCCAATAGGTCGCCGAGGGGTGAAAGATGAAGTACGAAATGACCATTGAGCACCACAATGGCCATACCCAAGAAGGCTATCAGCGAGCCAAACGCTTGGATGCGCGTAATCTTCTCTGACTGACGGAAGAACACAGCAAAGAGCAACATGGCGAAGAGTGGACATGAACAGACGATGAGTGAGGTGTTTGTCGCTGTGGTGAAGAGCATCGCTGCGTTCTCCGTAAGGAAATAGAGGGAACCGCCCGTGATGCCAAGTGCCACCATCAGGAGCTCATCACGCCAGGAACGACAGAACCAGCGAAAAGAGGATTCTTTTTCTCCCCCTGAGTAGGGGGAGTTAGAGGGGGTCTGATCAGCCTCAGCATGACCCTTGCCCAGACCACCCCTAACCCCTCCTCGCTCGGCTTTGCCGCTTGGCTCGTCCAAGAACTCAGGAGGGGGAATAAATACCCTATGGCACAGAAGTGAAAAGCCCAGCATCAGCACATAAGCGATGATGAAACGGAGGGTGAAGATCTGCGCTGGGGTAAGACCAGCCTGAAGCAGCATCTTCGTAAATACGAAGGTGCTGCCCCAGATAGCCACCGTTATAAACGCAACGAGATGGTATTTCACCTTTTCACCTTTTCACCCTTTCACTTTTTTACTTTTTTATCTCGATGTCTCGCTTCACATTATTACGGATCTTCGTCAGATACCCCTTCATACCCTCAGCATCCTTGTTGTCGATGATCTCCAGCAGTTCCTTCAGCTCCGTACGGATCTGAGAGACCTGGTCGTGGGTATAGGGGTTAAAGAGGATTTCCTGCAAGAGATAGTCGTCCTCGTTGAGCACCCCCTTGGCAATCCGCATGTGACGCTTAAAGGTGGTACCTGGTGCATCCTGATGCTTCATCACTGCAGCAAAGACGAAGGTCGACACGAAAGGAATGGAGAGCGAATAGGCCACCGTCTTATCG
>JAEEGL014824548.1_pt1 | contig 12255 bp, 6 predicted proteins | sample 9134231 | NCBI WGS metagenome assembly JAEEGL01 (sample SAMN16246548, study PRJNA631951) | gut metagenome | biome: gut microbiome; feature: rumen; material: fiber-attached | host: Bos | place: Iran: Karaj | collected 2018-10
ATGATCGCGCGGTTCTCGGGACATACGGCGGCTGAGGCGCTGGCTGCGGCGCAGGCCGCGTCGCCGGTCGGCGGGAAGCGCTACGCGGCCGGGGAGTCGCTGGGCGCGGGGACGGTGGCCTACGTGGGGGATGGGAGCGCGTCGAAGCGGAGCCTGGCCGTGGGCGGACTGCTGCCGGACACGTATTACGCGTTCGCGTTCTACAGCTTGAACGGCAACTACTACAGCGCGGCGGCGTATGCGCAGGAGAAGACGGACGAGGGCGGGCATTCCATCGTGGTGGATGGCGAGGCGGAGGACTGGTACGGGGAGGCTCCGTTGACGGAGAACACGGGGGCGTGGAACCTCGGCGAGTACATCTGGCTGGACAAGACGGGCGAGGAGCGGAAGGACAGCGCGACGCTGGAGGCGAACACGGACGCGGACATCGTGGAGTTCCGGGCGTACGCGGACGAGGACTGGATGTATTTTCTCGTGAAGATGAAGGACATCACGGATGAGACGCGGCCGTATGTGGCGATCGGGATGGACACGCGCCGGAGCGAGGAGAGCGGCGGCATGAACTGGCTGGGGGATGAGTCGGCCACCGGCATCGGCGGAAACTACTGGGGCGAGACGGCGGCCGAGCATTACCCCGAGCGGCAGGTGAACGTGCACTGGGTGAATGATGCGGGGCAGGCGCAGGTGGAGCTGTATGCGCCGGATTCGACGGGGTGGTATGCGCCGGTCGGGGAGGTGGTGTCGGAAGGGGATGAATCCGAGGTCGCCGAGGGCTGGGCCGCCGAGATCAGCGCCGAGCATGACGTGGTGGAAGTGCGGATTCCGCGCAGCGACCTGGGACTGGACGGCATGGAGCCGGGCGAGCTGAAGACGGTGCGGTTCACCGTGGCGTCGTTCCTGAACACGGGCGCCTGGAACAACCAGGGCACGGGCACCCGCGAGGTGTACAGCGGAACGTCGAAGGCGGTCGACTCGCTGGCGATCGCGTCGCAGCGGCCGTCGAGCAAGCCGGACAACGACTGGGGCCTGGGCAGCTGGGACGAGGACATCTCGGACGGAGTGCTGGACTTCTGGGTGGACGTCGGGATGAACTACAAGGAAATCGTGGAGAACCGGCGGCCGGCAACCCCCGCGCTGGTTGCGCCGATCAATGATGCGGAGCTGCACCGGACGCCGACGTTCGAGTGGACGGGCAGCGAGGACACCGACGGGGAGGTGACGGGGTATCTGCTGGAGGTGGCGACGGATGACGACTTCGGCGGCGAGCACGGGAGCGTGGTCCTGCGCGTGAACGTGGCGGCGACGAACGGTGCGGAAACGCATGCCTATTCGTGGAGCGGGGCCAAGGCCCAGACGATGTACTACTGGCGGGTCCGGGCGCGTGACACGGCGGGGCAGCTCTCGGCGTCCGATGAAGGCCGGTTCCACGTGGTGTCGGACAGCGAGGGGCCGATCGCGGTGCTGCGCTACGTGGGCACGAACGTGATGACCTATCTCGACCCGAACGCGCCGGGCCACGAAGAGATGAAACATCAGGAGAAGCTCTATCCGCAGTCGATGATCACCGTCACCGACAAGGAGCTGCTGGCGTCGGCGGACGGCGAGGAGTTCGGGTTCGTCATCGAATGGACGGACCCGAGCGGCGTGTTTGCGACAAATCGCATTCGCGATGGCGTGGACACCTCCCGCGTGCCGCAGGACGGCAACGATTATTCCGCCGGGAACTGGGCGTGGAACATCATCGACGGCTACGGGCGGGTCAGCCCGAACTGGGACCTGGTGGAGTTTCATGCGCTGCTGACGGATCCGGAAAAGGACCCGGAAACGGACACGGATTACTTCCCGGAGATCGACGGGAACGGGTTCTGGACCACGAACTATTGGGACAGGCTGGGATGCTGGGGCTACGAATGGGGCTACGACCGCGCGTTCCATGTGACGAACACGATCGGCGAGAACGGCTCGGAGTCGGTGACGAACTACTTCGTCAAGGCGTTCACGACGGCCCGGGGCTATGATCCGTCGGTGAGCTACTATCTGACGGTCAGCGCCGAGGATTGCACCATCTGGCAGGAGGGCAAGATGGGCAAATGGGCGGAAGGGTCGTGGAAGAGCTATGGCGACATGTCGCCGTGGGAGGGCGAGCCGCGCTGGACGAGCAGCGGGTTCTGCGCGGACGGGCCGTACGTCGCGCGCAACATCACGACGAACCAGCTGCTGCCGATCCTTGTGACGGACAACGACTCGGTTCCGCCGACCGCGTCCACGCGGCGCTGGACCGGACGCTCGGTGGTGGTCACGACGAACAACGTGACGCCGGACAGCCTGGACGAGGGCGAGATCGCTGATATTCTCGACTACAACATGACGAGCGGCGGGGTCCCGCAGTACATGATCTATGACGGCGGGGTGCTGGGGCGGGCGCTGACGTTCCACTTCAACGTCTACGACTCGTACATGAGCGGGTTGCAGATCGGGCGGGAGCCGACCTCGGAAGGGCGGTTCGGGGCGATGACGAACACGGCGTTCGTGGGGTCGCTGTGGGGAACGAACTGGGCGAACTACACGCCGGAATGGTCGGAGTTGCGCGACGAGGATGACGAGCTGGGCGGCAACGGGCTGGGAGCGTCGTCGATTCTGACCTGGCACTGGGAGTACATCACGCCCGAGGACGTGACAAAGCTCTGGGGCATGGAGTCCGACAAGGCGGGCGGCGCGACGACGAACATGATCGGCCTGAGCATCTGGGACTGCGACGACGACCGGGCCGGCGACCAGACGGGTACGGAGCTGGCGCTGGCGTCGCTCGTGATCCGCGACGATGACACGGTTCCGCCCAGCGCGCCATACAACATCACCTTCGCGGGCAATCCTGTCGAGCTGCCGTTCACGGATGACATGTTCACCTGGACCAACAGCCTCGCCGGATTCGAGCTGGAGTTCGACGAGGCCATCGACGGCGAGCCCGACGACGAGCTGGGGCAGGACGACATCGATATCTCCGGCGTCGGTGGCTATCGCGCGGCCACCTCCCTGGAGGACGTGGCGCAGCAGCTCGGCTTCGATATGTCGGTCACGACCAACGGCCAGCGCCTGACCGGCCGCTTCGCCGCCGCCGACAAGGTGACGCAGGGCATTTCGACGAACTATCTCTATGCGTTTGACGCCGATGCGGACCGCCTGCTCGACGCCCTGACCTCGGAGGCCATCCCGTTCCCGCTTGCGTTCGACCGGACGCCACCGCCAGAGATTAAGGCTTTCGCGTCGACCACCGACGGCGTGGATGACCCGACCACCCAGTTCGCTCTGAGCTGGGATTCGGATGGCGTGGGGCCGGACGACCCGGAAGACCCGTTCTACCAGCGTGATGGGTTCACTGGCAATGCGTCGCTCTCGCCGTGGAAGAGTTACAAGATCTACTACGGGACGAACGAGGTGGCGAGCGACGCGGAGGTGGAGAATCCGGCCAGCGAGGTCTATTCGCGCTATGTGGAGAGCGGGGCCTATCAGGACTGGCCGAGCGTGACGGCGGACAGCACGTCCGCGGAGTCGGGCGCGGTCTACGAGGGGCTGGCGGATGCGGCCACCGCAGGCGTCACGCTCTGCGACCTGGACTACGACCAGGAGTATGTGATGGTGATTGTCGGCACGGACGAGGCGGGCAACGAGAGCGGGGCAGGGGAGGCGTCCTGGACGACGAACAACACTATCCGCTTCGCCGTGACCCAGGGTTGCATGAGGGCCTACGCCGAGGTCACCGAGGCCTGGGGGGACAACCACAACATGCGCCCCGGCGACGTGGGCGCGGCCGCGCTCTACTGGTTCGCCGCGACGAACGCGCAGGGTCAGGTGCGCAAGGACTACGACCTCATCTCGATGGACGCCAGCCGCTTCGACGAGAGCCGCTACAACACGTGGAGGCTCGTCGGCACCGTCCAGTCCAACTGGTTCACCGATGCGCGCGGACTCGACAACGCCATGGGAACCCTCCGCTTCTACCGCGCGGCCTACAAGGACCGCTGGCGCAGGACGGTGCCGGGGCCCGGCGGAACCACCAAGACGCAGCGCCCTCTGATGAGCGAGGACGTCTACGCCATGTCCAAGGTGGCGCTGACCGAAGGCGCGAACTATATCTCGCTCCACGGCTACGGGGCGGACAACACCATCGGGTCGATCTTCGGCACCGACACGAACATGTGGCCGACGGGTAGCTCCATGACGGAATGTGTTCATGTCGATGTCTATGGAAAGGGCTCGTTCGTTCCTTTGATCGGGGAGCAGCTTCCCATCAGCGCGACCTACTACCTGGGGCCGAACGGCATCTGGTATGAGTTCGTCAACGGCAAGTCCGTTCCGGCAACCGACACGGTGGATACGAACATCTACCTGCGCGGCTGCTCCGTCGTGCTGCCCTCGCCGCTGCCCGAGCAGTTCCAGGACTTCGCGGTCACGAATGGAACCGAAGAGGTGGGCGGAATGTATTGGTATCCCGTGCTGAAGGTTCCGACGAACTATGTCAGCGGCGAGACGATGGCCGACACGTTCTCCATTCCCATCCAGGCCGGCTCCGCGCGCGAAGGCATCCGCTACAACCTCTGCTCCGTGCCGCTGCCCGGCAAGCTGCACCCCGCAAAGATGAACCTGCTGGAGTGCGGATTCCGCCAGGCCCGGGGCACGGACATCAGCGATCCGAACTGCGACATCCTCTACGCCTACGACACGGTCAACAAGTCGGTGAAATGGGGCACGGGCATGTTCTGCGACAAGAACGGGACCTGGCGTTCCATCTCGGCGGGCCATCCCATCATCACGGGCACCCCCTTCGGCGTCAACGACATGCTTATCATCTGGAACCGTAGCGGCACCCCCTGGACCTGGACTTTCACGGCCGAAGACTACTACGCCCTGCCCACCCGCTGGGGCGGCTGGTAAGGCGGGTATCGGCGGGTTGGACCGATGCGTCGTCCATTCCCCAAGCTCTGGAAATCCCCGGATGTCGGCATTTTGCCGGACGGCTTGGCACTGGAGGAGATTCGCGAGGCGGTACGAAATCGTCTGGTGCCGTGGTTCCGGGCGAACGGGCGGGTGCTGCCGTGGCGTGAGGAGCCGCGCGATCCCTACCATGTGTGGATCAGCGAGATCATGCTGCAGCAGACGCGCGTGGAGACCGTGGTGGGCTACTTTGAACAGTTTATGCGGAAGTTCCCGACTATTGAGGCGCTGGCGGCGGCGTCTCTTCAGGAAGTGCTGAAGGCTTGGGAGGGGTTGGGATACTATTCCCGGGCGCGGAATCTTCATGCGGCGGCGAAGGTGGTGATGGAGCGGCATGGGGGGCGTCTGCCGGCGGATGCGGCGGCGCTGGGGGCGTTGCCTGGGCTGGGGGCGTACACGACGGCGGCGGTGGCATCATTTGGGTTTGGTCTGCCGCTCGCGGTGCTGGATGGCAATGTCATGCGGGTGTTGGCTCGTCTGTGCGCCTATGGGGAGGATATCGCCGACGCCAAGGCTCGTCGTCCCTTGCAGGCGCTGGCGGATGCCTTGCTGCTGCATGACGAGCCCGGAGCCGTCAACGAGGCATGGATGGAGCTGGGCGCATTGATTTGCACGCCGCGTGGCGCACGTTGCGAGGAATGTCCGATGAGGACGGTCTGCCGAGCCGCGCAGTTGGGCTGTCCTGAGAAATATCCTGTTAGGAGTCGAAAAATGAACATACCGCACAAGGTGGTAGGCGCCGCCGTGATTGTCAATCGTCGGAATCAGATTCTCATTGCCCAGCGTCGGCCCGAAAAGGGGATGCTGGCCGGGCTCTGGGAGTTTCCTGGCGGCAAGATCATTCCGCCCGAGACCATGGAGCAGTGCATTGCCCGTGAGCTATACGAGGAGATGCGGCTGCGGCTGGAGGTAGGCAAGCAGTTGTGCGTCGTCGAACATGCATACACGCATTTCACGATCTCGCTGCACGCCCATTTTGCCCGGATTCTGTCGGGACGCCCGCTTCATCTCGAATGCGCCGACCACGCCTGGGTCAGCATCGAGGAAATGGACCGCTATCCGTTCTCCAAGGCTGATCTCATGATCATCGATGCGCTGAAATCCTTCGGCACCGATCATCTCTATCGTCGTGTGTTCGGAGAGCCCGTCTCGTGATTCCTGTTTTGCGAGTGCTGGCCGAAAAGGGCGCGGATAGGATGGTAGCACGATGAATCATGGCTTCAAAAGTGCCGGGAAGGCTGCGAATTTGAACGGGAATATGGCCCCTTCAGGGACAATGCCCAGTTCAAGAGGCAAATGGGGAGCAATCCGGAGTCGAATAGTTGGTTTGGAGTCGGGAGGCGTTTCTCTATCGGTGTGGGCATTTCGATTCCTGCTCTGGTACATTTGCGTCCTGTTGGTCCAGCCCCAAAACCGCTACACCTTTCTCTGGCCATTGCACATTGCCAACCTGACATTCATCTCCGCCCTAGTCCTGCATGTAATGGATTGCGTGCGGTCACGCCGTCCTTTTTTTGCCAACAACCTGGCAACGTGGCTCGGGCTCCTGATGATTGGTCTGACTTTTGCCAGCAACACAAATGGCTATTTTCAGAATGGGTGGGGGGGATGGAACCCATATATCGATACGTATGTGAAATCATTTCTCTTGCTCATTCTTGTTGCTACGATGTGCACAAGTGTCGAGCGAGTTTGGGTGGTTCAGATGACAGTTCTGATGAGTACCTTGTGGTGGCTTAAAAGCGGATTGCGACTGTCTGCCGCAGGGGCGACCTATTCCGATGACCGTCTGATGGGGGCGGCCATTGGCCTGATTGAAAACCCGAATAGCTTCGCTTACATGCTCTGTATCATGCTGCCTCTCTACTTCTATGCATTACAACATGCCAAGGGAAAATGGATGAGATGGGCATTTCTGGCTTGTGCCCTATCAGCTGTATATATTATTTTTCAGACGGGGAGCCGGACCGGCCTTGTGACATTGTTGGCTGTCGGCATCTTTTTTTTGAAACAATATGGAAGAAAGAACTGGAAGACTATTGTCTTAGTCGCTCTTGCTATAAGCATCATTTTCCCATTTAGCGGAGAAAATAACATTCGCCGTTTCAAGACGATTCCACAGTCAGCATTGGCATTTCTGGGACTTGCCGAAAAAGAGGAACAAGTGGATTACGGCCGGCCACTGAATCAGGATGAGCAGTCCGCAGCTGAGCGTTCCGCCAAAAACCGGGATACTTGGCGATTGGTTAAGGATTTTCCCATGTTCGGAGTGGGACTTGTTCCTCAAAGTACCAAGCTGGTAGAAGCTGGCTATGGCATGGCCGGGATTGGCCAGGTGCATTGTGAGATCTTGATGGTTGGCAAACAGATGGGATTCATCGGCATGTCCCTTTATTTTTTTATGCTCGGCGTGGCCTGGTGGGGGGGGCCTGTCGCCCTTGTGAAAGGGCGAAAGCTTGGGTGGACGGCGGCCGGGGACATGGGACGCATCTTCCAAATCCAGGCCGTGGCGATTGCCGTGGGGGGCTTTTTCTGTCCGATGCCGTGGCATCCGCCGATGATGATCATGGCGGGATCGGCGATTGCCCTTGCGAATGTGATGAGCAGAATGCCTACATCACCAAGGGAGTGACCTTGGGCAGAACCGGGCGATTCAAGGAGAAAATCCGCTGCGGTCAGGCGGGTGGGAAGAGGAAGGGGAGGAAGGAGGGGACGAGGCGGGACCAGGCGAGTTCGTTGTGTTCGGCGGCGGGGTCGGTGAGGAGGCGGAGGGCGGGAGGGGGGTAGCCGGCGGCGCGGAGGCGGTCGGCGATGTCGAGGGTGCCGCGGAGTAGGGTGGCTTCGAGGTCGCCGGCGCCGCCGCAGGAGAGGAACCAGCGGACGGGAGGGAGGGAACGGGCGCGGGCGGCGGTGCCGATGAGGCCGGCGATGTGCGGTCCCCAGGGGGGGGCGAAGGCGGGGGAGAGGCAGGCGGCGGCCTGGAAGAGGTCGGGGCGGCTCCAGGCTTCGTAGAAGCCGATGAGTCCGCCCATGGAGGCGCCGGCGACGGCGGAATGGGCGGGGTCGGTGCGGAAGGCGTTGTCGATGGCGGGCTTGAGCTCGTCGGCGAGGAATCGGAGGTAGTCGGCGCCGCGTCTGAGGGGGTCGTATTCGGATTCGCGGTCGGGGGTGCAGTCGGCGGCGACGGCGATGAAGGGGGCGCAGCGGTGGTCGGGGATCATGGTCTGGGCGAGGTCGTCGACCTGCCAGTCGTGGCCCCAGGTGGAGGTGTCGGGGTCGAAGACCTGGCGTCCGTCGTGGAGGTAGAGGACGGGGAGGCGCTGGGCGGCGAGGGTGTCGTGGTAGCCGGGCGGGAGCCAGATGATGACGTCGCGGGGGCGTCCGAGGTGGCGGGAGGGGAAGGCGGGCCAGAGGTGGTGGAGACCGGTGATGGGCATGGGGGCGGCGGTTGGTTGGCGGGGGTTATTTTTTTGGTTTGCGGGGCTTCTTGCCGGGGAGGAGCTTGCGTGCGAAGGTGACCTTGGAGCCTTTGAGGGCGCGTCGCGGGCGGCGGACGTCGCGGGCGGCGGAGACGGCGTCGGAGCGTGCGAGGGGGGTGCCGGGGGCGGCGGCGGAGGTGGCGGGGTCCTGGCCCTGGAGCTCGCGGATCTGGTCGCGGAGCATGGCGGCGCGTTCGAACTCGAGGGCGGCGGCGGCTTCGGCCATTTCGCGTTCCATGTCGGCGATGGCGTGCCGGATGTCGTATTCGCGGGAGTCTTCGGCGACGCCGGCGGCGAAGGGATCGGGGGGGGCGGATGTGGCGGAGGGGGAGACGGGGAGCCCGTCGTCGCGGATGGGCTTTGCGATGGGGGCGGGTGTGATGTGGTGCTCGGCGTTGTAGGCCTGCTGGATGGCGCGGCGTTCGGCGGTGCGGTCGATCATGGCGCGCATGGAGTCGGTGATGACGTCGGCGTAGAGGATGACGCGCCCGGAGAGGTGGCGTGCGGCGCGTCCGGCGGTCTGGACGAGGGCGGTCTCGGAGCGGAGGAATCCTTCCTTGTCGGCGTCGAGGACGGCGACGAGGGCGACCTCGGGCAGGTCGAGCCCTTCGCGGAGGAGGTTGATGCCGATGAGGCAGTCGAAGTCGGCCTTGCGGAGGCTGCGGAGGATCTCGACGCGGTCGAGGGCGGTGATGTCGGAGTGGAGATACTTGGCGCGGATGCCGACCTCGACGAGGTAGGCGGCGAGGTCTTCGGCGGTCTTCTTGGTGAGGGTGGTGACGAGGACGCGCTCGTGGCGGGAGACGGCGGTGCGGACTTCGCGGATGAGGTCGTCGACCTGGCCGTCGAGGGGGCGGACCTCGACGAGGGGGTCGAGGATGCCGGTGGGGCGGATGACCTGGCGGACGGGGGGCCCGCCCATCTCGAGCTCGGCGGTTCCGGGGGTGGCGGAGGTGAAGAGGATGCGCCGGGCGCGGCCCATGAACTCGTCGTAGGTCATGGGTCGGTTGTCGAGGGCGGAGGGGAGGCGGAAGCCGTGCTCGACGAGGACGCGCTTGCGGGCCTGGTCGCCGTTGTACATGGCGCGGAGCTGGGGGAGGGTGACGTGGGATTCGTCGATGATGGTGAGGAAGTCGTCGGGGAAGAAGTCCATGAGGGTCATGGGGCGTGCGCCGGGGGCGCGGCCAGAGAGGGGGCGGGAGTAGTTTTCGATGCCGGAGCAGTAACCGACCTCGGAGAGCATTTCCATGTCGTAGGTGGTGCGCATGCGGAGGCGCTGGGCCTCGAGGAGGCGGCCCTGGGATTCGAGGAGGGCGACGCGCTCCTCCATCTCGGCGAGGATGCGGTCGATGGCGGGTTTGATCTTCTCGGCGGGCATGACGAAGTGCTTGGCGGGGGAGAGGACGGCGACGGGGAGGTCGGGGCCGGCGTGGCCGGTGAGGGGGTCGAGGAGGCGGAGGGATTCGAGCTCGTCGCCGAAGAAGGAGAGGCGGAGGCCGTCGGTGCGGTAGGAGGGGAAGATGTCGAGGGTGTCGCCGCGGACGCGGAAGGTGCCGGGGGCGGTGGAGAAGTCGTTGCGCTCGTACTGGACGGCGACGAGCTGCCCGAGGAGGCGCTCGCGGTCGAGGGGCTCGCCGGGGCGGAGGGTGATGAGCATGTCGCGGTAGTCGTCGGGCGAGCCGAGGCCGTAGATGCAGGAGACGGAGGAGACGATGATCACGTCGGAGCGCGAGACGAGCGCGTCGGTGGCGGCGAGGCGGAGGCGTTCGATCTCCTCGTTGGTGGAGGCGTCCTTCTCGATGTAGGTGTCGGTCTGCGGGATGTAGGCCTCGGGCTGGTAGTAGTCGTAGTAGGAGATGAAGTATTCGACGGCGTTGTCCGGGAAGAACTCCTTGAGCTCGGCGTAGAGCTGGGCGGCGAGCGTCTTGTTGTGGCTGACGACGAGGGTGGGCAGGCCGACGCGCGCGATGACGTTCGCCATGGTGAACGTCTTGCCGGAGCCCGTCACGCCTTCGAGGACCTGGAAGCGGCGGCCGGCGGCGAAGGCGGAGCAGAGCGAATCGACGGCCTGGGGCTGGTCGCCGGTCAGCGGAAACGGCGCGCGGAGGGAGAAGGCTGGCGAATCAGAATGCACAATTCAGAATGCAGAATGCACAATTAAGGGGAGGCGCGCGGAGGGGAGGACGCGGCGGCGAAAACATGTTTCCATACAATGGAAAGCTATTTCCGTGCGCGTGCGAAACATGTTTCCATGGTATGGAAACGTGTTTTGGGGAGGCGGGCGGCGGAGGCGGGTCAGAAGCGGACCCGCCATCCGACCATCAGCCCGTCGGCCGTCGTGTCCGCAGGGAAGGTCGAGCGCTCGACGATGGAGTCGATGACGACCGGCGAGGCTTCCGCGACCGCGGTGGCGCGTTCGATGGCTTCGTCGGCGGAGGCGTAATTCTCGATGTCGTCCCGGAGGCAGACGAGGCCGTATACGACGGCCACGGCGACGGCGAGCCCGATGGCGACGGTGGTGCCGGTTTCGGCGTCGTCGGCGCGGGCGGCCGTCATGGGGGCGGGGAGGAGGGCCCCCGCCCAGACGAGGACCGCCGCGAGGACCGAGGAGATCAGCAGGGCGTGCTTGCGCATGAGGTTCCGATGCAGAGGGCTAGGCGAAGATGTCGCAGGCGTACTGGCCGTCGAAGGCGCGCGGCGCGGGGGCTTCGGCGACGTGGCCGACGGCGATCGCGGAGACGGGCTCGAAGCCGTCCGGGATGTGCAGCTTGGCCTTGAGCGGGGCGGCCGCGCGGATGGCCGGGAGGCAGCCCCAGATGTAGACCGAGCCGAGCCCGAGGCCGGTCGCCGCCAGATGCATGTGCTCGACGAGACAGGCCGCGTTGGCGATCTCGACGCCCGGCGAGGAGGCGCTGGCGCGCGCGGAGACGAAGATGATGAGCGGGGCGCCGTAGAACGGGTCCGAGGCGGGATTGGCGGGCGAGCACGTGGCGCGGATCTCCTCGCGGAGGGCGGGCTCCTGGACGACGGCGAGATGGATGTTTTCGTAGTGCGCGCCACCGACCGGGGCGCTGTTGGCGGCGAAGATCAGCTTCTTGATGTCCGCGTCCGACACCTTTTCCGCGGTGTACGCGCGGCTGGACTTGCGGAGGGCCATTGCTTCAAAAAGTTCCATGATGTGTCCTTTCGTTTTGAATGCGAGAATCCTACCCCGCCCGCCCCGGCCGCGCAATCTTCAAATTTGCCAGGCAAGGTTTGAACGAAGGGGGTGGCTGTAGGAGTTGTGATTGGCGAGGTCGGAAGGGGGAGACGAGTTCGATGGCGAGATGGTCGTTTGGGAAAAGGAAGCAGACCTGGAGGCTGGGGGGGGCTTGGGGACGCTTGAGCTCTAGGGAGGATGGAAATTGAAGCGCAGAAATTCTAAGGATTTACCGTAAAATCACAGCGTTTCGTGGCAAAAATGGAGGGGGGCGAAGGGACGAGAAAGAGGAACGCTGGGAAAGACGAGGATGGAGGGAGACGGGGGGGGGCCTACGGGATTGCGATAGGCTGGGGGCGGAGGAACGGAGGGGCGGTGCAGAGGGGGCGTATGGACGCAGCTGCGGTGGGTGGGCAAAAAAATGGCACCACAGGCGGGGAATTTTCGAACCGGGAAGGGATGCGACCGGGCGGTTCGAAAAATGGCGGTTGGGGTTTTGGAATAGGTTCGAACCGCGAAAAGGACGACTGGCATTGGTTGAAATCGCCGTCGGCGCCACAAAACAAAAAAATGGCACCCCCAACC
>JAEEGL015044074.1_pt1 | contig 12255 bp, 11 predicted proteins | sample 9134231 | NCBI WGS metagenome assembly JAEEGL01 (sample SAMN16246548, study PRJNA631951) | gut metagenome | biome: gut microbiome; feature: rumen; material: fiber-attached | host: Bos | place: Iran: Karaj | collected 2018-10
GATCCGTGTAACGGTCCTGATCGATGAGAAGGAAGTGGAGCGCGCAATGAATGCAGCACACGAGATCTTCGGTCTGGATGAGGCATAAATAAAGCATTCAAAGGGAAAGGCATCTGTGCAGGCAGGTGCCTTTTTTTGCTTTATAGGAAATTGTTGCTATCGCAACCGCGCTCGACGCGAGCATTCTGCGAGCAGAACGCTTTGTTCTTTCGATTTCTCTTTCTGGGGAAAGTGTTACAATCGGTGATTGCATTTGTTGTGCAAAATGATGTAAAGAGTATATTTTGAACATACAAATAATAAAATTCGGCCAAGAAAATGAATAAAAAGTATTGACAAATAAAATATTTGTGGTAAGATAAATACATAACAACAACAAAGAGTTGTTGATCACATAAAAGATCCGGTTAGACTAGGATAGGATGTGATAAGAACCTTAAAAAAGAAAGAGAGGTACAGTCCACCGGAAACGTAAGTAATGTATCCTAAGGGGATGGCCATAGAGCGGAGGCCGGAGAACGGGGTGGGAGCCCACAAGGACCGAAGCAGGACGGAGTGAACCGGGAGGGTACAAGGATCGGAGGAGAAGCTTATTTAAGTTTCATCGACTTGGGCAGCGAAGCACATATTCCAACCGCTGCAGCAGAAGTGCGAAGATGGAGGATGATAGGCGACGAATCTGAGAGGCAGGTCAACTGAATATCGAGAGTCCGCACAAAATCTTGTGGGAAACGGACGAAAAGACTTTCACCAGGAGGTATGGTCCATTGGAGAGTGAACCGGTATGAAAGCCCTTGCAGATCGAAGAATCAGGTTTGCAGGGGCTTTCATCATTTGTATATTCCTTGCAATTTGACCGGCTGCGTGGTATTATGGAAGCCATGATTTACATGTTTACATAACTTTTATAATATCTGGGGAGAGGCCGGAATGGGAAAGAATAAACAGGAAGACCGGAGGGAATACCGGCATAAACGCAGGATACGAAATCAGATCCTGGCGTATCTGGTTTTGATCGTACTGGTGGCATTACTGATCTTTGGAGGGATCCAGCTGATCCATACAGTGACGGTAGGATGGAAGGCACGACAGGCAGCAGGAGCGGGAGCAGAGCCCACGCAGGAGGCTGCAGAGCCTACGCCGGAGGAACCGGCAGTGATCTCCACACCGGATCCGGTAGAAGAGTTCCCGGAGCCTACGCCGGAGGAGGTATCGGAGGAGCCGACGATGGATCCGGCGATCCAGGCGCTTTTAGACGGGATGACCATTGAACAGAAAGTTGACGGTCTGTTTATCGTGAGCACGGAAGCCCTGACCAATGTGGCGCGGGCAACCAAGGCGGGAGACGGTACCAGGGCGGCGCTGGAGCAATACGCTGTAGGCGGACTGCTGTACACCTCCGGGAATGTGACCGGAGCCGATCAGTTCAAGGAAATGGTCACTACGACCAAGGATATGTACCGTGAACTGTATTCCCGCAATGTGCTGACCATGGCACGGGAAGAAGGCGCCGTGAACACCATAGCGGGAAATGCAACAAAGGTGGAGAGTGTTTCTTCCGCACCGGAGATCGGGGAGTCGGGAAATCGCGAGAATGCAGCCGAGGCATTTCAGACCATCGGCGGCTACCTTGCGGAATACGGGATCGATGTGGATCTGATGTCGATCGCTGCGGTAAAAACCGCAGACAACGGAGCGTATAAGGACAGATGTTTCAGTGATGATGCGGATATTGTTGCTTCGATGACAGGGGCAGCGGTCGAAGGGATACAGCAGACCGATACCCTGGCGTGTCTGGCAGCATTCCCCGGAGAGGGCGGCCTGAGTGCGGACCCGGACAAGGGCGCAGGCAGTACGGATAAGAGCCTGGAGGATCTGCAGGCGTGCGAATTTGTACCGTTCCGTTCCGGGATAGAGGCCGGTGTGCCTATGGTGATGGTAAGTGCAATGCAGGCTCCGGCAACGGGAGAAGACATCCCCTGTATGCTTTCGGACAATATGGTGTCGCAGCAGCTGCGGCAGGAGCTGGGATTTGAAGGGGTTGTGGTAACGGCACCGCTCGAGCAGATCCCTTCGTCTGCAGGGATCGATGCCGGCAGCGCGGCTACGCAGGCGATCCTTGCGGGAGCGGATATGATCGTGGTTTATAAGCATGATCATTTTGAGGAGGCCAGAGAGGCCCTGCTGAATGCCGTCAATGACGGAACCATCAGCGAAGACCGGATCAACGAATCTCTGATCCGTATCTATACGATGGAACTGGACCGTATGTAACATAAAAAAGCGGCCGAAAAAGAAATTGAAAAAAATTAAAAAAAGTTGTTGACAAGTAATGATTTCCGATGTAGAATAATCCTTGTCGTTCGGACAAAGAACTGAACAACGGAAATCAAAAAATGCGATAGTGGTGCAGTTGGTAGCACACGACCTTGCCAAGGTTGAGCTCGCGGGTTCGAGTCCCGTCTATCGCTCGAAAAGGTGCTGAGGGATTCAGCACTTTTTTACTAAACAGAGAGATTTTATTTCTTGCTTTGTGATTCTCATTGGGGTATGGCTTCACGCTTTTGTTTGGGGATTGTTGGGGGAAAAAACAACGGCAAAGGGAGTGGAGAGATGATCAGAAGAACCATCAGAGTAGAAAAAGAAGTTGGTACCGATATCATTCCGTATCTGGTACAGTCTGCATGCCATTACGATTGCGCGTTGCGGATAGAATCGGAAGAAAAGAACATTAATATGAAAAGCATCATGGGAATGACGATCCTGCATTTCGGCAAGGGATGCAGCTTTGATCTGATCGCGGACGGGATGGACGAGCAGAGAGCAGTTCACGAGCTGGCCGGATGCTTTGAATAAAACGGAATATCTTCGGAAAGATTAAAAAACAGTGGCAGATGCCGCTGTTTTTTATTTCTTACTTTATAGGAAATTGTTGCTATCGCAACCGCGCTCGGCGCGAGCGTTCTGCGAGCAGAACGCTTTCTTATAAATTATAAAAATTGTTATACAGAGGCGGCGAAGCGGCAGATTATAAAAATTATTATCCGGGTGAAAAAGGGTCGATGAAATATGACTTTGTCTGGTAAAAATGGCCTCAAAGTACCGTGGTTACTGGGTTTACGTAACTCAAATGCCCATGCAGACTACCAAATATGGCATATTTTGACATCGAAATACCCCGATATCTAGCGGTTGACAGATAGTAGGAAACAGAGTATTATACATAAATATTACAAAAATGTTACGAATTGTTACAAAATGATTATGCGTAAAAAAACGATGATAACTGCTTCGCTGGCGATCCTGTTGGCGGCGATGATCTTCGGGATTTATGATTATCGTGGCGAAGCGGCAGATGAATATATCTACGAAGTACTGACGCGGGCGAATATGCGCAAGGAGCCTTCCGTAGAGGGACAGTGGGTGATGACGGTACCGGATGGCGCCCTGGTCACAAAGATCGGGACGGAGACCAACGGCTACAGCCTGATCGAATACCTCGGTACCAAGGGCTACGTTTACTCCACCTGCCTGAAGCTGAGCGGCGAGCAGACCGAAGTGGATGCACCGGTAAGAAATTCGGCAGCAGCTTCGATCGCAGCGACCAGAAAGAATACTTCCGTAGATGCAGCGATGGCGGTACCGGCCGGGAACGGCAGCACAACTGCCTCGGCAATGGGAAGAGCGATCAGCAACAGCTCCACTCCGAAGGTGGAGATCATGCTTCCGGTAACTGCCAACGTAAACTTCCGTGCGAAACCTTCCTCCAACGGGGAGCGGCTGATGATGGTCACCAAGGGGACGGAAGTGATCTACCTCGATGACGGCGAGAATGGTTATTACCACGTACGATATCAGGGGCAGACCGGATACATCTATGCAAGGAGCGTAGATAACGCTTCTCTGGCAAACAGCAAGACAGAGGCTCTGACCAGTGTGCTGGCAAGCAATGTTACCAGACCGGTAGAATCAGGGCGTTCCGCAAATATGATGCGGGCAATGCAGAACAGCGGTATCATTCCCGAGAGCCAGAAGATGACAACTACGGCGACAGAGGCAATGGCAAAGGAAACCGCAGTGACACCGCAGGTGCAGGTCAACCGGCCGCCTGCAGTGACTCCGGAGATCTCTTATCAGATCGGAGCAATGACTTCGATGCGCAGTACGCCGGATGAGGCGGATAACCTGATGGCTACCCTGCCGATGGGAGCGGATGTTGTGGTACTCGGCAGCCAGGGCGGTTATACGATGGTACAGTATGACGGTATGGTAGGATATGTTCTTGGCGAGCATGTGGTGGATTCCGTAGATTATGCAAAACTGAACGGACAGGCGGTACTGTTTACCTGCACTGCATATTGTACGTGTCAGAAGTGCTGCGGGCAGTTCAGTCCGGAAGTGACGGGGCGCGAAGCGCATACGGCTACCGGAACGGTTCCGACACAGGGACGTACGATCGCGGTAGATCCGTCCGTGATCCCGTACGGCAGCAGAGTTTCCATTGAAGGTATGGGAACCTACATCGCAGAAGACTGCGGCGGTGGTGTGAAGCGTGATCATATCGATATTTTCTTTGACACCCACGAGCAGGCCGTAGCATTCGGAACCAAGCGTCTGTATGTGACGATCGAACCGAAGTAAAGTGTTCGGAAACGGAATGGGAAAAGCAAAAAAACAACCGGGGCAGACCGGTTGTTTTTTACTTTCATATGGCGATATCTGCGCGAAAGGTGTATAATATCTATATGAGTACTTATAAGAAACTATTGTTTATCATCAATCCGCGTGCGGGCATCCGGAAAAAGGACAGTGCCTTAAGTGACATTATCCTGACGTTTTCCGATTACGGTTACGAGACCATTGTCTGTTTTACCAGGGAAGCCGGGGATGCAAGCCGTCTCGTAGAGGAGCATGTGGATGAGGAGATCGACCGTATCGTCTGTATGGGCGGTGACGGTACGCTGAACGAAGTGATCGCCGGCTGCCGCAATATTTCCTGGGACAAACCGCTGGGATACATTCCGGCAGGTTCTACCAATGACTTTGCAGCGAGCCTGGGGCTGCCGTCGGATCCGGTGGAAGCCGCGGAGCGGGCAATGAACGGGGAAGTGCACCGGCTGGATATCGGAAGGTTCAACGGCAGGCATTTTGTATATACGGCATCCTGCGGCATTTTTACCAAGGTTTCCTACGAAACGCCGCAAAAGTACAAAAACCTGCTCGGGCATTTTGCGTATCTTCTCGAAGGAATGAAGGACCTTACCAACCTGCATTCGCTGCATATGCGGATCTCGATGGAAGGACATGTATACGAGGATAATTATCTGCTGGTGGCGTTCTGCAACACCTTCTCACTGGGTGGGGTGATGACGCTGAACAGCGAATCCATAGATCTGGAAGACGGCTTCTTTGAAGTGCTTCTGATCTCCAGACCGCATGATCTGCTGCAGCTGAGCGCGATCGTACAGTCTCTTTTGGAGCAGAAGTACGATACGCCGCACGTGACATTCTGCAAGACGGATCACGCGATCATCACCTGCGCGAAGTCGCCGGACTGGTCGCTGGACGGAGAGCATGGCATCGGGAGGGATGTCAATAAGTTTGAAGTGATACCCGGGGGAATACGGATGATATATTGATAATATGGGGGATTTTCTTACGCAGATAGCGCGGGTTCCCTTGTGCTTTGCACAAGGGCATGAAAGGAAGATTTGCTTCCGCAAATCTTTGAAGCGCCTCTAAGCCGGCGCGGGCTCCCTTGCGCAGAACGCAAGGGCATGAAAGGAGGGTTACACATGAAGCTTACATTTATCGGGGCGGATCACGAGGTGACCGGAAGCTGTCATTATATTGAGGCTTGCGGAAAACACATCCTGCTGGACTACGGTATGGAGCAGGGGACAAATGTATACGAGAACGCGGAACTGCCGGTAGAGGAAGGATTGATCGATTATGTGCTGCTGTCGCACGCGCACATCGACCATTCCGGTCTTCTGCCGCTTTTATATGCCAGAGGATTCCGCGGACAGATCATGGCGACGGATGCCACGGTGGATCTTTGCTCCATTATGCTGCGTGACTGTGCACACATTCAGATGCAGGAAGCAGAGTGGAAGAACCGTAAGGCACAGCGTAGCGCAGCCAATCAGGTGGAGCCGCTCTATACGATGGAAGATGCCGTCGGCACGATCCGGCGCCTGGTACCGTTCCATTACGATGAAGTGTACGAACTGTGTGAAGGCATTCAGTTCCGTTTCACGGATGTGGGACATCTGCTTGGTTCCGCCAGCATTGAGCTGTGGATCACGGAAGGCAATGTGACCAAGAAGCTGGTCTATTCCGGCGATATCGGAAACAAGAAGAGCACGCTGATCCGGGATCCGCAATATGTCAAGGATGCCGATTATGTGATCATGGAGTCGACCTACGGTACAAGGTATCATACCCAGGAGCGGCCGGATTATGTAAAAGAGCTGGCAGAGATCATCACGGATACGCTGAAGAAGGGCGGCAATCTGGTGATCCCGTCCTTTGCGGTAGGCCGTACGCAGGAGATGCTCTACTATATCCGCGAGATCAAAGAACGTGGCCTGGTACCGGAGTTTCCGAATTTCCCGGTCTATGTCGATTCGCCGCTGGCTGTGGAGGCTACGGAAGTCTTTACGAAGAATGTGGAGAACTGTTTTTCGGAGGAAGCATTGGCGCTGGTGCATAAGGGGATCAACCCGATCACCTTCCCGGGCCTGAACCTGAGCATTACCAGTGACGAATCCAAGATGATCAACTTCGACTCGGAGCCCAAGGTCATCATTTCCGCATCCGGTATGTGTGATGCCGGACGTATCCGGCACCATCTGAAACATAACCTGTGGCGTTCCGATTCGACGATCCTGTTCGTGGGCTATCAGGCGGTTGGTACCCTGGGCCGTATCATCATCGATGGCGAAAAGGAAGTGAAGCTCTTTGGTGAAACGATCGAGATCCGTGCGGAGATCAAACAGCTGGCAGGCCTGAGCGGACACGCGGATAAGAACGGTCTGCTGGAGTGGATTCAGAATATCGGGGAAAAGCCGGACCGTGTATTCGTGGTGCACGGCGATGATGATAATGCCAATCTGTTTACGGAGTGCCTGCGGAACGAATACGGTTACAATGCGTATGCACCGTACAGCGGTACCAGCTTTGATCTGGCGACCAACAGCTTTATCAACGAAGCGGCAGGCATCGCGGCCAAGAAGAAAGCCAAACGTATCTCCGATGTCTTCCAGAGGCTTCTGGCAGCTGGACAGAGGCTGCTGGCAGTCATTTACAAAAACGAAGGCGGCACGAACAAGGATCTGGGCAAATTTGCAGACCAGATCAACTCGCTGGCTGACAAGTGGGATAAATAAAAGCACGGGGCGAAAGCCCCGTGTTTTTTATTTTTTCATCTGCAGCGGCGGGTCGGCAGGATAGCCGCCCTTGAGTTTCTGCATACCGCGCTGTACGGCATCCTTGGAGGTCTTCCAGTCCGCCTGGGCATTGCGGTAATCAAATTTCTCGATGAGCCAGTTGACGTCTTCCTGCATACGGTCCAGATTTTTCTGCATCAGCGGCAGCAGCATATCGTAGAATTCCTGCAGCTGTGTACCGGACAGACGCTCGTCGGCAGCGGCACACAGATCACCGAAGTGGGTCAGGCAGAAGCCTTTACCGTTTTTGATCTTCTGGCGGAACGCTTCATCCTCTTTGTACATGATAAAAAAGGTGTCAATATAGCGCTCGTAGATCTCCTGGCTGTGCCGGCAGACATAGCAGCTGCGCTCCTTCGCCTGTACCCAGCTGACCATATTGTTTTCGGAGGTCTTTTTTTTCAGTTTATCCATCAGGCTCATCTTTCCGGGCTGGAAACGTTTTACCTCGTTGTCAAATTCCTTCCGGATGTTCATATAGTGCGTCTTTAGGATCCAGCCGTTGCCGAGGGTGTTGCCGTAGTCGAACATTTTTTTGAAGTGCTCCCGGCAGAAGCCCTGCACATCCGTGATGGCGCGCACATCACTTTCCATATAGGATGCGCACGAACCCAGCACAAAATCCAGGCTGTCCTGCTCTAAAGAGCGTTCCACAAAGCAGAAGGCGCATTCGTCATCGGCATTTACGGCATCGTTTAACGGGATGGTATAGAGCTGTTCTTTCATAGAAGCGGTCCCCCTTTTGAAATGTATTCTCTGCTCATGTTAGCGAAAAGGCAGGGCTTCGTCAATGAAATCCGTACGGCCGGAAAGAAAATTGTTCTGTAGGTTATGCTTGTTTTTGGAGGTGCAAAATGATATAGTAGATAAGTATATTTTTTGTGGAGGCGAAAAGTATGGATTCCTATATGGAGTATATGGTGAAAAAAGAGACAACCGGCAAGGACAAGGCGGTGCGGGCCATCTGTTATATCGTGATCGCGGCAGCTGCTCTGGCGGGGCTGTTGTTCCCGCTCCTCTTTGTGGGGGCGCTGATCCTCGGGATCGTGTACCGGTATGTGATCTATCCGATGACGGATCTGGAGTATGAGTATATGTACTGTGACAAGTCGATCACGGTTTCCAAGATCATGGCAAAAGAGAAGCGCAAGGATGTGGCGGTATATGACCTGGAGAAGATGGAACTGCTGGTTCCGGCCAATTCCTATCGTCTTGCGGACTACAAGAACAGGGATCTGAAGGTTGTGGACTACTGGAGTCTGAATCCGGCGGAGGATCATGTTCCTTACGCACTCATCTATGAAGGAAATAGTAAAATACTTCTTGACTTACCTGCAGATTTTGTTAAGATAGTACAAAACAATGCACCGAGAAAAGTATTTTTTGACTAAAAATCGAAGCGAAAAGAGTTAGAAAGGAGAGAAAATGGGAAAGATTATTGGAGACGGAATTACATTTGATGACGTGCTGCTGGTTCCCGGGTATTCAGAAGTAATCCCTAATCAGGTGGATCTGACGACACATCTGACAAAAGAGATCAAACTGAACATTCCGGTGATGAGTGCCGGTATGGATACGGTTACCGAGCATCGTATGGCAATCGCTATGTCGCGTCAGGGTGGTATCGGTATCATCCACAAGAACATGTCGATTGAGGCACAGGCAGATGAGGTGGATAAGGTGAAGCGTTCGGAGAACGGCGTTATCACGGATCCGTTTTCTCTTTCCCCGGATCATACATTGGCAGATGCGGATGCGCTGATGGCAAAATACCGGATCAGCGGTGTTCCTATTACGGAAGGGCGTAAGCTGGTAGGCATCATCACCAACCGTGATCTCAAATTCGAAACGGATTTCTCCAAGAAGATCCGTGAATCTATGACCAGTGAAAACCTGGTAACCGCAAAGGAAGGCATCACACTGGAGGAAGCAAAGAAGATTCTGGCAGCTTCCAGAAAAGAAAAACTTCCGATCGTGGACGACGACTTCTCTCTGAAGGGTCTGATCACCATCAAAGATATTGAAAAAGCTATCAAATATCCGCTGGCAGCAAAGGATGCGCAGGGCAGACTGCTTTGCGGCGCTGCAGTCGGTATCACCGCAAATGCCGTTGAGCGTGTGGATGCTCTGGTAAAAGCCGGTGTCGATGTTGTGGTTCTGGATTCCGCACACGGACATTCCAAGAACGTAATCAACTGCGTAAAGATGATCAAGGAAAAATATCCGAAGCTGCAGCTGATCGCAGGTAACGTAGCAACCGGTGAAGCGACCAAGGCGCTGATCGAAGCCGGTGTGGATGCCGTCAAGGTCGGTATCGGACCGGGTTCCATCTGTACGACCCGTGTGGTTGCCGGTATCGGTGTACCGCAGGTAACGGCGATCATGGATTGCTACGCAGTAGCGAAAGAGTATGGTATCCCTATCATTGCAGACGGCGGTATCAAGTATTCCGGTGATATCACCAAGGCGATCGCAGCCGGCGGCAGTGTATGTATGATGGGTTCCATCTTTGCAGGATGCGATGAGAGCCCGGGGACCTTTGAGCTGTTCCAGGGACGTAAATACAAGGTTTATCGTGGTATGGGTTCCATTTCCGCGATGGAGAACGGCAGCAAGGATCGTTACTTCCAGGAGAACGCGAAGAAACTGGTACCGGAAGGCGTGGAAGGCCGTGTGGCATACAAGGGAACGGTAGAAGATACCGTATTCCAGCTGATGGGCGGTCTGAAGAGCGGTATGGGATACTGTGGTGCACAGAACATTACGGCATTGCAGGATAATGCACGTTTCATCAAGATCTCAGCGGCATCCTTAAAGGAAAGCCATCCGCATGACATCCAGATCACCAAGGAAGCGCCGAACTACAGCGTGGAAGATGATTGATCGTATTGAAAGTTAAGTATAGAAAGAGCGGATATTCTTATCCGCTTTTTTTACTGAAACATGGTAGGAGATATGGCGGGAATTTTTAAACGCGTGGAAAAAAAATATCTGCTGACGGAGCGGCAGTGTCAGGCACTGCTGGAGAGGATCGCGGATAAGATACAGCCGGACCGGTACAGCGATTATACGATCAGCAATGTGTACTTTGATACGGACTGCAGTGATCTGATCCGGACATCGATCGAAAAACCGCCTTATAAAGAGAAACTGCGCCTGCGTTCTTACGGGACTCCGGCTCCGGAGGATACGGTGTTTTTGGAAATGAAGAAGAAATGGGACGGTGTGGTCTATAAGCGCCGTGTGGAACTGCCATATCGTGTGGCGCAGGACTATCTGGATACGGGTACTTACCCGGAAGAATATGACTGCCAGATCCTGCGGGAGATCGATCATATGATACGGCATTACGCGCTCAAGCCGAGCCTCTTTCTGGCGTATGACCGGCTGGCTTATGTACTGCGGGAGGATACGGAGATCCGTTTTACCATCGACCGCAGGATACGAAGCCGCAGGGAACAGATCCGTCTGGGCGGTGGAGATGAAGGAAAGCTCCTGTATGATGACGGAGAGTGCCTGTTAGAGATCAAAGCGCCGCTTACTCTGCCGCTCTGGTTTGCAGAGACGCTGGCGGAGATGCAGATCTTTCCGCGGTCGTTTTCCAAATACGGAAGGATCTATGAGGCCAATCTGGCCGGCTGAGCCGGGGGACGGTTCTGTGAGCGAAAAGCAGCCGGAGAACCGGCACGGTGGATCGGTTGCTTTACGATAAACTTGAATTAGAGGTATCAGAAAATGTTTACCAGTTATTTAGTAAATGCAGCAGGAGAACTGACAACGGAAGGGGCGCTGATCAGCCTAGTGGCATCGATGATCTGCGGCCTTGTGATCGCGGCCTTATATATGGTGCGCTCCGATTACAGCAAAAACTTTGTGATCGCGCTGGTCATCCTGCCGGCACTGGTGCAGGTGGTGATCACCGTGGTAAACGGAAATCTCGGGGCATCGGTGGCGGTAATGGGGGCCTTTTCCCTGGTACGTTTCCGTTCCGCGCCGGGCAGTGCCAAGGACATTACGGCGATCTTCTTTGCCATGGCGGTTGGTCTGGCAAACGGAATGGGCTATATCCTGTACAGCGCAACGATCGTGGGGATCGTCGGCGTGATCTATCTGTTCCTGACCCTCAGCGGATTCGGAGAGCATGGCGTGCGGGAAAAGCATCTGAAGGTGCTGATCCCGGAGAGCCTGGATTATACGACCGTGTTTGATGATGTATTCGAGAAATATGTGAAACGGTCGGAGCTGATCAAGGTGAAGACTACGGATCTGGGCAGCATCTTTGAGCTGAACTATCAGATCACCTTAAAAGACGCAAAGCAGGAGAAGGAATTCCTGGATGCGCTGCGCACCAGAAACGGTAATCTGACCATTATCTGCAGCCGTCCGGTCAACCGCGCCGTTGAGGAGATCTGAGGCCTGTTAGTTCATGTTTGGCGGGCTGGTGGCCCGCGGATTTACGCTGTGGCCCGCCGAGGTTATTGGGGTTTGGGGGGACGCCCGGCGCATTTGGGTTATGCTGTCGTCCGTGAGTATAGTAACAGATCCCGGTGCAGATTTCGTGTCTTAAGTATTTCTACAAAACTGCCAGCCAATAGTTCTATATTCCCGCGACCGGTCGCATATCAGGCATCCCTGCCTGATGCTCCCTTGCTCGGCCATCCGGGCCTCGCATCGCTCTGATACATAAGCAGTTTTAAGAAATACTAAAGCCACTCCATAACGCACCATGCTCTGTTACTATGCTCACTGCCGATCCGACTAATTCCTGATGCGCCGGGCTGAGGCAATAAGTACGACAGGGCTA
>JAEEGL015300928.1_pt1 | contig 12255 bp, 11 predicted proteins | sample 9134231 | NCBI WGS metagenome assembly JAEEGL01 (sample SAMN16246548, study PRJNA631951) | gut metagenome | biome: gut microbiome; feature: rumen; material: fiber-attached | host: Bos | place: Iran: Karaj | collected 2018-10
CAACAGCTTCTTCCGGTTCTCCCGGATGGTCTCCCGATCGCTCTCCACCCGCTTGACGGGCTTCTTCCGATTCGCCGGGGCGGGGACTGCCGTGGGGTTCTTTTCCTTAGTTTCCATGGGTGATCTCCTCCTTTACGGACACGTTCCAGGGCTCCGGCGTTTCACCGGCCACCTCCACGTGGGGGATGTTCCCGATGACCGGGCAGTCGGTCACCTTGGCGATCTCCTCCGCAGAATAGATGGTGGTATCCAGCAAAGCCTTGAGGACGAAGAAGGCCGCGGAGGCCACCAGACCCACGATGAGGCCGATGGCCACGTTCCGGGTCAGGCTGGGGCTGGAGTGGCTCTTCGGCGCGGAGGCATAGTCCACGATCTCCACGCCGCCGGCCTTGGTGATGCGGATGATCTCATCGGGGACGTACCGGGCAAAGGTGTTGGCGATATCCGCGGACAGCTGGGGATTGACGGTCACCACCTTGATCTCCAGAAGCTTGGTACCTGTGGGTACGTTCACGGAGGTCATGTTCTTAATGGTACCGGGCGTGATGTTGAACTGGGCATACTCGGGATGCTCCGCGTTCAGCCGCTCCGACACCACGGCCAGGGCCGCGTTGCTCTTGACGATGGCCTGGTAGGTCTTGATCAGGTTGTCCGCGGCGGAAAGTTCGGAGCTGGTGATGGTGCCGGACTCCGCGCTCTTGGTGTTGGTGTACACATACATGGAGGCCGTGGCGGTATACTTCTTGGTGATAAAGAGGGTGGTCCCTACCCCCGCCAGGATGGCCGCCAGCAGGCCGATGGCCACGATGGGGATCCACCGGCTGAGGATGACCTGGAATATCTCCATCAGGTCGATCTCGGTCTCTTCATAGGTTCGCTTTGCCGTTTCCAATGCTGTCCTCTTCCTTTCTTGCTAAAGCCTTCTCTGTTGCGGCTTGTGAACCATATGCCCGTATGGGCATACGGATATAGCATATAAAATTATACAGACAAATCAAGGATAAGTCAATATTCCGGATCTTATATGCCCATTTATTTATCATATATATAAATCCGTGTCCCCCGTTGTTTTTCCGCGCAAACGGTGAAAAAAGAACGATTTGGCCCCGTCCGGCGGCAAAGCCAGGGCCTTGCCGGGGTCCTCTCTTTCGAAGGAAACGGCGCCAACCTGGGCCGCCACACACTTTTTTCCTTTTTCTCCCCTTTTCTTGACTATGGGCCGGGAATTGACTATAATACATAAAATAGGAAGGGTGTAGTTTGCCATCGTGGAGCGCAGCCTCATCCGTCGGCTCTCGCGCCTGTCCGCCGGGCGATATATCGCCGCGCCCTCCTTGACCCACAGAACGATACGGAGGTATACATGAAAACGAATACAAGGATCCTCTGCCTGCTGCTTGGCCTGCTGTTCCTGCTCAGCGCCGCAGCATGCGGTGAGCCCCAGACCAGCGAAGTGACAACGGTGCCGGATCAGCCGATCGAAAATACACAGCCCCCCGCCCCCGCCACGGAGGCTCCCGCCCAGGAGCTGGTGGTGGCGAACCCCGAATCTACCCCTGTGCCCACCCCTGTCCCCACGCCGACCCCCACGCCCACGCCCACGCCGACCCCCACGCCCACGCCCACGCCGGTGCCCACCCGGGCGCCCATCCCCGGCGACGTGACCACCCATTTCCCCAACTATGACACGGGCGTAGACGCGGATTACAGCTACCAGTCCGACGAGCTGCGCATCGCCATCAAGAAGACGGTGGACGAGGATCTGCACCAGGTCTACTACGTGGCGGACATCTGGATCCGGAACATTAGCGCCTTCCGCACCGGCTTCGGCAACGGCGCCTACAACCACGGCACCGAGGATGCGGAGTCCTTTGCGGAGCGGGAGCATGCGGTCCTGGCGGTGAACGGTTCCTATAACAACGGCGTCCTGTTCCACAACGGCGAGCTGGTGCGCAAGACCCTGGACCGCAGCTGGGACGCCACGGTCCTCTATAAGGACGGATCCATGAAATCCTTCGATCTGCAAAGGGATTCGTTCAACCTCACCAAAGAGATGGAAAAGGGCATCGTGCACATCTGGCAGTTCCAGCCCACCCTGGTACAGAACGGCAAGATCACCCTGGTCACCAAGAACAAGATCCGCCATCCCCGCATCATTTTGGGCTATTATGAGCCGGGCCATTACGTGGTGGTGGCGGTGGACGGCCGGACCAAGAAGGCCATCGGCATGACGGAAGAGGAGGAAGCCGAGCTCATGTTCTCCCTGGGCTGCCAGGAAGCCATGAACATGGACGGCGGCACCAGCGCGGTGATGGTCTTCATGGGCAAGATCATCAGCTCCCCCTCCAACATGGGCACCGGCCGCGCCGAAGGCGGACGGAAGCTCTTGGACATGGTGCTGTTGGGCGAATTCGACGCCGAAGGCAACGCCCCCGCCCTGGCCGACATCCCGGCCGAAAAATACAGGGTGATGGAGTAACCCGCCGTCACCAGACGGACCCCTATCACGCAAGAAAACGAGGATATCCATGGAGACCCAAGAAACCCCTAAGAAAAAGCGCGGTCTGAAGATCGCTTTGATCGTCCTGGCGATAGTCGCCATACTGGTGGTGATCGCCGTCATCTACGGCGCCAGCCTGTGGAGCACCATCCGGCAGGGCCTGGTCCCCACCGTAAAGAACCCCAATCGGGAATCCGTGGCCAATTTGGCCACCCCCTCCGCGGAGCTGTTCGACGAGGCCCTGCGGACCGATATCGACTACTACGAGACCGGTGAGATCCAAGAGGTGCCCATCTACGAGCAGACCAAGATCGACAAGTACACCATCTCCATGGCGGTGGTGGTCCAACAGGGCAAGATCGATTCGGAGCCCCGGCAGACGGACATGATCTTCCTGGTGTCCTACAACCAGCTGGAGCAGAAGCTCTCCATCGTGGCCCTGCCCCGGGACATGCTCCTGCCCACCCATGATTACGGCTGGAAGCGCGTGGGCGCCATCTACGGCACCGGCGGCATCGGCCTGCTCATCAACACCGTCAACGACTGCTTCGGTTTGGGCATCCAGAACTATGTGTACACCGGCACGGAGGAGCTGGCCGCCCTGGCCGACACCATCGAGGGCGTCCCGGCCACCCTGACCGAAGCGGAGGCCGCCTACATCAACGAACAGACCGGCTCCAACCTGTCCGCCGGCACCCATCGGCTCAGCGGCAACCAGGCCATCTGCTATCTGACGGACCGGATCTCGGACGGCAAGGGCGATATCGGCCGGGCGGAGAAGCAGCTGGCCGTCATCAACGACACCTTCTGGTTCCTGACGGACAACTTCGACCGGGACTATCTCTTCCCCCTCTTCACCATCATCTTCAAGTGCATCCGGACCAACTTCGATTTCCAGTCCATCGCAGATCTGGGGTATGAGATCGCGGTGGCCAACGAGCTGGTGGTCGCCACCGTCCGCCTGCCCTTCGAGGACGCCTACAGCGAGATCGCCCTGGACGGCGCCTACGCCATCCTGCCGGAGATCGAGAAGAACAAGATCCTGCTCCAGCAGGTGCTGTTCGGGAAGGAATGAGCCCTGGGGCCTGGGTTTGGTAACGACAGGCTGCAGCGACCGAACAAGGACAAAAGCCCGATCCGGCAGGACGCCGGATCGGGCTTTTTGCTTCATTTGCGGGCGAGGGCCCTACGCGGCACAGGGCATGCTGTTCATTCCGACAATGCCCGGAGGATCTTGATGGTCCTTTCGATGCCGCTCCGTATGTCGTACCGGGGCTGCCAGCCCAGCGACTTGAGCTTATGACCGTCCAGCCTCGCTTTCGTCGCCTTGCTGTACCCCGCCGCCTCCACCGCGTCCGGGATCTCAAACACCACCTTCTTCCCCTGAACGCCGGCGATGATGGCCGCCAGGTCCTTCAGCCGGATATCGCTGTGCTCCTCCGCGATGTTGTAGGCTTCGCCGCTCTCGCCGCAGAGCAGGACCGTCAGCAGGCCGGATACGGAATCCGCAACATACTGATAGCTGTAGTATTGGGTCCCGGCGGACTTCAGCACAATGTCCTCCCCTGCGACCCCCTTTTTGATGAACTGGCTGATGGCCTTCGTGTCGGACGGGAGCATGGTGGGCCCATAGGTGCGCGTCAGGCGGGGAATGACCACGTCCAGCCCCTTCTGGGCCATATAGGCTTGGCACAGCGCCTCGCCGCACCGCTTGCTTTCCGGATATCCGGCCCGCATGGTGTTGCAGTCGATGTAGCCGCAATACCGCTCATCGAAGAGCTCCGTATCGCCCCGGTTCTCCCCGTAGATCTCATTGGAGGAGGCGAAGGCGAACCGCGCGGCATGATGTTCCACGGCGAAATCCAGCAGGTTCATGACCCCCACGATATTGGTGGTGACGGTGCCGATGGGATCGGTGGAATACTGCATGGGATGGGTATTGGAGGCAAGATGAAGGATATACTCCACCCTCCCCAGATCCTCGCGCACCAGAGGCCGCTGTACATCATAGGGGATGAATACGAAATGGGGGTCCTGCGCAAGCTCTCCGAACCGGGCCCTGGCCCTTTGCTCGCTGCGCCCCAGGGCATACACCGTGCAGTTGAGGCCCTGGGTCCGATCCTTCTCCAGGAGCACATCCACGAGAAAGCTGCCGATCATGCCCGTAGCCCCGGAGAGCATGCAGTGCTTGTCCCGGAGTTTTTCCCAGGGAAGCGGCAGCGCCGCCACGCAGCGGACGTCCTCCCTGTACAGGTCGTTCTGGTATATGTTCATCCCTGTCCCCCTATTTCAGCCAGTTGTCCTTGTCCGATTTGAGATATGCCTTGAACATCTCCAGATCGTCCTTGGTGGTCAGCTTGATGTTCTTGTCCGATCCTGCGGCGAAATACAGCCTCACCCCCAGCTCCACCATCATGGTGTTGGTGTAGTGGGAGCCATAGATGCCGATCTCCTTTTCATAGGCTTCGTGATACTTGCCATCCAGCAGATCGAAGCGATAGGCCTGGGGGGTGGACACCCGGCGAAGGGTCTCCCGCGGAATGAACTTCGTGGTGCTGAACTCGTCGTCGATGATGAAGATCTGCTCGTTGTAGGGCAGGGACGTGACCGCGTTTCCATGCTGCTTGGCCTTGATGATCACATCCGTCAAGACGGTTTCATCCACCAGCGGACGGATCCCGTCATGGATGACGATGATATCCTCCGGCGCCGCCTTCCCCTCCAGATTGTACACGCCGTTGCGGATGGACTCCTGGCCGGTGCTGCCGCCGGAAACGATCCATTTCAGCTTCGTGATATTGAACTGCTTGGCGTAGGCCCAGACGACCTCATGCCATCCGTCCAGACACACCACTTCGATGGCGTCGATCTGCGGGTGCTTTTGGAATCCCTCCAGGGTGTATAGGAGCACGGGCTTGTCATACACGTTGATGAACTGCTTCGGGATATCCTGTCCCATCCTGCTGCCGGACCCGCCGGCGATGATGATCGCAATGGTGCTCATGTAGGTAAGACCTCCTGCTGGATTATTGATCGTGATGAAGGTAGAAGGTGTATGGTTTTTCCGTGTCGATGGCCTCGGCATAGTGATGGGGGACCCGTTTTTCCACCGGCGGAAGCTCCATGTACGCCCCATAGACGTTTCTCAGGTACGCGTCATAGGCGGCAGGCGCCTGGACCGGATGCCCCTCGAACGTCAATTCCGTGTAGTGGGTCACCCATTCTGCCTGGACGACCTCCCTGTCCCCCCAGGCGCCGTTGTAGTTGGTGACCAGGGGGCTTTGGGGGACGGACCTGCAGATCCGATCCCTGTCTGCCAGGGCGCTGTTCACGTCCCGGTACAGCCATCCGGAAAGGGTATGGACGATCCTCCCCCGCAGGGAGTATTTCGGCGCCTCCTCCGTATAGAAGGCCTCATTGACTTTATGGGTGATGAGGAGCAGCCGTATCTTGTTCAGCTTCGCCCGGATCCTGTTCTGGGGATAGTAATCGAAGGGGAAGATATCCACATAGATGCCATGATGGATGTTCCGATCCTTCATGGAGGTTTCGATAAACGTCGTGTCGTCCCTGCGGACCTTGGCATAGCAGCAGGGCAGCTCCTTGTCGGTGAACCTGGTCTGGAGGAACAGCCCCTCGGGGAGCAGCGCCTGGGCTTTCTGAACAAAAACTTCATAGTCGGCCCGCATCATGCCGATATCGATATCGTCATCCCACGGGATGAATCCCTTGTGGCGCACCGCCCCCAGGAGCGTGCCGCCAACGATGAAGTAGTTCACCCCCAGCTGCCTGCACACCCGGTCCACATCCAGCAGGATGCCCAATTCGACCTTTTGGATCCCGTTCATCATAGCTTCCTCATTTCACCACCTTGCGAAGGACTTCCATCAGCCGCTTCGGATGGATGCCCGCCAGCATCAGTTTGTTGTTCCCCCGTATGGGTGCAAATATAAAGCTGATGATCACGTTTGTGAAGAACTGCGTGATCAGCGAGGCGATCGCCGCCCCGTATATGCCATAGGGCGGGATCAGGATGAGGTTCAACACCACGTTCGTCAAGGCCCCCGCCAGGTTGATCTTCCACAGATGGGCCTGCTTCCCCTCGGAAAGCATCCAGATGTTGCGCACGGAACCCATGTACGAGAAGGTGGTGTACCAGACCACGATCTGCAGCGCCATAATGGAGGGCCTGTACTCGCTCCCATAGAGGATGGTGATGATGGGCCTGGCGAACACGGTCATGAACAGGCTTTGCAGGAGCGAGAGATAGATGATCACGGAATAGAGCCCGGAGAGATCGTGCTCATAGGCTTCCTGGGAATACTTCTTCGCCTCCAGGATGGAGGGCCTGGCGGAGTCGATGATGGCGGCAAACACGAAGCTGGTCAATCCTGCGCAGGTGATGGCGGCGGAATAGTATCCCGTGGCCGCGGCGTTCCCCATGAACTTCAGCATGATGTTGTCCGTCTGGGCAAAGATGGCCACCATCATATTGGACAGGATGTAATACTTCCCCTTGTTGAAGAGCCTGGGCATCATGGCCCGGGACACCTTCAGGGGCTGCCGCCCCACCTTTCTATAGATCAGCAGATAGGCGACCGCAATGATGAAATAGTCGAAGGCGTTGGACACCGCAAACCAGAAGACGCTCTTGGACGTGGCCAGCAGATAGATCCGGTACGCCGACACCACGAGATAGGCCGCCAGCATGGTGATGGAGGTGTACTTGGACAACAGCTTCGCCTGAAACCAGTATTGGATCAGCTCAAAGCTCTGGCACACCAGCAGGATGCTGTACAGGGCCACCACGAGGATGGTGTCGCTCTCGCCCCGATTGGCGATCATAGCGAAGGATATGGTGCCCACGGTGCACAGCAGGGACGAGAGAAAGCTCATGCACAAGGCGGTCCCCAGGATCTCCCCCTCCTCCTCCGGCGCGTTGACGATCTCCTGGACCAGGATGTTGTTCAAGCCCAGCTGCATGATGGGGATCACGAAAGCGACGACGGAGGCGGCATAGTTGATGAGCCCGTAATTGGACGGCCCCAGATACCGAGCCGTCAGCATGGAGATGACGAATCCCAGCGCGGACTGGATCACCTTGCAAACGATGATCCAGGAAGCGTTCTGTATGACTTTGTTTTTCAGCTGGAACACGCAGCGCCTCCGCCAACCGTCACTCCGTATACAGCTCCACGTATCGCCGGAAGCTGCTCTTCTTCTCAAACTTCTCCGCCTGCCGGCGGCAATCCGCCCGGGTGTAGGGCCTTTCGGTGCACACCCGTTCGATCTCTCGGGCCAGCCCCTCCAGATCGTCCCGTTCCACCACGCTGCCGCAGAGGGGGGAGAGCATCTCCGGGCTCCCGCCGGTTTTGAAGGTGATGACCGGCGTGCCGCAGGCCAGGGCCTCCAAATTCGTGGTGGGGAAATTGTCCTCCCGGGTGGGGTTCACGAACACGTCCGCCGCCGAATAGATCTCCGCCAGCTCCCCCGTGTCGTGGGTCCGGTGGATGGACAGGACGTTCTCGGGCAAGAGCCGGTCCGTCTCCTCGTTCGTCCCCACCAGGACGATGGCGTAGTCCTCCGGCAGCCGCCGGGCCAGCCACTGGAACACATCCAGGCCCTTGCGCGTCTCCCATTGAAAGGCTACGCCCAGGACCAGCTTCTTCCCCGCCAGCCCCTGTTTCTCCCTGAAATCGCCTGCTTTGGGGGCGAAGGCCTCCAGGTCGATGCCGTTGTGGATCACCCGGATCTGATACTGCCCCAGGAAGGTCGGGCGCACCAGATCGGCCAGCCATTGGGAGGGGGTGACCAGGGTCATGTCCGCCACCCCCAAAAAGCTTCTCTTCTTCAGCTTCAGCATGAACCGGGTGGCGTCCAGCAGACTGGAGGGGTACTCCTTCAGCCGGCCGCAGCCCCCGCAGCTTTCCTGCCATTTGCTGCAGGGAGGATAGATGAAATAGGTGCACTTGCCGGTGACGGGCCAGGCGTCGTGAAGGGTCCAGATCACCCGGATCCCCCGCTTCTTGATGAACCGGAACAGCAGCGGGAAGCTCAGATACCACCCGTGAAGGTTGTGGAGGTGGATGCAGTCCACGTCCCACCGCTTCAGCTCCCGGATGAGCCGGAGCGTGCCGAAGAGGGAAAGGACGTCGGAGATCCCCGTGATCCGGGACAGGGTGGAGTTGATCCGGTTCTCGAACTTGGTCCCGAAGTAGGTATTCCCCGGTATGGCCTCGTCCTCGTCCCACTTTTTGGCGTAGGTCCTTACCTCCATGCCGGCTTCCCGGGCGGTGTCCGCGATGCCCAGCATGATCCGGCCCGTGCTGCCGTATGTGACGGTGTTAATGATCGCCAAGCGCTTTGACATAGTCCACCACCCTTTGGGCCTGTACCGATGGATTCTTTTCCCGGATCACGAACTCCCGGGCCCGCTTCCCCTGCTCCGGATCGATCCGCAGCGAGGCCAGGGCTTTCTGCCTCCCTTCCGGGCTGTCGTCCTCCATGTAGGTGAGATACCCGTCGTATTCCTCGGGGATGCACAGCAGGTGCGTGGTCAGCACCGGCGTCCCCGTGGACATGTATTCCAGGAGCTTGGAGGGGAAGGAATACTTGGCGTAAGCCTCGTGGACGGGCCGGGGATTGACCAGCACGTAGGCCTGACGCTCCAGCCGCAGCACCTCCTCCTTGGGCAGGACCCCCAGGAGCCGGATGGCCGGGCAGCCCAAAGCCTCGATCTCTTCCCGCTGCTCGCCCTCGCCGCAGATCCACAGCTGGGCGTCGGGCAACGCCGCCCCGGCGAAGGCCTTGGCAAAGGCCAGCACGCCGCTGTCGGCCTTCAGGTTCCCGGCGTAGAAGAACACCTTTTCATGCGCCCCGTCCTCGGCCGGCGCCTCCGTTGGGGCCGGGCTGTCGATGGAGAACCCCTCCATGACCATGAAGGGCTTCGTCTTGTCCAACCGCTCCATCTGTTGGCGGGAGAAGCACACGTAGGCGTCCGCCTTGTCCTTGACGGCCATGGAGAGCTTGGCGTACCACCGAAACAGGAGCCGGTCCAGCCGGGAGGACGCCAGCTTTTCGTCGCTGGAAAAATCCGGCAGATCCGGCACCAGGGACACGATCTTCGTGGCCGGATGGAACCGCTTGTACCACCGGGCCGCCAGCAGGGATTGGAGGTACAGGGTGTGGGTGAGGATGGCAAGATCCTCCCCCTTCCCGATCCTGTTCAGCTCCCGAAAAACCCGAAGGACGGAGCCCGCCTGCTTGATCACCGGCAGGTTCACCGTGGGGATATAGACCCCCTGCCTGAGCCCGAAGATAGGCATCCGCCTGGTGCGCAGCGTCTTCCCCGCGGGGAAGGTCTGGACCGGGGGATAGGAGACGCAGAAGGCGTTCTCCTCCCGGGATTCCATGGCTTTGTAGAAGATATAGTCCCACTTCTGCTGGACGTAGACGATCTTCGTCCGGGCCGTTTGGGAGAACACCTGCTCCAGATCCCGGTCGCTGGCCGCGGTCCCTATGTACACAAATCTCATGGTCCTGTCCCCCTTCCCTGCCCCGCCGGCCGGACGCGCCAATAGAGGTGGGCGGCGATGGGCCGCAGCACGTAGAGCCACCCCCGGGGGAACAGGATGCCCAGGCGCCGGAAGCCATAGGCCCGGACCCGGCACTCGTCGATCCTGGCGCGGAAGGTCCGCCGCCGCAGGGCGGCCTCGTCTACCCGGTAGCCGTACAGCACCTCCTGTACGTTGCAGCCCTTATACCCTGCGGCGTAGAGCCGCATGAACAGGTCGTAGTCCTCGTTGCGGGCGGTCTCGGGGCTCACCCGGTAGCCCTGGACAGCATCGAGACAGGCCCGGGTGAACAGGGTGGCGGCGTGGCAGAAGGGCAGGCCCGACAGGAAGGACCCCTTGCCGGGGTACTCCTCCCGAGGCACATCGGTCCCGTACCGACCGCCCTCGTCGAAGAGGTAGTGGGCGCTACTCACGAAATCGCAGCCGCCCCGCTCCATCCGGGCCATGAGCACCGCCAGCCGGTCCGGCTCGCTGACATCGTCCCCGTCCTGCACGGCGATGTAATCGCCCCGGCTCCCCTGGATGCACCGGTTCCTGGTGGCCGCCGCCCCCAGGTTCCTTTCGTTGCGCAGGACGGTGATGCGCTCGTCCTGTTCCGCATACCGCAGCAGGATCTCATAGGTCCCGTCCGAGGAGGCGTCGTCGCAGATCACCAGCTCCCACTGGGGCCAGGTCTGCTCCCGAATGGACTCGATGCTTTCGGCTATGTACTTTTCCGCTTCATAGGCGGCCATGATGACCGAAATGAGCTTACCGTTCTTCGTCTCCAACCTGCATCAACCTCTTGCGGTCCTCCAGAATATATCCCAGGAGCCGCTGCTGTTCGAATCCGTTCCTCACCAGCGCCAGCCCGTTGTTTCCGTAATAGGCAAGATCGGCGGCCATCATCCGCCGCATGGCCCCCTCGAGGCCTGGGGCGTCCCCCTTCTCCACCACGAAACCGGTCTCGTTCTCGATGATCCCGTCGATGGGGCCGGGGACGTTGGTGATGATGACCGGCACGGCCATGGCCTCCGCTTCCACCACGGACATGCCGAAGCCCTCCCGATAGCTGGGGAGCACATAGCAGTCCATGGCCGACATATACTGCTCCACCACATGGGTGAGGCCGGCGAAGATGACCCGGTCGCAGGCCTTGGCCCAGCCGTACAGGTCCCGGTCCACCCCTTCGTCCACCTCTTCCTCCCCCACCAGGAGCAGGTAGGCCCCGGGGGTATCCCCCAGGATGGCCCGGGCTGCGGCCAGGAGCTCGTTGATGCCCTTGTCCCGGGTGATGCGTCCGGCGTATCCGTAGACGAAGCCGTCCTCGGGGATGCCGTACCGGGCCCGGATGCTCCGCCGATACCCTTCCTTCTGGGACACGTCGAATTTGTTCAGGTTCACGCCGCAGGCGCTGCCCTTCCAGATGACGGAGCCCACGTCGGGCGGATACAGCCCCTCCCGATGGGCAAAATTCAGATTGCTGGGGCTGTCCGGCTCGATCCAGGTGGACAGCCGGCACACGGTCCGCTCGATCCCCTTGAAGATCCGCCGCTTGAGCCCCGTGAACCCCACGAAGACCATGCCCCACTGACAGTACAGCCGCACCGGCACCCGGGCCAGCTTCCCGGCCATGGACGCATACAGGGAGGCGTTGGGGGTGGAATACTGGATCAGGTCGAACTTCTCCCGGGCGAAGAACCGCCGCATCTGCAGCATGGCCTTCACCCCGGACAGGCTGACGCCCCGCTTCATGGCGATGGGGTGGAAGCGGATATACCCCGGGAGCCGGCCGGCAAACCCTTCGTCGTAGTCGGAGACGAAGGTGATGTCCCAGTCGGTGTGCTCATGGATATATTTGGCCGTTTCCAGCACGAAGGCGTCCAGGGTGTCGGAAACGGTGGTGATAAAACAGATCTTCTTCATGGGTCACCTTGCGCCCTATGGCTCCTTCGGCGGTCAAAGGTCCGTCAACAGCTGTCCCTCCCGGGTCTGCCGCTTGATGACGACGCTGTCGAACATCATCATGACGATGCCCTCGTCGTACTGGCCCACGATGCTCTCGTTGGCCTGGCCCCGCAGGTTCCGCTCGATGAGCTTGATGAAGTCCACGCCGGCGCCGTAGGCGTGCAGATAGGCGCCGCCGAACCGGGGATTGACCTCGGAGAGGTAGTATTCGCCGTTCTTGTAGAAGAAATCGGC
>JAEEGL016480435.1_pt1 | contig 12255 bp, 9 predicted proteins | sample 9134231 | NCBI WGS metagenome assembly JAEEGL01 (sample SAMN16246548, study PRJNA631951) | gut metagenome | biome: gut microbiome; feature: rumen; material: fiber-attached | host: Bos | place: Iran: Karaj | collected 2018-10
GTCGTCCTTCAGCATCGTGTTGTACTTGGGACGGTGTTCCTTGATCAGGTTGTTCTCGAGGATCAGGGCCTCCAGTTCCGAGTCCGTCACGATGTACTCGAACCGTGCGATCTGGCTGACCATGCGGTCGATCTGCGGTCCTCTTCCCACGATCTTCCGGAAGTAAGAGCGCACCCGGTTGTGGAGATTGACCGCCTTGCCGACGTACATGATCGTATCCTGTTCGTCGCGCATGATATAAACTCCCGGCTCAGCCGGGAGTTTTTTCAGTTCTTCCTGGATATCAAAATGCTGTTCCTGTTCCTGCATGGCTGCCTGTATGTCGGGATGTCAGATCAGGTCGTCCGCGGACGCGCCGGAAAAGCGGCCGCGCGCCGCCTGCGCTGTCTCTTCCGGAGCTGGTTGTGATGTTTCTTCCGGTTCGGGCTGTTCTGCCTCTTCGGGTGCCGGCTGCTCCGCCTCTTCCGGGGCAGACTGCGCCGTCTCTTCCGGTGCCGGCTGCCCGGCCGCACCATCCTGCTGCTCCGCCTGCTGCCGGTGCATCTCTTCGAGCTCGCGCTCTTCGGGCGTCTTGTCGTCCTCCGGGGGCAGTCCTTTCGCCTCGCGGTAGATGCGCATGAATTCCTTGCCGGTGATCGTCTCGCGTTTGATCAGGTGCGCGGCGATCTTGTCCATGACGTCGAGGTTCTCGGACAGGATCTCCTTCGCTTCCTTGTAGCATTTCTCGATGATCAGGCGGACTTCCTCGTCGACGGCAGCGGCCGTCACGTCGCTGCAGTTGAGCACCTGCCGGTTCTCCAGATACTGGCTCTCCACGGTGGAGAGGCCCATCAGGCCGAAGCGGTCGCTCATGCCGTACTGGGTGACCATATTCCTCGCGATCTGCGTCGCCCGCTCGATGTCGTTCGCGGCGCCGGTCGTGACGGTCTCGAACTTGAGCTCCTCCGCCGCGCGGCCGCCGAGGAGGCCGACGATCATGTTGTGAAGCTCCTGTTTTGAGTTAAGATATTTTTCTTCTTCCGGAACCTGCATCACGTAGCCGAGCGCGCCCATGGTGCGCGGCACGATCGTGATCTTCTGTACCGGCTCGGCGCCTTTCTGCACCGCCGCGATCAGGGCGTGGCCGACCTCGTGGTACGAGACGATCTCGCGCTCCTTCTGGCTCATGATGCGGTCTTTCTTCTCTTTTCCGACCAGCACCTGCTCGACGGCCTCGAACAGGTCCTTCTGGTTGACGTAATTCCTGTGGTTCTTGACCGCGTTGATCGCGGCCTCGTTGATCATGTTGGCAAGATCGGAGCCGACGGCGCCGCTCGTCGCGAGCGCGATCTCCTCGAGGTTCACGGTCTCGTCCATCTTGACGTCCTTCGCGTGCACCTTCAGGATCGCGATGCGCCCCTTGAGATCCGGCCTGTCGACGATGATCCGGCGGTCGAAGCGGCCGGGCCTAAGCAGCGCCTTGTCCAGGATCTCGGGCCGGTTCGTCGCCCCGAGCACCAGGATACCCTTGGAAGTGTCAAAGCCGTCCATCTCGGAGAGCAGCTGGTTCAGTGTCTGTTCACGCTCGTCGTTGCCGCCGCCGAACCTGGAGTCGCGGCTTCTGCCGATCGCATCGATCTCGTCGATGAAGATGATGCACGGCGCATTCTTGGTCGCCTCGCGGAAAAGGTCTCTCACGCGGGACGCGCCGACGCCCACATACAGTTCGATGAAGTCGGAGCCGGCCAGGGAGAAGAAGGGCACGTGCGCCTCGCCGGCGACTGCCTTCGCGAGCAGCGTCTTGCCGGTCCCGGGCGGTCCCACGAGCAGGGCGCCCTTCGGGAGCTTCGCGCCGATCTGCGCGTAGCGGCCGGGGTTATGAAGAAAGTCGACGACTTCCTCCAGCGACTCCTTCGCCTCGTCCTCGCCCGCGACGTCCGCAAACGTCACGCCGGTCTCCTTCTGGACGTATTCCTTTGCGGTGCTCTTGCCGACGCCCATGATGCCGCCGCCCCGGCCCATCCTGCGGAACAGGAAGCCGAGCAGCACCCACATCAGGATGACGGGCACCACATAGGAAAGCATGAACGTCAGCACCATATCCGATCCGTCCGGCACGTCGCCGCTGATCTCGACCCCATGCTCCAGAAGGCGCGCCGTCAGTGTGTCGTCTTCCTCCACCTTTCCGGTGTAGTAAGTCACCTGCCCCGAGGACATCCTCATGAGCGGATTCTCTTCCGCCTGCGAAACTACGACGCTGCCGTCCTCGAAGGAGAGCGTGATGCCTTCCTTCGGGTAGATATCGATGCGGTCCGATTTGATGAGCACCTTTTCCAGCTGCTCGTTCTCGATGAGCCGGACAAACTCGTTGTAGGGGATCTCCCTAGTCGTACCCTGGTTGATGCTCCTCACGAAATAGCTGACCAGCATCAGCGAGATCAGCGCCGCGACAAGCATGTAGATCATATTCTGGCGCGGGGGATTCGGCCCGCTGCCCTTGCCGCCGCCGCGGTTTCCGTCTCCGCCGCCCTGGTTCTGGCGGCCGCCGTCACTCTTCATTATGTTCGCTCCGAGCGAGCGGAGCTTTTCCCATATCGTATTCATGGATCGATCTGTCTCTCCTGCCTTCGGACCCCGCCCGGCTTAAGATCCCGGCGTGCCGGGTCCTGCCTTGCGGAACCTCTTTTTTCCTGAGCTGTATCCAGTTATTTTATCATATTAAACGGCGGGATTTCTCCCGCCGGACAAACTTTATAGATCTTTCACATTCCTTCAGAGGGAGAATTCCTCTATGAGGCGCACCGTTCCGGACAGCCACGTCTCACCTGCGGCAGGGTCGCTGAGGATCTGCAGATTCCCGGCCGGCTCCTGAAGGGTGAGGTCCGCCCTGGCTCCGCTCTTTGCGGAAAAGTACATTCCGACAGCCGCGGATCCGCTCGCGCAGGAATTTTCCCAGAACACCGTCCCGCTTCCGGGGACATAGACGAGCGGCGTCATCTTCCGGAGATGCGCCCCCTCCGCCTGTTCCAGGAACATGAGCCCGAGCCCGTCTGCCGACAGTCTGCCGCACCACGCCCTGACGGCCGCCTCCGCCGCAGTCCTGTCGTCCTTGAGGCGGAAGAAGGAGGACCCTTCCTCAATGATGATATGCGATATTCCCTGCATCCGGACGAGTGTCATGTCCTCAAACGGCTCGATCCCGGAAGCCTGCGGCATTTTCACGCGGGCGCTCCAGGCCGTACCCTTTTCCGCCGCGATCTCCTTCAGCCGCACTTCGACCGGTTCTGCCGCGCCGGACACCTGAAGAAACACGCTCTGCCATGCCTCGGAGCCGGAAGCAGCCGTCCGATGCAGGTACAGCGCGGCGGCGGACATCGAGGCGTTTCCGCAGAATTCGCCGCCCGCCATGCGCAGCTGCACTGAGATCCCGCTGCCTGGCAGTCCGTTTCTTCCGCTCCCGCCTGATGTTTTTTCTTCCGCGGGACCCTCAGAGGAAAAACGCACAAATCCGACCTGCTCCACTTCCGGGTGGAGGCGCATGATCCGCGCCGCCATCTCCGGCTGGCGGGATACGGGAACTTCGCCTTCCGCGAGAGCAGTGATATTGCCGGTCGGATCCAGGATGCAGTAAGAAAGTTCTTTTCTCTCCGTCATCTCACGAAAACTCTGCTCATCTCTCGAACACTCTGAGGAACTGCTTCGTCCTCTCTTCCTTCGGGTCGTCGAACACCGCGAGCGGGTCGCCCTGCTCGACGATCACGCCGCCGTCCATGAAGATGACGCGGTTGCTGACGGCTTTCGCGAAGGACATCTCGTGCGTGACCACGACCATGGTCATCTTTTCTTCCGCGAGCTGCCGTATGACTTTCAGCACTTCTCCCGTGAGCTCGGGATCCAGCGCGGAAGTCGGCTCGTCGAAAAACAGGATCTCCGGTCTCATCGCCAGCGCCCTCGCGATCGCGACGCGCTGCTGCTGGCCGCCGGAAAGCTGGTAAGGATAGGCCTCCGCCTTGTCGGCGATGCCCATCTTGCGCAGGAGCTCCATGGCGGTCTCCTCCGCCTCCTCCCGGCTCCTGTGCTGCACTTCCACGGGTGCATCCGTGAGATTCCGCAGGACGCTGTAGTGGGGGAACAGGTTGAACTGCTGGAACACCAGTCCGCAGTAGGAGCGGAACTTCCGCATCTCCTTGTGGTGGACGTAGACCGCCTTGCCGGTGCTGTCCGTGTGCGCGACCTTCTCGCCCATGTACACGATCTCTCCGCCGTCGATCGTCTCAAGGAACGTGGCGCACCTGAGCAGCGTCGATTTCCCCGAGCCGGACGGCCCGATGATGCTGACGACTTCGCCGCTGTCCACGCCGAAGCTGATGTCCTTCAGGACTTCCAGGCCGCCGAAGTGCTTCCTGATGTTTTTCATCTCTATGATCATGGTATCTTCTCTCTATGCTTTCTTCCGCAGTCTTTTCCGCAGATCCTCGATCCCTACCTGTAATAATCCATCGTCTTCTCGATCCGTTCCATGATGAACTGGACCCCGTAATTGGCGACAAAGTAGAAAACGCCCGCGATCACAAAGGGAATGAATGATGTCTGGGACGCCGAGATCTGCTTTGCGAGGGAAAACACTTCCTGGTAAGCGAGCGTAAACGCGAGCGAAGTGTCCTTGACGAGCGTAATGACCTCGTTTGTGACGGAAGGCATGATCCTTTTTATGACCTGCGGAAGGATGATCCTCATGAAGGTCTTGGCCTTCGTGTAGCCGAGGACCTCCGCCGCCTCGTACTGCCCGACCGGCATGGACTCGATGCCGCCGCGGTAGATCTCCGCGAAATAAGCCGCGTAATTCAGAATGAATCCGAGGATCAGCGACGGGAACCGCCATCCGCGGATCGACCAGCCGAACAGGTAGTACGGCCCGAAATACCACACGAGGAGCTGCAGCATCAGCGGCGTTCCCCGGAGGACGGAGATATAGACGTGGATGATGCCCCTCACGATCGGAAATCTCGATTTCCTGAGCAGCGCGACGACCATGCCGAGCGGCAGCGAACCGAGCAGCGTCAGCACGAAGATCCCGCACGTCCGCAGCATGCCTGCCGCCATTGTCGATAACATCGTGGAAAGTGTCATGGCTTCTCTCTTTCTTAATTCGCCCGGCGCCTTCTTTTTCTTTTAACGAAGAAAAAGGAAAACGGCCGGCCTTGCGGACATGGGGCTCCGGTGGCGCGGCCGTTTTCCGATCTGCCGGAAAACCGCTCAGCTCTTATTTGCCGAGAATGAGGTAATCATAGATATCGGGATACTTCTTGCCGATGGTATCGAACGTTCCGTCTTCCGCGAGCGCCTCGAGCGCGGCGTTGATCTTGTCGCACAGCTCGGTGTCGTCCTTGCGGAAGCCGATCGCGTACTGCTCGCTGCCGAGGGCTTCATCCATGAACTTGTAGTCTTCCTCGCCGCTCATCAGGAAGTTGCCGCTCGTGACGTCGATGGCGATCGCGTCGATCGCGCCGGCCTTCAGGTCGTTGAAAGCGATCGTGTAAGTCTCATAGACTTCCAGGGACTTAAATGTGTCGGCAAGTTCCTTCTGGCCTTCTTCGTCGTTCAGGAGATCATACGCGGAAGTTGAAGTCTGTACGCCGACGACTTTGCCCGCGAGATCCGCGAGCGTCTCAATGCCGGAATCCTTCTTGACCATGATCATCTGGGTGTTGTCGGAATAAGGAATGCTCCAGAGATAATCGTCTTCGCGGCCGTTTACCGTAAAGCCGGACCAGATGCAGTCGCAGCTGCCGGCGTTCAGCTCGGCGTCCTTCGCGTCCCAGTTGAACGGGACCGCTTCATACTGCCATCCGTAGTAGTCGCAGACCGCCTGTGCCATCTCGACGTCGAAGCCGCCGGTCTTGCCGTCCTCGTCAATAAAGGAATACGGCGGGTAATCCAGGTCAAATCCGTGCTTGAAGACGAAGGTCTCTTCCTCGTCAGGGGCTTCTTCCTGTTTCTCTTCCGCTGCCGGCGCTGCAGGCGCTGCCGCAGGAGCGGCGCATGCCGCGAGGGAAAGGACCATGGTTCCTGCCAGTAAAAGCGCGATCAGTTTTTTCATGTTGCTTCTCCTTACTGTCTGGGTTTTAATGAGGTTTTCTGCCGCTTCTTTGCGGTGAATCTTCATCATGGTAGCATGCTAAAGCAACTGTGTCAAACTGTGCCTTTCCGGGTTTGCATCCCCGGAATCGAGGGCATTGCAAATCGTTGTCCATATAATGATCGGATTGTAAAACGGCGGATCAGTTGTGCTATACTTTTATCTGTTGAGAATACGACGAGGGGGGGACCCATGACACAGCAGCCTATCGGTTTTGATTCTGAAAAATATCTGGAACTCCAGTCGGAGCACATCAAAGAGCGCATCTCCAGCTTTGAGAAGCTCTACCTCGAGTTCGGCGGCAAACTGTTCGACGACTACCACGCTTCGCGCGTGCTGCCGGGCTTTGCGCCGGACAACAAGATCAAGATGCTCGAGCATCTGAAGGATGAGGTCGAGATCATCATTGCGGTTTCCGCGGACGCTATCGAAGAAAACAAGCTTCGCGGCGATCTCGGCATCACCTATGACGCGGAGGTGCTGCGCATCCGCCGCTCTCTCATGGAGCGCGGATTTTACGTCAGCGGCATCGTCATCACGAAGTACACCGGGCAGACGGCCGCGGAGCGGTTCCGCAGCCGGCTTGCGGAAGCGGGCATCCGCTCCTGCATCCATTATGTGATCCCCGGCTATCCGGCGGATATCCCGACGATCATCAGCGACCAGGGCTACGGGAAGAACGAGTACCTCGAGACCTCCAGAAGGCTCGTCGTCGTCACGGCGCCGGGTCCCGGCAGCGGGAAAATGGCGACCTGCCTCTCGCAGATGTATCACGACTACAAGCATGGCATCAAGGCCGGTTACGCAAAGTTCGAGACGTTCCCCGTCTGGAACCTGCCGCTGCGCCACCCTGTCAACATCGCCTATGAAGCGGCCACCGCGGACCTGGACGACGTCAACATGATCGACCCGTTCCATCTGGAGGCCTACGGCCAGACGACGGTCAACTACAACCGCGACGTGGAGGTCTTCCCTGTGGTGTCCTCCATCTTCCGCGCGATCATGGGCGAGTGCCCTTACAAATCTCCCACCGACATGGGCGTCAACATGGTCGGCTTCGCGATCAGCGACGACGATGCGTGCCGGTACGCCGCGGGACAGGAGATCCTCCGGCGCTACTTCAAGACCGCCTGCGACGTGAAGCGCGGGCTCGCCTCCAAGGCGGAACTGCGCAAGGAAGAATTGCTTCTCCAGCAGGCTGGGATCCAGCCGGAAGAGCGTCCGGTCGTCCCCGCCGCCCTGCAGCGCCAGGAAGAGACCGGGCACCCCGCGATGGCGATCCAGCTGACCGACGGTACGATCATCACCGGCAAGACCGGCGACCTGCTCGGCGCCGCCTCCGCCGCGATCCTGAATGCGCTGAAAGTCTGCGCCGGCATCGCGCACCGGGAGAAGCTGATCTCCGAGCAGTCGCTCGCGCCGATCCAGCTCCTGAAGACCAAATATCTCGGCGGACACAATCCCCGCCTGCACAGCGACGAGATCCTGATCGCGCTGTCCTCCAGCGCCTCGATGAACCCGCTCGCCTCCCTCGCGATCGAGCAGCTCCCGAAGCTGCGCGGCGCGGAGGCGCACTCGACGGTCCTTCTCTCCAGCGTGGATGAGAACATGTTCCGCCGTCTCGGGATCCATCTGACCTGCACGCCTGTATACGAAAAGGAACAGATCTGACGGATCTCATACAATTTCATACCGCATACCCCTCCGGTTCAGGGATGAGGGCGGTCGAAAGACTGTCCGGCCGGCATTCAGAGCAAACATACAGAATACCCGTTGATATGCGCGGCCGCCGGAGTGGTTTTTTTGTGCCTTCGTATGATAAAATTGAGAATGACAGGGGAACTATGTATTGACAGGAGGTTATACAGCTATGAGCGATTACTTCGGAAAAGACACTCCCAAGCTCGGTTTCGGCCTGATGAGGCTGCCGAAGCTCCCGGACGGCAAGATCGACGTCGAGCAGGTCAAGACTATGGTCGACATGTTCCTGGATGCCGGGCTGACTTATTTTGATACCGCTTACGTCTATGACGGCGGCGATTCGGAGCGCGCGGCAAAGGCGGCCCTGGTCGATCGTCATCCCCGTGAGAGCTTCACGCTCGCGACCAAGCTTCACGCAGGCATGGTCAAAGACGAAGCGGCTGCCAAGCAGGAGCTCTTCACCAGCCTCGAGCGCACCGGGGCAGGCTATTTTGACTACTATCTGCTTCACGCGCTCTCTCATGAGAACATCAAATATTACGATGACTACGGCATCTGGGACTTCGTCAAGGAGATGAAGGAACAGGGCTATATCCGGCACTGGGGCTTCTCCTTCCACGACACGCCCGAGATGCTCGATGAGCTTCTGACAAAGCATCCGGATGCGGAATTCGTCCAGCTGCAGGTCAACTACGCGGACTGGGATGCGCCGAACGTGCAGTCCCGCGCCTGCTATGAGATGGCAAGAAAGCACGGCAAATCCGTCGTCGTCATGGAGCCCGTCAAGGGCGGAACGCTCGCGAATCCTCCGGAAGCGATCCGGAATCTCTTCAAGGCGAAGAACCCCGAAGCTTCGATCCCTTCCTGGGCGATCCGCTTCGTCGCTTCCCACGACGGCATCCTGACGGTCCTCAGCGGCATGTCCAGCATCGAGCAGATGGCGGACAACACTTCGTATATGAAGAATTTCCAGCCGATGAGCGAAGACGAGATGGAGACGATCCACCAGGCGCAGGCGATCCTCGCCGGCATCGACTCGATCCCGTGCACCGGCTGCAGCTACTGCACGGCGGGCTGCCCGATGCAGATCCCGATCCCGAATTTCTTCAAGGCGATGAACCGCTACATGATCTACGAGCAGCTGGATGCGGCGAAGAGCGAGTACGCGCGCGTCTCCGAACAGAACGGCGGCGTCAGCGCGGCGGACTGCGTGCAGTGCGGCCAGTGCGAGAGCGTCTGCCCGCAGCACATCAACGTCATCGAGCGCCTGCAGACCATCGCGGCGACCCTCGCGTGATGACGCAGACCGCGGCATCAGAAATCTGAATCAGCACAAATACGGGGCGGGAGGCTGAGCCTCCCGCCCTTAATTATGCCGTTTTCAGCCGGCCGTATTCCGTCCGGTTCGCAGTGCGTTCAGTCCAGTTCGTAGAGCGCCGAATACTTCTCCTCCAGATAGTCCAGGAAATCGTCCGGCGTGAGTTCTCTCCCCGTGATGCCGCGGATCCACTCCTCCGGCGTTTTGCGGTCCGCCTCCCGGAAGACGTTGTCCGCCATCCAGCCGTTGATCGCGTCAAACCGTCCCTCCCGGATGAGCTTTGGCAGGTCCAGTTCCTTTTTCATCCGCTGATAGTACATAGCGTTATACATGTTGCCGAGCGCGTAGGTCGGGAAGTAGCCGAATCCGCCGGTCCAGTGCACATCCTGCAGAAGGCCCTCGCGGTCGCTTTGCGGCCGCACGCCGAGGTACTCCTCATACAGGTCGTTCCAGAGCTGCGGCAGGGAATCGATCGGGGCGCCGCCGTCCATGATCTTTTTCTCGATCTCATAGCGGATCATGATGTGCAGCGTGTAGGTGAACTCGTCCGCCTCAGTCCGGATCAGGGAGGGCGTCACGACGTTGACCGCCTCATAGAGTTCCTCCTCCGTGACGTCCGAGAGGACCTGGGGGAAGATCTTTTTCAATTCCGGATAGACGAGCGCGATGAAATCGCGGGAGCGCCCGAGGATGTTCTCATAGAACCGGGAGACCGATTCGTGCTGTCCCATCGACTTGCCGTCCAGCCAGTGCGTGAAGTTCTCCGCGGGCTGCAGCTGCTCGAAAAGCGCGTGCCCTCCCTCGTGGATGATCGAGTAGATGCTCGAGAGGAACTGGTCCGGATAGAAATGGGTCGTGACGCGCACGTCATTCTGCCCAAGCCCGTCGGTGAACGGGTGCTCGGTCGTCGTGAAGGCGCCCCGCTCCAGATCGAAGCCGATCAGCCGCAGCAGGTAGTCCGCCGCCGCCCTCTGCTGTTCGTCGGTCACTGTGCGGTGCAGAAAATCGGTCCGGATCTTCCTGCCGGACTGTCCGATCCGATGGAGGAACGGCACGAGGCGCTGCCGGCACCGGCCGAAGATCTCATCGAGCGTGCCGGTCGTCATGCCCTCTTCGTAGTCGTCCAAAAGGAGGTCGTAATCCGTTCCGCCGCCATTTGCTGCGGCGAGCCTTTCTTCGCCGGGTCTCTCTTCGCCGGGCTTTTCTTCGCCGGGTCTCTCTTCGCCGGCCTGTCCTTTTCCGCGCTGCGCCGTATCTTCCTGCGTCATCCGCCGGAGCGAGACGATCTCCTTCTCCGTGTCGCGGACTTCGGTGAGAGACGGGGCAAAGATACTGTAATCCGAAGCAGTCTTCGCCTTCTGCCAGCTCACCCAGGCCCGGTTGAAGATCTCTGAATAGCGGTACTGCATTTCCGGTGTGATCCGGCTCTCTTTCTCCAGTTCGCGCAGGCGGGTGCGGACCATCGCGCGGTCAAAGCTGTCCAGCTCTTCTTCACACTCTTTCAGCGCGCGCAGCGCTTCCGCGTAAGCTTCGCTGTGTGTCAGCCGATACGCCTGGTTCTCCATGAAGACAAGGGTCTCTCCCTGCTCCTCCATGCCCTTCTGCGGGCAGATGGTCTCCTGGTCGAACTGCAGGACGTGGACCGCGTGCTCGTAGCGCCGCGCCTCCTGCAGGATCCCGTCCAGGACTTCCAGCGCCTCCCTGGCGGCTGCGCTGTAATTTGTGCGTCCGGTTGGTTCTTCTCTCATCTGCTGTCTCTCGTGTTTCTTTTTGCGCTCAGCCCTTGAGGCCCCTCGACTGCCGGTCCATGTCCTCGACCACGATGTCGTAGATCTCGCCGAGGCTGCGGCAGTATTCAAGCACTTTCCAGGGCTCGTTCGTGTGGAAATGGATCTTGATCGTCTCCTCATCGCCGACGGCGAGCAGGCAGTCGCCCTTGAAGTGTTCCGTGAAATAATCCGCGATCTCGTCCTCGTCGAGGTCCTCGCCGTCGATGAGGAGCTGCGTGTCGTATCTGAATTCAAGTTCTTCCATGATCTTTATCCTTTCTGTCCCGCTCCGATCCGCGGGTACTGTGCACAGTATATCCGCAAAGCCCGTCTTTCACAAGTTAGTAAGCGATAACGTTTGCGACACAAAGCGTTTTTTGTCCCATGACTTTTAAAATGGCGGCTTTTATAATACGACTCATCGGGCAAACTGTATCCGCAGGCCTGCGCCGCGGATAAAAATGATGAATTTTCGCGGTTCCGGCGTATCCGGAGCCCATGGAATAACGGAGGTAAAAATGGCAGGAATCGCAGCAACCTTACAGAATGCAAAAGAGAACGTGCAGCATGCCGCGGAGCGGGCAGCTTTCTCGCTGATCGCGGAGAAGCTCGCGAAAGATCTCCACGGCAACCCGAACAAGACGGACGTCTATCTTAAGATCCTGGATCAGGCGGACCGTTTCTACGGCAAGTCCGCGACGCCGGAGATCCTCACAAAAGTGCGCGCGTACCTGAGCGATCCCGAGAACCGCTGGGTCAAGTACATCGGAAAGATCATCGATGAGACCGATCCGAACTACGCGAAGATGATGCTCCTGAATCTTGGCTATGAGTCGTTCCTGAACGGCACGAAGACCATCCGCAGAAATCGTGAGATCTACCACTGCAACATCCCGTGGCTGATCCTGTTCGACCCCACCTCGGCCTGCAACATGCACTGCGTGGGCTGCTGGTCCGGCACCTACGGCCACAAGAACAACCTCTCCTTTGAGGACATGGACAAGATCGTGACCGAGGGCAAGGCGCTCGGCGCGCACCTCTACATGATGACGGGCGGCGAGCCGATGGTCCGCAAAAAAGACGTCCTGCGCCTTTGCGAAAAGCACAATGACTGCTTCTTCGCGGCTTACACCAACTCGACGCTGATCGACGAGGAGCTCTGCAAGGAAGTCGTGCGGCTCGGCAACCTCTCCTTCTTCCTTTCGATCGAAGGCACGCCCGACACGAACGACGCGCGGCGCGGCAGCGGCCACTATGAAGCCGTCATGAAGGCGATGGACCTCCTGAAGAAGTACGGCATCGTCTTCGGCACTTCGATCTGCTACACGAGCGCGAACATCGACGCCGTA
>JAEEGL017284195.1_pt1 | contig 12255 bp, 13 predicted proteins | sample 9134231 | NCBI WGS metagenome assembly JAEEGL01 (sample SAMN16246548, study PRJNA631951) | gut metagenome | biome: gut microbiome; feature: rumen; material: fiber-attached | host: Bos | place: Iran: Karaj | collected 2018-10
CTCTATCCCGGCCAGCCTTGCCGCTGTCAGTCGCCTGTTGCCTATAACTACCGTGTATCCGTCCCCTGACCATCCATCCTTGCCGTTCGCCGCGTTCATCTTGTCCTTGATCTCTTCTGAGGGGTTCACGGCATATTCATCCGCCAGCTTTTCCCACTCCTCATCCGTCACAAAATGCCCCGGCACTACGGTGAGGTTCTGCAGTATTCCCTTTTCCTTGATGCTCTCCGCTAGCTCCTCAATCCCGTCGTAATGCTTTCTCACATTTTTCGGGTGTAAATACAGTCTGCTTATCTCAATTTCCTGCACCATTTTCCTTTGCCTCCTTTGCTCTGATCGCTTTCAATCCGTCCTCTCCAAGGGTTGCGCACTTGTTGGCCTCCCTGATGTGATCCAGTGCCGTTTTAAATGACCGGGTTGCGTTGTCCTTTGCGTGCTGTAACAGCCTCTCCTCGATCTGCTTTAAGTTCGCGCACCATGCGAAGTCCGTCCCCTGAGTCGCCGCCGTGTAAATCCTCTCAAGTACGTAGGCCTCCTCACATCCGAGGCTTGCCGCCTCTTCTCTTACGATCTCCACGAGCCGCTCGCCGTTCGTTGTCGTCGCCCTGACTTTCTGCCTCGCCGCTTCTCTCTGCTTCATCAACTTTCTGACCTCAAAGAAGTTCCGCCAGGTGATCGCCGGGTCTTTCTGGTAGACGATCTTCATATCTTTCGTCTGTGCAAGCACGTGCTCCATCCTTGCGCCGTTGCTATCCCACCATCCGTAGGTCATATAAATCGAGTCGCAAAATGCCAGCATCACGAGGCTCATGGTCATGTATTCGTCGTACTTTGTTTCCGGCGGTAGCTCTGCGTTCACCCTTGCCGGATTTACTACTATGTGCCCCCTGCTCCGCACTTCCTTTTCCGCCGCATCGAATCTGCTCATGTAGTCCTTTGTTCCGCTGATCTTGCCGCTTATATATACTCGCATCCTGTCCTCCTATTCCTCTGGTTTCTCAAAGAAGTCGAATATGTCCATCTGTCCCGGTATCGGCTCTTTCTCCAGCTCCTCTTTTGCCGCTTTCATAGCGCACTGGCATCCGAATCCCTTTTCGATCGCATCCTTGCTCGTGAGAAGTCTGCCGCACCGCTTACATTTCCGGGCTTTTATCATGAATATCCCATCGTCCATATCTAAACTCCTGTTTGCCTTGCATCCTGCCACGCCATTGTCAGCACCGTGCTTGTCTCTTTTAGTCTACTTATGATCGCCACGATCTTTGTGTTGTCATGTCCTGCCGGGGTCAGTGCCTCCGCCAGTCCCTCCGCGTTATAGTTTGTCGTCACTATGACCGGCTTCATGTCCTCGTATCTGTCGTTTAGGATGTTGTATAGCATCGTCATGGCCCAGTCGCTACATTGCTCTTTACCCAGGTCGTCCACGATCAGCAGGTCCGCCTTGCGGTACACGTCCATGATCTGCCACTCTTCCAGTCCGTTGTTGTCGTAGGCTCTTTTTATATCCATCAGCAGGTCGCTTGATGTCTTGCATATGACGGGGATCCCCTCGCCTATCAGCTGCAGGGCTATCGCCGCCGCAAGGTGCGTTTTCCCGGTTCCGTTGGTGCCCTCGATGTAAAGCCCACTCCCGCTGTCCCTGTACTTTGCAAAGTTGTCCGCGTAATCCTTTGCCGTCTTGTAGCATTTTTTCCGCTCTGCCGTGTCCGTCTTGAAGTTCTCAAAGGTTCTCTGTCTGAATCGCTTCTTTATGCCGCTGTTGCTTAGGAGTCTGTTGATCCTCTCCCGCATTTCTCGGTTGCGTTCCGCCTCTGCCTCTGCTTCTTTGCGTTCCTCTTCTTTCCTGTCGTGGTTTGTCCAATACTCCGCCGCTTTCTCGCAGTCGCACCGCTCCGGGTTTGGACTCCACATAAACACCTCGTTGTTTAGTATGAATCCCTTGTGCTCTAAGGTCTTGCCGCAGAACTTACACATTACCGCCGCCGGTGGCTCCATCCGCATCCTGATCCCCCGGGCTTTCGCCTCCGCCGGTGTTATTGCTGTCCCGGAATCCCTTTGACGGTTCAAAATTTCTTCCCGGCGGGTTTCCTGTAGCTCCGCCGCCTTTTCCCCAAGTGTTGCCAGCGCCATTTCCGCCTCCTCTTCTATATTCTTCCTCAACTCTTTCCGCTACCCAGCTGAGGATCGTTCTGTAATCGCTTGAATAGGTCTTTCCGTGGCTGCCCTTGTAGTTGTCCAGTACCTCTATCTGTCTCGCTACCTTGCCCTCTCCGTACTTGTCTATCAGCTTTTGATGCTCCGCCTCTGTCATATAGACAAACTCCGCATACTCGACCTTGCCCTCACGGCTCTCCGCTTCTTTCTCCGCCTTAGTCTTGCGCTTCTTTTTGGGTTTCTGTTCCGGCGGCTTTTCCGGCTGCGGCTGCGTTTCTTCTTTATTGTCAGTTGTTATAACAGGGCTATCGGTGTTATCTTTGTTAGGCTCTGTTACCTGCTTTCCGTACCTTGCCGCCATGCCCTTTTTCCCCGCTTCACTCCGGGCTTTCTTTTGTTGCTCCCATTTCTCGTTATTGATGTCGAGGTCTTGCCGGATTGGGATAAATACAAGTCTTGTCGCATGATCAAGGTCAGGCTCCTCGCCTGTTTCCTCATAATCGAGGATTGCTTGGAAGAGTCGCCCTTTTTGTTCGTCACTCAATTCCTTGACTACCTCGTTGATTTTTGTGTATAGGACGAAGCTGTCTTTCCTCATCCCGCGCTCCTCCGTTTCTTTCATCCGTGGGGGAGCTTTGCGCTCCCCCCTAAGTTATCCTGTTAGTCGTTTCTGATATGGCTGCTGTCCTCATCCTTGTAGACAGTCACACTCTGCGGGAATCTGGCCTTGAATGCATTATCGTGGGTGATCGCCATGATTTTCTTATCCGGGTATCTCCTCTGTATCGCCTCCAGCGCATCCACGTATGCCTGTGTTCCGCTTTCATCGAGGAAGGGAGGCTCGTCTAATGACAGGAATCCGAGCTGTATGCCAGCTTTGCCGCTCTTGATCTCTGATAGTGCCAGGATCACTGCAAGGGACGCTTTAACCTTTTCCCCTCCGCTCCTGCTTAAGTACGGGAGCCTCCCGGTGTTGATGTCATTTATAATCACATCCAACGTGGTCTTTTCCCGTTTCTTATCTGATTTCAGCGTTTTTTCAAGCGCAATCTCCACGCTCATCTTTCCTCCGCTCATCTGCCCGAGTATGTTGGTCGCCGTGGCCTCGAATACCGGGATGATGCTCCTTATGATGTTATGCGGTATGCCATCTTGGCTGAATGCCGCCTTTAAGGTGTCGTAGCCCGCCGCTTTTTCTCCGAGCGCATTGATCTCTTTCTGAAGCTGCTTAACCTTGTTCAGCCTCTCCTCCGCATCTGCCTTGTCTCTTTCCAGTGCTCCGATCTCTTTGGCTGCCTCTGCCGCTTTCAGCTCGATATCCCTGATCTCTGCCTCCGCGCTCTCTACCTGCGCCTTAATCTCATCCAATCCGGCTGACGCGGCTTTCTCTTTCTCCAGCTCCACCTTTGCATCCTCAATGTCCCGGTCGATCTGTATGATCTCTCCATCAAGCTCACTCACGCGCTCCGCAGCTGCCGCTTTCTTTTCCCTCTGCACCGGCAGGGCTTTTTCTTTCTCGATCCATACCTTTGCCGCGCTGATCTTCGCCTGTATCTCCGTTATCTTTGTATTGATGTCCGCGTACTGTTCAAGAGCCGCCTGCGCTTCTCCGTATGCCGTTGAGGTATCCGCCAGTTCTGCCGCCTGTTTTGCCCTCTGATCCTCCAGGTCTTTCAGCTTTTCCTCTGCCGCGTCTCTCTCCGCTCTCTTTCCGCCCAGCGCGTTGTACTCGTTCTCTGCCAGTCCAAGGAGGCGCCAGTCGCTCCTCAGAGCCGTTAAAGTCTCCCGGCTATATAAATCTCCGTCTAAATTGTTCTGAGCCGTTCTGAGGGCTTCTGACGCGTTCTGGGAGGCGTTCTTATAATCCGCCTCGACCTGTTCCATCTTCGCCTCGATCTGTGGCAAACTCTCCTTAGCCTCCAGCGCATCCTTAAGGAATCTGCATTTTGCCTTTTCAACATCCGGGCACCCGCTGTTGCTTAACAGCTCCACCTTTGCTTTCAGTGCCGTGATCTGTTGGGTCAGCTTTGCCTTTTCCGTCTCGTATTCGTTCTGGATCCTCTTTGCCTCATCCTTTGCAGTCTGCAGAGCTTTCTCTTTTTCCAGATATCCCGGCTCCAAAGTTTCCATATCCGCTATCTTTGCAGAGACTTCCTCGTATTTCCTGTGCTTTTCTTCCAGCTCTGCCGCCTTTGCGAGTACCGTATCTAGCTCCGCCTTTTTTGCCGTGCTTTCTGCTATGCGTCTCTCTGTTTCTTCCATGGCGGCTTTCGCCTTGTTCATGCGCTCCTCTGCCTCTCTCCTTTTGGCTTCAAAGCTGTCGTAGGTCGCTTTTGCTCCGACAAGTCCGCGCTCCTCTTCTACGAGGCGGTCATGCTCCGCAATCCCCTCTCTGATCCTGTCCTCTTCTCCGAGCGCTACATCTGCCGCAACGATGATCGCCATCTGAGCGCTCTTATTTGATTCTTTCATGGCCTTGTTTGCGGCCAGCGTTGCAATTCTGCCGTTCAGCTTCATTGCCCGCTCCTCAGCTTCTTTCCGGGTGTTGAGTGCCACCTTAAGGCTATCAATCGCCTTTTCCTTTTCCGCCCCCCGATCCTTAAGGGCTTTCATCCTTGCCGCTGCATCCTCTATCCTTGCGTCCAGCTCCGCCGCGTCCGGGATATCTGCCATGAGAGTCTTTTCCTGTTCCTCATTCAGTCTGATCTCTCTCTTAGTGTCTGTCAGCTTCTCGGCGGCCATGTCCTCCATGTTGCCGTAGACTCCCAGTCCAAGGATATTGCCAAGTATATTCATGCGGGCTTCTTTGTCCGCCTGTAAGAATATCCCGTACTGATCCTGCATAATCAGAGCGCACGCCTTGAATGTCATGTTGTCCATTCCTATCGTGTTTATTATCTCTGCCTGTGTGTCCACGATCTTCTCTTTTGACCTGTCCTCCCATTCTCCATCCACAAGCTCCGCAAGGTTCAGCGTAGGGTGGCCGCTCTTCTGTCTCGTTCTGGTTACGCGGTAGGTCTTTTCCCCGAGTCTGAATGTAAATTTTATAGATCCGCTCTTTGCGTCCTCCGCGTTCCTGATCCAGCCGGTCAGCTCTCCCTCTCTGGGCTGCTCGTAAAGTGCGTCCGCCATTGCATCCATGAACAGGGACGACTTGCCCACGCCGTTCTCCCCATTGATGGTGCAGAAGCTGATATCTCTGAAACTGAAAGCCTCATCCCGGTAGTTCCTGTAGTTCTTTACCTCGATCTCTTCCGGCACAAACATCCCGGTCTCATGCTCTACAGTCGCCTTTTCGGTGGCCTCCGCAATGATGGGTCTTGCCATTTCCACAAGCTCCCCTATGCGCTCCGGGCTGATCTCTTTCTCTGTGAGATATGCCGCCAGATTGTCCTCCGGGCTGTCCTCTGCCTCTAATCCTGCCTTATTGACCGTTATAGAGATTTTCTGAGGTGTGATCTCCTGGACGAAGAAAGCGCCCGCCTCGTAAAGCTCTTTCTCATAGAGTGCGTGATTAAATGCCTTGTTGTGCTCATCTGTGCAGTCGTAAAGCACCCTCACGATCTTGTCCTTTGCGCTCTCTTTGATCGCGTCCGGGATCGCTGTCGGGTCTGCCACGAAGTCCGCAACCGCATCGTCGTACATCCTGATCGTGTAGAACTCTCTCCCGTGCAGCTTCTTAAACTCTGACCGCACCTCCGCACCGTCGATCTCGTGCATCCAGTACCCGCGTTCCTGCCCCTCATCGTTGAAATTAAGCTGTGCGAGCGCTCCGCAGTAAAAGGTGTTTCGACCGCCCTCTGTCTGTTGTGGCCTGTGGATATGCCCAAAGCATACGAGGTCGAAGTCTGCCGCCTGTAAGGTGTCCGGGTATACGATAGGCTCAAACTGAGTGAAGAATGCCGCCGTCTGTCCGCTCTCCATATTGCATCCGGCTATGGTGTAGTGGCTCATCAGGATGGTTTTTGCGTCCGCGTCGCACTGGGCTTTAAGCCCGATAATCAGATTCTTGACTGCCTCCGTGAATACCGCGTTTTCGTCCTCTTTCGCAAGCCCCGGATGCTTTGCCCTGTAATATCCCCGCTCGAATCCCGGCACGCACGCCACCTGTACTTTCTCTCCGTCCTTTTCGTAGGTGAGCAATTCCGGCTCCGTGACGATCCTTACCCGGCTGTCAGTTATCATGCTGTCAGCCGCGAATGCGGTCTTAAGCATATCGAAGTGTCTCGCGCCATCGTGGTTCGGTGTGCCCCTCATTACGATCACATCCGCAATCCTTGAAAGCTCCCGAATGATCTTGACTGCCTCCTCAACCTCCTGCAGTCCCCTGTCGCTCCACGTTCTCGCTGCGTGGAATATATCTCCTGATACGAGGATGTAATCCGGCTCCGCCGCCTTTGCGCCCTCTACCAACTCATCCAGCCTGTCACATATATCCAAATACCTTGCGTTCTCCCCGTCCTTTTCGGGTCCATTGTACCGGCCAATATGCCAGTCGCCCGTCGCTAATATTTTCATCATCTTTTCTGCCCTCCGTCTCTTGCCTCTTTCTGGCACTTATAGCAAAGCGGTCTCCCAAACTTATCCACCGAGTAATCCCACACTTTCTGACTAATCTGTGATCCGCACTTATCACAGCAAAAGTCTCTGCTCCGATCCTCCTCTGTATTCTGAGGCGGCTCTATGGGTGCCTCGACGTAGTTCTGAGGTTCCGGCTCTGCAATCGGTGTCGCCGGTGTCTCGTATGCCATGCCCTCCTCTGCATCGTCCTCTACAAAGAGCGTCCGCCTGTCGCTCGTGTTCACGCCGCCGTAAAGCTCCTGAGACGACGAAAAGAAGTGATGCACCGCCTCCATCTTGACCGCCTCGTTGTCCAGGTTCGGGACCAGATAGGCCACTACAAAGGGTTTCTGCAGCTCTTTCAGCGTGTAGGTTCCCTTGATGTGCATTGCTGCCCGGAGTGCCCTGTTGATGGCTTTCGTCTCGCAGTGCTCGTTGCGGAACTTCATAAACTCTTTCTTCTGTGCGTCTGTCATTCCATCCGTGACATCAGACACTACGATCTCTTTATGAGCCACGATCTCGATGTTTTCGCCGGTGAGCTGCGGAACTGAAATCCGGGCTTCAAACTTCACATCCTTGTTGGTGCAAGCTCCGCAGTTTACGGGTCTCCCGATCCCCTTGTTGATCTCCGCGCACTTCTGGCAGGTGGACGGGATGATGGGTCTCGTGCCTATGATCTTGATCCCGGCTGCTCTCATGAGCTTGTTGAGTCCCTTTTTCGTCAGCGCATACCCGGCTTCTTTTCCGGGGTGCTGCTTTCCGTTTCTGTCCGTCCATGGATCAGACGGTTTTTCTTGCATGTAAATCTCTTTGTCGTTGAGGTCCGTGCTGATCTGCACGGCATTCATGACGGGCTTGTGAATGTCCGCAATCTCCGCGACGGTCTGCATCGGTACGAGCAGGTTGTATTTCTCCGCCGGGTATTGCGTCGTGATAGATAGAGCGTTTTTGTTCTCCATTTTTCGATCCTCCTATTGCAAAATCTGGTTTGATGTTATACAATAGGGATTGCTGATGAATGGTCCGCGCTTATGCGTGGGCTGTTCTTTTTTTATCCCTATTTCTGTTGCGTAGCGGTCAAACTCCGCCAGTTCCATCGTGAAGCGTGTGAGAGCTATTCCCCTTGCCGCCTCAGCTGTCAGCTGTGCCAGGTATTCTGGCTCGCGTCTTGCCCCGTTCTCATCCCCGTATCTCTCAATGATCCAGGCCAGCTTGCGCTCCGCCGCTTTCTTCGCCTGTCGGTATTCACGAAGCCCAAGCCTTACCCCAAGCTCTTTTTCCGTAAGTGATCGCAACCCTCCCATTCCTCTTTCTTTCCTCCTCTCTCTACTCTCGTTTGCTTGCTTCTCTCTCTTTTTCGCACTCGCATCTTTCGCCGGGGTCTAAGTTGCTACCGCACAGCGGGCAAGTTCTGAAATAACTCATTCTATCCACCTCTCTTTCTGGTTCCGCTTTCCAAAAACCTTGTTGCAAACTCCTCTGTGTATCAGGTAAAAGGTCAGGATCATTACCCCGCCTATTACGAGCCATTCGCCGCCAACCGCATCGTATCCTCTTTCCGCTCTCGCGAGGGGTATCATAATCGCCGCTGTCATTCCTGCCGCCGCAGCTGCCGCCATGATCTCCATGCTGATTACTCCCATCCATGCCAGAATCCATAATGCAACCCGCTTCATGTTCCCCCTCCTACTCGTAGAATGTGTGACCGCCGTATGTAAATAGCTTTGGTCTGTTTCTCTGTTGCCACGTCCCTTTGTTGCTCGACTTCTCAAAGAATAGCGCCCCCTCACTTTCATCCCATCCGTTCAGTATCATTTCCAGCGCCTCCCAGCACTCCTCTGATGGTTCCACCCGGTCGTATCTGCCTCCGCTTATCACGCTGAATGCTCCGGGCTGACTGATTACCTCCGGTATCGTGTCCGGGAAGTCGTCGCTTTCGAGTCTGTTGATTACTACCCGTGCCACGAGGGCTTTTCCTTTGACGCTCTCCCCCTCTGCCTCTGCCATCATCAGCTTTGCCAACATATACTGCTCCGCGTTGTCTCTGTCCGCCTTGATGGGTTCCGGCTCTGGTTCCTCCATTAGTGTTGGCATTTCCTTTTCTTCCGGCTCAAGTGCTTTTATTTCCTCTGCCAGCACCGCCGATATTCCCGCAACAGGCAGCTCCGCCTCCACCGTTACCGGCTCCTCTTTCTCTGCTTGCGCCGCCTTTACTTCTTTACCCGCACCGATCGCCATAAATACGATAACGGCTGTCGTAACTATCGCTACAGGTATGTTTCTGATCAGTTCTTCCATAACCTCTCTTTTCCGCGTCTGTCAGCTGCGACCTTGTGATCCGCGCTATCCTGTCCAGCGCTCTTTGTGGATCCTCCGTTATCCTCTCCGGGTTTATGATGATCCTCGTATTCCCTATCCTAAAATCCCTTGCCGCAACCACTATCGCTATCTCCTACTGAAATTTACCTGTCTTCGCCGCTCTCTCTAATACCGCCAGATTTTCGTCCGCTCTCCGTCTAAACTCCAAAAGCCTGTCCCTGATCTGCGGTATTACATCCGCATCTGTCTCTGTGATCTCTCCATCCTCCATAACCAGCGAAAGCTCCCTTATCAGCCTCTCCATTTCGTATACTGAGTTCTGCAATCTGATTAAGGCTCTTTCTGCGGGCATTTCTGGAATCTCTCTGCAATCTCTTCCCAGCGGACACTCATTCACGCAATACCATTGTCTCAGTTCCGGCTCGTTGTATGCGTCTGCCATGAGCGCCACTACCGTGTTCGGTGGTTTTGTGATGTCCAGCTCGTACTTCTTAAGACTGTCCTCTGTGACTCCCGGTAATTCGTCTGCCGCCCCCGGTCTCGTCAGTAGCTTCTCGTTGTACCTTGCCGCCCTCAATCGTGCCTGACAATACCTGTTACCCGTCGCTTTCGTTACCTGCTTTGACATTTATTTTTCACCTCCTCCCGTTTAGAATTAAGGCAGATAAGGCGAAGCCCTGTAAATGGCCATTTACTGCTACCGCTTGCCTGTGTCCTATTTTGGGGCATTTTCGGGCGAAAAATAAGTCTTGTCGTCGAACAGATCGTCGCTCTCGTAGCCGAGCAGTTTCTTGATCCGTATGGCTATCGGGAGACTTGGGGTTTTCGCGCCGCTCTCGATCTGGGAATAATGACTCCGACTTATGCCGAGCGCGTCCGCGATTGTGTACTGCGTGTACCCTTGTGCCTCTCGCATCCGCGTTAATCGTACCCTCATTGCGCTCTCCTTTCTGCCCTGTCTGGGCTGCTTGCTTAAGTATAGCCCTTTTTGGGGGCTTTGTAAAGTGTTTTTTATAAAATGTTTCGATTTAGGGCTTTTGTTCCCTTTTGGGGGCTGTATTGCTATAATTCACACTATACCAAGGAGGTAAAAATCATGTTAGAAATCTTTCGTAACCGCTTGAAGATCGCCCGCAACTCTGCCGGTCTCTCCCAGGTCGAGCTTGCTCAGAAGATCAACTCTACCCGCTCCACCGTATCCGGCTATGAGGCTGACGGGAAAGAGCCTGATTACAATACCCTGCTCAAAATGTGCCACGCCCTGGATGTCTCCGCTGATTATCTTCTGGGTCTTACGGACAATCCATCTCATAAGTCTGATGCTCCGTCCTCTGATCCTCTCGATAAGCTCCGCCGCGCTTCTGAGTCCCTGTCGCGTGATGGGCGCGCCTCTGTGTCCTCCGTCCTCTATGATACCTGCTCTATGATCGCGCCGGATGTTGAAGCGCGTGACGTGTCGCGTCTCCGTCTTTATGCCCGCCTGTCCTCCGTCCTGTCGTCTCAGCGTTCCGCTGTCCGTACCTGTATCGAAAAGTCCGGCGGCACTGTTGATGTCTCCTCTATGGCCGAGATAATGTCTCTGCAGTCCGAGCTTAAAAGCACGGTCTCCGCAATCCTCGATCAGCTGCTCCAAGCTGATCTCGAATCCGTTGCCAAAAGAAAAGGTGGAGATATCGGATACTTAAACGAGAGGGCAATGTAATCTATGTTGACTTTTGCCCCTCCTCGTGAGGGGCATCTTTTACGGTGGCAAAATGGAAGAATACTGCATCTATCTCCGCAAGTCCCGCGCTGATCTCGAAGCTGAGGCGCAGGGTGAGGGTGAAACTCTTGCCCGACATGAGCGCACTCTGTTAGAGCTTGCCAGACGCGGCAATTACAATATCACAGAAATCTACCGGGAAATCGTCTCCGGGGAAACTATTACCTCCCGTCCTGTCGTTACCCAGCTCCTCCGCGAGGTTGAGGCTGGCCGTTGGTCAGGTGTCCTCGTGATGGAGGTCGAGCGCCTTGCCCGTGGTGATGCTATCGACCAGGGCACAGTTGCCCGCGCCTTTAAGTATTCCGGCACTCGCATCATTACTCCCATGAAAGTCTATGATCCGTCCAACCAGTTCGATGAAGAGTATTTTGAGTTCGGGCTTTTTATGTCCCGTCAGGAATACCGAACGATAAACCGCCGCCTTAATGCCGGTCGTCTTGCTGCTGTAAAGGAGGGTAAGATTGTCGCCGGTGGTACTCCCTACGGTTATGAGCGTGTCCATGTCCAGAATGGCAAGGGCTTCACTCTCCGTATTGTCGAGGATGAGGCTGCCGTAATCCGTATGATCTTCCGCCTGTACGCCTACGGCGATACCGGCGAGGACGGCAATCCTGTCATGATCGGTTGTGATACTATCGCCCACCGTCTTGACGCTTTCGGGATCCCCTCTCCGGCCGGGAATGGTTGGGAGGGCTATACAATCCGCTATATGCTCAAGAACCCCGCCTACATCGGTAAAGTGCGTTGGGGTCGTAATAAGACTAAGAAAATCGTTGTTGATGGCGTCCCCTCCTCCAAGCGCTACATTGACACTGGGGGAGCGCTGCTTGTCGATGGTCTGCATGAACCCATTATCTCTTCCGAGCTGTGGGACGCTGTTCAGACTCGTATCTCTTCCGGGTCTCCGCGAGTCAATGAAAACATGGCGCTGTCTAACCCTTTTGCCGGGATTGCCCGGTGTGGATATTGTGGGAGAGTGCTTTATCGTCGCGCCGGCGATGGTGATAGCGTTTTTCTCAAGTGCCCTAAACGCGGTTGTCAGAATCATATTGTGGACTTCTTTGTGTTTGAAAAGCGCCTTATATCCGCTCTTGAGGAATGGCTTGCGGGGTACCGTCTTGATTGGTCTACAGATAGCTCTCCCGAGTCAAGCGCTATCGCCGCCGCCGAATCATCCATTGCAACTGCTAAGAAAAATATCTCCCAGCTTGAGGCGCAGCTTGACCGCACCCACTCGCTCCTCGAACAGGGTGTCTACTCCACTGAGACATTCCTGGAGCGCTCCCGCCTCCTCACCGAGCGTATCGCCTCCGCTCGTGATGCTCTGGCCGGTTATGAAGATGATCTTGTCAAGGTTCAATCTCGTGAAGCAAACCGGGAAAACTTTGTTCCGGCTGTCGAAAAGCTGATTGACGTCTATTGGTCTTTGCCGTCTGCGTCTGCTAAGAATGAAATGC
>JAEEGL011321123.1_pt1 | contig 12254 bp, 12 predicted proteins | sample 9134231 | NCBI WGS metagenome assembly JAEEGL01 (sample SAMN16246548, study PRJNA631951) | gut metagenome | biome: gut microbiome; feature: rumen; material: fiber-attached | host: Bos | place: Iran: Karaj | collected 2018-10
AGCGGCAAGATCATCCATCAGCCCTGCCCGGACTGCGGCGGCAAGGGCAGCATCCGCAAGCGCAAGACCATCCGGGTGGATATCCCCGCCGGCATCGACGACGGGCAGACCATCTCCCTGCGGGGCCAGGGCCACGCGGGCCGCAACGGCGGCCCCAGCGGCGACCTGCTGATCACCGTGATGGTGCGGCCCCACGATATCTTCCGCCGGGAGGGCACCGCCGTGTTCTGCGAGGCGCCCATCACCTTTGCCCAGGCGGTCCTGGGCGGCGAGCTGGAGATCCCCACCATCGACGGCAAGGTGAAGTACACCATCCCCGAGGGGACCCAGACGGGTACCGTATTCCGCCTGAAGGGCAAGGGCATCCCCGTGCTCAACGGCCGGGGCCGGGGCGACCAGTACGTCACCGTCACCATCGAGACGCCCCGGGGCCTCAACAAGGAGCAGAAGGAGGCCCTGCGGAAATTCGACGAGACCCTGGGCGAGAACAACCACGAGAAGCAAAAGAGCTTCTTCAAGAAGTTCAAGAAATAAGACATGTATCTGACAGACTACCACATGCACTCCACCTGCTCCCCGGACGGGAGCCGGACCATGGAGCAGATGGCCGCTGCCGCCGTGAAGGCGGGGCTGCAGGAGATCTGCTTCACCGACCACCTGGATACCGTGGAGTGGGGCACCTACGCGCCCCGGACGGACTTTCCCTGGGCAGAGGCCCTGCGCCAGGTGCGAAAGGCCCGGGAGAAATGGGGCGACCGGCTCACCATCCGCCTGGGCGCCGAGCTGGGCGAGGCCGCCCTGGCCTTTGACCGGGCGGAAAAGCTGCTCTCTGACGCGCCGGAGCTGGATTTCGTCATCGGCTCGGCCCATATGACGGGCCCGCGCTACGGCAGGGAGGACCTGTACTATCTCCCCCGGGCCGACGAGGCCTATTACAACGACGTGATCGCCGACTACCTGGACGACGTGCTGGCCCTGGCCCGCTGGGGCAAATGCAGCGTGCTGGGCCACCTGACCCTGCCGGTGCGATACATCTGGGACAACGCCCGCCTGGCCATGGATTTCTCCGCCCACACGGACGCCGTGGCGGAGATCTTCCGGGAGATCATCCCCAAGGGCCTGGGCATCGAGTGCAACACCAACCGCGGCGCCGTTCCCCTGCCGGACGAGAGCATCCTGCGGCTGTACCGGGAGATGGGCGGCGAGATCATCACCATCGGCTCCGACGCCCACAGCACCGGCTACGTGGGCTGCCGGGTCCGGGAGACCCAGGAGCTGCTGCGCCAGTGCGGCTTCCGCTATATCACCACGTTTGCCAAGGGCCAACCCACGTTCCGGCCCCTTCCGTAAACACTGAAAGGAGAGCTATCCATGAAAATTGCCATCGGCTGTGACCACGGCGGCTATCTGCTCAAGCAGGACATCCTGATCTGGATGGAGGAGCACGACGTCGACTACGAGGACTTCGGCTGCTTCAGCACCGAGAGCGTGGACTATCCCATCTACGGAGAAAAGGTGGCCCGCGCCGTGGCCTCCGGCGAATACGACAAGGGCATCGTCATCTGCACCACCGGCATCGGCATCTCCATTGCCGCCAACAAGGTGAAGGGCATCCGCTGCGCCCACTGCGCCGATCCCCTGTCCGCCGAGATGAGCCGCCGCCACAACGACGCCAACGTGCTGGCCCTGGGCGCCGGCATCGTGGGCCCCAACCTGGCCAAGCGCATGGTGGAGGTCTTCCTGAACACCGAATTTGAGGGCGGCCGCCACGCCCGCCGGGTGGGTCAGCTGGACGCCATCGAGCCGTAACCGTCATGGCATCCAAGGGATACAACAGTTACCGCGGCCGCAGCGGCGGCGGCAGGATCGTGTGGATCATCGCCCTGGTGCTGGTCCTGCTGGCGGCAGTGGGATATCTGGTGAGCCAGCGCTACGTGGTCTACGACGAGGAGGGACACGCCCACTGGGAGCTGCCCTTCGGCCGGAAGGATCCGCAGGGACCGGTGAACCCCATCTCCCCGGACGACGTGAACATCGAGCGGGAGGAACCGGAGCCGGAGCCTGAACCGGAGCCGGAGCCCGAGCCGGCAGTGCCCGCCCGGACGCTGCCGGAACTCCACGCCAAGGAGCTGGAATACGGCTGCCTGTGGTGGGATCCCCAGTACGTGCTGTCCCTGGCGGAGGAGTCCGTGATGATCGAGGTGAAGCGCTGGAACGGCGGCATCACCTACGGCACCGAGGTGGAGATCCCCTCCGGCGCCCTGGTGGAGCGGGGCGTGACCCGCGCCAACCTGGAGGAGATCCTGAGAGCTGACCGGTACAGTGTGGCCCATCTGGTGTGCTTCTGCGATACGACGTACGCCGGGGCCTATCCCCAGGCCGCGCTGACCACGGCGGAGAACTGGCTCTGGTACGACGCCAGCGGCCGCGCCTGGCTGGACCCCGGCAGCCCCGAGGCCCTGTCCTACGTGACCGCCCTGTGCCGGGAGTGCGCCGCCATGGGCTTTGACGAGATCATGCTGGACGGCTTCTGCTACCCCACCAACGGGGATGCGGCGGCCATCAGCCTGGGCGAGGACACCGACCGGACGGCGGTGCTGCAGAGCTTTGTCGCGGCGCTGCGCACGGCCCTGCCGGAAAATACGGTCCTGAGCGTGGCGTACCGCAGCGGTACGGGCGCCCTGGGCGCCGGCAGCGGTCTGACGAAGGAGCTGCTGGGCAGCTTCGACCGGGTCTACGCGGAGAGCGAGGCGGACCTGCAGGCCCTGACCGAGCTGGGCCTTGACTCCGCCGGCGATCTGGTCCTGATGACCTGGACCAGGCCGGAGACCGGCAGCTACGTGCTGCTCTCATAAAACGACAAAAAGGACGCGCATCCGCCGGATGCGCGTCCTTTTCTGCTTTTCAAAGGGGGCGCTCTGTGGTACAATGGAAAAAACGCCGGGAGGGGGAGAGGGATGTTCAAGCGGATCTACCTGGAGATCACCAGCGTGTGCAATCTGGCCTGCTCCTTCTGCCCCGGCACGGGGCGTCCGCCCCGGTTTCTGAGCCCGGCGGAGTTTCGCACCCTGGCCGGGAAGCTGCGGCCCCACACCCGGTATCTCTACCTCCACGTCATGGGGGAGCCCCTGCTCCACCCGGAACTGGGGGAGCTGCTGACCATCGCCGGGGCGCTGGATTTTCGCGTGTGCCTCACCACCAACGGCACCCTGCTGCCGGAGCGGGGGGAGGGGCTCCTTGCCGTGCCCTGTCTCCACAAGGTCAGCGTGTCCCTCCACAGCTTTGAGGGCAACGACCGCCGGGACGATCTGGCGGCCTATGTGGACGGCGCGCTGGATTTCTGCGGCCGCGCCGCGGGAAAGGGCGTGATCTGCGCCCTGCGCCTCTGGAATACAGGCGGCGCGGACCGCCGCAACGGGGAGATCGAGGAGCGGCTGTCAGCGCGGTTCGGCACGGACGTCCGGACCCTGCCCCGGGACGGGAACGGCAGCCGGAGGCTGGCGGAGAACGTCTATCTGGAGTCGGCGGAGAAATTCGACTGGCCGGACCCGGCGGCCCCGGAGCGGGCCACCCAGTTCTGCCACGCCTTGACGCAGCAGATCGCCGTGCTGTGCGACGGCACGGTGGTGCCCTGCTGTCTGGACGGGGAGGGGCGGATCCCCCTGGGGGACCTGTTTGCACAGGAGCTGGACGAGATCCTGGCCTCGCCCCGGGCGCAGGCCATGCGCGCCGGCTTTGCGGCCCGGCGGCCCACGGAGGAGCTGTGCCGCCGCTGCGGCTACGCCGCCCGTTTCAATAAATAGGAGGAAGAAAATGGACGAGAGGAATCGCGTGGATCCGCCGGAGAAATACCGGACCTTTTTCGTATCCCTGCCGCTGCGGGAGGCGGCGGAGATCATCCGCAGGGAAGTGGAGAGCGAGAGCGTTACCGGCGAGCTGCTGGACGACTACGAGCTCTCAAAAGAGGACGGCAGTGTCCGCATCCTCACCTTTGAGAAGTGGTTTTACCGGGTGGGCAACCGCCTGGTGCTGGCGGTGACGCTGGACGATCTCGCCGGCCGGACCCGGATCCACGTGGTGTCCGGCGGCGGAGGAACCAGCGTCTGGTGGAAATTTGACTGGTTTGCCGGCGAGGATTTCGCCGATTTGCCCTACAAGGCCATGGAAAGCTATCGGATCGATGAATGACGAGATCGCAAAACTGAAACGGCTGGCCGCGCCCCTGCTGGCGTGGTACGACGAAAACCGCCGCGTCCTGCCCTGGCGGGAAGAGGTCAGCGCCTACCGGACCTGGGTGTCGGAGATCATGCTGCAGCAGACCCGGGTCACCGCCGTGCTGCCCTATTTTGCCCGGTTTACGGCGGCCTTCCCCACGGTGGAGGCCCTGGCGGCGGCGGACACGGAGCAGCTCATGAAGCTCTGGGAGGGGCTGGGCTACTACAGCCGCGCCCGCAATCTGCAGAAGGCCGCCCGGATGGTGGCGGAGCAGTACGGCGGGCGGTTTCCCGACACCTACGAGGAGATCGTCGCCCTGCCCGGCGTCGGCGACTACACCGCCGGGGCCATCCTGTCCATCGCCTTCGGGCGGAAGATCCCGGCGGTGGACGGCAACGTGCTGCGCCTGGCGGCCCGGATCACCGGCAGCCGCCTGGACGTGCTGGACGCCAAAAACAGAAAGCTTTTCCGCGCCTGGATGGAGGAGGCCATGGACCCGGACCGCCCCGGGGCCTACAATCAGGCCCTGATGGACCTGGGGGCCGTGATCTGCCTGCCCAACGGGGAACCGCTGTGCGATCACTGTCCCGCCCGGGACTTCTGCGCCGCCCGGCAGCAGGGCTGCCAGAGCGAGCTGCCCGTCCGGGTGAAAAAGAGAGAGAAGCGGGAGGAACAGCTGACGGTTTTCGTTCTGCTGCGGGAGGACCGGGTCGCCCTGCGGCAGCGCCCGGCGGAGGGCCTGCTGGCGGGGCTGTGGGAATACCCCCACGTGCCCGGCGTACTGGACGAGACCGGCGCCGCGGCGCAGCTGACGGCCTGGGGCCTGACGCCCCACCGATGGGGAAAGCGGCTGACCGCCCGCCACGAGTTCACCCACATCCGCTGGGAGATGACGGGCTACGTCCTGGAGGTCCGGGGCGAGGGCCCCGACGGCTGGCTTTGGGCCGACGGGGAGGAGCGGGACAGACGCGCCGTGCCCTCCGCCTTTTCCGCCTTTACCAGGGAAATCCACACTACCGAAAAGGAGAGAGAATAGATGGCACAGCTTTACTTCAAGTACGGAGCCATGGGCTCCAGCAAGACTGCCAACGCGCTGATGGCCCGGTTCAACTACGAGGAGCGGGGCCAGGAGGCGCTGATGGTGAAGCCCCGGCTGGACACCCGGGACGGCGACCACATGGTCCGCTCCCGCATCGGGCTGACCCACCCCTGCATCTACTTTGACGAGATGCGCGCCATGTCCGACGCGGAGCTGCAGAAGTACGCCTGTATCATCGTGGACGAGGCCCAGTTCCTCACCAGGGAGGATGTCTACTATCTGGTGCACCTGGTGGACGACTGCGACATCCCCGTGATCTGCTACGGCCTGCGGGCGGACTTCCGGGGCGAGCTGTTCCCCGGCAGCTATCACCTGCTGGTGCTGGCGGACAAGCTGGAGGAGGTCAAGACCATCTGCTGGTGCGGCAAAAAGGCCGCCTTCAACGCCCGCTTCGATGAGAACGGCCGGGTGGTCAAGGAGGGCGCCCAGGTGGTCATCGGCGCCAACGACAAGTATATCGGCCTGTGCCGCCGCCACTGGATGCGGGGCGATCTGGGTCCGGACTTCGACGTCCACAAGGTATGATCTGCCAGCTGTGTCCCCGCCGCTGCCGCGCGGAGCGCACGGCGGAGGCGGGTCGGGGGTTCTGCGCCATGCCCGCCGGTCCGGTGGTGGCCCGGGCCGCCCTCCACCGCTGGGAGGAGCCGGTGATCTCCGGCAGCCGGGGCAGCGGTACGGTGTTCTTTTCCGGCTGTACGCTGCGGTGCGTGTTCTGTCAGAATCACGCCCTCTCCGCGGAGGGCTTCGGGAAGCCGATCACCGTGGAGCGGCTGGGGCAGATCTTCCGGGAGCTGGCGGACCAGGGGGCCCACAACCTGAACATGGTGACCCCCACCCACTTCACCCCCTGGATCCTGGAGGCGCTGGAGGGAACTCCCCCGCTCCCCGTGGTGTGGAACACCGGCGGCTACGAGCGGGTGGAGACGCTGCGCGCCCTGGAGGGAACGGTGGACGTCTATCTGCCCGACCTGAAATACGCCGACAGTGCGCTGAGCGCCGCCCTCTCCGCCGCGCCGGACTACTTCGAAGTCGCTGCCGCCGCCATTGCCGAGATGTTCCGGCAGACCGGCCCCTGCGTCGTGGAGGACGGCCTGCTGAAAAGAGGCGTGCTGATCCGCCACCTGGTGCTGCCGGGGCAGCTGGACAACACCCGCCGCTGCATCGACTGGGTGGCCCGGACCTTCCGGCCCGGAGAGGTGCTGTTCTCCCTCATGAGCCAGTACACGCCTCAGCCCGGGGCACAGGGCTTCCTGGCCCGGCCCGTGCGGCGCAGCGAGTACCGCGCCGCCGTGGAGTATATGCGCAACTGCGGGATCACCGACGGCTTCACCCAGGAGCGCACCTCTGCCCGGGAGGAGTATACCCCGCCCTTTGACCTGACGGGCGTGGAGTCCCGGTAAGTTTTCAAGTTTCAAAAGAGAAGAGCCGCCCTCCCGCGGGAGGGCGGCTGTTTCATGTTCTCAAAGAGCTTCCAGCTTCCGCTTGGCGGCGGTCGCGTACCAGGTGTCGCCGCCGTTGGCGGCGGCCCAGGCCAGGTGATCCCTGGCCTCGTCGATGCGTCCCTCGTGGTGGAGAGCCCAGGCCAGGTCGTAATGGGCGGCCACCCGGCCCCGGAGGGCGGGCGCATCGCGAAGCCGCCCCTCGAAGTAGGGGGTCGCCCCGTCGAAATCGCCCCGGGCCATCCGCTGCAGCACGGCTTGCGTCTCACAGAGCGTGTCGATCCGGGAGCGCTTTGCCAGCTTGGGGGACACGGCGGCCAGGTGGGTGCGGTAGAGGGAGAGCTGCGCGTCGGCCTCGTCCAGCCGGTCCAGCATGCGGCTGCACACCACGCGGTTGTTGTCATTGACCAGGCGATAGCTGGCGTAGCGGGGCTTTTCGGGGATGGGCGGCAGGGAGTCCAGCAGTTCTCTGGCCCGCTGGGGCCGGCCCATCTCCAGATACCCGGCGGAGAGGTTCAGCTTGACGGTGAAGGCGTTGGTCCGCCGGGCCCGGGGCAGCATCCGCTCCCAGTAGTCGATATAGTCCCGGCACCGGCAGTTGTCCAGCAGATCGTTGGCCCGCTTGAGCCGGGCGAAGGCGATCCCCTCAAAGGCGGCAAACACCAGGAGGACCCACAGGACGATCAGCACCGGATGAAGCCAGGCCGGCGATTCCGGCGTCAGAAACATAATGGCTGCGGTGCCCGCGAAGATGGCGGCACAATAGAGGACCCGCAGGCCGCGAAATAAACTCATAACAAGATCTCCTTTCCGTTGCCGGATACCTTATAGTCCCGTCGGGCGTCCTTCTCCAGCCGCCGGGCCTCCTCCCGGCCCAGGGCCTCCAGCAGGGAGCCGATGATCCGGTTGGACACCAGGAAGCCCCGGGGCGTCAGCCGCCAGCCGGTCTCCGTGGGCGCCGCCAGGCCGTGGTCGGCGCAGGTCTGCAGCAGCTCCGCCAGAGGGGCGAAGGGGCGGCGGTAGCGATACTCCACCGTCCGGACGCTGATGCCCTCCGCCGTGCGCAGAGACAGCATCACGTATTCCTGGGCCCGCTCCATGGGCGAGACCTCCGCCGACTCCGACAGCTCCAGCCGTCCGGCGATGTAGCCGTCCAGATCCCGCGCGTAGGCGTAGCGCACGCCGCCGAAATCCGAGTGGGCGCCGGGGCCGAAGCCGGCGTACTCCTCCATGCGCCAGTATTTCAGGTTGTGCCGGGAGGCAAAGCCGGGCCGGGCGAAGTTGGAGATCTCGTACTGCTCATAGCCCGCCCGGGCCAGCCGCTCCACCGCCCACAGGTACATGTCGGCCTGGGCGTCGTCGTCGGGCAGGGCGGGATCGTCCCGCCGCAGGTACAGGGGCGTGCCCGGCTCCAGCTTCAACCCGTAGGCGCTGACGTGGTCGGGGGCCAGGGCCAGCACCTTTTCCACCGTCTCCTGCCACAGCCCCATGGTCTGCTCCGGCAGGCCGTAGATCAGATCCACGCTGAAATTGGCAAATCCGGCGGCGCGGACGGCGGCTGCGGCCTGCCGCGCCTGGTCCCAGGTGTGGATGCGGCCGATGGCGCGCAGGATGCCGTCGTCGGCGGACTGGATCCCCAGGGAGACCCGGTTGAAGCCCGCCCGGCGCAGGCGGCGCAGGGGCTTTTCGTCGCAGGCGCTGTCCGGGTTGGCCTCCAGCGTGATCTCCGCGTCCGGGGCCAGGCGGTAGCGCCGCTTCACGGTCTGCAGCAGCCTGGAAAGCCGCTTCTCCCCCAGGTAACTGGGGGTGCCCCCGCCGAAATAGACCGTATCCACCCGGTGGCCGGCGGCCTGGGGGGCCACCTCCTCCAGGTGGCGGCACAGGGCCCGGACGTAGTCGTCCATCTTCTCCTCGCTGCGGGGCAGGGAGTAGAAGTCGCAGTAGGCGCACTTGGCGGCGCAGAAGGGGATGTGGAGATACAGCCCCAGGGGCAGATCCTTTTGAACAGTCTTTTTCATGCCTTCCCCTCCCGTCCGGGCGGCAGGATGGTCACCGCCTCAAAGGGGCAGTTGACCTTGCAGGACCGGCAGCCGATGCAGGTCTCCGGGTCCACCCGGTAGGACCCGTCCGGCTGCAGCAGGATGCAGTCCATGATGCAGAACAGAGTGCAGTACCCGCAGCCGGTGCAGCTGACCGGGTCGATGGCGGCCAGGGCCCGGGCCTTCCGGCCGAAGGGATGGGCAGGATCGTACGTTGACATGGAATCACCTTCATTTCCCCTCCAGTATAGCCGCTTTCCGCGCTCTTGACAAGCGGGCGCATGAAATTCCCGCGCCGGGGCACACTACAGGAGAAAGGTCGTGATGCCATGAACATGACGCCCCAGGAATACCAGGCGTATATCAAGAAGAAGCAGCGGCCCTCGCCGCTGGTGAAGAACGTGTCCCTGGCGTTTTTGACGGGGGGCTGCATCTGCCTTGTCGGCCAGCTGCTGACAGAGGGCTACGGGTCCCTGGGCCTGGGGGAGGAGGACGCGGGCACCGCCGCCTCGGTGACGCTGGTGTTCCTCTCCGCCCTGCTGACGGCCCTGGGGCTCTACCACCGGCTGGCCCGCTTCGCCGGGGCCGGGACGCTGGTGCCCATCACCGGCTTTGCCAACGCGGTGGCCTCCCCGGCCATCGACTTCCGGGCCGAGGGCCTCGTCACCGGCACGGCGGTGAAGATGTTCTCCATCGCCGGCCCCGTCATCGTCTACGGCGTGGCGGCCAGCGCCGTGTACGGCCTGGCGCTGTGGCTGCTGGGCGGGACATAAAAGAAGAGACGGCACGAGCCGTCTCTTCCGTATTTTGTGCGGTTTACAGATCCACCGTTTTCAGCTCCGCCTCGTCCACCTTCCGCAGCTCCCGCTTGTTCATCATATCGTACATGCAGGGCACCACGAACAGGGTCATCAGCGTGGCGTACAGCAGGCCGCCGATGCACACCAGAGCCACCGGCTGCATCAATGTGGTGCCGGCGTTTTTGGCCAGGGCCATGACGATCAGACCCAGGATGGTGGTCAGAGAGGTCATGAGGATGGGCCGCATACGGGTGACGCCGGCGTCGATAATGGCCTCCCGCCGCTCCATGCCGGCCTGGCGCTGCTGGTTGATGTAGTCCACCAGCACGATGCCGTTGTTGACGATGATGCCCACCAGCATCACGAAGCCGATCAGGGAGATGACGCTGATCTCCGTCCCGGAGATCAGCAGGGCCAGAAAGCCGCCGGTGAAGGCCAGGGGGATGGTGAACATGACGATGAAGGGAGATTTCAGGGACTGGAACTGGGCCACCATGATGAAGTACACCAGCACCACGCCCAGCACCAGCATCAGCAGAAGCTGCTTCAGGGCGTCCAGAATGGCCTCGTTTTCGCCGTCGAAGGACAGCGTGACGCCGTCGGGCAGCTCCACCTGGGCGGCGGCCTCCTGTACGGCGGAGGTGACCTTGGTCACGTTGTAGCCATCGGCGATGGCCGCGCTGACGGCCAGGTAGCGCCGCTGCTGGTCCCGCTGGATGGTGTTCATGCTGACGGTCTCCTCCACCGTTGCCACCTCACCCAGGGGGAAGGTGCCGTCGTCGTCGGCCTCGTCGCCTTCGCCGCTCTCGTCCGCATCCTCGCCGGCGGTCTTGCCGGTGTTTCCGGCCAGGGCCGCCAGGGCGTCCAGGTCGCCGCCGGAGGAGCCGCCGAAGGCGCCCATCATGGAGGACATGTCGCCGGAGGAGCCGCCCATCATGCCGGACATGCCGCCGGACATCATGGAGGACATATCGCCCATGCTGCCGGAGACGCCGCTGCCGGTCAGGGAGGTGGAGGTGCTGATGGGCAGCTCCAGCAGGGTCTCCCGGGTCAGACGGCTCTCCTCCGTCCGCTCGATGACCACGTCCATGCTGGTGTCGTCCAGGGTCATGGCGGCGTTGGTGGCGGTGTTGGTCAGAGCGGCGGTGATCTGCAGATAGATCTGGGCCACGGTCATGCCGTGCTTCATGGCCTCGGTGCGGTCAATGGAGATATGGAGGGCCGGAGCGGCGTCCTCCAGACCGTCGGAGACGCGGACCGTGCCGGGGACGGTGGCCATCTTCTCCGCCAGCAGGCGGGCGGCCTCCTGCAGCGACTCCATGTCGTCGCCGAAGAGCTTGGCGGAGATGCCGGAGCCGGTGAGCATATCCATGCTCATAATGGGCGCGGCCACCACCTGGCAGGGCAGATCGGCGCACAGGGCCTCGATCTTCCGGCCGGCCTCCATGCCGAAGGTGCCCTCCGGCATGGTGATATACAGCGTCACGTCGTATTCCCCGCCGCTGCTCTGCTGCTGGAACATGGTGAGGGTCCCGCCGCTGCTGGACATCATGGCGCCCACGGTGTCCACATTTTCCACGGTCATGGCCCGGCGGGCCACCTCGTCGGCCAGCTCCACCGCCCGTTCCCGGTCGCAGTCCTCGGGCATGGAGACGGTGACGTTCAGGTTGTTCATGTCGAATTCCGGCATGAAGGTGTAGCCCCGGCTGGTGGCGGCCCAGGCGGAGCCCGCCAGCAGCAGCGCCGCCAGTCCCAGCACCACGGCCTTGTGGTCCAGGGACCAGGAGAGGGCCCTGCGGTAGGCGGGGTAGACGCGGCTGAGCAGGTCCCGCTTGGCGGGACGGTCTCCCCGCAGCAGGCCGGAGGCCATGGCGGGCACCAGGGTCAAGGCCACCAGCAGGCTGGCCATCAGGGCGTAGCCCATGGTGAGGGCCAGGTCGGTGAACAGCTGCTTGGTCAGGCCCTCCACGAACACGATGGGCAGGAAGACGCAAACGGTGGTCAAGGTGGAGGCCACGATGGCGCCCAGCACCTGGCGGGCGCCGGACACGGCGGCCTGGATCACGGTGGCGCCTTTGGCGCGGAGCCGGTAGATGTTCTCGATGACCACCACCGAGTTGTCCACCAGCATACCCACCGACACAGCCAGGCCGCTGAGGGAGACCACGTTGATGGTCACGCCGGTGAAGTACATCAGCACTACGGCAAAGACCACGCTGGTGGGGATGCTCAGCAGGGTGATGAGGGTGGGACGCCAATCCCGCAGGAAGAGGAACAGCACCAGCACGGAGAACAGCGCGCCCCACAGCAGGGAGGAGAGGATGGTCCGGACGATCAGGGAGATATAGTCGCCCTGGTCCATCAGCACGTGGAAGCGGAGCCCCTCGTAATCCTTCTCCAACTGCCCCAGCCGCCTGGCGATGTTCTCCGAGACCTCGGCGGTGGCGTAGTTGGACTGCTTGGTAAAGGTGACGATGACGCCGTCGTCGCCGTTGAGCCGGGTATAGATCTCGTCGGAGTTGTCGGTGACGAAGACGTCCGCCACGTTGTGCAGATAGATGGGATCCACCCCTTCGATCCCCAGGTCGAACAGCAGCAGGTTTTCCAGCTGATCCCGGCTCTCGAACCGGTCGCCCACCGACACCATGTAGCTGACGCCGGC
>JAEEGL011374808.1_pt1 | contig 12254 bp, 11 predicted proteins | sample 9134231 | NCBI WGS metagenome assembly JAEEGL01 (sample SAMN16246548, study PRJNA631951) | gut metagenome | biome: gut microbiome; feature: rumen; material: fiber-attached | host: Bos | place: Iran: Karaj | collected 2018-10
AACCAGCCACTTCTGGTTTTGATAGAACTGCATCAGGCCAAGAACGGAAAAGACCAGGGCGATGAGCAGCAGAGGGATCGGGCCGAGGGCTTTGCCGCTCCTGCCGGACGCGGGAAGACGGCCCGCCGTTTGCACAGAGGGGGACCGGGGCGGGTTATTTGCGGTTTTTTTGTTTCCGGCTCTCTTTGCCGTTGGAGCCGCGCCCTGCTTCGTCTCGGGCGCCGGTTTCGCTTTTTTCATAGTTTGCTTTTTCTCCGGTGTTCATGAAATGAAATAGAGTCGAGATCAGGATCTTCAGATCGAGAAGGATGCTCCAGGTTTCGATATACCGAAGGTCCAGACGGATCCGCGCTTCGATGGAGGTGTCGCCCCGATAGCCGTTGACCTGGGCCAGCCCGGTCATCCCGGGGCGGACCTGGTGCTTCAGCATATACAGGGGAACGCTTTCCCGAAACTGATCGACGTACTGCGGAAGCTCCGGCCTGGGTCCCACCAGGCTCATCTCCCCCCGCAGGACGTTGAAAAGCTGGGGCAGCTCGTCCATGGAGGTTTTGCGCAGAAAGGCGCCGAAGGGAGTCAGGCGGTTCCCGTCATAGCTGGACCAGCCGCTCCTGTCCCCGGGAGCGGCGGAACGCATGGAGCGGAATTTCAGCATGGTGAATTCTTTTCGTCGAAATCCCACCCGAACCTGCCGGAAGATCACGGGAGAGCCCAGGGTCAGGCGGGTGCCGACGGCGGCGGCCAGCATGAGGGGAGAGGTGAGGAGGATCAACAGGAGACTGCCCACGATATCGAAGCAGCGCTTCAAGATGGCGTTGAAAAGATTGTCCAGGGGGATGTGCCGGATGTTGATGAGGGGCAGGTCTCCCACCTGGTCGATGGAGGGCCTGGAGAGCATGTAGGGGGCGAAGTAGGGGATCAGGGAGAATTTGAGCCCGAACTTCTCTGTCTGGACGATGATCCCGTCCATCTCCGGGAACTCCTCCGGGTCCAGGGCGGCCACCAACTCTTCGGCGGCGGTGTTCTGCAGTACGTCGTTCAGGGCAGAGAAGGAACCCAGGTATTCCACCCGGGGCGAGACCGGCTTGGCACCGATGCTCCCCAGCACCCGATAGCCCAGCCACGGGTAATCCTCCAGATTGCGAAGGTACTCCAGAGCGGTCCGCCCGGAGCCCGCCAGGAGGACGCCCCGGACGTGCAGACCGCGGACATAGGAGGAGCGCCGGATCCGCAGCACCAGGATGCGCTTTAAGGAGAGCAGGCCGGAAGAGAGCAGGAAGTAGAGGAACAGCAGCAGCCGGGAGGCATCGATTCGGCGGGAGGTGAAGTAGACGATGGCAAGAACGCCGGTGCAGCAGAGGGAGACCAGGATCACCTTCTGGATCAGATGCAGGATCAGCACGCTGCGCCGGGTTTCGTAAATGCCCAGGATGCCGAAGAGGATCAAAAACAGCAGCGAGTCGGCAAGGGCGCCCCGGATATAGAAGAGGAGGGTCATGCTCTCGTCCCCGTCCAGAAGACGGAAGCGGATCCCATAGGCCAGCAGCATGGAAGCAGCGACGATCAGAACATCAGACAAGAGGTCCAGGACCCGTAAAAACAACTGGTTCTCCTGATTCAAGGGCGGATACCCCCATCGATGGTGTGAAAGAAATGCAGATACAGCACGCTATCAAGGCATTATATCACATTTCCGGGTTTTGTAAACGAAAAAAGGGAAAATGAAGAGAAGCCGGAAAAAACAGGCGATCCGCTTCGGAGGTTTGCTTTTTTACGAAAAGACTGCTAAAATGCAAAGAAAGGTGGTGTTCAAGACCATGCGAAAGGTGCTGTACTGCGCTTCCAACCCGACGCACCTCCGGAACTTCCACATCCCTTACATACAGCGGCTGCTCAGCCGGGGCGATGAGGTATGGACCCTTTGCTCCGGAGACTTCGCCGCAGAGGGCACCTTCCGCCGCCTGAACCTGAGCATGCGGAAAAACGTCCTCTCACCGACAAATCTGCTCGCTGCCGTGCGTCTGGCCGGGCTGCTGCGGCGGGAAAGCTTCGACCTCATCTGCCTGCACACCTCCCTTGCCGCCTTTGTGGTGCGTCTGGCGGTCCTTTTGGCGGGCAAGGGGAAGACCCGAGTGGTGAACACGGTCCACGGCTATCTCTTCGACGACCGGACTTTTTTCCTGAAGCGGCAGCTCCTGCTGCTGCCGGAACTGCTCCTGCGCCGGATGACGGACCGGGTGGTGGTGATGAACGAGTGGGACCGGGTCCTGGCGGAAAAGCACCGCCTGGGCCGGGAGATCGTGTGGATCCCCGGCGTCGGCGTGGATTTTTCCCGCTTTTCCGGGGGAGAGCGGGAGAAGCTGCGGGCCGCCCTGGGGATAAACCCGGAGGATATCCTGCTGCTCTATCCTGCGGAGTTTTCCGGCAGGAAGAACCAGCGCTTCCTGATCCGGGCCATGACGAAGCTGCCGGAGCGGGTCTTCCTGGCCCTGCCGGGGGAGGGAAGCCTGCTGGAGGACTGCCGCCGGGCGTGCGATTCCCTGGGGCTTCAGCGCCGCGTCCTCTTTCCCGGACAGCTGCGGGACCTCAGCGACTGGTATGCTGCCGCGGACATCTGTGTATCTGCCAGCCGGTACGAGGGCCTGCCCTTCAACATCATGGAGGGGATGCACGCCGCCAGGCCCGTGGTTGCCTCCCGGATCAAGGGCCACAGGGACCTGGTGAAGGAGGGGGCGGGAGGTTTTCTGTTCACCTGGGGGGACGAGGAGGAGTATCTGGACTGCGTCCGCACGCTGCTGGAGGACGGGGAGCTTCGGCGCATCATGGGAGAAAAGAACCGACGCTCGGCGGAGGCGTACGCTCTGGAACGGGTGGAAGCGCCCGTATTTGCGGCCATGACCGGGGAAGCCGTGCCCGCGGCGGAGAAAGCGGAGGAGACCGTCCCGGCGTCGGGCTGAATTCCGGGAAGGAATTCCATTCTGCATATTGCCTTTTTCGGCAAAGACCTGTATACTGAATACAGCGTAGAAGAATTGACAGATCATACATGGAAAACATATGGGAGGTCAGATTTATGGGACTTATTAAAGCGGCTCTGGGCGCTGCCGGCGGCGTACTGGCAGATCAGTGGAAGGAGTATTTTTATTGCGAAGCCATCGGCGCGGATACGCTGGCGGTGAAGGCCTCCAAGCGGGTCTCCGGCCGGTCCAGCAATACCAAGGGTTCCGATAACATCATCTCCAACGGCAGCGTCATCGCTGTGGCGGACGGACAGTGCATGATGATCGTGGAGCAGGGCAAGGTAGTGGACCTCTGCGCCGAGCCCGGCGAATTTGTCTATGATATGTCCACCGAGCCCAGCATTTTCACCGGCAGTCTGGGGCAGGGCCTCAAGGGCATGCTGGGCACCATGCTCAAGCGCTTCACCTTCGGCGGCGACACGGGGAAGGACCAGCGGGTCTACTACTTCAACACCAAGGAGATCATCGGCAACAAGTACGGCACCCCCTCTCCGGTGCCCTTCCGCGTGGTGGACAAGAATGCCAACATGGACATCGACATTTCCGTTCGCTGCTTCGGCGAATACAGCTATCGGATCGTGAACCCTGCCGCCTTCTACTGCAATGTCTGCGGCAACGTCAGCTCTGAATACAAGCGCTCCGAGATCGATTCCCAGCTGAAGAGCGAACTTCTCACCGCCCTGCAGCCCGCCTTTGCCCGCATCAGCGAGCTGGGCATCCGCTACAGTGCCCTTCCCGCCCACACCTTCGAGCTGCGGGACGCTCTGAAGGATGTCCTTACCAGGGACTGGAAGGAAGCCCGGGGCATCGAGATCGCCAATGTGGGCGTCAGCAGCATCAAGGCCTCGGAAGAGGACGAGAAGATGATCAAGGAGATGCAGCGGAATGCCGCCTACAAGGATCCCACCATGGGCGCCGCCACCATCATCGGCGCCCAGGCCCAGGCCATGCAGGACGCTGCCAAGAACAGCGGCGGCGCTGCGGTGGGCTTCATGGGCCTGAACATGGCCCAGGGAGCCGGCGGCATCAACGCCCAGGCCCTGTACCAGATGGGCCAGCAGCAGCAGGCGGCCGCCCCCGCTCCCGCCGCCGAGGGCTGGACCTGCCCCCAGTGCGGCAAGACAGGCAACACCGGCAAATTCTGCGCGGAGTGCGGCACTGCCAAGCCCGCGGCCGAGGGCTGGACCTGCACCAAGTGCGGCACCGTCAACAAGGGCAAGTTCTGCGCCGAGTGCGGCGCCCCCAAGCCGGCAGGTGTTCCCCAGTATAAGTGCGATAAGTGCGGCTGGGAGCCGGAAGACCCCGCCAATCCTCCCAAGTTCTGCCCCAACTGCGGCGACCCCTTCGACACCGGCGACATTGTCTGAGTACAGAGAAACCCTGATTTAATAGGAAACGACCCGCCGCAGCCCCTTCCGGAAGCTGCGGCGGGCCCATATTCCGCCCCGGGAAGCGGGATGAAAGGGAAGGTTAATCTGCCGAAATGAAAGCTGTTTGTCTGCTGTGCTGTCCGGGCCGGGAGCGGAAAGCGGGGCCGGGGTCATGAGCGGGGAAGTGGGCCGTTTCGCGCCGACCCCCAGCGGCCGCATGCACCTGGGAAACGCGTTTTCCTATCTGCTGGCCTGGCTCTCCGCCCGAAAGGCGGGGGGCGAAGTGCTCCTTCGCATGGAGGACCTGGACACCCTGCGCTGCACGGAGGAATTCGCGGAGGGCATCCGAAGGGACCTCCGCTGGCTGGGGCTGACCTGGGACCGGGAGACGCCGCCCCAGCGGGAGCGCACCGCCGCCTATGAGAAGGCCCTGGAAACGCTGCGGGAGCGGGCCAACGTCTTTCCCTGCTGGTGCACCCGGGGGAGCCTGAATCTGGTGAACGCGCCCCACGCTTCCGACGGGCATCCCATTCATCCCGCCGCCTGCCGCCTGCGCAGCGACGAGGAGCGGAGGCGGATGAAGGGGCCTCCCGCCTGGCGTCTCGAAGCGCCGGACCTGACGATCTCCTTCCGGGACGGGGTCTACGGGGACTATTCGGAAAACCTTCGGGACGAATGCGGGGATTTCGTCCTGCGACGGGCGGACGGCACCTTTGTCTATCAGCTGGCGGTGGTGGTGGACGACGGAGAAGCCGGGGTCACTCAGGTTGTCCGGGGCAGCGATCTCCTTTCCTCCACTCCCCGGCAGATCTACCTCTACCGGCTCCTGGGCCTGCGGGAGCCCGTCTGGCGGCATGTGCCCATGCTGACGGACCGGCAGGGGAGAAAGCTGTCCAAGCGGGACGCGGACATGGACCTGGGCGAGCTGAGAAAGCGGAAGCGGCCGGAGGAGATCATCGGGAGCCTGGCCTTCCGCTGCGGCCTCCTTCCGAAGGAGGAAGCCGTCTCCGCCGCCGAGCTGGTGGAGGTCTTCTCCTGGGATAAGATCGGGCGGCAGGACATCGTTATGGAATAGGGTCACGGCTCCGTTCCCTCCGTCATGCGGGAGCGCAGCTTTTCCAGGGCCTTCTTTTCCAGGCGGGAGACATAGCTGCGGGAGATCCTCAGCCGCTCCGCCACCTCCCGCTGGGGGAGGGGAGCGCCGCCTTCCAGCCCGTAGCGAAGGACGATGATCTCCCGCTCCCGGGCCGACAGGGCGGTATCCACATACTGCCGCACCCGCTTGCCATCCTCCCGCAGGGAGAGGCGCTCCAGAATATCGTCCTCCTCGTAGAGAACGTCCTGAATGGAAAGGCCGCCCTCCCCGTCGCTGTCCAGCGCCTCGGAGAGAGATACGTCGCCGGCGGATTTTCGCAGGCTGCGGAAGTACATGAGGATCTCGTTTTCCACGCAGCGGGAGGCGTAGGTGGCCAGACGCACCCCCTTCTCCGCCCGGTAAGAGGAGATGCCCTTGATGAGGCCCACGGTGCCGATGGAGATGAGATCGTCCTGCTCGCAGGCGGAGGAGTAGTATTTCTTCACGATGTGGGCCACCAGACGGAGGTTTCGCTCGATCAGCACCGCTCTTGCGTTTTCATCTCCTTCGGCGGCCAGGGCCAGATACCTTTGCTCCTCCTCCGCGCTCAGTGGGCGGGGGAAGGACCCGCCGCTGCCGCCCAGCCGCAGCGTCAGAAAGGCGGAATTCAGCAGTACCGTCAGAAAAGAGGCCAGCATGGGACCGCTCCTTTCGGCTTTCTCGGGGCGGGGGATTCGCGCCCCGGTATCGTCAGCCTATGTCCCCGGCGCAAGTCCACATTCCGTCCCTGTTCGTCCCCTTTGTGAAGAGTGCGTAAAGAATCCCCATGAATATGACCGAAGCATGAAGACCCGCCCGGCCGGATCGATACGATCCGTGACCGAGCGGGTCTTTCGTTATCTGCCGGGCGTCCCGATTACTTCGTCATAAGATCAAAAATGGTGTTGGCGATGCCCTCCGGGTCAAGGCCGTAGTAGTGATATACCTCGTCCGTTTTTCCCAGCACGGCGAATTCGTCCGGGAGGCCGATGCGCTTGAAGCGGCCGCTGAAGCCGTTTTCCAGCAGACATTCCGCCACGGCGGAGCCCAGGCCGCCGTTCAGAGAATGCTCCTCCACCGTGACCACGTTGCCGGTTTCCTTAGCCGCTTTGAGAATGGCTTCCGTGTCCAGGGGCTTGATGGTGTGCATGTCGATGAGCTGCACGCTCATACCGTGGGTCTCCTGCAGGCGCTTGGCCGCCATCATGGACCAGTACACGGGGCTTCCAGCGGAAATGATGGTCACGTCGCTGCCCTCCAGGACCTGAATGGCTTTGCCGAACTCGAAGGGGTAGTCGTTATCGGCGTAGACGGCGGGCATTCCGGCCCGGTCGATGCGGATGACCATGGGGCCGGGGTAGCTGAGGGACTGCCGGATGGCCTTGCGGCACTGGTTGGCGTCGGCCGGGACCACCACCGTCAGATTGGGGATGGCCCGGTACAGGGCCAGGTCCGCGATGCAGTTGTGGGTAGGCCCGCCCTCGGCGGTGACGCCGGCGTGGGTGCCGATGAGGCGCACGTTCACGTCGTTGTAGGCGATGTCCGTGTGGATCTGGTCTGCGCTGCGCAGGCTCAGAAAGGGGCCCATCACCTGGGCATAGACCACCTCGCCTGCCAGGGCCATGCCGCAGGAGGCGCCTACCTGGTCCGGCTCGGCGATGCCGAAGTTGAAGCACCGGTCCGGATATTTGGCCACCAGCTTCCCCGCGGAGGAGGAGGGGGCCACATTGTCGGAATAGGTAAACGAGAAATCCAGACCCTCGTCGGCCATGGCGAGGAGTTCCTCCGCATAGGCCTCCCGTGCGCTGGAGAGCATCTGGTCAAAGTCAAAGGTGGATCTTACCGCCATGAGGCTTTCCTCCTTTCCCACTGGGCTTCCACATAGCTGACGGCGTGTTCGTAGTCATCTTTGCCAAGGCCGCCGCCGTGCCACTTGACGTTTCCGGCCATGAAGTCCACTCCGTGGCCCTTCTCGGTGTTGGCGATGATGGCGATGGGCTTTTTCCGGGTGACGGGGTCCGCCTGGGGCACCGCGTCCAGGGCCTGACAGACCTGCAGCATGTCGTTTCCGTCCTCGATGACATGCACATCCCAGCCGAAGGCCTCCAGCTTTTTGTCCAGGGGGTCATGGTTCATGACGTTTGCGGTGGGTCCGGTCATCTGCAGCTTGTTTTTGTCCACGATGAGGGTCAGGTTTCCCAGCCCGTAATGGCCGCCGGACATGAGGGCCTCCCAGTTGGTGCCCTCGTCCAGCTCGCCGTCGCCGGTGAGAACGAACACCCGCCAGGGCGCCTTCTGCTTCCGCCCCGCAAGGGCCATGCCCACGGAGATGGGGAGACCGTGGCCCAGGGAGCCTGCGGAGACCTCCACCTGGGGGCAATACTTCCGGTTGGTGTGCATCCCGAACTTCGAGCCCTCAAGGCACTCGAAATTGTCGATCATGTACTGCAGGGAATAGGCGCCCAGATTGGAGAAGATGGTATACAGGGTCTCGGAGCAGTGACCCTTGCTGAGAATGAAGCGGTCCCTGTCCGGCTTATGGGGGTCCAGCACGTCAAAGTTGAGATAGCGGTAGTACAGGGCCACGGCTACCTCCACCATGCTCAGCTCGCCGCCTAAATGGCCCATGCCGATGTTGTAAATGAGGGTCAGCAGGTTCTTCCGCACAAGATAGGCGGCCTCCTCCAGCCTGCGGACCTCGGCCTCGTCGATGGGGGCTACGGTTTTCAATGGCGCACCTCCTTAGTCCAGATCCTTGTTGCAGCGGATCAGAATCTTGGGATACTTGCCGGTGACCTGGGCGTCGAAGGCCGCCGGCGCGTCCTCCAGCTCGAAGACCTTGGCGGTCAGGGGCTCCAGGTCCAGCTCCGGCAGCATCCGGGCCGCCCGGGGAAAGGCGTAGGGGGCCACGTACATGCCGGTAATGTTCAGCTCGTTGTAATAGCAGAACTTGTAGAGGTTCAGGGGCATCTCGAAGTCGTTGGGGTACATGGCGGAGTAGATGAGCTTTCCGCCCTTTGCCGTCACATAGGGCAGGTCATACACGGCCTTGGGGCTGCCGGTGCAATCGAATACCACGTCGAAGCCCCGGCCGCCGGTAATGCGGTCGGCGGCGTCCCGGATGTTCTCCGCCAGGGGATCCACCACGTGCTTCGCGCCGAAGCGCTTCGCCAGCTCCCGCCGCTCCGGAATGGGTTCGCTGAGGGTCAGGTCCGCGGCGCCGTATCGGCTGAAGCACTGGGCGATGAGCAGACCGATGGGGCCGCCGCCGCTGATCAGCACCCGCTGGCCGAATTTCAGCTCCGCCTTGTCCATGGCCCGGACGGCGATGCTCACAGGCTCCAGCAGGCAGCCCTCCTTCAGACTGACGGAATCCGGCAGCTTGTAGACCTGGCTCTCGTGCCACACCAGCGTTTCGCTGAAGCCGGGATGATTGGACTCGTCCGCGTGCTCGCAGAACTGCTGCTGCCCGTTCTGGCAGTAGTAGCAGGTGCCGCAGAAGCGCAGGAAGTTTCCGGCTACCCGGTCACCCACCTTCAGACCCTTCTTCACGGCCTTTTCTCCCACCTCGGTGATGACGCCGGAGACCTCGTGGCCCATGCCGAAGGGTGTCGGCCAGCCGAAAATGCCTTCTATCAGGTGCGGGTCTGAGCCGCAGATGGCGCAGTAGGCCACCTTCATCTTGACATCCTCAGGACCTACCGGGTCCTCCGGCACATCCCAGACCTCGATTTTTCCCCGCTTTTCGGGGTCCTGCTCCCGCAGGCTGCCCACCCGGACACAGCGAATGGATTTCAATGCATTCCTCCCCTTTCTTATTCCTCGGTAATCAGCGTCTTCCCGTCCAGGGAAGCGTAAATCAGCGTGTCTCCCCGGTATTTCAGCGTCAGCAGGAAGGGCGGCGCGTCCTCCTCCAGCAGCCGGAGAAAGATCTTGTCCCCCTCCCAGAGGGGCAGCGCCGGGACCCGCTCCCTGTCCACCCACTCCAGAACGCCCTCGTCACAGTCCGTCAGCAGGCCGTGGAAGCGGTCGGCGGTAAAGAGGTACATATATTCCGTCTCCCACCGGTCGCTGATGAAGGTGACCACACCCCGAAAGCGCCAGGCGTCCAGGATAAGTCCCGTCTCCTCCCGCACCTCCCGCAGCAGGCATTCCTCTGGACTCTCATCCCGCTCAAACCGGCCGCCCACGCCGATCCACTTGTCATGGTTCAGGTCATTTTCCTTTTTGACCCGGTGGAGCATCAGGTACTGTCCGTCCCGCTCCAGATAACATAGCGTAGTATTTTTCATGACTCCATTATACCAGATCATGGGAAACCGTCAAGCGGGGAAAACAACTTGCCGCCGGGGAAAGAAACGGAGAAAGCACTTTACAAACGGAGGGATTTGTGCTTTATTATAACAGGAATGATTCAGGTTATAAGCGGCTGCTTTCGGGCGGCCGGGAGGAGGCCATGGGGGCGGAAACGAAGTACACACGAAAGGGAAGCGCGGTCTACGCGGCCCTGGCTGCCACCAGGCGGCATCCCTCGGCGGAAAGCCTGTACAGGGAACTGCGGGAGACGTATCCGAACATCTCCCGTACCACAGTCTACGCCAACCTGGCCAGGCTCCGGGAGGAGGGCAGCGTGACCTGCGTGGGTGTGGTAGAGGGAAAAGAGCGTTTCGACGCGGTGACCGAGCCCCATCCCCACTTCATCTGCGAAGTCTGCGGAGCCGTGATGGACGTGGACTGCCTTCCGGATACCCGCTATCTGGACTCGCTGGCGGAGAAAGCCTGCCGCGGCCGGGTCCGTCATCAGGAGATCATCTTCCGGGGGCGCTGCGAAGACTGCATCTGCGCCCCGGAAGCCGGTCACAGAGTTTGAAAACCCAATAAACAACATACTATAATTTAGGAGGATACCGGTGTGAGAAAATTCGTATGTCTGATCTGCGGCTATGTCTATGAGGGCGAGCATGCTCCCTCTCAGTGCCCCCAGTGCAAGGCCCCCGCTTCCAAGTTCAAGCTGATGATCGAGAAGGAGACCTGGGCTGCCGAGCATACCCTGGGCGTTGCCCAGGGCGTTCCCCAGGACATCATCGACGATCTGCGCTCCAACTTCAACGGCGAGTGCTCCGAGGTGGGCATGTACCTGGCCATGGGCCGGGTCGCCGCCCGGGAGGGCTATCCCGAGATCGCCGCCTACTGGGAGAAGGCCGCCTATGAAGAGGCGGAGCACGCCGCCAAGTTTGCCGAGCTTCTGGGCGAAGTGCTGACCGACAGCACCAAGAAGAACCTGGAGATGCGGGTGGAGGCCGAGAACGGCGCCACCGCCGGCAAGACCGATCTGGCCAAGCGGGCCAAGGCCCTGAACCTGGACGCCATCCACGACACCGTCCACGAAATGGCCCGGGACGAGGCCCGGCACGGCAAGGCCTTCAAGGGCCTGCTGGAGCGGTACTTCGGCAAGTAAGGATTCCTGTGCAGAGGAGGCTGGCCGCTTCGCGGTCAGCCTCCTGACTGATGCAGGCGCTTTTAACGGTAGATGCTCTCGCCGCTGAGGCTGGTCAGGTTGTAGGCGCAGAAGGGGACCATACCGTAGCGGGGGTCGGCCTCGCAGACGTAGCAGCGCTGCAGCCGGTCCAGGTCCAGGGTCCAGGCATCCTGGAAGAACATGCCCGAAACGGCCAGGGTGTTGTTGTGCGTCTCAGCCAGGAAGCTGTCAAAGTCCGGAATCTCTGCGCTGAGGCCCCCGGCGGTTTTGACCCGCAGCCGGGGACCGCTCCACTGGCGGGCCACGTTCTCCCGGGAGGCCTTCGAGCTGCCGCAGGCGCCGCCCGCCCGCTTCCGCAGGGGCTTCAGACTGCCGCCCACCCGCAGATAGCTGGCATGGATGGTGCAGTAGGGGTTTTCGGCGCTGCCGCCGGAAAAGTCCTCCGCCTTCATGCGTCCCCCGGTCTGCTTTTCGATCTCCCGCAGCAGGGCGGGGATGGTGATGTGCTTTGCTTCCCCCGGAAGGCCGCAGCGGCCGAAATAGCTGATGGGCTGAAAGTGTACGCCCCGGATTTCCGGCATGTGCTTTTCCGCGAAGCGGAGCAGATCTCCCAGATCCCCGTCGTTCACCCCCGGTGTCACCGTGGGGACAAGAACGACCCCGAGGCCGGCTTCGGCGCAGCGGCGGATGGCCGTCAGCTTCTCCCGCAGCAGGGGACGGCCCCGGAGGGCAAGATAGATTTCGTCCCGCAGCCCGTCAAACTGAAGGAATACCGTGCTGAGGCCCGCCTCCTTCAGGGTCTCCGCGTAGCTCTTTTCCCGGGCCAGCCGCAGCCCGTTGGTGTTGAGCTGGAAAAAGGAAAAGCCCTTCTCCCGCCCCAGCCGGAGGATTTCCGGCAGATCGGGGCGCATGGTGGGTTCGCCGCCGCTGAGCTGGAGGTTGAAGGGCCCCCCGTGGGCCATGAGCCAGTCCAGCTGCCCTTCGATCTCCTTCAGGCCGGGGTCGGCGGCACGTTCATCTCCGGCGGCGGCGAAGCAGACCGGGCAGCGCAGCTCGCAGCGCCGGGTCAGCTCCAGCAGCACGCAGCAGCCGCTGCGCCGGTGGTTTTCGCAGAGCCCGCAGTCCCTGGGACAGCCCTTTTGAGGAAGTTTTGCCCCGGGCAGACGGTCCTTCCCGGCATTTCCCCGGTCCCAGGCCCGCCAGGACTCCGTGCTGCCCTCCCAGACCGGAACCAGAAAGCTTCCGTGTTCCGGGCACTCCTTCCGGAGACA
>JAEEGL012125235.1_pt1 | contig 12254 bp, 5 predicted proteins | sample 9134231 | NCBI WGS metagenome assembly JAEEGL01 (sample SAMN16246548, study PRJNA631951) | gut metagenome | biome: gut microbiome; feature: rumen; material: fiber-attached | host: Bos | place: Iran: Karaj | collected 2018-10
TCACCAGTTGAAGCATATTCAACGAAATCAGCGCCAAGTGGAGAATTACCACTCATTGAGAACCAACGAGACTTAGTCTTGTCATCATCAGTATATCCTAACTTTGAATAAGCATCAGAGAATGAACAATTTAAGAAGGCAACAGTTGCCTTAGCACCCCAAGGACGACCTAAGCTCATTGAGCCAGCCTTTACATTCTCATCAGCTGTAATTGTACAATGGTCAAATACATAACCATAATCTGGTTGATTTTCTGCAGTAGCTCTCATTGCAGTGATATAACCATTGTTAGTATCACTACCTCTATATACTGCCTTAATTGTACATGTATCGAAGTATGCGATACCTGTAGCCTCACCGAAGATAAAGTCTACGTTACCTTCAATTGTACATGATTTGAAATATGTACGGCCACTCTTTAAGAATAATGTATCTTGGTTACCATATAAATGAACATTATTTAATACAGCACCATCACCATTGATTGTTAATGCTAAGCCCTGAGGAGATGCCTCGTTAGCTGCTTCGTTAATATAATCGAAATCATTTCTGATTTGGATATTTTCAGCAGCGAAGTTCTTACCATTGATATGAAGTGTAGCACAGTCTAAACCATAGCCAAGACCCTTTAATGGGTTAACTGTTGATTCAACAGCACTATAAGTAATCTTTGTATTTTCTCCTTGACCAATTAAATGTAAGTTATTTAAAGCAGTTGTAATCTTCTCATGGTATGTACCATCAGCAACATATACAACCTTAACTACATCATCAGCAAATTGACAAGACTCTAAGAAGCTAATTGCACCTGAAACAGTAGTAAATGTTTCAACACCATTAACTAATTGACCCTCTTGAGCAATATTAGCACCACCAGCAACGTTTACATAAACATGACTATCAACAACAGTTGGCTTTGTGTCAACAACGCTAACGTTGAATGTTTGAGCTGCAAATGAACCATTTGTAACTGAAATAGTATATTTACCTCCAGCAGTCTTTGTATAAGCTGCAGAATCTACAGTATATTCAGAAGTTGCTAATTCTTCATTAACTTGGTCACTCCATACAGAGTATACCTTTAAGTTCTTTAAGTCAAGGTCTTCGTTAGTAGCATAAGTCTTCTTAACGAATTCATCGTTTACAGCAAAGCCAGTTTGCTCTACTAAGCTTACAGTATATGTAGCAGTCTTAGTTGCATCCTCTACACCCTTAACTGTAATTGTATAAGTATCTACTGCATCCTTATTATATGTAGTAGAATCAATTGTATATTGATCAGAATTTAATACTAATTGAACATCATCAGAGTAAGTACCGAATACGATGATACCTTCAGCGCTGAATTCCTCACCCTTCTTGAATCTTACTTTTGTATTAGATGTTTGAACTTTAACCTTAGCTAATGTAGCATCAGCACTCTTAACATTAGTTGAAGATGCTTTTAATCTATATTTAGCATTGTTCTCGCCTTCAGTCATCCATACATCGTCAAAGTCTAAATCTAATGTTTCATTTAACCATGTAGGTGTAACAGCTGTAGCTGCTACTTCTGATAAGCCTTGAAGTGCCTTTTCATCATCAGTAACTGTACCACCAACAAAATATACATTTGATAGTGTATAAGAGTTCTTATCAGATGCAGCTGATGCAGCAGTCTTACTCTTATTCTTACCGAAGATTGTAGTTTCAGCATCCTTCATTTCGATGAATGTATCAGTTACTGTAACGATAGCATCACTACCACCACCAACTAATAAACCATTGTTAGATGGGTTAGCAACCTTTGCTCTTAAAACTGAATCAGTAATATTTACGTTACCACCACGAACACGTCCAGCAACGAATGAACCATTACCAGATGACTTCTTTAATTCACCATCTAGATCACAGTTGCTTACATTAAGTGTTGTACCAGCAACCATATCAGATACTAGGAAACCACCATATTGTGCTGAAGATGTAGCACAACCATTCTTAGATGTGATTTCGCTAATGTTAATTGTCTTTGCTAATGTATTTCTTGCATATAATAGACCAGAATAGTTATTTCCAGTTACTGATGAACATGCATTGAATTCAATCTTTGAGAATGTACCACCCTCACATAGACCAGATACGATACCACAAGATTCACTTGTTGTAGTAATTGAACAGCCTGTGAACTTAACGTTTGTTACAGTACCACCAACTACACCGTTGAATAAGATACCAATCTTAGCAGCTGTAGATACTAAAGTTGCATTCTTGATTGCATGGCCATTACCATCAAAAGTACCCTTGAATTCTGAAATCTTTGATTCCTCAAGAGTTACACCCTCTAAATCAATATCAGCAGTTAATACGAACTTACCTTCTACTGTACCAGAAGTATTTCTGAATGCTAAAAATTCATCCTTTGTAGCAATCTTAGTGTATTCAGCATATGGATCTGGTGCAACACTAGAACTAGGTGTTGGTTCTGGAGTAGAACTACTTGGAGTAGGTTCTACAGAAGGTGTTGTAGTTGGATTTGATGTTGGAGTTGAACTATTAGTACAAGCAGCAAGACCAGCTACGAACACAGTGGCTAAAGATAAGCCAATTAAAATTCTCTTTTTTCTCACTTTTTTACCTCTCTTTGAAAAAACTTTTCCTTTTAACTGTAAACGACAGCTATAACGTTATCGTAAACTCGATTAAAGCACTCAAGACTACTTATGCCAGTCATAGTCCTTGAAAACGCTTTTATCAAACATACAACACGATTATATCATTATCATGATATATTGTAAAGCGTTTTACTATATACTTTTTTATGAAAATTTTTACATATGAACTCTTTTTGCAAAAACGTTTTAAAATAAAGAAAAATTAATTAATGATTGTGCTAATCTAGCTTATTAAAGGAATAATATAACTGGTAATAAAATGGTAAGAAATAGATGAATATCTTACATATATCAGAATTATTCTTCTTATACTTTCTTTTATCATTTCGTGCGATTTTATTGACTTTCGTGCGATATTTTATATAATATAAGTGAAGGGAGGAATAAACTATGACTATTACAGCTACAGAATTTAAAACTAATTTAGGAAAATATTTAGAACTTGTTTTAAAAGAAGATATTTTCATCACCAAAAATGGTAAAGTTATAGCTCAATTATCTCAACCACAAATGGATAAGATAGCTATTTTAAACAGTTTAGTTGGTATTGCCAAAGGAAATAGTGATATTTCACTTGAAGATATAAAAGATATGAGGTTATCAACTAAATGAGAATCCTACTTGATACAAATATAATCTTAGATATTTTACTCGAAAGGAAAGGATTCGTTGATGACTCACTTAATGCCTTTCAAAAAGCATTAAGTAAGGGTGATAGACTTTATCTTTCTTCCTCAAGTGTTACAGATGTTTTTTATATTATTAGAAAACAAACTAACAGTAAGGAAAAGGCACTTGAAGCAATTACGGGTTTGGCAAAATTAATGTATTTCGCTGATGTAAACGAGGATTGCATTTTAAAAACACTAAAATCTAAAATTGAAGATTTTGAAGACGCAGTCGTTGATGAGGTTGCATCTCATATTAAAGCTGACTACATTATTACAAGAAATATTAACGATTTTAAATATTCTAAAAATACAATTATTACTCCAAATGAATATCTAACTATATAAAGAGCCAGTGGCTCTTTTTTTATTCGTTCATTAGATATAAGAAAAGGATTGAAAATAGAAAAAGGATGCCTTAAAGTATAAACTTTAAAGCACCCAAATATTCTTTTTTAAATTATCAATTTATTATCTTAATGAAATATGACCATTTTCGAATAACCATACGTTTTCGAAGTCATACTTTAATAAAATATTTAATAATCTTAAAGTAAGTGTTATAAATTTCTCTTCTTCTTCATAGTTAGATAAGTTGAATACTAATGATGTAGAAGCTATATTAGCTGTATAATATTCACTCCAAGATCCGATATTTGAGCTTGTCTCATATAGACCTGTAGAAGCTACTGCTCTACCTACGATTGGGTTAGAGTTCTTATGAGCATAATTCTGACATTCTAGGTTAGCCATTAATGCCTCATATGCATTTAGATACATATCCTGGTAAATGAATTCAACATCAGCGAAGCAATGTTGGATATTTACATAACCTGCACCAGCATCGAAGTCACCAACGATACCACCATTATATTGACCGTTTGCTACGATTAAACCATAAGCAACACAGTTCTTAATATATGCTTGATATACATCAAATTCATTCTTATCTCTACCAATGATTAAGCCTTGGTTACCAGATGCATCATTACCATTACCGATAATTGCACTTGCATAACAATCAGATACATAGATTACAACTGAATCCTCTGCTGTATCCTTTTGTACGTTAGCAATGATACCACCAGCATACTTATTCTTTGGAGCGATTACATATTGATTCTCTTGATTTACAATATCAGAAATAGTCTTCATTTGCTTTTCATCAGTAACACCAGCATTAGCTTGTTGAAGCTTAGCCTTTACATCATCCATATCTAATAATGGGTTTTCTAATGAACAATGTGTAACATGGTTAGTTCCACCATTAATTTGACCGATGATACCACCAACTGAATCATAACCAATTGCATAAATGTGAGATGCTCTAATATTATGAACATAACCACCACACATACAACCGATGATACCAACTTGTCTACTTGTTCCTGTATCACCAATAATTGTGATATTGTCGAACTTAGTATCCATAATTGTACCATTCTTTAGCTTGTAGAATACATTTACATACTTAGCTGAAGCTGTAACCTTATAGTATTCAGCTGAAGAATCAAATGTAGCTTGATCAGTAAGCTTAGTATAATGCTTCTCATCTGTTCTAGTATATAAGCCATCCTTAACTGCTTGAGCAAATCCATCGGCTGATACTGTAGCCTTAGCATATGCTGAAATCTTAATATTACTAATTGTATGGTTATTACCTCTGAATAATCCACCAAATGTTGTTACATCGTTATTACCAATCTTAGTTGATAAATCCCAATTATAGCCTGTAAAGTCTAAATCATTTGCTAAGCTATAGATTGTTGAAGATGTTTCTGTATCACCATCAAGCTTACCAAGTCTTGCAATTGAATAGAATTCATCCTTAGTTGTAATACTCTTAACCTTGATTTCCTTATGGTAAACAGGGTTACTATTTGTCTTAGCTGATTCATTACCATTTACTACTGCATAGTAGATATGATATTGTGTAGAACCATTATCACTTGAGTTATCAGCAACGAATGGAGCAACAATTGAGTCAGTCACGATTTGTACCTTTTGTACGCCATCATAATTTAATAGCTCTCTAGCATTAGTGAATGTTAATGCTGTTGGAGATGTTACGGCAATTACTGAACCTTCAATATTTGATAATTCACCTGAAATATCAAATCCTGTACTACTTAATGTAACTGTTGACTTACCACCAGTAAAGTCGATTGAAGCATCAGGGTCTACTACATATACTCTATATACCATTGTAGACTTAACCTTTGTGTTAGACTTTAATGTTGCAGTAGCAGTTACCTCATATACACCTGCAACAGATGTATATACACCATCGATATTGTAGAACTTAGAGTTTCTATCCTTAGCGTATCTATATGTATTCTCAAGTGTATATAATGAGCTTGGGAATTCACTTTCTGTGATAGCACTTGAATCTAGAGGATATACTCTTGGTTCAGTGTATACACCATATAATGCTACTCTTATTGCACTGCTACCTGTAGATACTAATTCACCTAAGCCTTGGTTTCTACTCTTAACAGTTAAATCAAATTCCTTAACTAATTTAGAATTACCTGAAGTGATAGTTGCAGTAATCTTTACCTTTGTTTCTTGATTAGGTACGTGTACAAGACCTCTACCGAATACTGAACCACTTCTTGATTCCTCTTCATTGTTATCAATTTCAATTACATTTGGATTGCTACTTGTCCATTCAACGTTTGCACCAGCTACTACCTTTGGTAATAGGAAGTCTTGATATACTGCTTCACTATTACATACAACCTGAACAATACTATATGCACCTAACACAGTAATATCATCATCTGTATATTGATCACACTTTGATTCATTGAATAGATACATGCTGAAATGATCATAATCATAGAACTTAGTCTTTGATAATTGAGCTCCAATTGGGTTACCATTTGCATAAGTTAAAAGCTCTTGGCTCTTAATCTTAAACTTGTTACCCATATTTACTGATCCATCCTTGTTTCTAAACTTAGTATGGATTGATGTAAGTGATGATAATTCTGCACGTGTATTACATGTTGCATTAATTGGAGATAAATCCTCAAATACATCATTACTCATATTATTATATATAGTACCAGCACTATAGGCTACATCAGTTGAGTCAGTTGACCAGCTTGAAGCATCCTCATAGCCAGTAAATGTTTTATAAATTTCACCACTATCATAATCAGTGTTGAATACTGAATATGCTGTTGCGCCTCTAAATTGATCATGATTATATTCTGAGTCATTATCTAATTTATAGCCCTTTTGGTTGTTTACATAAGATACGATACCATAGTAGTTATTGTATGAGTTAGTTGAACGTGCTAAATCGATATTATTACTCTTATTAGCAGTCTTTGCGATACCTCTTACAGCACTGATAGTACCATCCTCATTAACACCAGCACAGTTATTAACTGCAGTGAAGTTATGAACGCTAATTACACCTGGGTTAGAGTTATCACCAACACCATGTAGCTTATTATTAAATGATATACAGTTATTAACGATAACATTACCCTTCATAACTGAACCACCAAGCTTAAATCCGATACCATCACCATTTAATGTATCATAAGTACCGAACTTTGAGTCTTCCTCATAATCATTCTTATATGGTAAGAAACCATTTTCGAATGATACACAGTTATATAATACAACTGTACCAATATCACCTGAATCTACCTTAGCGAATAGATCCCAACCATCATCTGAATTTCTAAATGCGATACAGCCATCAAATACGTTACCATATCCTACTGTAAGCTTTGCTGCATAACCATCGGCATTCTCACCGAATGTTTCGTCATCGTAGTTTGCAAATGATGTACAGTTCTTAATTAGGTTATAGCTTGGCCATAAATCGATTGTGTTATCATCTGAATATGCTCTACCAATTTGTAGACCTGTATCTCTATTGTTATAGAAAATACAATTTTCAATGATATTATGGCTACTTGCTACATACATACCGTTATCACCAGCACCTGTAACCTCGATGCCATAGAAATGCCAGTAATCACTATATATCTGAATACCTCTGTTTGTACTATTGAAGCTCATCTTAGAGAAATCGAATACTACCTTAGCACCAGTTTTCTCTGGCTTAACAGTAATATATTTACCTTGAGTACCAAATCCTGTTGTAGCATCAGCAGTTAAATCCTTACCAAGCTCAAGTCTATAATCGTACTTATAAGTACCCTCTTTTAGAAGAATTGTTGTTCCTGGAACTGCCTTTGTTGCTGCAGTTAGGAAGTTATAAGGTGAAGCTTGAGTTCCTTCTCCTTGACCAAGTGCTTGATCTGCAGAACAGTAAACGATAGGACCAGTTGACTCTTCTGGCTTTTCACCACCACATGAAGCTAATGATAAGGCCATTAGGGCAGATGTAAAACCAATTGTTGATAATACCTTTAATGATTTTTTCATTTTACATTTCCTCCTTTATACCTTATTTATTTTTAGCTACTACTAAGCCGTGGATATACATACCACCGCTTGGATTAACAATGTAATATGTTCCAGCTGCTGGTACATTAAATACAGCTTGCTTAATTACCTGCTTAACTGAATCAGAATATACAGTTTGTAAATCCTCTTCACCATTTCTAAATACTAATTCTCTTTCCTCATCACCAGTTGATGCGAAGAATACTACGATTTGTCCTGGCTTATCCATAACAATCTTAACTGGTTGAGATGAGCCCTTAATTGTGAATCTCCACTCAAACTTTAATGCACCATATGAATCTGAGTTAGCTGATCTATCAGTATAAGTTACATTTGGTCCGAAGATATAATTTGTATCAGCAAGTGGGAAGTAACCATCAGCTAATTCACCACTCTTATATAATTCTGTATATTGTACTATATCTTGTTTAGTTGATTCTGTAACATAAATAGCTTGCTTGAAGAATACACCATTCTCCTTTAATGATACTGTAATTGTTTGTGCCTTATCCCATAGGAAGCTATCAAGGCCTGATACAGAGAATAATTCATCACTGTATTTAACAATCTCTGGTTCTTTTCTTTCTCTTGTAATCTTGATATTCCAGTTAGATAGATCAACACCAGTTACCGATGCTTCAAATTCTATCTCATCATCATTAACAAGCTCAATCTTAGTTGGGTCATTCTTAACATTAACAAGTACACATGATACTGCCTTATTCTTTACAGTTACTCCACCAGCATCAATTGTTCCTGCATCATATGTAATAACAATTGGATAAGTACCTACCTTTGAGCTATCAATTTTACTGAAATCGATATTAATCTTGCTTGAATCTAAATCAGCTGTTGGAATTACTGAATCAGTTTGTTCTAGGTTAGCACCTATAGTCTTCTTATGAACACTATATTTAATATCATCAGTAGTTAATACGATATCATCATCAATTACATATTCCTTAACATTACTATTATTTAAATATGTAACATCAATACCAGATACATAGCTAATATTTGGTGTCGATTCTAATAATGATGATTTAACCTCTACTGTATACTTTTGTACATTTGTAGTTACACCTAATCTTGTAGATACTAGTACGTCATATTTACCAACCTGAGTCATATCTACAGCACTTGAATCAACTGAATAGTTCTCAGTAACTCTATGTACCATATCAGCACCCTGGATAACTGTACCAGTTTCCTTATCAGCCTTAAATAGGTTAATAGTTACCTTTAACCCTGCTGTTGTAAATTCATCTCCAAGATAGAATGTTGTTTTAACATTTGTTAAATCTAATGTTGCTGAACTGAATATTTCTAAATACTCAGATTCATTATTAGCATCTTGAATTGTTGGATAATCAACTGTTCTTGATGGTTCAATGCCGTCACCGCATGATGCTGCAGTAAATGCAAGTAAAGCACCTAGAGCGATTAATCCTAATTTTGTCTTCCTCATAATTTACCTCCTTCGGCAAACGTTTTCACGTTTATCATATTCTATCATAGTAATCAAGTGATTTCAAGAATTATCTATGATATAAATCATACAATGATTTAATAAAAAAATGGCGAGAAAAATCCTAAAATTTCCCCCACCATTTTTTATTTAATTAATTTGAATCGATTATTTTAAATCAATTATGCTTGATTATTAATATATTCAATAGTAATATATTGAACTCTTACACCACGAGATGAACCAGCAGTTAATAGCTCATATTCACCTGCATCAAGAGTATATGTTGCAATACTTGATGTATTCTTCTTTATATCAAGAACACCGTTAGTATTTGTAGATTCTGTTCCAGCTGGATCAAATGCTAATGTAGTAACTGTAGCACCAGCCTTAGTTTGAAGCTTAGTATCAGCACTATTATTACCAGAACCAGTTGAAGATAATCCGAATGTTACCTTAGCTGCTGCATCTAATGTGATAACAACCTTACCACCGCTAGACTTACCAAGCTCAATACCGATTGAGGCATTCTTATCGCCATTAAGCTTTAATGTTACAGAACCAGAAGTTTCAGCAACACCTAAAATTAAATCAACATTCTTATAATCCTTATCAGCATCAGCTGCAGTAACTACTAAGTCCTTGCAGTTCCAAGTTGCTGTATTAGTTACGATTACATATAGGTTGTCAGCTGCACTATAAGTCTTGTTGTTATCTAATATAGTAGTGAATGCTGCATCAGTATATACGCCAGAAACTAGCTTATAGCCTGCGCACGCATCGAATGTATACTTAGCTAAGCTCTTATCCTTAACTACTCTTACAGTTGCAGTTACAGGAGTTGAATTAGCTACTACTTGAACTGGACCATAAGTATAGTAAGTCTTTGTAGCATCATATGCTGCATCAGCAGCAACTGCTGTATACTTACCATCTGCTTCTGTATAATATGTTGTATTTTCAGCAAATTCAGTAATGTTAGCTTGAGTATAAGCATTTACATAATAATTAACTGTTAATTCAACCTTTTCAGCAAGAATATCGTCTACGTCATCAATATATGCTTCAACAAGATTACGTAAATCATCTAATGTAACAACTGAATCACTAGCAGCAAGTGCATCATACTTTGTCTTTAAAACTGTTAATTGACCTTCTGGATCAGTTTCACCATAGCCTGTTGCTTGATTAATTTGTTCTTGAGTAAATGTAGTATCATTAATTAATGCACGTACTGCAGTTTTTTGTGTTGTTCTTGTAGTATTTACTGCAGCTTCAAGTGCTGTACTTGCTGATGCCTTGTTAGCTGAAATTGTATCAGGATCAGTTGATGTATCAATTAAATCCTTACCAGATGCAAGTGCTGCAGTTACTGTAGCATATACATTCATATCAAATTCATCATCACCTAGGTTACCCTTATCAGCAGCAAGATATGCATTATATTCATCTTGTAATGCATCCTTAGCAGAAGCCTTAGCATCATCTAGATCAAATGGAACAATATTAACTAGCATATTATCTACATATACCTTATCGTTATCTGCAGCCTTAATGTTAGTAATTACCATACCATTGATACCACCAGTTATAGCAGTTTCAGATGCATAGCTATAATCAAATAGCTTTGTTGTATCAGAATAAATTGAAATATTCTTTGCGATTGTATCAATTTCATAAGAAATATGATAAATTTGGTTAGCCTTGAATGTGAAAGTGAAATTAGAATTTTCATCTGTATCATTATTATACTTATATCTTAGCTTACCACTCTTATCACAACCTACACGTAATACCTTGTACTTAGTTGTTGAAGTACCATCAGCCTTGTTACCTGTTGCATGGAATTCCATGAAGATATCCTTTTGTAATGCTGTAAATTCTACCTCGAAGTAGCCACGAACAATTGAAGTAGTTTGAGAACCACCAAAGTCAACCATTAATGTACCCTTATCAGTACCACCTGGAACGATTTCAGCCTTTAATCCAGAAATGTTAGCTGCAGCAGTACCGCCTGCCTTACTACCATCTACGATTCTAGCTGTAGTACCATAATCAGTAGCTTTTTCTAAAGATGTAATTGTATTGAATCTTTCATCAATCTCAAATGTTTCACCTGCAGCCTCTGCTTCAGCCTTAATTTGCTTGTAAGTTGCAACATTATCATAGAATGCATAAATGTTTGTTGCCTTTGTAATAGGCTGAGAGAAATCGAATTTTGTTGTTAATGCTGCGTTAGCATAATAATCAACAAATTCATATCCTTCCTTTATTGTGTCATTTGGTCTATTAATTTTAGTACCTGCATTTACATTACGAGTATCTAATGTCTCGTTAGCCTTATCGCTATACTTAGCAATAATCTTTACAGCAACCTCAGTAGCCTCTGCGCTTGCACTAGGTGCTGGAGTTGATGTACTCTCTGCTGGAGTTGATGTACTCTCTGCTGGAGTTGATTTAGATGCATCTGGATTAGATGTAGCTGTACCATTATTAGTACAAGCTGCTAAGCTAAATAATGCAGCAGTAGCAATTGCTAGACTTGCAAATAATTTTTTCTTTTTCATTTTTAAATCTCCTTCTTTTTCCTTTCGCGTACTTTTAGAAAACGCTTTTTTCAAAAATACGCCTTTATTTTATCAAATATTGGCCGCAAAGTAAAGCGTATATTTATAAATATACAATTATCGGACACATAGCAAAAAAGAGACTACCGAAGTAGTCCCTCTTGAATAAGTTTGTTATGCCTTTGGATTCCAAGCATCACTATATGTTACATGGCCATTAGTTGTACCAAAGATTGTAGCCATATCATGATATAATGCTGCAGCTTCCTCTGTTAGGTATGTTACACCGGCTTGAGATGCTGAAATAGCACCTGCGCCAGTATTACCATATTCTACAAATTTAACAGTTGGAGTTGTAGGAGTTGAATTCTGCATTGCAACATATCTTTCAGATGCTGATGCGCCAGTTGATGCCTTAGTTGATACATGGCTTGCCATAGTACATTCAATATATGCAACATTAGCA
>JAEEGL014589272.1_pt1 | contig 12254 bp, 6 predicted proteins | sample 9134231 | NCBI WGS metagenome assembly JAEEGL01 (sample SAMN16246548, study PRJNA631951) | gut metagenome | biome: gut microbiome; feature: rumen; material: fiber-attached | host: Bos | place: Iran: Karaj | collected 2018-10
CTATATCCTGCGCGACAGCCCCTTGTCAACCGATAACCACTTGAACGACCTGGTGAAGTTTACCGACTTCTCCGACACCACGCAGACCGTTGTGCAGCGTCCTGCCCTCAATGGTTTCCGCATGGATATGACGCTCAATATGTCGAACGGTGCTCACATCATGGCTTATCTCAATGCCGACCACTCGAACTACATCGACCTGATGGGCGGCGGTACGCTGCGCCTGCAGTACACTCCTGCCGACAACCTGCGCCTGACGGGCCGCTACACCCTCTCGAACGGCGAGATGAAGTATGCGCTGCCCTTCATTCCGCTGAAGACCTTCACCATTCAGGATGGCTCCTATGTCGAGTTTACCGGCGAGGTCATGAATCCTACGCTTAACATCACGGCTACGGAACGTGTCAAGGCCACTGTGACGGGCTCCAATGGGGTAGGGCGCAGCGTTGCCTTCGACTGCGGCGTCAAGATTACCAAGACGCTCAGCCAGATGGGCTTGCAGTTTACGCTCGACGCTCCTGAGGATATGCAGCTGCACAGCGAGTTGCAGTCGCTGGGTGACGAGCAGCGTGGCAAGCTTGCCGTCTCCATGCTGACGACGGGCATGTATCTGGCCGACGGCAATACCAAGGCCTTCTCCATGAACTCTGCGCTCAGCTCCTTCCTCAGTTCTGAAATCAGCAACCTGACGGGTAATGCCCTGCGCACGATGGACCTCTCCTTCGGAATGGATAAGGGCACCGATGTCTCAGGACAGTCGTACACCGACTACTCCTTCAAGTTTGCCAAGCGCTTCCTTAACAACCGCCTCAAGGTGATAGTGGGCGGCAAGGTGACGTCGGGCGCCAACGACTTGCCTGGCGGGCGCAACAAGTCGTTCTTCGATAATGTGTCGCTGGAATACCGTCTTGACGACTCAGCCAACAAGTATCTCAACTTCTTCTTCCAGAACAACAACTACGACTGGCTCGACGGCTATACGCAGAAGTATGGCGGCGGTTTCATCTGGCGCCGCAGCTTGCAGAAGATTACCGACGTCTTCCGCTTCAAGGACCCCAGGCCCATGATGCGCCGCCCCTCAATGCCCAGCGCGCCGAACAGCCGCCAAGTCCCCGATAGCAAGGCTGCCCCAGATTCGCTGGCAGTTCCTACCGACACCTTAAAGACAGAACGCCATGATACGAAATAAGCTCATTTCCTACCTTCTATTGCTGACTGCAGCCATTCTTGCGGGCTCCTGTTCCATGACCAAGGACATTCCCGAGGGCGAGCAGTTGTACACAGGCTTGAAGCCCATACTCTACGAGGGCGCCGACGAGAGTGACAATATGGTTGCTACGCAGGAGGAGGTGGAGGCCGCGCTGGCTACTGCCCCCAACGGCTCGCTGTTCGGCAGCAGCTACCACCGCCTGCCCTTCTCGTTTGGTGTAACTGTCTGGAACAAGTATTCCACCAAGGAGTCCTCTTTTGCCCGCTGGATGACGAAGTCCTTCGGCAAGCAGCCCGTGCTCATGTCGCGCGTCAATCCCCAGCTGCGCACCAGCGTGGCACAGAGCGTATTGCGCAATCACGGCTACTTCAACGGACGTGTCCGTCACGAGGTTATCACGCAGAAGAATCCCAAGACGGCCAAGTTGCAATATACCGTCACTCCCGGACGGCTTTACTACATTGACAGCATCTCCTATGTAGGCTTTCCTGCCGAGGCCGACAGCATGATAAAATCCACGCTCGACGAGGCCGTCATTCATCGCGGCGCCCCGTTTGTCGTAGCCAACATCGATGCCGAGCGCCAGCGCGTCAGTACCCTGCTGCGCAACAACGGCTATTACTACTACCAGCCGGGCTATGCCACCTATCTGGCAGACACCTTCATCGTCGACGGAAAAGCCCAGCTGCAACTGAAGCTCGCCAGCGAGATACCCGAGGCAGCCACCCATAAATGGTACATCGGTCGCATCAATATCAATATGAGGAAGACGTTCATGGAGCAGCTCACCGACTCCTTCCGTGGTCGTTTCCTGACCATCCGCTATTCAGGCAAGAAACCGCCTATCCGTCCCCGTGTACTGCTGGCCGACATGAAGCTGCGCCCCCGCAAGGCATACAGCTATGACGACTATGTAGCCACCGGCAGCAAAATCAATGCCTTGGGACTGTTCTCCTCGACGGAGTTCAGGTTCGAGCCTCGCGATAATGATACCCTTGACCTGACGCTCAACTGTACCTTCGACAAGCCGTGGGACTTCTATGTAGAGACCAATTTCAATGCGCGCACCATTGGTCGTATGGGCCCGGAGCTGAAGATGGGTGTCACCCGCCGCAATGCCTTCCGCGGTGCAGAAAAGATAGATGTAAATATTCATGGCTCCTACGAGTGGGCTACCAATAACGGCTCGTCCATGAACAATTACGAATACGGTGCCGATGCCAGCGTCGAGTTCCCGCGCATCATTGCCCCCTTTGTCTCCAACAGGATGTTCCGTCGCGACAAGAATACAGGCAGGTTCCGTCGGCGTCGTATGTTCTACAGCACGCCAGCCACCATTGCCAAGATAGCCACAAACATTATCTATCGTCCCGGCTACTACAAGATGCATATCGTCAGCGGCGAATGGACCTACCGCTGGCAGACCTCCGAATGCAGCCGCCACGAGTTCTCGCCGCTATGGGTGAAGTATCAGTTTATGAACAGCCATACTGCTGACTTCGACTCCGTGATGAATGTCAATCCCTATCTGCGTGCCACCATGCAGGATTACTTCATTCCCGAGATGCGCTATACCTACACCTACACCAGTCCCTCGAAACTGCTGCATCCCATTCGTTGGGAGACGACCATTGCCGAGTCAGGTAACTTTGTGTCGCTCTATGACGTCATAACGGGAAAGGGCTTTAACGAGAAGAATAAGCAGATGTTCAAGAATCCCTACTCGCAGTTCGTCAAGTTAGAGACAGATTTCAGCAAGACGTGGACCCTCGACCTCCAGTCCAAGCTAGTCGCCCACGTAAATACTGGCTTCATCTATGCCTATGGCAATAGCGACTGGCTGCCCAACAGCGAGATGTTCTATGTTGGCGGTGCCAATAGCATCCGAGCCTTCCCCGTCCGCGGACTGGGCCCGGGCCGCTTCCCCGGTGTTGCTAATAAAGCCTATAGTTACCTCATGCAGAATGGTGACATCAAGATAGTGCTCAATCTGGAGTATCGGCGCCAGCTCTTTGGCAGTCTCTATGGCGCCGTCTTCCTCGATGCCGGCAATATCTGGAATTTCGATGAGAAATACGGTGACGATTCTGCTAACCAACTCTTCCGCGATACCACTTTCAAGCTGAAGAACCTGCTGAACGACATGGCTCTTGGTACGGGTATCGGCTTTCGTTACGACCTCGACTTCCTGATTCTGCGTCTCGATTGGGGTTTAGGTCTCCATGTGCCTTACGACACGGATCGCTCAGGCTATTTTAATGCCCATACTTTCAAGGGTGATCAGACCCTTCATTTCGCCGTTGGTTATCCTTTCTAAGCTCCTAAAAAAGCCAATAGTCACACTTTTTTATGTAAAAAAATAAAAAAAATGTGTTAAAGTTTTGTTAATTTAAAAAAATATATTACCTTTGCAGCGCCAAATGATTTATCATCTAATATCATGAGGTCTAACAAATTATTAACTTAATAAAATAATGTTATGAAAAAAGTATTTTTTGTGTTGGCAGCAGCTGTAGTCATGGGTATGACTTTGGTAGCAGGTGGTGAGAAGAAAGCAGCTCAGGAGGCCGCTGAGGAGCAGGTATCTGAGGAGATTGTTATCGACGAGACTATGGATCCGGGCGAGCAGCTCCAGGCTCTGACTATGCAGTTCGGTGATTTCCTGAAGGCCGCTCACATCAACAACCAGGAGGAAGCTGACGCATTCTTGGCAAAGGCTCTGAGCTACAAAGAGGCCATGGAGAAGGTTTCTATGGACTTCCAGAAGAAGCTGGAGAGCCTCGAGGGTGACGAGCAGACCGCTTACGCTGCTGCTATGATTGAGATTGCTAATGGTAATGAGGAGTTCAAGAAGCTGGTAGCTGAAGAGACTGCACGTCTGAAGGCTGAGGCTGAGAAGGCTGGTGCTTCTATCGAGGACTTCGACAAGTAAGCATTCTTAAACTTACACTAAACATAAGCCGTGACACGGGATTGCCTGTGTCGCGGTTTTTGTTTTTATGAAAAAATGCTAATACATTTGGTGGTTCGCTCGTTTTGCAGTATCTTTGCAGGATAAAACGAAATACTAAGAAAAAATAGCAATGAAACAGACTATTCTTGTGACGGGTGGCACGGGCTTCATCGGCAGCCACACCACGGTAGAACTGCAGCAGGCAGGCTACGAAGTAGTGATAGTAGATAACCTCTCCAACTCGAACGCCGGCGTGTTGGACGGCATAGAGAAGATTACGGGTGTGCGTCCCGCCTTTGAACAGGCAGACTGCTGTGACAAGGACGCTATGGAGCACTTGTTCCAGAAGTATCCGAAGATTGAAGGAATCATTCACTTTGCTGCCTCGAAGGCTGTAGGTGAGAGCGTGGAGAAACCGCTGATGTATTATCGTAACAACCTCGTGTCGCTGATCAACTTGCTGGAACTGATGCCGAAGTATAACGTGAAGGGCATTATCTTCTCGTCGAGCTGTACCGTTTATGGTCAGCCGTCTCAGGAAAACCTGCCCGTGACGGAGAATGCTCCTATTCAGAAGGCGATGTCGCCTTACGGTAACACAAAGCAGATTAACGAGGAAATAATCCAGGATTATATCCATAGCGGTGCGCCCATCAAGAGCATTATCCTGCGCTATTTCAATCCCATTGGCGCTCACCCCACAGCGTTTATCGGTGAACTGCCCAATGGTGTTCCTATGAACCTGATACCCTTCGTGACTCAGACGGCTATGGGAATCCGTGGTCAGCTGAAGATTTTCGGTAATGACTACAATACTCCTGACAAGACCTGTATCCGCGACTACATCTATGTCGTTGACTTGGCAAAAGCTCATGTGAAGGCGATGGAGCGTGTGCTTGATAATCCTGATACGGATGCTGTAGAGGTGTTCAACGTCGGCACAGGAAAGGGGCTTTCAACCTTGGAGGTTGTTCAGGGCTTTGAGAAAGCTACTGGCGTCAAGGTGAACTGGACTTATGCTCCGCGTCGTGAAGGCGACATCGAACAGGTCTGGGGTAACGTAGACAAGGCCAACAAAGTGCTGGGCTGGAAGGCTGAGACTCCAACTGAAGAAGTGTTGAAGTCTGCTTGGAAATGGCAACAGAAGTTGCGTGAAGATGGAATTCAATAATCGGACAATTGATTTCTGTTGAAGGATTAAGCGTAGAGTTTAGTGCCAAACCGCTATTTCGCGATGTCAGCTTCGTGGTAAACGACCGCGACCGCATAGCGTTAGTTGGCAAGAATGGAGCAGGGAAGTCAACCCTGCTCAAAATTCTGTGTCGCCAGCAGCAGCCTACGAGTGGTGTGGTAAGTATTCCTCAGGACTGCACGGTTGGTTATCTGCCGCAGGTCATGATATTACAAGACGATACCACGGTTCGTCAGGAAGCCCGCAAGGCTTTCGTACATGTGGATCGCATGAAGCAGCGAGTGGACGACCTGCAGCGACAGCTTAGCGAGCGTACCGATTATGAGAGCCAAGAGTATATGGCGCTCGTGGAACGCTTTACGCAGGAACATGACCGTTACCTGATGATGGGTGCGGAGAACTGTGAGGCAGAGTTGGAACGTACGCTGATAGGTCTGGGATTCCGCAGAGACGACTTTGAGCGGCCCACCAGTGAGTTCTCGGGTGGTTGGCGCATGCGAATAGAACTGGCAAAGATACTGTTACAGCATCCTGACGTGCTGTTGCTGGACGAGCCCACCAACCATCTGGATATTGAGTCTATAAGGTGGCTGGAGAAGGAATTGTTGACGGGTAATCCGTCAACCGCTGTGGTATTGGTCAGTCACGACCGTGCCTTCATCAACAATGTCACCAGTCGTACACTGGAGATATCGTGCGGCCGCGTGATTGACTATAAGGTGAAGTACGATGAGTACGTCATTCTGCGTCAGGAGCGTAGGGAACAGCAACTGCGAGCCTACGAGAACCAGCAGAAGGAGATTGCCGACATGCGCCAGTTCATTGAGCGCTTCCGCTATAAGGCCACGAAGGCTGTGCAAGTGCAGCAGAAGGTTAAACAACTGGAGAAGATAGTGCCCATTGAGGTCGACGAGGTAGATAATTCTGCCCTGCGCCTGAAGTTTCCACCTTGTCTGAGAAGTGGTGACTTCCCCATTATCTGTGAGGAGGTGGGTAAGACGTATGGTGCGCATAACGTTTTCCATGACGTCAACCTGAGCATCCGCCGAGGCGAGAAGGTGGCTTTTGTGGGCAGAAACGGTGAGGGTAAGTCAACGTTGGTAAAGTGTATCATGGGTGAGATTCCTTTCGATGGACACTTGAAGGTGGGACATAACGTGCAGATTGGCTATTTTGCGCAGAACCAGGCACAACTGCTGGATGGTGAACTGACAGTGTTTGATACCATTGACCGTGTAGCTCGTGGAGATATACGCTTGAGAATCAATGATATACTCGGCGCCTTTATGTTTGGTGGCGAGGAAAGCGACAAGAAAGTCAAAGTGCTAAGCGGTGGCGAGCGTAGTCGTCTGGCAATGATTCGCCTGTTGTTGGAACCTGTTAACTTACTGATTCTCGACGAGCCAACCAACCATCTGGATATGGCGTCGAAAGACGTGCTGAAGGAAGCCATTAAGGCCTTCGAAGGCACAGCGATTATCGTCAGCCACGATCGTGAATTCCTCGACGGACTTGTAAGCAAGGTCTATTCCTTTGCCGACGGTAGGGTGAGGGAGCATCTGGGTGGCATCTATGACTGGATAGCCTCACAGCAGGACAGTGGTTCAAGTGCGGTTTCTAAGGAGGGAACTGATAGTTCCCACGTAGGAAACGAACAGTTCCCACAGGGGAAACTAACGTCGAAAGCCAATGATGTAGTTGTCGCCCCTAAGCAAGACTATGCTGCACACAAGGAACAGCAGAAACGATTGCGCAAGGCTGAGCGGGCCGTTGAAGAGTCAGAACGCAAGATTAGTGAGATGGAACGTCGCTTGAAAGAGCTGGACGACTTGTTGATGGTGCCTGAAAACGCCTCGGACATGATGCTGGTGACAGAGTATACCACCACGAAAGCTGCTTTGGACAAGGAAGTGGAGCGCTGGGAACAACTATCGGAAGAATTAGAAACTATCAAATAATATAAAGTATGAAGAAAGTATTAACAATGATGGCATTTGGAATGGTGACGATGGCAGCCTCTGCACAACTGCAGTCTGGAATCAACATGAGTGATTTGAATACCAGTGTGCGTCCTGCCGATGATTTCTATGAGTATGCCTGTGGCGGATGGATGAAAGCCAATCCGCTACCTGCTGCCTATGCACGCTATGGCAGTTTCGACCGTCTGGCTGAAGATAACAACAAGCGTATCAACGGTATTCTGAAGGAATTGCAGGAGAACAGTTATCCAGAGGGCTCTGTAGAACAGGAAATCAGCGACCTCTATAAACTGGCAATGGACTCTGTGCGAAGGGACAGAGAGGGTGTGGAACCTCTGATGCCGATGATTCGCCGGTTGGAAGCTGCCAAGACCAAAGAGCAGCTTTTTCAGGAGCAGTTGGCTATGATGCCTTATGGAGAGACGGAGTTCTTCGGTGTCTATATTGGTGCTGATGATAAGAATGCCACTCAGAATATCCTGAATATCTCGCAGGGTGGACTGACCTTGGGACAGAAGGACTATTATCTGGAGAACGACGAGGCTACGGTGAAAATCCGTGAAGGCTACAAGCACTATATCGTGGAGATGTTCCAACTGATGGGCTTCAAGAAGAAGGCTGCCGAGAAGAAGATGAAGAACATCCTGCGTGTAGAAACGGCGTTGGCCAAGGCTTCAAAGTCGCGTACTGAGTTGCGCGACCCCATTGCCAACTACAACAAGATGACGTTGCAGGACTTTAATAGCCGCTATCCTCACTTCCAGCTGGAGAAACAGATGAATGCCCGTGGTATTCGCAGTGAATATATTCAGGAAATGGTGGTTGGACAGCCTGCCTTCATGGCCGCTGCCGACAAGCTTTTCGCCAATATGACCACAGAAGAGTATCGTGATATCATCGAGTGGGGGCAGATAGATGCTTCGGCAGGCCTGCTGAGTGATAAGGTACGCCAGGTAAGTTTCAACTTCTATGGTAAGGTGTTCTCCGGTAAGACCGAGGACCATCCTTTGTGGCGTCGTTCTACCGATCAGTTGCAGGGCGTTATGGGCGAGGCTTTGGGTCGTATCTATGTGAAGAAGTACTTCCCTGCTGCTTCAAAGGAGCGCATGAAGACGCTGGTTGAGAACCTGCGTATTTCGTTGGGTGAGCGTATTGCTGCCCAAGAATGGATGGATGATTCTACCAAAGTTAATGCCTTGCTGAAGCTGAATACCTTCTATGTCAAGATAGGCTATCCTGACAAATGGACGGATATCTCTAAGTTGAAGATTGATACAAAAAAATCTTACTATGAGAATATGGAAGAGTGCAGTCGTTTCTGGATAGCATGGGGTATTGATCATAAGGCTGGCAAACCCGTGGATAGGGATGACTGGCACATGACTCCACAGACCGTTAATGCATACTATAACCCTACCACGAACGAAATTTGTTTTCCTGCTGGTATTCTGCAAGTTCCATTCTTTGATATGAATGCAGACGATGCTTTTAACTATGGCGCAATCGGAGTTGTTATCGGTCATGAAATGACTCATGGTTTTGACGATCAGGGACGTCGTTTTGACAAGGATGGAAATATGCATGACTGGTGGACGGAATCGGATGCAAAGAACTTTACAGAGCGTACTGATAAATATGCTGATTTCTTCTCGGCCATCAAGGTGCTTCCTGATCTGAATGCCAATGGCAGACTGACCTTGGGCGAGAACCTGGCTGACCACGGTGGACTGCAGGTGGCATGGTATGCATACAAGAACGCTACCAAGCTGCATCCGTTACCGGTTATTGACGGACTGACTGCCGACCAGCGTTTCTTCCTTGCCTATGCCGGTGTGTGGGCTGGTAATATCCGTGAGGCTGAAATTCGCAATCGTACCAAGAGCGACCCACACTCTTTAGGTCGTTGGCGCGTCAATGGTGCATTGCCTCATATTGATGCTTGGTATGATGCTTTTGGTGTGAAAGAAGGCGATAAGATGTACCTTCCAAAGGACAAACGCCTCTCTCTTTGGTAAAGAAATCGGTAAAAATTGCATAAAATGCCGTCGTAAATGAAATTTACGGCGGTTTTTTTTGTTGAATTACATAAAAATGACTAACTTTGCATCTGACTTTTTTATCCGAAACCATATGATTAACGAAAACACATTCAATGCAGCTGGTGGTGAGACCACTGTGCGCCCTGAAAGGGTGATGGAGCGAATGGCTGGTCCGCAAAGCCCTTCTGCTCCTGTTCAGCACATGCAGCAACAACAGGTCCAGCAGCGTCAGGCTGCAGGAAAGGCATGTCCTTTCTGCGGTGCCATCAACGAGCCCGAGGCCATGTTCTGTGCTCAGTGTGGTCAGCCTATCAGTAAGGCCTCGTGTCCCCATTGTGGTGCAGAGGTGGATCCTGATGCAGACTTCTGCGAAGTATGCCACCATTACATCCGAAAAGATATTTGTTCCTATTGTGGCGCCAATCTGAAAGGCAATGAAGCCTATTGTCCTGAATGCGGTAGTCCGCGTGGTGGCATGGTGTGTCCGACGTGTAATACCCTCAACGACTTTGCCTTCTGTAAGAAATGTGGTACGGCGTTGACTGCGGAAGCCAAACAACTGGTGAAAGAGTTGCAGCAAAATCCTGACTATCAGGAATTGCTGGAGATTGTGCGTGACTATTCCAAGTTGGAGAATGCCCTGCCGTATAATTCGGAACGTGATATTGTGCGTGAGCAGACTTGTCAGAAACTTCGTGAACGAGTGCTGACGCTGTTGGCAAAGGATCAGGGGGTAGAGATGCCAGTTATCCCTCCTGTAGAGTCGAAACGCATGACAAGAGAGGAGCTTGACGAGCAGAAAGCAGTGAAGATGAAGATGCTGTCAGCCATTCTCGATAAGTTGGCGGTACCGCCAACGACATCACCTGTCAAGGCTCGTAACTTCGCTATGGCATCAAAACCTCAGGGTGTGAGACTGGCATGGGTGTGCAATTGGAAACATGCCATGCATAGCAGCCCCTGCGGATGTGCCAAACCACACTTGGGCGGCAAATGGGTGATTCTAGGAAAGAATAGTACTGACGAAATTAAAGACGATAAATAAGCCATGGACGACTTGACAAATACCCAGCCGGGAATGGCTCCCCAAGCCAATGTAGACCTTACTGCCACCGTTCGTGTGGGGGCGCCACAGCCGTCAGCGGCTGCTGGTGACCAGACTATTCGTCCTGGCATGAATACACAGACTGGCAGGGACAATAGTGATGATGCCGACTTCGTGCTCAAAGGCCGATTCTATCGCGCCATCAAATGCTTGAGCGATAACAGCGGTGAGGCACAGGTGTTCCTCGTGGAAGGTGATGAGGGTCAGATGGTACTCAAGGTGTACTATCCTAACTTCGTCATTAAGAAGACGCTCATGCGCATTGTCCAGAACTTTAATTTCGAGATGGTCGTCAAAATCGTCGACTATGGCAAAACCTATGTTGACGGAAAGAACCGTGACTACGAGTTGATGGAGTACTTGCGTGGCGGTACACTGATGGAGTATGACCTGAACGGTGACTTCAATCAGTTCCGTCGTATTGCTTTGCAGGGTGCTGCCGCACTGGCCTATTGCCATCAGAACAACATCATACACAAGGATATTAAGCCAGGCAACTATTTCTTCCGTGACGTGGAGCACAAGGAACTGGTGCTGGGTGACTTCGGTATCTCCAGCGTGATGGAGAACAACGAGCGCATTCACCGTACTACCCAGGCGCGAACCCCTGTGTTTGCTGCACCGGAGATGTACAATGACGTGATTGACGGTGAGGTAGAGATTACTCCTGCCGCCGACTACTATTCGTTGGGTATTACGCTGATGACCCTTTGGCTGGGCGAGAATCCGCTGAGTCAGAACGAGCGCGTCATTATGCGTAAGAAAAACGAAGGCCGTCTGCCTCGTATCAATGAGTTGCCCGACCGCGTGAAGATGATTATCCAGGGACTTACCACCGTCAATCCTGTCAACCGATGGGGCTATGATGAAGTGGAGCGTTGGTTCCTGGGCGAAAATGTCAAGGTTGACATCTCTTCGCCGCTGCTGAAATACCACAGCTTCGTGGTTGACCCCGAGCGCAACCTCGTGGCTGACAACGTTCACGAGCTCATCCCCCTGCTGTTGGACAATGAATATTTGGCTACCAACTACCTCTACAGCGGGCGTATTGCCGGCTGGCTGGAGCAATGTGGCAACGTGAAGCTGAGTGCCGCCGTCAAGGATATCGTGGTTAACCGCTATCCTGCCGACCAGCGTGCAGGACTCATGTCGTCAGTCTATGTCATGGAGCCCAGCTATCCATATAAGGATGTCCGCGGCAATTTGTGTGATGACATTCATAGCGTAGCCATCTCCATCCTGAGCTATCAGGAGGAATATGCTATGGCTTTGCGTAATCCCAACGATGTCACCTACCTCTATATTGAAACCCACTCGAAGGCTGATGTTAACAGACTGCGCAGTTATTTTGCACCGGGCACGGAGAAAGATGTCCGTGTGGCTATTCTCAGACTGGTTTATGAGATTGACCCCGAGGTGCCTTTCCTGATGAAATATCCCTCTGCTACATTGTCAGAGATTGTACATTCCTTCGGTTATGAAGAGTGTAGCGAGGACGAGTGGCTCAGCTTGAGCGACGGCAGACTATTGTCGTGGATGTACAGCCACGAGGACAAGATGGCTTGTGAGTCGATGCGCATCCTGACACAGGGACAGACACCCAGTCGCTCGTTAGGCTATCGGGTGCTGTATAACATTGACCGTGAGGTGGCTTTCGACCTGCGGGAGGCTGATACTCCCTACAAGGTAGGCGAGGTCCTCTGTGAGCAAATGAAGGAGTGGCAGTCGCTGGATGCCAAGACCTTCGACGAGCGCATAGCCGACTATGCCGATGCC
>JAEEGL015305918.1_pt1 | contig 12254 bp, 12 predicted proteins | sample 9134231 | NCBI WGS metagenome assembly JAEEGL01 (sample SAMN16246548, study PRJNA631951) | gut metagenome | biome: gut microbiome; feature: rumen; material: fiber-attached | host: Bos | place: Iran: Karaj | collected 2018-10
AACGGCAGGTTCCCGCAGGACTGGGCGGAACGGACCGGCAGATGTACGAACGGCTGCACCGGCTGCGGGTACTGCGAAACGGTCCTGAAGCAGACGATCGCAAGATATGACGGGATCTAGAGCGCTATAGGGATCAACGACGTGAAACAACAACCGACAGAAACGGGGGAACCGCCATGAACGGCATCCGGCTCATCAATTACGGAATGGATCCTGAAAGCTTCGCCGTGCTGCAGTCCGCCGTCGCGCGCAGGCTCCGGGAACGGGGCTGCGAGGCCCAGGGGCTCCCGGTCACGGTGGAAACGGACCCGGCGCTCCGGGAGGACGCGTACCGCGCCGAGGCGGCCGGGGATGCCGTTCAGATTCGCGCAGGGGGGACCATCGGGGCGTTCTCCGGCGTGGGGGACTACCTGCGCCGCTGCTCCTTCGACGGCCAAGGCGGCTTTCGGCCGTTCACCGGCTCCTTCGACTTCACGCCCGTCAATCCCATCCACGGGATGTACTTCGCGAGCCACTTCTGGAACTTCTACGAGGAGGCCCCGATCGAAGAGATCCGGACCCTCCTCGAGGACCTGGCGCTCCGGGGCTGCAACGCCGTCATGGCCTGGTACGACATGCACCAGTACGCCGACGTCGACACCCCGGCGTCCCTGGAGATGATCGCGCGCCTGAAGGCGGTCTTCCGCCACGCGTCCCTCACGGGCATGAAGACGGTGTTCGGGACGCTGGCCAACGAGTCCTTCAGCAGCTCTGACCCGGCTGTCCGCGCCGAGTGGTGGGTGCAGAACGGGTACTACGCCCTCCCCAGGGGACACTACCACGTGGAGATCTGTCCCAACAAGCCCGGCGGCCTCGAGGAGATCCTGCGCCAGCGCCGCCGCGTCATGGACGCGTTCCGCGATATCCGGATCGACTATATCAGCATCTGGCCCTACGACCAGGGCGGCTGCACCTGCGGGAAGTGCACCCCATGGGGCGCGAACGGGTTCCTCAAGACGCTGGACGCCCTCCGGGACCTGTACGCGGAGATCCTCCCGGACGCGAAGCTCCTCTGCTCCACCTGGTACTTCGACCGCTTCGTGCGCGAGTGGGAGGGCTTCCGGGACGCCTTCGAGACCGGGAAATATGATTATGTAAACTACCTCTTCGGATACTTCGCCAACGACGAGCCCGTTCCGGACTTCATCCGGGAAGGGAAGATGCCGGGAGGGAAGCGCATGGTCGCCTTCCCGGAGATCAGCATGCACAGCTGCTCCCCCTGGGGCGGCTTCGGCGCGAACCCTATGCCCGGGCGCCTGGAGGAGAACTTCCTGGACAACGGGAGCCTCTACTGCGGCGCGCTGCCATACTCCGAGGGGATCTTCGAGGACGTGAACAAGGCCATGATGCTGGCGTTCTACTCCGGCCGCCTCCAAAGCGCCGACGAGGTCCTGCGCGAATACGCGCGCTTCGAGTTCTGCCTGGACGGCGAGGACGCCGAAGACTTCGTGCGCATGGTCCGCCTTTTGGAGGGCACCCTGGCGCGCAGATCCGAGGACGCCAAGGGAGAGCCGATCTCCTGGGAGGAGAGCGACCTAAAGTGGGAGGACCTCCGCTTCGTCATCGAACACCCGGACGGGGCCGAAGAGGCGGAGAGACTTGCAAAAGAGATCGACGGAAAGCTGCCGGAGAAGATCCGGGACGGCTGGAGATGGCAGATCCTGCGCCTCCGCGCCGCCATCGACGGGGAACTCGTTTCGAACGGGATGCGCCTCACGGAAAACATCGAGGGCTGGATGAAGAAGCTCACGGAGATCTACCACGCCGAAAACGCCTATTACTGCGTGACGCCCCTCACCCGCGCCGCCGTCGCCAGGAAAACGGACGGGCAGATCCTCTGAGAGGCCCCGCCCCCGGGGACCGGGGGAGAGCGCGCGCACGGAGGGAACGAGGACCGGAAGCTGCGGACGCCGTACGGCAGGAGGGATCCCCATGACGTCAGCGATCGAAAAGCTGGACCGCTTCTATCACAGCCGGGAGCCCGGGATCGCGCTCATCACCGGCTGGGAGCCGGATACGGACCGGGAGCCCGTCGACTTCACCAGACTGGACCTCAGCGACCCGGACGTGCACCGGAAGCTCTGGGACGACGCCTACGAGCGCACCCTGGAGACGATCGCCGCGCGCCGTGGGATCCGGGACGTGTGGGTCCCGGCCCTGACCTTCGGGTACGGGTTCGGATACTTCGGCGCCGTCTTCTGCGACGCCGAGGTGACCTTCGTGCCGGACACCTCGTACATCGCCGAGACTGGTCTGGAGATCCCGGAGATCACGGACGAGTACCTCAACCGGGACCGGCCCTGGCGCAGGATCATCCTGGACCAGACCGCGTACTTCAGCGAGAAATGCGCCGGCGAGATGTTCGTGGAGCCCTTCCCGAACCCCAGCCCCCTGGACATGATCAACATGTTCCGGGGAAACGAGCTGTTTCTGGACCTGTACGAGGAGCCCGAGGAGCTCAAGAAGCTCCTGGACCGGTGCGCCGCCGCCTCCGTCCGGTTCAACCGGCAGATCGAGACGAGAAGGGGAGATCGGAAGGTCATGGGCGCCGTCTCCTTCGGCACCTGGCACCCCTCCGGGATCTGCCTTCTGGAGGACGCCGCCGACCTGTGCTCCCCGGAGACGTACCGCGAGTTCGGCATGCCGTACACCCAGAAGGTGCTGGACGCCCTCGGCGGCGGATACATCCACCACCACTCCCTGGGAAGGCAGCAGTTCACGAACGTCGGAAAGCTCGACGGGCTCTGGGTGGAACAGATCAGCTCGGATCCCTCCTGCGCCCGCCCGGTCTCCTATCTGGAGGATCTCCTGGCCCTGAAGATCGACAAGGTTTTAGACCTGGAGGTAACCCCGGAGGAGATCCGCGAGAACATCGAACTTCTGAAGAGGGGACGGTTCATCCTGCACGTGTCCGGGATCCGGGAGAAGCAGGAGGCCATGGACCTTGCAGATTATGTAAACCGAATGGCTCCCCTCGGGGAGGACTGAGCCCGGGGCTCCGGCCCGTTCCGGAGAACCCTCCTCACAAGGTTCAGAGAAAGGACGCAGCATCATGCTGATCACAGAAGAACAGAAAAGGCGCTACACGGCGTTCTGGAACAGGGAGCCTCTTGACCGCGCCTGCATGTTCCTCAACTCATGGGACGGCAGTCCTGAATTCCGTGCGCCGAAAGATCCCGGGCAGCAGTGGGGCGATCTGTCTTTCCGCGAAGAGCAGGCCGTCTACAGCGCGCTCCATACCAACTGCCATGCGGAAGCCATCCCCTGTGTCTGGACAAACTTCGGGCCCGGCAGTCTCGCCGCCTGCATCGGCGGAACCTACAGATTCGCTCCCGCCACGGTATGGTTCGAGAACGAACCGTTCTTTGCCGCGGACTGGGATGCCAGGCCTCCCGTAAGGCTCGACAGGGACAGCGAGATGTTCCGGATGATCGAGGACCTGACCTCCCGCTATCTCAGTCACGGCGATCTCTTCTTCACGTCGATCAGCGACATCGGCGGCACCTATGACATCGTCGCTTCCCTGCGGGGGACACAGAACCTGCTGTACGACATGTACGACGATCCGGACGAAGTCAAAAAGCTCCGGAACGAGATCGCGCCGATCTGGAAAGAATACTTTCTGGAGTATTCCTCCCGCCTGATCAGGGAACAGGGGGGTATGACGAGCTGGATGCCCATCTGGTCCGATACCTCCTATTATCCGCTGCAGTGCGATTACTGCGCCATGATCTCTCCCGACATGTTTGAGGAATTCGTGCTTCCGGATCTGAGGGAGCAGACGGAATACATGGACCGTTCCATCTACCATCTGGACGGACCAGGCGAGATCCCCCATCTGGATATGATCCTGTCGCTGCCGCGTCTGTCGGCGATCCAGTGGGTCTCCGGCGCGGGGAACGCGCCGTTGGGAGATCCCTGCTGGTTCGATCTCTATCACAGGATCCAGAACGCGGGAAAAGGTCTGATCCTTCTGGGGGCGGACCCGGATGAGATCGAAACGATCTTGAAAAACGTCAGTCAGACAGGTCTCTTCCTCTCCTCCACTGTCCGGGATGAACAGGAAGCCCGGGAGATCGTGAAAACGGCGGAAAAGCTGAACTCCTGAAAATGGGAAGATCCGTCCTGCGCGTCTCCGGGATCCGGGAGAGGCGGGAGGCCGTGGGCATCTGAGATTATGTCAACCACACTGCTTCCCTCGGGGAGGATCGGACCCGGGGCGCCGGCCGTTCCGGAGAGCCCGGGGTGGTTGACATAATATTGCAGTATGACCTTCGTAAGGCACGCATGGGAAAAGAGATCCGGCACGGCCCCGTCGGTACGGGACCGGATCCCGGATCGGGAGGCGACGGACATGATCTACACACCCCAGACGAAAAAGGCGATGAGGCTCTGCTTCGAGGCGCACAGGGACCAGACGGACAAGGCGGGCCTGCCGTACGTGTTCCATCCGTTCCACGTGGCCGAGCAGATGCCGGACGAGAAGACGACGGTCGTCGCGCTCCTGCACGACGTGATCGAGGACACGGACTATACGCCGGAAGACCTCCGCTCCATGGGCTTCGACGAGGAGGTGCTCGCCGCCCTCGCCCTGATGACCCACGACAGGGACGTTCCGTACCTGGAGTACGTCGCGAAGATCCGGGAGAACGACATTGCCCGCACCGTCAAGCTGGCGGACCTCCGGCACAACAGCGACCCCACGCGCCTGGACGAGGTCGACGAGAAAGCCCTCGAGCGCATTGAAAAGTACCGGGAGGCGGTCCGGATCCTCACGGACGGCGGCGAAGACGGGAAGGCCGGGGGATTCGACCGGGAAAAGGCGGCCGCCCTGGTGGAGAAGTATCTCGGAAAACTCCGGATCACGCCCCCGTGGGACGTGAAGGTCGAATTCGCGGAGGATCCCGCCTGGGGGAAGTCCGGGGACATCAAGATCGACTGCGACGACCGGAAGGCGGTCCTGATGCTGAACGCCGCCGCTCCCGCCCAGGAGAACGTGGAGGAAGTGATCGTCCACGAGCTCATGCATCTCAAGATGTATCCCCTGGACCAGGTGACGGAGTCCCTGATCCGGAACTCCTTCGAGGACGGCTCCGCCGCCAGCGGGTTCGCGTATCAGCAGTTCTTCACGACCCTCGAGCAGACCGTGGAGGAACTCACGAAGTGCTTTCTCCTGGAAGCCGGGGACGACCGGGAGCTCTCCTTCGGGAGATGCACAGGGATGAAGTCTTTCGACGACCTCTACGAGGGACTGAGGGATCTGGAGTGAGCCCGTCCGGGAGGACGGGAACCTGAAGGGAACGGAGGGACCGGGATGAAGAAGAGCGTCTCCGCGCTGATCGCCGCCTCGTTCGCAGTGGTGTACCTTTCTATCGCCGGTCTCATCCTCTGGATGTTCTCCATGCAGTATAACGTCAGGGGCGTCAGCCACTTCCTCGTGATGGCCTACGACGCGGACCGGACGAGGACGTATCTCGGGACCCTCGAGGACCACGACGTCTACATCGAGAAGTTCGACCCGGAGCATACGGTGTTCCTGGATATCCGGGACAGGAGGATCACGGTCCCGGAGGCGATCGAGAAACGCCTGGTCTCCATCGAAGACTGGCGGAGATACGCCTTCTACATCCGGGCGAACGGGGAAGAGGAGATCCTGACGTACGAGGACTACGAGATCGCCGTCACGGACGACGCGTGCGTGATCCGGCAGCTCACGAGCCCCAGAAAGCCTATCGGGGCCGTCAAGACATACGGGGAGTGACAGATCCCGGCCAGCCCGGGAAAGTAATGCCATGAGAAGAGAGGTGCCGCAGACCGTGAAGCCCGTCATCGGGGTGATGCCCCTGTGGGACGACAAGAAGGACAGCATCTGGATGCTGCCCGGATATATGGACGGGATCCTTGAGGCGGACGGGATCCCCGTCATCTTCCCGTTCACGGAGGACGAAGAGGAGCTGCGGCAGCTCATGGCTCTCTGCGACGGGTTCCTCCTCACCGGCGGCCACGACGTGTCCCCGGGGCTCTATCACGAGGAGCCCCTCGAGGGCCTTGTGGAGTGCTGCGAGAAACGGGACCGGATGGAGGCCTTCGTGCTGAGGGAGGCGGCGGCCGCCGACAGGCCGGTCCTCGGAATCTGCCGGGGGATCCAGCTCGTGAACGCCGTGTTCGGGGGGACGCTCTACCAGGACCTTCCCACGCAGCACCCTTCGGAGACGAACCACCACGCGAGCCCTCCCTACGACGCCCCCGCCCACGACGTCTGTGTGACGCCGGGATCCCCGCTTTATAAGCTCCTGGGAACGGAGACGCTCCCCGTGAACAGCTACCACCACCAGGCGGTGAAGGACCTCGCCCCTGGCCTTTCCGTGATGGCCGAAGCGCCGGACGGGATCGTGGAGGCGGTATACATGCCCGGCAGGAGGTTCCTCTGGGCGGTGCAGTGGCATCCCGAGTTCTCCTTCCGGACGGACGGGAACAGCCGGAAGATCTTCCGGGCGTTTACAGAGGCCGCCGGGGCCGCGCGTTTCTGCGGAGGATGGGAGGGAACGGGAGGATGAGAAAGATCACGCCTGAGGAACGGGAGACGCTCCTTAAGAACCCGGAACTCGTGATGTTTGAACCGTACAAGGCCATGAAGTTCCACCGGCTCTCGCTATGGAAGGCCCTGATCCTTCCCTTGACCGCCCTGGCCCTCGTTCTCCTGTGGTGGTGGCTCTGCAGAGATTATGTAAACTCACATCCGAAGCTCTTCGCAGGGATCGGGTGCGCAGCGCTGATCCTTTCCTGCGCACTCGTCCCGGTCCTTTATCTCGTCCTGGACGACCGGACTTTCAAGAAGGCGGAAAAGGAACATTATGTAAAGCAGCTCAGGGCGCTCCTCCCGCCCGAGCCGGAGTGCGCCATCGCCCGCGTCCTGTGGGTCGTGCCAGAAAAGGCGGAGGGCGGATGGATCCTGGACGGGAGAGAGGAGATGTTCGGGTTCGCGTCCTGCCGGAACGCCTTCCGGATCGAGGCGGACACGGATCTCGCCGTGATCTCCGGCGGGGGATTTTCCGCGTTCGTGAAACGGGATCCCGCGACGGAGACTTTCTACCGCCCCGTGTGACGGACGGAGGAAACGTCAGAGACACGTTATGAGGAGGCTGATCCTATGACGAAAGAGATCGCAGCGTATATCGCCGTCGGGCTCATCCTGATCGCCCTGGGCCTCGTGACCTGGCTCAAGAAGCAGGTCATCCTGATCCACGGCTACCAGCACAGGAACGTGAAGGAGGAGGACGTCCCGGCCTACACCCGCGCCATGGGCATCGGGCAGATCGCCGTCGGGGCGGGGTTCAGCCTGTCGGGCCTGTTCCAGCTCCTGTCGGACGGCTGGATCCACTGGGTGTTCCTGGGCGCCGGGGTCCTGGGAGGGATCGTCGTCATGCACATTGCCCAGAGGAAGTACAACGGGGGCTGGTTCAGCTGACCCGGCCCGCCGCATGCGAGGGGCGCAGGGCGCCCCGGAAGAACTTTTTTGAGGTGACGATATGAAGATCCTGTTCCTGGGAACGGGCGCGGCGGACTGGCCCATTAAGCGCCCGGAAGGCTGCGGGGAGTTCCGCAGGATGAGCTCCGCCCTCCTGGACGGCACGCTTCTCATCGACCCGGGCCCGCAGGTGCCGGAGGCGCTGGAGGCGTACGGGTGCGATCCCTCCGATATCAAGTACGTCCTGAACACCCACCGGCACGGGGACCATTACAGCGAAAAGACCGCGGACCTCCTGCGCGCCCGGGGCGCGGTCCTGGAGGATCTCGCCGCCGGGGAGGAGAAACGGCTGGGGGACTATGCCGTGAGGGCGTTCGCCGGGAACCACGGCACCTGCGAAGGGACGGTCCATTTCCTGATCTCCGACGGGAAGAGCACCCTCTTCTACGGCCTCGACGGGGCGTGGCTCCTCTACGACGAGGCGCACGCCGTGATCGAAGCGAAGCCGGACCTCGCCGTCCTGGACGGCACCCTCGGCTTCACGGACGGGGACAGGAGGATCTTCGAGCACAACGACCTGGAGATGGTCCTGGAGATGCGGAAGACGCTCTCGCCGTACGTCGGGCGGTTCTGCATCACCCACATGTCCCGGTTCGCGCACACGGACCATGAGACCCTCAGCGCGGAGATGGCCGCCCGGGGGATCCTCACCGCGTACGACGGGCTGGAACTGACCTTCTGACCGCGGCCGCAAAGAGACGGGACCCGGCCGCGCGGTTCAAAACGGGGAAGGATCCCCGACTGAGAGAGAGGAAATACTATGATCACGAGACGGGACATGGCGTGGGCCGATACCCTGATGCCCTGGCGCACGGCGCAGGAGCTTCCCCTGACCTTCGTCTGCGGCGGCAGGACCGTGCGCGGTATCCCGGAGGACTGGACCCCCGTGAAGGAGTACCGGGAGATCGACGCGTGCGTCTATGAGACCGTCTTCACCGCCCGCAGCCCGGAGGGGCTGGAGGGGCGGGTCGAGTGCCGCCGGTACCGGGATTATCCGGTCGCGGAATACCTCGCCTCCCTGACGAACCGGGGCGCCGCGGACACGCCGCTGATCGAGGGGCTGGCCCTGGCCGGGACGGTCGGGGGAGGAAACGCCTCGCTCTATCACGGGAACGGCGACACCCAGAAGGAGGACGGCTATGCCTGGGAGACGGCGCCGCTGGACGGCCCGCTGACCGTGGCGCCCATGGGCGACGGCACTCCCTGCAAGGGCGCGTTCCCCTACATGCGCCTGATCTTCCCGGAGCACTGCGTCAGCCTGGCCGTCGGGTGGGCGGGGCAGTGGACGGTGCGCTTCGAGCCGGCGGCGGACGGGGTGGCCGTCCGGGCCGCGCAGGAGCGCTGCCATATGGTCATCCGGCCCGGCGAGACCATGCGCACCCCCCGGCTGACGCTTCTGGCGTGCGACGGGGACGAGGAACGGTCCCGGAACGTCTGGCGCCGGTGGTATTTCGCGCACATCCTCCCGCGGCGGAACGGGCAGCCTGTCGGGCCGATCCTGTGCGCCTGCACCTTCGAGGCGGAGGGGATGGAAGAATTCACCGGCGCCTCGGAGAAGAACCAGCTGGCCGCCATCGAAGGCTACGCCGCGCGCGGATTCCGTCCGGACCTCTGGTGGATCGACGCGGGCTGGTATCCCTGCGGCGGCGACTGGCACCTCAGGGGCACCTGGCGGGCGGACGAGGCGCGGTTTCCCCGGGGGCTCGCCCCCGTCGGCGAAAAGTGCCGGGAGAACGGCATGGACTTCCTGCTCTGGTTCGAGCCGGAGACGGTCCGGGCCGGCACGGAACTGGCGCTCGAGCATCCCGAATGGCTGCTTTCCTATCATGACGAGAACGGAGCGACGAACCCCTGCTCCCTGCTGAACCTGGCCGAGCCGGCCTGCTGCGACGAGCTGATCGAGCTGGTCGACAGACGCATCCGGGAGTACGGCGTCACGGTCTACCGCCAGGATTTCAACATGCCGCCCATGCCGTACTGGATCGAGAACGAGACGCCGGACCGCGTCGGCGCGCTGGAGAACCTGCACGTCCAGGGGTATCTGCGGTTCTGGGACGCCCTGCGGGAACGGCATCCGGACCTGCTGATCGACTCCTGTTCCAGCGGCGGCAGGCGGAACGAGCTCGACGCCATGCGCCGCGCGGTCCCGCTGCACTATACCGACGTGGGGTACGGCAACCATCCGGTCCGGTTCCTCCAGTACCGCCAGATGTTCGAGTGGATCCCGTATTTCCGCGTCATGAACATGAGCTGGCTGAACGAGGACGGGACCTACGGCCGCGTGCCGCGGAAGCCGGACGTCTACGACTATTACGCGGCGATGACGCCTTCGCTGACGGATCTCACGCAGTTCGACGCGGACGACGAGGCGGCGGCGCTGGCGCTGCGCATGCAGGGGATCTGGCGCCGGGCGGCGGAACGGATGCTGGGCACGGATTTCTATCCGCTGACCGAGTGCCGCAAGTCCGCCGAGGACCTCTGGGCCGTCCAGTTCCACGACCCCGCGTCCGGCCGGGGGATGCTGAACCTGGTCAACGGGGCGGCGGCCGAAACGTCGTCCTTCGTCCTGGCGCTGCGCGGACTGGATCCCGGAAAGCGCTACCGGATGACCTCCGCCGAGACGGGCGAGGTCCGCGAGGAGACCGGCGCTGCGCTGGCGGCCGGGCAGACCTACGTCCAGCCGCCGCACACGGGGGACGTCTGGTTCTACGAGGAGCTCCGCTGATCCCCGCGGACGCCGGGAGTCCGGACCGCCGCGGCGGGGACAGTGAGATCTGATCCAGTCACAAGTTAAGGGGGTAACTTTTGCAAAAAAGCAAAAAGATACCCCCTTAACCGGCTCGGATCGAAGAGGAAAAGATGATTCTATCAGATTATGATCATAAATACGTCCGCCTGGAGACTATCTACGGAGACACGTTGACGGGCCTCGCGTGTTACGAAGACCGTGAGTTCCTGGAATGCGAGTGGGGCGGACACGAAGACGGACTTTTCATCGAGGATTGCCTGATCTACAATTCGCAGATCGCCTCGATCGAGGAGACCGTCGTCCACGGCACGGCCGAACTGTGGACGGAGCGCCTGATCCTGCGCAGATACCGCCCGGAGGACGCCGAGCCGCTGCACCGGTACCTGGGAACGGACCCCGAGATGTACAGATACTCGGGCTGGAACCCTTACGCGACCTTGGAGACGGCGCGGGAAACGGTGCGCCGGTTCATCGTCGGTTATGACGATGAACGTTCCTATTCGTGGGTGATGGACGTCGACGACGTCGTGGTCGGGACCATCGGGGCATACGATCTTCAGGACGGCCGGATCGAGGTCGGTTTCAGCGTCGTAAAGAGCTGGCAGGGACGGGGGCTCGCGACGGAGGCTCTGAAGAGAGTGCTGGAGTATCTGACGGAGAACGAAGGCATTCCCTGCGTGACCGCCTGGTGCGCATCCGGGAACATCGGGTCGCGCAGGGTGCTCGAGAAGGCGGGGATGCGCCTCGTACGCACGGAAAAAGACGGCCTCACCGTCGGTGACAGGGTGTACGACAGGCTGACGTACGAATACGGAGGCGGCTGACGCCGGAACGGACGAAAATACCTCGTTTTGGGAGGAAAACGCATGATCGTCAGCGACAGAGCGGTGGAACGGCGCATCAAGCGCGCCAACACGGACTGGTGGATCCACGAAGAGGCCGTCGTCGGCGCCAACGGGAAGACCTATATCGCCTATTTCAACGACATCGGCAAGATCCACGTCAAGGAAGAAGTGACGAACATGCCGGAGATCACGCTCGCGCCTCTGTCGCAGGACGACAGGGAGCAGTTCATCCTGGACAACCAGGAAGCGTTCAACTACGGCGCGCTGGAGGAGTTCGGGCTCGACCCTGATGCTACTTGTCAATAGTTTCATGTACTTTTTCTTGTGGAAGTGCCGAAATACCGCTCTAGATATGGGCATGAAAAAGGACCGGATTTGCTCCGATCCTTTTCAAATCTGTTGTCCGATATGGTTATTTTAGTACTTCCCAAGTAGAGTTTTTCTTCGCTCCAACACGCTTGATATATCCCTTATCTGACAGTGACACCAATGCTCTCTGCACAGTTCTAACAGTTTTTGATACCCTCTCTGCTATCTCTTCACGTGAAATTGTCGGATCCTGTTTTAATACAGCAAGAACAGTCTGCTCGGTAACAGCCAATACTTCACCTTCTCCATAAGTGACATCATAAGTGACATCTGAAATGTCACTTATAATTTTATGCCTATATATGATAAATTTAAATCCGTTACCGGTTCTTTCGTAAGAATACTTTACTCCGGCATCTTTGCAGAGGCTGTTGATTCGCTTAAAGCCACTACCAAATTTCTCAATTGATTTGGTCAAATATAGAAGTTTTGCAATGTGGGGATTTCTTAGCTCAGATTCAATATTACGCTTAACATATTCTTCTGGCTTATGCTCGCTTGCATAATCTCCCGGACTGTAGATTGTTATCTTACCTGGGTGAATACAGATTTCATGCTGAGTGCGTCCATCATAAATGGCATGAGCAAAACTGTTAGCCAAGGCTTCACGAATAACCGCTTTCGGAATCTCCGGTATCTCTTCCCGCTCAAAGCCGGTAATCTCACTTCTCCAGCGGATGTTCTTTAAAATATAATCCTCAGCGATTTGCAAAAGGTTATAGAT
>JAEEGL015636590.1_pt1 | contig 12254 bp, 18 predicted proteins | sample 9134231 | NCBI WGS metagenome assembly JAEEGL01 (sample SAMN16246548, study PRJNA631951) | gut metagenome | biome: gut microbiome; feature: rumen; material: fiber-attached | host: Bos | place: Iran: Karaj | collected 2018-10
TCAACCGGCTTGCCGCTATCCCTCGCCTCGCGTATCGCCGCCTCCACAACCTCGTCGGATATGTTGCCGCCAAGTATGTCGGCGGACGTGACAAGCTTGTGCCGTCCGGCGTTGCCGCAGAAGTCCACGATGAGGCAGGCGGGCTTCACTGAGTTTCGGATCATGGCGCAGCGTTCCTCGTCCGTTCCGCAGTCGCCAAGCAGCCCGGCCACGCTGTCGTGCGGGCGCGTCCCGCGTCCGGCCATCTGCGCGTAAAGTGCGCGTGATTTCGTCGGGCGGGCCATCACGATAACTTCAACGCCGGAGTCGTCGAACCCCTCGGTGAGAACGCCCACGTTCACGACAAACTGCACCACGCCCGCCTTGAAGTCGGCAAGCATCTTGCGCCGCTTCTCCTTGTCGGTCTTGCCGCACAGCCACACGGCCTTGTCCGGCCTGTAGCGGTTTATAATCTCCGCCAGCCGTTCGGCCTGCCTCACCGTGGTAGCGAACACGATAGCCCGCCTGTCGCCGCAAATCTCGACCGTCGGCACCGCCACGCGCTGCAAGTTGTCTTCCTCTTCCATCACCTCGGCAAGCTCGCCTTGGTTGAGGTCGCCCGCCGTGGTCTTTATGTTTGAGAAGTCCATGCTTTCGACCGTAACCATCTGCTGCTGCACGGGCACAAGCCACCCTTGGTTTATGGCGTCAAGAATCTGGTAGTCGTACGCCACGGCGTCGAACACCTGGCCCAACGCCTCTTCGTCGGCCCTGTCGGGCGTTGCCGTCACTCCTAGAATCTTGCATTGCGGGTTTTGGCGGTAGTAGTCTATCACGCGCCTGTACGTCGGTGACGTGGCGTGGTGCGCCTCGTCGATGACGACAAGGCCGAAGTCGCCCGGCAGGAACTTCGTCATGCGTCCGCCGCCGTCGCCGCCGGAACATTGCGTCTGGATCGTGGACACGATGTACGGCGGGGGCGTTCCGAACCATCCGTCGGCGCGGTAGTCGCCCATCTCTATGCCGCCGTCAAGCCCCGTGACGCGCTTTATCTTCTCCGCCGCCTGAAATATCAGCTCTTCGCGGTGCGCCACGATTATTGCCCTTGCGGGCTGCATCCTGCGGACGATCTCGCTGAACACGACGGTCTTGCCAAGTCCCGTTGGAAGGACGATCAGCGCGGAATCGTTCTCTTCCCATGCGTTGAACGCCCCTGCAATCGCCGCGTCCTGATATGGCCGCATCTTCATAATCCGCAGCCCTCCGCATTGCGCCACAGCTCTACACGCTCACCAAGCGCAATGACGTAGTGCTGCGTGTCCGGCTCTCCCCATGCGGAATGTCTGACGGTTTCGGCGTGAAGAAACGTCCAATATCCAAACACGCGCTTCTCCACTAAGAACGCCATCCGTGGCGCGCATGACGCATAGCCACGCCTAAACTCTACGACGGGCAACTTGCACTCTTCGTAGATTCGTCTCGACCAGTTCCGAAGTCTCGTTTCCCAGTACCGTGTCGCATCGCGGTATTCCTCGCGCTTCCGTCCGCAGGCTATCATGTCATACCACTTGCCTTTCAGGACGAGCGTAAGAACCGCACAGCATTCTCGTCGCAACTGTCTCATTTGCCAAATCTCCTGCGAAGTTCGTCAATGCTCGGCTCGCTGTCTCGACGTCTGCGAACGAGCTTGCCGGTCGCAGCGTCGGCAATAGAAAGTCTGGCGAAAAGGTCATTGTAATAATCGAAGCTTCTTACATTCAACCAGAGCGGCATCAGCGCACAATGCCAGTTGTCGCCGCGAAAGTATAGGACGGCATGTGGATCGTTCATGTCTGCGTATGCGACGACGGGGCCGTAGAAATTCGCGAGACCTGCGATAAGTGACGCATAGTAGCCTGCTATCACAGCCCTCGCGGGATTGGGCATGATGACGCACGTCCACCTTTTGTGGACAGACCGAACGCTGTCAGGCAATCCGTCTGAATCGGGATCGTCACCGTCCCAATCATTCGCACGCAGGCACATCATGTCAGGCTCCGTGTCGGCGAACGCGGCACATACCGCCTTGCCGATGTCGCACAGGCCGTAGACGTGGTACTTGAAGCTTTCAACGTTGGATTCCATCTGCTTTACGTATTTCTGAATGATCTGGTCTCCAAGGCTCTTCTGTCTCCCGTCTGGCGTTTCTTGGATGTTGTCGGCGTCAAGGCCGGAAGCGTCGCCTACAAGCAGAATGCATCCGTCAGTCGCAAACAGGTGGTTGCCGTGCCGAAACGGACGGCACATGTGCGGACGTGAAACGTCCTCGCTTGCGAACATTGGCGCGATTGACATAAAATCATTTGCAGTCACCTTGCACCGCCTTTCTCCGTTGCATTGGCAAGTAACCAATCTATGAACATGTCCATTGCCGCGAACGGATAATTCCTTACCTCCGTCTTTACAATGTCTGGCAAGGATTTCTCGAACTTAATCTGTGCAGTTTTACGAATTGGATACATGTCGCAGTTCCTCGCGGGCGCGGCGAGGGCGGCGTCACACGCTTCCCGCAGTTCGTGGAACACGTCGCGCCACCTTGCAGCCTCTGCGGCCTTCTTGTGCCAATGCCATCCGCTGAACTTGAAGTAGCGGTCTTGATATGCCATCACGTTATTGTCGAACCTCTGGCGCAGTGTTCTAAGCGCATCGCACATCGCTGCCGCGTTACCCTGCGGCTGTTCTCCGCAGCTATACGCAACCTTCAACTGCGATTGCAACGATCTGACATGCGACTCCAACGCTTCGCGCTCGTGCTTCCATGCCACCTTGATGCGATCTGCGAGGTCATAGCCGTAGATGTCCGCATGGCGACGAATCCACGCCTCGATGTCCGCTACGGTCTCTCGAATTTCATCATTCGCCATCTTCCGCCTCCTGTTCCTTCTGCCTTTCCTGCTTCAACCGATCCGCCACCTCGAACTCTTCAAGCTCGTCATAGTCCATGGGCGGTGCCGCGTCCCACGCCGCGTGCGTCATCTGCGCTTCCGCGTTGCTCGTCGGGTATGTCTTCATGACGCACCGCCCCTCGATATTTCGCCGTCCGGGCTCATGCGTCCAAGGATGATTGCGGCATCGTTCTTTGCCGTCAGCCGGTCGATCGGCTTTCCGTACTTTTCAAGGCAGGCGTCCGCGCCTGCGAACTGCAAGAATCCGTCCACATATACGGCCACGCACACGAAATGCGCAACGCCGTATTTTATTCCTGTCGCCTCGCGCATTTCGTCCACAACGTTGCGCCCGTGGTTGTAGGCCCGTTCGTCGAACTGCCCAAGCGCGTAGCTCTTGGAAGCTATTACGGCGTCAAGCCGTTTGGCGTACGCCTCGAACGTCTCGTCAAGGAAATGCCCGCACAGCGTAGGTTGCGGCTCCATTGATATTTCGCGGGCACGGCGTATCTGCCGCGCATCTTCGCGCAAGTCGGCTGCAATGTCCTTGCAGCAGTCGGTTTCGGGTTTGTTGTTCATCGGGTTTGTTCCTCTCTCTCTACGCCTTGAACTCCTTCGGGTTGTTGTCGTACTGCGCCTGCGTCTGGAAGCCCGTCTCGTGGCAGGCCGTGCAGCTTCCGCGACCGTTGCCCTGGCATATCCGGCAGACGCAGTGCGGACGCGTGAACTTCGCCGTGCGCAACGCGTTCTGCAAGTCGATAAGGTCGGCTTGCCGGAACTGCGCCACGGACGGATCCTTTTCGTCCATCGCACGTTTCAGGAGCGTTGCCGCCGTCCGCAGGTGCGTTTCGATCTCGTCGCGCACGGTCTCGACCTTGAACGCGCCGCGTATCTCCATCGGAATTTCCACGCCGAACCTGTCGGTCATCACGCCTTTTGCGTGACTGTAGGCAGGTGGCGTCCTTGTGGGCAAGACTTCCTTGTTTTCGCACCCCGTGCACTTGAAGCCGCCGCCCTGCATCTTCTCGTTCGTGCAGAATCCTTCCGCGTCCATGTGTCTGCAACGTCCGGCGGGGCGCACGGGCGCAACAGGGCGCACCTTGCCGTCAATGCCGAACACCTTCCGCACGGGTGGCTTGCTACCACCTTTCTTCGACGGTTCTGCAGGCGCGTCCTGTGTCTTTTTCTGCGGAATGCCGGCCTTGCGAACCTCTCTCTTTGATATAGGTTCGACCTCCGCCAAAAACCTGTTCACGGTGCCGAGCGAAATGCCGCAGGCGTCCGCCAGAACCGCCGCAGAAGGGTCGGCGTCGTCTTCTCGCGGCCAAAGCTCCCGCCGGTTGTCCCACGCCATTTCAAGCGTATGCTGCTTGTCGGCGTTCGATCTCCGCAAGCCGTGGTTGGCGTTCGCCCCAAGCGCGAAATTGAGCGCGTCCGCGAACGTGCCGGGCTTCACGTCCGCCTTTACGTGCTTGAAGCCGGACGCCTCAGCCGCCGCTACGCGGTGGAATCCGTCGGCAAGCCAAAGCGTGTTGCGCTCCGCGTCCGCAAAAACCGTCACGGGCGGGAACTTCGCCCTGTTCCGCATAGCGTCCGCGTAATCCTCCACCGTGTCGGCGGAAAGCATAAGCCGCGTCTGGAGCTTCGTGCGCTCCAGGTCTGCAATTGCGATCTTCTCTATCGCCATAGTCTGTTCTCCTGTTGTTTGTAGGTTGAAATGGAAATGCTCCCCGGCACACCGTTTGGCCGTTCGATGCAACAACAAGAAGGGCAGGTCAGAAGGGCAGGTCGTCGGGATCGACGCCCTTGAGCTCCGCCACAACCTCCGCCCACTGCCTGCCCGTCATGTCCGCCTGGTCTTTGCCGTCGGAATGGTTGTCCACGGCGGCAAACCAGCGTTCCTCGAGCTCGGCTTGCGTGGCGTTCGGGTTGTCTGCGGAGAACTCGTCCCATGCCTTGTTCGCGCCCTCGATCCCGTCTGGGTACGGGCATGCCGCCTTGGCGGCTGGCGCGGACGCCTTGGGCGCGGGACGTGCGGCTGGCGCACTCTTCGCGGCTGGCGCGGACGCTGCGGGCTTCTTGGCGGTCGGCACGGCCTTGGGCTTGCCGCCGAAAGCCGCCTTGAACTTCGCGCCGTACTTCGCCATGATAGCGGCCTTGTCGCCGCTCTCGGTGATCTTCCCGGCGGAATGCTTCGCGCTGTGTCCGGGTTCGTTCACCCATTCGATGTTCTGATACGTCTTGCCCTGCCACGTCTGCGTGGTGAGCGTGATCTCGACCATGCCGATTGCGTCCACGTTCGCCGCGTCAGTCCACCAGAACGGGTCGGCGCCGTCCCACTTCGACCACTTGGCAATGCCCTCGATGGTCTTTGTCCCGACAACGCCCTGCGCGTTCACGAGCGTATAATACTTGTACTTCTCGATGGGGTACTCCTTGCCGTCCGTGCCCGTCTGCGTGTAGGCGTTGCCCTCTTCGTCGCAAAGGGTGAAGTGGATCTCAAGTTTCAGCGCGTCGTTCTTCTCGTAGACCGCCGCGACCGTAGGTATGGCGTTGTAAACGCCGTCTTGGATGTTTGTAGCCATTTTCATTTGCCTTTCGTTTGCTTGTCATTTGCCGGGGCGTGGCGGGTCATTCCGCCCTGCCCAAGATTTCGTTCCACGGTAGCGTTTCGCCGTCGGGAATAAACAGGGGTGATTCGCCGCAGTATGAACGGCTTTTCACTTGAATGAGCGGTTCTGCGGTGATATGCAGAAAACGTCCGCCGCTTGCCGCATCTTCCGTTTTTATCTTTTTCTGTGCCCCGTTCCCTTCTACGCTACGCCGAAGTCCGGCATCCATGAACCAGACTTGATCCGCACCGTTGAACATGAACTCACGCAATGCGTCCTTGCCGCTTTTGGCGGTGTAGCAGTCGAACTGCCACTGTTTCATATCGTTCATGTTCTGGTCTGGTATCGTCTCCATGATCGCATGTGCGATTATGATGACGTCGCGTTTGGCTCTTTTATGCGTCTGCAACGCATTCCACAGCCGTGTGTAATTGTTCCGCGCATAGGCGGGGAAAGTCCCGAAAGCATAGTCTTCCGTGGACGAGCAAGGCGGTTTGTTCCCTTTTGAATCCTTATATGGCGTTGCCTTGAAGGTGTATGGCTTCAAGATTTCCTGAACGACGCTGTGACTGTCGATTACCACGGTGTCCATGCCGTCGTAGCCATCAGCTTCAACGAGCGCACACAGGGTTTCAAAGTCCGTCTCGTCACCTTTTGCCTTAAATGGCGCGACATGGATATGCTCTATCCTTTCAGGAGCGATTTCCATAAGCCGCTTCTTGAGGGTAGGCAGCGTTCCTTCAAGATCGAAGAACGCCGTCTCGCCGGGCTTCATCAGTGCGGCGGTGGTCTTGCCGGTTCCGCCTTTTCCGGCGAGAATTATAATCTGGCCGGAATCTTGATCTTCAATCCCGCCGAACGAGATTTTGATCTTGGCTGGCGTTGCCTTGGGTGCGGCGGGTGCTGCGCCCCGCGTCGGCATCTTTGGTGTAGGTATTGGCATTGTCTTTATCCTTTCGGGTTTGTTTTCATCCGTTCCTCTGCGGAACGAAATCGTGGCATTGGGCGCGTCCGAACGGGGCGCGTGTCAGGCAATTGCGCTTGAACGCAAGCGCACAATGGTTTACGCAGTTCTCGCCGTCAATGACGTTGTAGGTGCGGCCATCCCTGCCAACCACGGTTTCAGTCGTGCCGTGGTATGGCATTTCAAAGGTCTTTCCCGTGCGAATGTCCATCAGCTCTTCCCTCCGTCAAGCTCCGGCGTCGCGCCGACAACGGCGAATCCAGGCGGCGGACATGCCCAATCTATCGGCTGGCCAGCAAGGCAGAAGGGCGCGAAGTCGCAGTTGTCGCACGTCATCTTGCCTACGTTCATCATGAACGCCGCTTCATACGGCAGGCCGCGCTTAACCGCGTCGCGCCCGTTCGCGCGGGCGTCGATGATCTGACCGGCCATCATGCGTTCCTGCAACATGAACGCCTCAAGCTGCGCGTCCGTGACCGTCACCTCCCGGCGGGCGAAATAGAAGTCGGGACGGCTCAAGATGTCCTGGATCAGCCGTTCGGCGTATTCGTCCGCCGTCTCGGCATGCGTCTTGTACGTCTCGCCCTTGGCGGCGTCCGCCGTCTTCTTGGGCGTGCCGTCGCGCTTTATGCAGCGATCGCCGTTCGCGTCAAGGACGTACGGCAGTCCGTTTTCGTCCAGGTCCTTGACCGATTCCTTCGGGCTTATCTGCGGCTTGCGGAACACGTCGTATATCACGGTCTCGCACTCCACGCCCAACGCCCGTGCGCCAAGCACGTAGCGGCAAAGCTGCGGGTTGAAGCGCAGGCGCGTCCAATACGGGCTGTCCGGCTCCACTCCATCGCTCGTCGTCTTGTGCTCGACAAGCGCGGTGCGCCCGTCCGTGAGCGTCGCCAGTCCGTCGATCTTGCCCCGCGCCTCGAACGTGCGCGTCCCGTCTATGGGATAGGCGAACTCGACTTCTGGCTTCATTTCCGCGATTATGTCGTCATCGCAGTAATGCTCGACGAAAGCGGCGATGCAGGCTTGCAGCTTCGCCACCGTGAACTCGTCCCAATTCTCGGCGGTCGCAAGCGCGGCCTCGAACATGGCCTGCGCCATGTCGGCGGTGGTGACGCCCTCGCGCTGGCGCATTTCCGCGCCCTGCCCGTAGTAGACTTCCTGCGCCTTGTGCCACGCGGTGCCGAACACCAGCGCGTCGCCGCTCTCGATCTTGCGCACTCCCCTGTCGTATGCGAACAGGTGCTTGCGCTGACACAGCGTCCAACACGCCATGCGGCTTGCCGTCAATGCCTCCTTGCTCATTTCGCACCGCCTTTCTTTTCGGCCTTCTCAAGCCTTTTCAGCTCTGCATATCCGCTGCTCTTGAGTATGCTGCGCTCGGCAAGCCGCCGAAGGTAGCTTATCCTCGGCTCGTTTGGTATGTACTCCATGTACAGCCATTCGATCTCGCCCCAGCCGCAGCCGAACACGATACCTTCCTTCTTGTGGGCCGCAACCGCTTCGTCGCGTCCCTTGAACCGTTCCCAATTCAGGATCGGCCTGTCGGTGATCTCGATTCCCGGCGGAACGTCTCGGCGGCACTCTTCAAAGTACGCCCGTTCCCCCGCTGTCGGCCTCTTCGGCCTCTGTGTCTCGTTCTTTCTCATCGGGTTTGTTCCTTTCTTTCTATGCCACGCCGTCAATCAGCGTGAAGTCTCCTTTGACGGAACCAGCCGCAGCAGCTCCGCGTTGCTCATGCTCCGCGCACGCGCCTCGGACTCGCGCTTGACGCGCTCCAGCCATGCGCCGAAGTCGCGGCTTGCCCGCAGATCGCGCTTCGCCTGGCAGCTCATCCCCGCGAAGAACGCGGCCGCGCTGGTTGCGGCAAGCCAAAGCAGGAAAATGGCGATGCGCGGAAGCCCAATGCATGCAAATTCATGCCGGTTCTCCGTCTCGCGCATTCTGTCGTCGTGCTTTTCGACGAGATCCATTTCACGGTTCTGCCAGTCTTCAAGTTCCCTGTTCATCTGGTCTCCTCACTTCCTGATTCCGACAAGCCGCTCAACGCTAGACCGCAGCCACAGGCGGCGGCTTCCGATAGTCTGCGGCTCCGCGTCGTTCGGGTCGATCTCGCCCGCCACGGGGTTCTTGATCCTCCGCCGCAGCGTCCGCACCGATATGCCGAAGAACTCGGCCACGTCCTTGTCGGTCATGATTGGGCTTTCTGTCTTCATCTTGTTTGCTTTCGGGTTAAAGGGTTGCCCGGCTTTTCTGGTCGCCGCGCCGGGCGGTACGGCGTGTGCAAATCAGCCCTTCTTGGCGCGTTTCAGCACCTCGCGTTCCACGATAACCTGCGCCTCGCGGTTCGTGGCCCGCCCGTTCTCGTCCGCCTGCTGCTCAAGCAGCTTCTTGACTTCCGGCTTTAGCGGCATGTTTACGATCTGTTCGTTGCTCATGGTTGCTCCTTTCAGATGTTCGTTAGGTCAAAGTCTCTCTTCATCCGTCCAATGAACTGCTCCACGTTCTCCATGGGCAGGTCGGGAAGGGGTTCGCTTCCGGGCGTCTCCGCCTGCGGAATCTCCCACGCGATCGAATGTTCCGATTCTGCGGGGTTCATCTTGTGATACAGCCCCACGCACAGAAGGGTGGTTGTCTTCCTGCGGTTCTTGAAGTACCGCGCATAGAATTTCAGCGTCTTGCCCGTGGTGCAGACGTCGTCCACCACAAGCAGCCGCCGCGCATCCATGGCGTCGCACTCCAAGGTCGCTGCCTGTTTCCTGTAGTCGATCTCCGCCCCGTGGCTGTATTTGCGCGATCGCACCTCCGCCGTGCGCCTGAGCTTCACGCCGAAGATCTGCTGCAGGCGGTTCGGCTCCGTCGTGTGTCCGGGCACGGCCACAATCTCGCCGCATCCGAAGTGCGCCGCGGCGGCGCGTATCTGCGCCTCAACCTCTGCGGCGTTCGCTCCGTGCTTCTTGAAGTTGTACACGCGGTTCGCCTCGTTCGCAAGTTCGACCTTGCCCTGCGCACGGACGGCAAACATGCTGGCGTAGCGGTGCAGGCCGTAGATTCCGTCAGCACATAACAATGTCAACCGGCTTTCCATGCTTCAACGCCTTTCGTATCGTGCTCTGCGTTCCACGGCTCTTGCCGTCCCAGAATGCCACCACGCGGTCGGCTTCCGCAACGATAAGGTCGTTGCGCACATGCGGCGCGGCCTTGCCGTAGCGTTTATAGTCGGGCTTGTGCTCGATTACGGGAATGCCCCTGCGCCGCGCCCACGCGGCGGCTATCGAATCCACGCCACGCGCACCGCCGGAAACTATCACGTCCCCGATCCGTGCGTTGATCCTCCCGCAGTCAAAGCGGGTAAGTCCGCGTGATCCTACTACTGCAATCTTCATGTCGTTGGGTTCGTTGTACCTGCACGGGTTCAAAAAAAAGGCCCGTGCAGGGTAGGTGATTGTCGCCACGTTAGGTTCGTTGTACCTTTCCGGCCAAAAAAAGAGAGACGTAGCGGGCAAGCGACATACCTGCCGCTGCCGCTCTGTTCTCCCACTTCACCAACGCGGTCGCGTCGATCTTAAGCGTCCATCTGCTCTTAGTAGTTTTCTTGTTCTTCATCACTTAACTCCTTTCTTTGCCTTACGTGCAATCCTCTTGGCCTCGTTCGCCTCCATGTAGGCATCTGCGCGTCGCTTGTCCTCGATGGTGAAGGGATCGTTGCGCACGACCGCTTCAAGGAACTTTGCGACAAAGGTGGTTACTTTCTCGTTTTTTGCCGCCGCTCGGTTTTCCCATTTCACGCGGGCTTTGGCGTCAAGGCTGATTGTAGCAGCCACCTTGTCTATAGCATAATATGGCATTTTGTCGCTCATCGTTTTTGTCCTTTCGTTTCCCTGTTGCGGGCTTTCGGTGTGTATTATACCAAAGGTTCGTTGTACCCGCAATAGGGAAAATGTAGAAAATTTATTTTTTTTTGTAGAGGGGGAAAACGCGGTTGTGGTATAATACTATCCGCCACATGAGTATATGGGTTCCCATAATTGGTCTTGTCGCCGTCTGCTGGCTACTCGGTAGCGCGACAAAGGCCGTAAAGCAATAGGGGCGTCGTAAATCCGTCGCCAAGTATGCGCGTTCGGATTCTTCGAAGTCCAAAGAAGGTCGGTCGATGTTTTACGAGCCGTCGCCAGTTGAACGGGCCATGCTGGATCGCGAAGCGGAATTACGCAAGCAGGCTACCGCATACAAGCGGCAAAGGAAATACGACAAGGCCGTTGAAATGATGCGGGCGGCGCGGAAACAGCAGTATGAAACTTCCCTGTGGTACGACATAAAGACGCTTCTGCGCATTTCTGACTATCTGATTCTTGCTGGACGTTACCAGGAGGCGATAGACGAGGCAACTGATCTGCTCAACGGCAAGTGGAAATACCGGGAAATGCAGGATGCAGGAGCCGCGGCTACCGCAAAATCTTGGATTCATGAGACGATTGCTGAGGCGGCGGAAAAAATGGGTAACGCGACGATAGCGGCAAGATCGCGCAAATCTGCGGATTCTGCTCTTGCAAAAATCGCCGTTGCTCGCCGTGCGCAAGCCGAAAAGGAATGGCGCAAAAACCTTCGTGAAACGGGATCCGACCTTGCGCAGATTTCAGATTGCTGTGATTGCGCATTTACAGATCCGTGTGTTGCCTGGCATGGGCGCATAATTTCGGTATTTGGAAAAACGCCCGGCTTCCCCACTCTTGCCGATCTCGACACAGAAACAATCTTTGGTGGTGAGTTAGGCCACAATCTCGAATATGTGGACAAGACTGTGGATGCCGCAGAGATAGCCTTGCAGAAAGCGCACCCTGTCCGCGACTTCTCGCCGGAAGGTCTGCGGCGCAACCTCTACGAAATCGACATTGATCGCTATGTGCGCAAGGGCAAGAGCCGCGCGGCGGCGGTCGTTGCCGTGGCGCGTGACAGGTTGGAGCGTGAAATACGGGTTGGCTTGGCGGTGGAAACAAAAGCCATCATGGACGCACTGACCGACGCGCAAGTTCTAGCCCTGTGCCCTAATGGGGTGCCACGGGTATTTGAACCGTTCAAGGCGACAAAAAAGGAAATCCGGGAGGGCGCACACGAATCATGCCGAAACGGCGTAGTGACAATCAGACGTGACGGCCTTACGGCGGAAAGGATAAAAGCCGTATGCAGATTGTAAAAAATCTGAACAGAAATGGGCGTGCCGAGGTGTTTTCCGTCGGCATCAACCTATACAATTTGTATAGGTTCACGCGGCTAACTTTTGCGGTCGAACCTATATCATTGATAGAGGTTCACATGGCTAACTTTACAGGGTCAACCTATGTCAATGAGAGAGGTTGGATCCATGCGGAACCCGAAGATTTCCCTGCCGTGGGTGCGGCAGGGGTTTACAACAAAACAACAACACACGAAACGGCTGGTATGGTTACACGATTTGAAGAAGGTCAGTCAGCCCGCAAAAAATGCGGCTCTGTCGCGTCCTGTCATTGGCCGTCTTTCCGCGTCTCCGCTTCAAAGCGGCTTGACATGGAAGAGGTCAGTGGTCCGAATCCACTATAGCCCACCAATCCTTCGGGTCCATCCCGCGAAAGACGAGGATTGCAATATGAAAGTGCGAAAGATCAACGTCGACAGAGGCGTCGCGTTCGGCGACGGCAGCCTTACGTTCATAGCCGGGCCGTGCGTGATCGAAAGCCGCAGGATGGCGCTTGACCTCGCGGCGCGCCTCGTGGAGGTCGCGAACGACCTCTCGGTGAA
>JAEEGL016153576.1_pt1 | contig 12254 bp, 10 predicted proteins | sample 9134231 | NCBI WGS metagenome assembly JAEEGL01 (sample SAMN16246548, study PRJNA631951) | gut metagenome | biome: gut microbiome; feature: rumen; material: fiber-attached | host: Bos | place: Iran: Karaj | collected 2018-10
CTGTTCGAATCCTTCGGGCTGGCGGCCATAGAGCTCATGTCCCGCCGGCGCCCGATAGTGTGCACCGACGTGAACGGCCTTCCGGACACCGTCGGGATGGGCGGCATAACCGTGGCGCCCAGGGACTCCGTCGCGCTGGCGGAAGCCGTCAACAGGCTTCTCAATGACGACGTCCTGCGCGAGAGGATGGGGGAGCTGGCCTTGGAACAGGCGAGATTCTACTCCTACGAGAAGTTCATTGGCAAGTACGAGGGGATCCTGAAGGCGGTCGCAGAAGGCCGCGACCCGGAGCCGGACCTCCGAGGAACGTGCGCGCACGCCGAAGGTTGACATTCCCCCCCACATAAGATGACACTGTAATACACAGAAAGGTGCGTATCAATTAGGACAGACTGTCCGATGAGGGCTAATGTTATCGTTTTCCTACAATCATAGGAAAGCATCAGTCTGCACAATCGAGAGACCTGATGTATGCAGCCAATTCATCGCTGGGGTATCCCAAGCAGGTCACCGAGCCGTCGGGTTTGATCGTGATCTCTGCCTGGTTCTCGTCTTTGTCCTGGCCGTTGCCGTCCATGTAAATCAGTGGCTGGTTCAAGGAGCCTCTCCACAGCAGATTCGTGTCGCGCAGGTCGTCCCTGTATCTGCCTGGAATCAATATATCGGCCATTTGGCAGAGCCCCCTCTTGAGGGGATCGGCCTCGATCTCGTCGAGCTCGTATCCCGTATAGAGCATTATGTGGACGTCCCTCTGCTTCAGCTCCCTCGTCAGCCACATCAGATTGTCAATCTGCTGCAGGGGCTCTCCACCTAGGAACGTCACGCTGGAACCATGGTCGAGAATCTTCCTCAGCAATTCAAAGCGAGGGACCAGGAACGCAGGCATGGTCGGCTGGTACTGGGTGTTCCAGCATCCTCTGCATCCCAGGGTACACCCCTGGAACCATACAACGGTGCGTCTTCCAGGGCCGTATATCTCGCTTCCGTATTCAATATGGCCGATGTTGAAGCATGTAGAGTCCATGTCGGTACGATACCCTGGTGAGAACCAGACGTATCGTCCCGTCTTCCTCGGTCTCCTTGATATAGTAGCCTTCTTCTTTGGCTTTGGCCTTGATCTGGTCACGGCGATCCTCTACCAGCCTGCGCAGCCTCTCCTCTTCCCTGCGACGCTCCTCCTCGGCTAGGCACTCGAGCTTCGCTTCGTACTCCTTGACATATGACCGATTCACGTCTGATAGCCATTCACTCACGTTCTTCCAGTTTTTCAAGGAATTCCTGTTCCATGGATACCTGTTACCGAGACGATCCGCGGTGGAATCGTGCATAAACACGTACCTCCCGTTCTCCAAAACGAATCTCTCCGCCCCGTAGAAGTCGACGCGATTGGTGACGATAACGTTGACGTTGTGCGAAGTCACCTTAGTCCCGTTGGCCTCTATCGCCTTGATGAGGCATTCCTCGTCGACGAACATCGTGTTGGTCTTGATGACCGAGCTCATTCAATCCCTCCTTTGCTCGACTTTGCTGTTCTGTGCAATCTCCGTTTCCTGGTAGAACTCGTCGGAGGGCTTCATCGAACAGAAGAACTCGTCCTTTCCGAGCAGCTCCTGTATTGCGTCCATGCATGCCTCTCCTCTGAACCCGTCTGTCTTGGCCTTGATACTACCGTCTGGACCAATTTCGATTATTATCCTCTGTTCTCCCATGTCATTCCCTCACTACGAGTATGGCCTTCAAACGCTGTGCGTCTTGGAGCAGCACGGGATCCATCAGACAGGATTCGTCTGAGGAGTCCGGGATGGATATGTATCTCGTCCCGTTCGCCGTGTACAAAATCGCGGTCTCATAAACGGGCAATTCCTCCAGTGGGAAGTCGAACGTCTTTGCGACGATACGGTTCTTAGAATGAAGGACGTTCTCGCTGTATTCGAACACCCTCTTCTGCTCCTTAGCAAGATCTCTTTTCGCGTTTGTTAGGTCTTCATTGCATTTTCCAAGCTCTTCCTTTTTATTTTTGATCTTCTTTCCTTTAGGATCCGTAGATTCCAGCCCCTTGATGTCGGCATTGATTCCATCGATTGCTCTCTTGAGTCTGCTGATGTTATAATCAAGGCTCTGAAGGCGTGACTTGTGATCTTTTTCAAACTTCTGTTTCTGAATCTCTTTGTCGCAGTCGGTCCTAAACAATTCGCACTTGTCGCAGAGCATATTGTACTGCCCGACGGTCTGTTCGCGCTTAGGCTTGGACATGGATGCGATTTTCGATTCAGACAACGCATCTATTTTCTGGCATAGCTCATCTTTTCTGTTTCCGAATGATGCTACAACGGCGTTTCCGAGATCGGAAACCATCCCGAGGTACTTTCCGCAATCGGCCTTCAGGATTTCAAGCGCGGAGACCCATTCCTTGGATACTTTATCCCATTCCGCATGCAGAACATCCTTCTTTGAATTGGAAGGAACCAAGGGGGGCGATGCAATCACCCTATAATCGATATGGAATGCAATGGGACGGCTTTCATCTCTTGTTCCCATGAACGATTCCTCGATCAGGGGTTCTTTCAAATATTCCTCGATAGACTGGCAACGGTATTCCGCATCCACGACGGAGACGGGTTCGATTAAGGCCGTTGTGCCAAACGAATCGGCGTAGCGGACTCTGCTACCTATCGTTTCCCTCAGATTGACGGCCTTGACGTATCTCCAGGAGCATCCGAAAGAATTAGACATCTCTGTATACTCTTCGGACCTTAGAGGTGCGGACCAGTTCACCGCATTTGCATGGATTCTGCCGGGAAGCAGGTATCCCGCTTTTCCGTCACCGACCAGGCTGAAACCGGAAGCGGCCCCTTTCACGAACAAATCAGCCGACCCGGTAACCGCCAGGCAAGCCCTCTCGGATCCTGGCGTGTCGGAGATGTGCAGACCGGTGAACCCTTTCGAAGAAACGTCCGAGCCGGGGTCCTGAAGATATAGTTCGCGACTGTACCTTTCCACCAGATCTGTCGCCTGTCCGGGCATCGAACATCTGTCATCGACCGATATGTCTTGGGAGAGCGGGGAATCCGGCTCGCGTTCCATGTCGTCTCCGCGGTATTCACAGTCAATCCTCTTGCTCCAAAAGAGGTTGCAAAATGTTCTGTAAGTGTCCTCGCCGGACACCTCGTATCCAGACGTGGACATCGCATCCGAGAACAGCCACGCCCTCGCTTTCTTGTTCAGGACGTGGACTACCGCCATCCCGTTCTGCGGCGTGTCCAGTATCCTCACGTATTTCCCTCCGAGGATCCTCTTCGAGGACTTTTTGTCCGAAAGCAAGAGGTACTGCCTGACCTCCCTGTGGTTCAGCGTGCCACATATCTCGTTGGCGATAACGTCTGTGCAGGAACCGGCCGCTATACAGACGGCGCCCCCGTTAATCCCTTCGAGTATCTTCGCCAAGGGAATGAACGACGCAGATCTCCCGGGTTCATCGCATTCGATGAAGAGTTCTTCCATCATATGCGCGCTGTAATCCCTTGGAATGACGATCTGCTTCTTCATTTCAACCCCCTCACGATCTTTTCGAGCTCTTTGTCGTAGATGCACGGCTCCGGAGTGAACTTCATCTTCGTGCGCGTTTCCACCGCCCCGTCGATCAGACGGAACTGGTTCATCGAGTTGTCCATGTTCCAGACAGTCATGTCGCCGTTCTTTTTCATCAGGATGATGTATCTGGAATGCGCCTCGCTCTTCTTGCGGTCATCGAATACTAGCTTGGCATTCTCGGAAAGGTCTTTCTCTTCCAGCTTGTTGCCAGAAGAGTTGCGGTAGCGGATGCCGTTCGCCAGAAAAATGATGTGACATTTGTCGTCTCCCGTCCATTTGCGAATGACCTTTTCCGAATCGCATGCGGGATAGCTGTCGACGACCACTATAGTCTTTAGGTCGGACGTCTGGCTGTCCGGGAATATGTTGCTGCAGATCTCTTCGTTGAAGTCGGAATCGGGCGAGATGAAGAACGGCATGCGGTACTCGGAATCGGGCATCAAGTCCATCATGGAGGCGACGCCCCAATACGCGTCCGATCCGTTCAGGTCCTTGAGGAGCTCGTCGTCAGACTTGACGAGACTTTTGTTCCTTCTTCCTGTGAGCCTCTCCGACCAGTATTCCTGGTCGAACTTAGCGCGCTCCACCGTCACAAATTCATTACTCCACCAGTATTTGCGGAGTTCTGAAATCCATTGTCCGGCAACGTGGTCGTCGGAAGCGCACAGCGGTACATCCTCAGCATGGAACGACTTCAGCTGCCTATCGAAGACGGACGCATTGATTCTCTTTCCGACGTCCTCATCAGAGAAGTTCGCGAACAGGGTGGCCCTTTGTTCCTGATCCAAGGACGAGATATCGTCTATCGAGATGGATTCGCGCGCGATGGAGTAGTTGCGAATGCATCTCTCCAAGATGTGATAAGCGTCCAGACCAGTTTTTATCTCGGATTCCACGGCCTTATCCTCGTATTTGGCTGACGCGCTGCATCTCACGTCCTCGTCGTGCAGAACGACCTTGAAATCCACGGGGACCGGCCTGTCCTCCCTGATGCGGAGGCAATTGCCGGCGACCTGGACCATCGCCTGCTGGTCGCGGTCGTATAGACGGCCCTGTATTCTCAATCCGCTTTTCTTCGAATCCTCGCCTTTCGATGATCTCTCACGGATGAGGGAGATGAAAACCTCGCTGTTATCGCTGAATTCGTTGTCCAGCGACATCAGTTGATATTGGCCATACTCTTTAACCGATAATAGTCCGGTGCTGAGAAGACTGTCGCCGTCGGATGTCGCCGCCCCGTTCGAAATCAGCCCGTTGTCTTTCAGAATCGATTCTACCCTGTCACGTATGGTTTGGTCCAGCTTGTTATCCAAATACAGTCTCAATAAGTTGCGGATGTCTTCGTTCTCCCTCTGAATCGATGCGTACATCACGACATGAATGTTCCTCGATTCGTCCATTAGAGTCAGTTCAGCATACATTGCATCCCTCCACTATCAGTCTGAGCTCTACAGATTTGCATTCTGAAAAGAAATTCTTGTTCCCAACGAAGGCCATGAGATGCTTCGCTCTTGTGATTGCCACGTTTAGGCGGTTGGGCGTGTCCATAAAGCCGATCTTGCCGTTGCGCACCATGGAGAGAAACACCACGTCCGCCTCCTGGCCCTGTATGTAGTCCACCGTGGCGATCTTGATCCGGACGGCGCCACGCGCCCCTTTCTTCAACAAGTCCAGCCGCTCCTTCATTCTATTGGACTGGGCGAGGTAGAACGTGAGCACTATGACCGTATACTCCTCCCCGTCTTCTCTGGGATGCGCTCTCGCCCATGCTATGAAATCCTTCAGATGCTTCTCTATGATGCCGATTTCTGCGTCGTTGACGTTCTTGCTATCGTATCCGACGCAATCGATCCAGACGTTGTGCCTCTTTTCGAACCCGTCGATGTAAAAGTCCATGGCAGTGTCGTCGACCCTGGGACCGTCTTTCAGTCTGCCGTCATAGAACGTCCTGGCAGGGGTCTTCGATATCTCCCGATGCATGCGATGCTGGTAGATCAGCGACTCATTGCGAATCGCCAGCTCATCGGGCTCGAAGCTCTGAACGAGGCTGTTACGGTCGTTATCCCCGTTCTTTACCGTCAGCAATTCTAGGATGGAATGGAACACGACGTTCTGCACCGTCCATATGCATTGCTTCATGAACTGCTTCTTCTTCTCTTCGGTGTCGAACTCACCAGGGATACGGTCCCAGATTTCTCCGATGTATGTGCTTCTCTGTTGTTTGACGTTCCTGAGCCAATAATCCCTGTTTAGTCTCCAGGCGATCCCTTCCGCCCAGGTCTTCCTAAGGCTTTCGATATCGTTGTCTATCACCCTGTTATTGCGTGAGCGTTCCTTGTCGTCGTCGATGTTCAAAGTCCGTTCATAATGGAAGTTCTCGGGATTGGCATTTATCGGCTCCCCGGTGAGATTGATGACGCGGCTATCCAGGGGGACCAGACTGCGGCGGCGGTCGAACAAGGACCTTCCGATGAACAGCATCTTTCCTCCGTATATGTCGGAGTAGGCCACCGGTTCGTCGAATACCACACTAATTCCTTTTGTAATGCTCTGGTCCAGCATTTTCAGCTGGCGTCCCACTTCCTTCGCCACGGTGTCGCTGACCAGAATCGTGTATGTTTTGTTGGTTTTGCGAGTATCACGTATGATCAGCTTGCATTCGTTAATCAGCGCCACTGCCGTCTTAGTGGTGTTGGTCACGTTCAGCTTGCTCTCGCTCCCACTAAACAGGTCGAGGGCGGTTTCCACTGCGTCCTCATCGGTGAACGGCGAGAGCTGCCTGACATCCCCCGCAAGTATCCAGTGTTTGGCCAGCTTCGCAGGCACAATGAACTCCTGGAAGGTGGTCTTGCTGGACTCGTCCATGATAAGGTAGTCGAACTCCGGGAGCACGGACAGGTTGCGCTTCCACTTGTCCCCCTCATCGGGAATCGATATGAGGTCGGCATAGACCTTTGCGATCGTTCCGCAGACCAGGTTCGATGATTCGAGCAGAGTGCGCTTAAGGAGGGGCTCATCCAGTCCAGACGAAGAGTTTTTCCGGATCATGATCTCCATCGAGTAATCTTTGACGTCGTCGGATGCCTTCTCTGCGAAGCCCAGCCTTATCGGGCGGAGGAGTCTGCTGAAATCCTGGTTCTTCCCCTCCTTGCAGTCTATGTTCACAATCCTGTCCAGAACGTTATCTATGGCGGCGTTCGTGGAGGAGGCGACGAGTACGCGCTTACCCCCTAGGATCAACTGGATGATGAGCTCGCGTATCGCCGTGGTCTTACCTGTGCCTGGCGGGCCGTCTAGTATCGCGAAGTCGGGTGTCGATAAAGCCTTCCTTACGAAGCGCCTCTGCTCCTCCACCCCGCTGAAAGAGTCATCGTAAAGGACCCTCCAACCGAACTCCGGATCGTCGATCAGCCCGAATCTGCGCCAGTTGCCCTGGCCCTCCGTTTTGCGGAACATGTTGATGAGGGGGGCCAGATCCGGCGGGGCGTTGTCCCTAAGGCTGTCCATGGCTCTGATCTGATTGACGACATCCCTCGTGTTGAACTTGATGCTGATCTCGGCGGTCTTCCCCAGATCCACCGTTTTTCTTTCCTTGGCATCCAGATAGTCGTAGAGCTCAACAAACATATCATCGAGGTTTTTGCTCTTGACGGCCAGCCGCCTCTTCTCATAGTAGATTAGGGCGTTGTCGTCGAATACCGTCATTCTCGGATCCGTCGATGACTCGGCGTCATAGTTGGACGGCATCCTGATATTGTACCGGTGCCCCTTCTCGCTATGGACGTCCGCCGGGATCGAGATTTCAGGATAATCCTCTGGGACCAGCGTAGCGTCCTGGACAGCTCCACAGCTATCCGACACGAACCGGTTGCGGCCGTCTTTCTCGAATCCCATCTCGGACAGCAGCCTTTCTCCGAGCCTCAACTCGGATGCAGACAAGCTCACCAGCACATCGTCAGTGACGTCCTTGGAAATGCCGGAATCGGGCTCGACTGGTGAGAAGACCAAATAGCCCTCGTCGAATGTCTTTGATAGCGGGGGCACATCCTCCTTCTTCACGATCTCGTAGTCTATGTTCTTACCATCCAGCGTAAGCGCCCCTCTCATCATCGAATAGACGGCCAGTTCCGTGTCGCTGATCTTCTCACAGCGGACCTTCCTTCCGCCTACGGACACGTCGGGATAATCCGACACGGTGCCAAACGTCTGTTCCACCGGAAAGGACTCCCCGTCAACTATGATGCTACGAGTCTCCGCGAGTTCCGGGAATTTGAATTGGCACTGTCCCTTCACTATGCGGTAGTTGTCGGAATTTATCTCCCTGCGGCCGTCCCTGCCCTTGAACACATTGACCTTGTCCCCATCCGTTAGGGGGTCCAATAATTCGGGGCAGCAGTACCACCCTGTGTTTGAGTCCTTTATCTTGATAACATTTCTAGGTACGACCTTCCATATCCTCACATGGGGCCTGCCAAGTGTCAATTCGGTTTTGCTGGACGACTCTAGCCTGAACGTGGACGACTTCTTCTCGAGGGCTTTCCTGTACCCGTCGAGATACTTGCGATAGGTGTTGATCGTCCAATAGACCTGTTCGTAAGTATTCTTGGAATCCTCAGTCCCCATCTCGTCACATATGGCCTCGAAGGCCATAGTGGGATGGAGCCAATCCGGGGAGCCGTCTGCTTGATTCTCGGTCATGTCACACCTTCGAGAAGGGGTTGTAGCACTCCTGGGGGAGGCGCACGGATTCATTCGTTCTGTCTTCGAGCTCTTCGGGATCCTCATCGCTTGCCATGACAGCGCGTCCTTTGGCCCATTTGCGAGTGTCGTTGATGACGTCCCTCATCGTCTGGGAGAGCGGAGTGGTCGCCTTGATCGCCGCGCTTATATCCTCCGCAGACAGCTCGCGGTCGTCGTCGAAGGCGCGGTACATGGCGTCCTTCACGGCTTCCTCGAGCTCTGCGCCGGTGAATCCCTTGGACTCTTTAGCCAGCTCCTCGACCTGCTTCGCAGGGAGGGACTTGCGGGACTTCTTCCTTATGTGTATGTTCAGGATGTCCTCCCGCTCCTTGACGGTGGGCAGGTCCACGAAGAAGATCTCGTCCACGCGGCCCTTCCTTAGCAACTCCGGCGGCAGCTGGGCGATATTGTTCGCGGTAGCGACCACGAACACGGGCTTCTTCTTCTCCTGCATCCATGTGAGAAAGGTCCCGAGGACCCTGGCCGTCACTCCCCCATCGGTCGTTCCCGAGCTCTGTATCCCTGCCATCCCCTTCTCTATCTCGTCTATCCAGAGTATGCACGGGGCCAGTGTCTCGGCGATGTTGAGCGAGGACCTCATGTTCCCTTCGGACTGCCCTACGATTCCGCCGAATATCTTCCCCATGTCCAATCTCAGCAGGGGGAGCTGCCATGCATTGGCTACAGCCTTGGCCGCAAGGCTCTTCCCGGTACCGGGGAGGCCCAAGAGCATTATCCCGCGTGGCTCCTCGAGTCCGAAGTCCCTCGCCACCGGCTCGAACGCCCTCCTCCTTCTAGAGAGCCATCCCTTCAAGTTGTCCAGACCGCCGATGTCGTCGAAGTCCTGTTCTGGCTGGTAGTACTCCAGGTGCCCGCTCTTACGGATGACCTGCTCCTTCTCCGCCACGATGAGGGGGACTTCGGCATCGGTCAGGGACTTGCGCTCGACTGCAATGCATGAAAACGCGGACATAACCTCCGCAGTCGAGAGGCCGAGAGCGGCGTCTATAAGGCGGGTAGAGCACTGATTGAAATCCCTGGGGTCGAGGAACCTGTTGCCGACGCTGAGCAGAAGCTCGCGTATGTCGTCCTTGTCAGGAAGAGGCAGTTCCAGGACGGTCACCTCCTTCTCCAGCTCCACAGGCAGCTGCTTGATAGGCTGGGACAATATGAGCGTCCGGTCGTCAAGCTCCCTCATTGAGGATTTTCTGGCGATACAGCGTAACCTGTTGATCGTGGCGGGCTGCCTGGAATCCAGATCCGGATGGAAATCTTCGAGAAGGAGCATTATCCTGGTGTTGTCCTTCTCCTGGTACCACTCGAGGATCGCGGAGGGCGACGTCATGTCCTCGTCTACGACTCTTATCCTTCCGCCGTCGTACTCCCTGAGGCCCTCCGTCCTGTTCCAGACGTACGCCCTGCGCTTGGTCTCGGAGGCCACCGCCGTGAAGAACGCGTGCATACGTAGCGTCTCGTAAGTGATTATCTGGATAATTGGCGTTCCCGCCTCCACCAGGATTCTTAGTCTGCTCTTGAATTCCGTCATCGAAGTCCCCGTCCGTTAACGTTTCACGTAAAAGCCCTCTTTATATCCATACCTGCCTCTGTTCAGCCTCGGAAAGTGAGAAGGGCCCCATCCAACTCCTCGCAGTGCCTGCACACCGCCTTCGTGACATGGTATTTCGATAGAAGAGGGGCGATGTTGATGTACCCGCTCGTGCAGTAGTACTCGCCGCCGTCACATCTGATGAATAGGGCCTTACTCTTCCTAAGGTCCATCCTCACGGCATACTCCCCGTCCTTCAAGCTCACGTCGTGGAGGAACCCGTTGCTGACGCCTGTGTCCGAGTCGTCAGGCATTAGCATCAGCTCCTTGCGTCCAATTTCGGAGAGCTTGGAGAGCTCGTTCTCCAGATGCTCGATCTTGCTGCGAAGGGCGGCGTTCTCCGCCTTGTACTTCTCTTTGATTTTGTTTTCATAATCCTTGATTTGAAGCGTGGTGATTTCGGACTTGAACGCCTCGGGATGCTCTTCGAGGATTATTTCGGCCAACTCGTTCTTAAGGTCCTTGTTGAGAGCCAAGATGCTGTCCAAGGTGACTTCCGTCTTTATCGATGCCCAGTAGATGTTGCCTTTCGGATCCTTTCTGAGGTAGCAATAGTATGATCTGCCAAATTCTGGGATCGCCCCTCCCCTCTCCGGGAACACCACTAATGTGCGGTACCTGCCCATGGGCCCGTTCCTTTTGCCAATCTCATTGAAGACCACGATAGCCTCCGTTTCGGATTCACCGTATCCAATCAGGTCCCCTATGGTGCTCATGCCTCCACCTCCTTGCAAATCGGGAGGTCGTCCAGATAGGTGAAGTAGTCCGTCTCGTCGATGAGGCCCATATTCACGAATCCGGAGAATGCGGCGAACTCGATCTTCTTCCCTGAAATCTTCACGCAATCAATCACCGGTATGAAGTCACCGTCGCCGCTCACTATCACTATAGTGTCACAGCTGCTCCTCATCGCGGATGTGACGACGTCGGTGGCGAGCTGGACGTCGACCCCGATCTGCTTTGCTGGATCACAGCAGCTTCCCTTCGGGATGACTATCCTGACCTTCTCGCGCCTGAGGTCAGCGTGCAGCCTCTTCTGGTCAGGATTGTTCTCCCTCACCTGGTCATAGGCACGGATCACCGTGACCTGACGACCTTTCGCAAGGCACTTGACCAGGCAGCAGTAGTCCACTATCCCACGTCCGATGGAGGACTCTACGTTCATAAGGTCGATGAATATCTCAATCTTCTCGTTCTTGTTCTGAGTGATCGCCGTCATTCTATCGTCATTCAGTACTTCTTGTATGCATATATTATAATTTATTTATCATAAATATATTTATATTTACTAAAATGCTTATCGAAGCGAAGTGACATTTAGCATGGCGACGACGAACGTGCACATCATCGGAGTAGGTTACGACCCGCAGCCCATAATTAGCATCCTTAGATCAAGTCTTCCGTGCGACAGAATCCACTTGCTATGGAATTCGGAACCGAGGATTACTGCTTCTAAAGACACGATAGTCGACACGCTCATTCGCAATGGGTTCCGGCCAGAGGATGTCATGACCGAAGAGGTCGATGTTTTCGATTATCAGAAGGTCCTCAATTGCGTCATGCTCATATCGCAGATCGAGAAGAGCCGCTCCATCGACACAGAGACGCGGGTACAGTTTTTCTTAAACATCACGCATGGGACGCGTCTCGTGACTGGAGCGCTATGCACCGCCGCTATGATGATCGGGGCGCAAATGTACTATCTCAAGGAACGCGACACGAAGACCGACAACCTCAGCGTCGACGACCTCATCATAAAGGTACCAATCCCGAGGGTGCCAGACCTCGACAAGCTCACCGACAAGAGACGCAGATTCCTCAAGATGGTCTGTAGCGAGGTCGATGGCCTCACGGTCAGCGAACTGGCAGCGGAATTCAGCTCCAAACAGAACGTGAACCAATTCGTCGGATACTTCGAGAATAACAACCTCGTGGAGCGCATCCACGAGGGAAAGAACGTTAGGATAAGGGCCACCGAGCTTGGAAGAATGGCCGCAAACTGGCTGATTTGATTTGAAATCCGAGCTTTTGCAACACCTTATGCTTAGCAGGGGCAATGGTGCAAAGGACGACGGTCACCCACTTTCTGATAGCCCCTTCCTGTATCCTTCTCTCGTCAGACACCTTCTTCGGAAAGGAGCCCTGCGTGACGTCCGGAACCATTCCCCTTCGACAACCTCAATGATGCACGTGCGGGAAGACCAGGGATACGGCCAGCATCAGCAGTATTCCGACGACGATGGCCGCCACCGTCTTCCAGTCCCTCCCGTCATGGAGGGCGTCCGGAAGCATATGGGCTATAGCGACGTACATGAAG
>JAEEGL016744294.1_pt1 | contig 12254 bp, 12 predicted proteins | sample 9134231 | NCBI WGS metagenome assembly JAEEGL01 (sample SAMN16246548, study PRJNA631951) | gut metagenome | biome: gut microbiome; feature: rumen; material: fiber-attached | host: Bos | place: Iran: Karaj | collected 2018-10
GCTCCTTGTTCGGCAGCCGCATGCGGATGTCATAGGTCACGCAGTCGCCGTCGATCCGCGAGGTATACAGCCCCTTGGGCAGAATCGTGTGGTCAATCGTAAAGGATGCAATTTTTTTCATATGGAATCACGCTTTCGCAATAGAGTAATCAGTTCAGTGCCGCCGCGCCGGTTCGGCGGAACAGGCGGACAATGGCGTCTTTGAGGTCGCGGTTTTGTTCTTTTTGCAATCGCGGATCGTCCGCGATTACGCGCTGCGAGGCTTCCTTCGCCTCGCGCAGGGTGTCCATGTCCTGCAAAAGGTCGGCGATATGCAGCTGGGGCAGACCGTGCTGACGTGCGCCGAAGAAATCACCCGGACCGCGCAGCCGCAAATCGGCGTCCGCCACGGCAAAGCCGTCGGCGGTTTTGCAAAGCGCCTCCAGACGCTGCTTCGCAGCGTCTCCCTCGGCGTCGCTGAGCAGCACGCAATAGGACTTCGCGCTGCCGCGGCCGACACGGCCGCGCAGCTGGTGCAGCTGCGAAAGGCCGAAGCGTTCGGCGTTTTCCACCACCATCAGCGTGGCGTTCGGCACGTCGATGCCCACCTCGATCACCGTGGTGGCAACCAGCAGCTGAATGTCGCCCGCCGCGAAGTCCGCCATGATCTTTTGCTTTTCCTTCGGCTTCATTTTGCCGTGCAGAAGGCCCACGCGATAGGCGGAAAACACCTTTTCGGAAAGCGCTTTTGCCTGCGTCACGGCAGCGGCCAGCTCGGTTTCTCCCTCCTCCACGGCGGGACAGACCAGATAGGCCTGATGGCCGGCGTCAAGCTCTTTTTTGATGAACGCATAGATCCGTTCACGGTAGCTGCCGTCCACGGCATAGGTGGCAATTCTTTGCCGACCTTTCGGCATCTCGTCGATCACCGACACGTCCAGATCGCCGTAGATAATCAGGGACAGCGTGCGCGGAATCGGTGTGGCCGACATGACCAGCACATGGGGCGCGCTGCCCTTTTCGCCGAGGGTGCTGCGCTGGCGCACGCCGAAGCGATGCTGTTCGTCGGTGACCACAAGACCGAGTCGGCGGAATGTCACGTCCTCGGTCAAAAGCGCATGGGTGCCGACCACGATCTGCGCCGTGCCGTCGGCGATGTGCTCTTTTGCAATTCGCTTTTGTCTGGCGGTGAGGCCGCCGGTCAAGAGCGTCACCTGCAAGGCGTCGCCGAACAGGCTTTGCAGAGTTTGCGCGTGCTGCTTGGCCAAAATCTCGGTGGGCGCCATCATCGCGCCCTGCCAGCCGCTTTGGGCCGCGGCAAACAGTGCGGCGGCCGCCACGACAGTTTTGCCCGAGCCCACGTCGCCCTGCACCAGCCGGTTCATGGCGTCACCGCCCTGCATATCGCGCAGGCAGTCGTGGATCGCGCGGCGCTGGGCGTTGGTCAGCGCGAAGGGCAGCGTTTGCAAAAACGGCTGCGCCGCGGCCGGGTCGACCCGCACGGCGGTTTTGGCCCGGTTTTCTTTTTTCAAAAGCGCCATGCCGCATTGCAGCACAAACAGCTCTTCAAAGATCAGGCGCCGCTTTGCCACCTCCATGTCGTGCATGTTTTCCGGCGCGTGGATGTTCTTGAGCGCGAACAGCGCGTGCGCCAGCCGGTAGTCGCGGCGGATGTCGGCGGGGATCAGATCGCCCGTCTCCTCTTTGGCCCAAAGAGCCAGCGCGTTTTGGATAATCGTCGAAAGCTGGCGGCTTGTCAGTCCCGCGGTCAGCGGATAGACCGGCAAAAACGACGCGGCGCCGTCGGGCTCCACCAGGGGATTGCTCATTTCAAAGCTGCCGAACGCCGTCTGTGCCTTGCCGTAGAACAGATAGGTTTCGCCCTCCCGCAGACGGTCCGCCAGATACTTGTTGTTGAAAATCGTCAGATGCATCACGTCGCTGCCGTCGGTCACCACGGTCTTATAGATCGTCATGCCCTGGCGAATTTTGGCGCCGGAGACCGGACAGCCCACGATGCCGCGCACACAGGCAGTTTCGCCCGGCTGCAGCCTTGCAATCGGCGTGCAGGTTGAAAAATCCAGATAGGCGCGCGGATAGTAGTGCACCGCGTCCCAGACCGTTTCAATGCCGAGCTTTGCGAGCAGTTGAGCCCGTTTTTCGCCCACGCCTTTGATGTATTGCGCGTTCATATCGCGCGTATGCATCCGCACCCCTCCTTTCTTTTTCATCAAAATGGCGCCGCTGGTTTATTGGTACGACCAGGCGTAAAGATTGCCGTAAAGATCGTTTTCGTTCACGTCGCCCTCGATTTGCAGCTCCTTGGCGCAATAGAGCCGTCCGCTGCGGAAGCAAAGCGGAATCATCGGCTCGTCCTGGCTGAAGACACCGGCAAAGGTTGCGGTATCCACTTCGCCGGCCCGCCAGGAGAAGAAGGTGCGCGCACTGGCCGAATCGGGATCCAGCCCGTAATTGGCTTTGCCGTCGGCGCCGAAGAACAGAGAAAGGTTCATATCCGCCGTCAGCTTCACTTCGCCGACATACAGATCCCAAAGCCCGGATTCGAGCCGGATCAGATAGCTGTCGTAATCGAGCACGGAAAGGTTGACCGCAAAGCCGCAGTCCCGCAGTTGATCGGCAATCAGCTTGGCGCAGGCAAGCCGCATCGGGTTTTCGCTGTTGCAGACCATCTCGAGCGTGACGCTCTGGCCGCCCTTGGCGCGTTTGGCCGAAGACGAAAGCGCATAGCCCAAAAGATCGAATGCCCGCGGTGCCGCCAGGGGATCGAAGACGACCTCCTCCTGCGGCGATTCCTCCCAAAGCGGGTGGAACGGCAGGTCGGTCGCCGCGGCATGCGCGTCATAGGCGGCGGCACACAGCGTCGGTTTGTCAATTGCCGCAGCCAGCGCACGGCGGAAGGCCGGGTCGCTCAGGTGCTCGCGGCCGCTGTTGAGACCCAAATAGACAAAATTCAAAAGCGGCACAGCCTGCTCGTTGGCAAAAATCTTCTGGGTTGGGGCGGCGCCGTCCACATAGAAGGCGCTCAATTCTCCGATCTGCAAAAGCTGCAGCTCGTTTTCGCGGGTACTGATGTCCAGAAGCTTGAGCGTTTGCAGCTCCATTTCTTCCATGGCGCTGCTGCCCTCGTTGACCTCCAGATACAGATCCGCATCGCGCCGCACGGGGCGGTAGCGGCCGCAGCCGACCGGAAGATCCTCTTCGCCCGTGCCGAATTTGACCACGGGAAAATCCAGACAGCTTTCGGCGCGGGCGTTTTCTTCCAGCAGCGTGAACACCACGGCGGTCTCTCCTTCCTGAGTGCAGGAAAAGAAGCTTTCCAGCCGCGCCTGATAGCACGGACTCTCTCTCGCACATTGGAACGAATAGACCACGTCGCGCGGATGCAGAAGCTCACCCGAGGTGAAGCGCACATCGTCGCGCACGGTGACGGTCAGCGTCAGGCCGTTTTGCGTCACCGTCGACGCCAGGGCATACACCGGGGCAAAGGTTTCGTCCAGCCGCACCAACGAATCATACAGCAGTGTGTCGATATCGCGGTTTATGGTGCTTTTCGTCTGGAACGGATTGAGGGAATCGGCCGCCGTATACGGCAGCGTCACCATCCGCCGCACGGTGTTCTCGCCGGAAACCGGCTGGACGGACGCCGCAGTGTCGTCGGGTTCGGTCGTCCGGGTCGGGTCGTCCTTCGGCGTTCCGCCGCAGGCGGCAAGGCTCATAAGCAGCGCCAGACCAAGCAGCAGCGCAAGCAATCGTTTCATGGCGTTCTCCTTCAGGTCAGTCTCAACCGCTGCGCCGAACGGCAGCGGCCGGTTTTTTCGTCAATGTCGAACAGACAGCCCTCCAGTGCGCAGGGCCCGGTCTCCTGGGTGTCAAACCGGGCGGGCAGGGCTGTGCGGAATTTTTCGATTACGATCTCCTTTTGTACGCCGAGCACGCTGTCGAGCGCGCCGCACATGCCGAGGTCGGTGATATAGCCCGTGCCGCCGGGTAAAACGGTCTCGTCGCTGGTCTGCACATGGGTGTGCGTGCCGCAGACGGCGGACACACGGCCGTCGAGGAAAAAGCCCATCGCCTTTTTTTCGCTTGTGGCCTCGGCGTGGAAATCGACCAGCACCACGCGGCAGTCCGCAAGCGCGCGCAGCGCCTGCTCCGCGGCGGCGAAGGGGTTGTCCAGCGTCTCGAGGTACATCGTGCCCATCAGGTTGACGACGCCCACGCGCACAAAGCCCATATCGATCACACAGACGCCCCGGCCGGGCGCGCCTGCGGGATAGTTATACGGCCGCACGATCCGTTCGCTTTCGTCAAAATAATCATAGCTTTCGCGCCGGCGGAACGCGTGGTTGCCGGTGGTGAGACAATCGACGCCGCTCGAAAGCAGGAACGCCGCCGACTGGGGCGTGACGCCGTTGCCCTTTGCGCTGTTTTCCGCGTTGCAGACACACAGATCAACGCCGGTAAAGCGTTTATAGGCGGGCAGTTTTTTGCGCAAAAAGTCGCAGCCGGCCTGCGACACCACGTCGCCGAGCATGAGGATGTTCAAAGTTGACACCTTCTTTGAGGAGGGATTGAGGGGTTGAGTGGTGAGGGGTTGAGGGATCGCAAACTGTCCCCTGATCCCTGTTCCCTGCATCAAACGTATTCCGACACGTCAAAGTCGTCGTCGTCCGGATAGTAGTCCCAGCCGTCGTAATAACGGTCGGCCTGCTCCTGCTTTGTCAGGGGAATCTCTTCGATCACCTCGGCCTTCTGACCGGCCATCCACAGCGTGGGGTCGATCCGCAGCGTATAGCCGCAGCCGGAAGGCGTCAGCCAGTCGGTCGCCGCTGCTTCGGGCAGGCCGAAGTTTGCAAGAATCGCCATCATCACGCCGCCGTGGGTCACAATGGCGGCGCCGTCCGTGCCGGTTTTGAGCAAGCCTTCCACAATCCGCGCAAAGGCCGTGCAGACGCGGCGGGTGAAAGCCTCGTTGCTTTCGCCGAACGGCGGCTTGATCTCGGGCTCGCCGCGCAGCCAGCGGTCGAAGATCGGCGACTTCTCATGCAGCTCTTCGGCGGAGCGGCCGTCGTATTCGCCGAAATCATATTCCGTCAGCGCGTCGATCACCATCGGTTTGACGCCGGGGAAGAGAATCTCCGCGGTTTCCAGACACCGCTTGAGCGGGCTGGAGAACACGAACGCCGACGCGGGGTAACGGTAGTCCTCTTTCATCTGCAAAAGCTGCGCTCTGCCTTCTTCACACAAGGGCAGATCGGTATGGCCCACATACAGGCCGTCCAGGTTGCCCTGCGTCAGCCCGTGGCGCAAAATATGGAGTCGAAGGGTTCTCATTCCAACCACCTCTCCGGTCATGATAATGCAACATCTTATTATACCTGTTTTTGGAAATACTGTCAACTGTGACGCGAAGAAGAACCCGCAAGCGGCAAAGAGGCCCTTTCCGCAAGGAAGAATTCCCGCGAAAAGGGCCCCCTCCCGTTTCCATCTTGCACAAAAAGGAGCCGTGGCGTCCGCACAATCTAAGAAAAGTGCCGAAAAACGGAAAAATCGTCCAAAAGGCTTGATTCCTGCAAAAAAGGGTGTATAATCCTCTGTTGAAAACGAATGGAAAGAAGGGCATTGTCATGTCTAAAGTATTCGGTCACAGAGGCTGCAGCGGTACCTATCCGGAAAACACCATGCTTTCGTTTCGCAAGGCAGTGGAAGCCGGCGTCGACGGCATGGAGTTCGATCTGCATCTGACAAAGGACAACCGGCTGGTCATCATCCACGACGAGACGATTGACCGCACCAGCAACGGCAGCGGCACGGTGCGCGACATGACGCTTGCAGAATTGCGGCAATATGACTTTTCGGCGGCATTTGCCGGCAAATACGGCTTTTGCGAGATCCCGACGCTGGAAGAATACTTCGAGTTGGTCAAGGATCTGCCGCTGGTGACCAACATCGAGCTGAAAACCGGCGTCTGGGAGTATCCCGGCATCGAGCAGGCCGCCATCGACATGATTCGCGCCTATCATCTGGAGGATCGCATTATCTTCTCCTCGTTCAACCACACTACGGTGGAACGCTGCAAACAGCTCGCGCCCGAGATCAAATGCGGCTTTCTGACCGAAAACTGGCCTTTTGGCTACGGCGCCTATACCGCCCTGCACGGCGTTGAATGCTGTCATCCGCCGCTGCGCATGCTGACCGAAAAGACGGTGGCCGAAATGCACGGCGCCGGCTGCGAAATCAACACCTGGACGGTCAACACCGAGGAGGATGCAAAACAGCTTGCCGCCTGGGGGGTCGACGCGCTGATCGGAAACTATCCCGAAAAAATGATTGATTGGATCAAATAAAAAAAGGACTGCGGCCGAACGGCAACAGTCCTTTTTGGTTGTGTTTCTTATTCCCGGCCAAGCAGCCATGTGACCGGCACGTCAAGAATATCCGCAATGGCAACGACCTCATAGTCGTTGACAGAGCGAAGCTGGCCCTCCAGCTTCGACAGGCCCGAAGCGGTCAGCTCAATCCCCTTGACCTGCAGCTGCGCCAACAAATCAACCTGCTTCATACCGAGTTCTTTTCTTCTCGCTTCAATTTTTGCGCCAACGATATTGCGATTTCCCAGAGGCTGTTTTCTGATACGCATCGTACATTTCTCCCGTCGTACTTGTTTTTCTCAGTCGGAATAATGAAGGGGGGAGTGCAGGAAGTTCGCTATTGTCTAAAAAATATTATAACATAGGGTTCATTTTTTGTCAACAACTATCATTTTGCTCTTTTGGAAAGTAAAGTGCTGAAGCGCCCGCTTTTTTTGCAAAACCGCTTTCCTTTTTTTGCCAAAGCGTGTATAATAAAAAAGAATCAAAGCCGCAGACGCGGCAAAAGGAGTGATCCCCATGGGCAACACCCTCAAGGAACGCAATCTGAGCATGCTGATGGACTTTTACGAGCTTTCCATGGCAAACGGTTATTTTGAAAACGGAATGCGCGACAAGATCGCCTGGTTCGACATGTTCTTCCGCCGGGTGCCGGACGACGGCGGCTTCGCCATCATGGCGGGCATCCGTCAGCTGGTCGATTATTTCGAGAACCTGTCGTTCACCGAAGCGGATATCGCGCTGCTGCGGCGCAAACACATGAGCGAAGCCTTCCTCGATTACCTGCGCCATTTTGAATTTGTTTGCGACGTATGGGCGATTCCCGAAGGTACGCCCATCTTCCCGGGCGAGCCCATCGTGACGGTTCGCGGCCCGGTGATCCAGGCGCAGTTGGTGGAAACGATGGTGCTTTTGACAATCAACCACCAGAGTCTGATTGCCACCAAGGCCAACCGGATCAAGCGCGCGGCGGACGGCCGCACCGTGATGGAGTTCGGTTCGCGCCGCGCCCAGGGGTATGACGGCGCCATCTACGGCGCGCGCGCGGCCTATATCGGCGGTGTGGACGCCACGGCCTGCACCCAGACCGAGCGCGACTATTTCGTGCCTGCTGTCGGCACCATGGCGCATTCCTGGGTGCAGTTGTTCGGCGACGAGCTGGAAGCGTTTTGCACCTACGCCCGGCAGTATCCCGACGCCTGCACGCTGTTGGTAGATACCTACAACGTGCTGAAATCCGGCGTGCCCAACGCGATCGAAGCGTTCCGGCGCGAAGTGCTGCCCCGCGGCTTCCGCCCGGCGGGCATCCGCATCGATTCCGGCGACATCACCTATCTTTCCAAAAAAGCGCGCAAGATGCTGGACGAGGCCGGCTTCCCCGACTGCAAGATCGTGGCCAGCAACTCCCTGGACGAGATCATCATCCGCGATATGCTGATTCAGGGTGCGCAGATCGATTCGTTCGGTGTCGGCGAACGGCTGATCACGGCGGCGTCCGCCCCGGTGTTTGGCGGCGTCTACAAGATCGTGGCGGTGGAAGAAAACGGCGTGCCCGTGCCGCGCATCAAGCTCAGCGAAAACGTGACGAAAATCACCACGCCCTGCGCCAAGAAGGTTTGGCGTTTGTTCGACAACGAAACGAACAAAGCCATCGCCGACGTGATTACGCTGTTTGACGAAACCATCGACGACCCCAGGCCCTATGAGCTGTTTGATCCGGTCTATACCTGGAAGCGCAAGCGCGTGGAAAACTACACCGCAAAGCCGCTGCTGGTGCAGATGTTCAGCGCCGGCAAAAAGGTCTATGATATCCCCGAGATTGCCGAAAGCCGTCAATACTGCTTCGAGCAGGTGGATACGCTCTGGGACGAAGTGAAGCGCTTTGAAAATCCGCATAAATACTATGTCGACCTGTCGCAAAAGCTGTGGGACGAAAAGACTCGCCTGCTTGACGAATACTCCCACAAGGGTCAATGAGACGGATCGATTTTCCGATCGGCGCGCGCTTTGACGGCAAAAAGCTCTATAGCTTTCTCAAAGGTGAAGCCAAGCTTTCCAGCAAGCTGATCCGCTCGCTCAAGCAAAGCGAAAACGGGCTGCTGATCAACGGCGAACACGCCCGCACCATTGATCTTTTGCATACGGGCGACACCGTTTCGGTTACCATTCCGGACGACGCAAATCCGGCAAAGCCCGGCACGGCTTTGCCCGAGATTCTTTGGGCGGATGATGATCTGTTGATCGTCAACAAGCCGGCGATGATGCCGATTCATGAATCACACAACCACCAGGGCGACACCCTGCAAAACAGCGTGGCCCTCTGGCTGCAAACGCAGGGCAGGACGGGCGCCTTTCGCGCGGTGGGGCGGCTCGACAAGGGCACGAGCGGCGTGGTGGTCTGCGCGCTGAACGCCCACGCGGCGGCGCGGCTTTCCGGCAAGCCGGAAAAAACCTACCTCGCCATTGCGGCCGGGGTCTTTCGGGGCAGCGGCACCGTCGACGCGCCGATCTTCCGGCCCGACCCGATGAAGACGCTGCGCACTGTGGATCCGCGCGGCGACAAAGCCGTGACCCACTGGGAAGCCCTTGGCACCGACGGCGAAAACACGCTGCTCAGAATCCGGCTGGAGACCGGCCGCACCCATCAGATCCGGGTGCATTTCGCGTCGCTGGGCGCCCCGCTGCTCGGCGACAGCATGTACGGCGCGCCGGACGACCGGCTGGGCCATCAGGCGCTGCACTGCGCCTCGGTGCGGTTCCTCCACCCCGTCACGGGCGAGCCGGTCTTCTGCGAAGCGCCGATGCCGCCCGAAATGCTGGCGCTGGCACAGACGTTCACCCCCTTGACAAAACGGCCGGCAGACAATACAATAGAAATATCAACCGAACACGAAAGGAGAAACCAAACCCATGACGATTGAAAATCTGGTGGAGCAACTGCCCTCAAACGTTTTCTTTGATTTTATCAAGGAGCATTATGCGGCCTTCTTTGAGTTCTTAGACAAGGTTCTCAAGATCTTCCATGTGGACCTCAATAAGCTTGGCGAATAAAAACCGAGCGGTCCAAGAGGCCGAAAATAAAAACGGGTCAGGGCCCCGCTTCCCGCCCAAACGAAAACGAAGAAAAACAGGACGCTTTCTTTTGGCGTCCTGTTTTTTTGATTGTGATACCGTTTTTGCGCTTCGTGAAAAGCAAACAGCCTTTTTTTGAAAAATCGATTCAGGCTTCTTCCGCCGGAGCATCTTCGTCAAGCGCCGTCTCGTCTCCGGGTTCGTCCGGCGTTGTTTCTTCGGCTGCTTCCTGCGGGCGGGCCGCCGCGTGATAGGGATGGGTCGGCACATCGTTCAGCGACTCCACCGTAAACGTCTCGGGCATTTCGGGCTGAACGTCGGGGAAGGCTTTTTGCACCTGGGGCCGTCTGCGGCTGTATTCGATCCGCTGGGCGTCGGCAATCTGCTGCAGCAGACGCAGCACTTCGCCGAGGCCCAAAAAGATCAGCGCGATCAGCACCGTCCCCGCGACGATGCCCATGAAAATGGAAAAGCTCATCTCCTCGTGGAGATTTGCAATCACAAAGCCGAGGATGATGCCGGCTGTGACCACGATCAGCGCGGCGACGTTCAGCACCTTGGCGAACCCGTTGCGCGTGGGCATGCCGACACCGGACGACGCGTCGATCAGCGCCTCATATTCCTCGTCCGTTACCACCAAAGGCGCGGCGTTTTTGCCCTTCTTTCGGGTGGAAAGACCCCACTGGGCAAGATCTGCGTCCTTCTTTTTATAGTATTCCTCGCGCTGCAGCTTTTTGAGCTCCGCGATTTTGGCTTCCACTTTATCCAGCATGCGACCGTCTCCTTCGTTTCAATTGATACCATATCATATCACATTTTTTTTGATTGTTCAAGCGCTTCGGGAAAAAACAGCATTCGGAAACTGCCGTGGGGAAGGAACTCGGCTGCGGCGCCGGTTCATACCGCGGCGATTGCCGGGTTATCAAAAAATATTTTTTCAAAACCTCTTGACAATTGTTAGCAATCGATGTATACTGATGACAAGGATTAGCACTCGAGCACCAAGAGTGCTAAAACGTGAAAAGGAGGCGAAACGCCATGGAACTCGGAAAACGCAAGGAAATGATCCTTGCGGCGATCGTGGAGCAATATGTCAAAACGGGCGAACCGATCGGCTCCAAGTTTTTGATGACGGCCCTGCCGATCTCCGTTTCGTCGGCCACCATCCGCAACGAGATGAACGCGCTGGCTGAGATGGGCTATCTGGATCAGCCTCACACCTCTGCCGGCCGCATTCCCTCGCAAAAGGGCTACCGCTACTATATCGACCACCTGATGAACAAGTGCGAGCTGGACGAGGACGAACGCGACATGGTGCGCGAGGAGCTGGAGCGCTGCGCCGGCAACCCCGAAAAGCTGCTGAACAAGGCGGGCGAGCTGCTGGCAAAGATCACCAACTGCACCGCGCTGGCCACGTCGCCCACCGACGCGGCCGCCACAGTCAAGCGTATTGAGATCGTCCCCGTAGGCAGCCGAATCGCCATGATCGTACTGATGACCTCCGCGGGCATCATCAAGAACGCCGTGTGCCGGCTGGATGTGCCGCTGACGATGGAAATGATCGAAAACTTCCACCAGATCACCGACAGCACCTTCATCGGCCACCCCGTGTCCGATATCGGCACGGTGATGATTCAGACGCTGGTGGCGTCCCTGGGCGCCAACGCGCTTTCGATGAGTCCGCTGTTTGTGGTGCTGGCCGACCTCGCCGGACAGGCCGCGCAGGCCGAGATTCATCTGGAGGGACAGCAGAATCTGCTGCACCACCGCGAATTCACCGACCAGATGTTTGATATGATGCAGTTCCTCGATCAGGACGACAAGCTGGAGCGCGCGGTTTCCGCCGGCAAGGAGAACGGTCTTTCGGTGTCGATCGGCAGCGAAAACCTGTTCAGCCAGCTTTCCAACACCAGCCTGATCGTCGGCCGCTACCGCATCCGCGGCCAGGACGGCGGCGCGCTCGGCATCATCGGCCCCACGCGTCTGGATTATGCAAAACTGATTCCGCGCATCGAATATCTGACTGACCTGGTGAGCAAAATGCTCACAGAGACCTTTGAAGACAAATAGGAGGTGCCCCAATGGCAGCCAAAAAGCAAAAAGAACCCAAAGAGCCGCAGCAGGAAATCCCGCTGACGCCCGACGCGCCGGCCGCGGAAGAAGTCGCAGAAGTTGCCGACGCGCAGCCTGCCCCGCAGGAGGACAAGGCCGCCGCGCTGGAAACGGAGCTGGCTGCCGCCAAGGAAGCGCACATCCGCACGCTGGCGGAATACGACAACTACCGCAAACGCTCCACCCGCGAAAAGCAAGCGCTTTACGGCGACGCCAAGGCCGCCGCGCTGGGCGAGCTTCTGCCGGTGCTCGATAACTTTGAACGCGCTCTCGCCGCGCCCGACGCCGACGCCGAAAGCCTCAAAAAAGGTATGGAAATGATCTTCACGGGCTTTCAGGAAACGCTTAAAAAGCTCGGTGTGGAAGCCTTCGGCGAAGTCGGCGACCCGTTCGACCCGAACATCCACAACGCCGTGATGCATCTGGAAGACGAAGCGCTGGGCGAAAACGTGATCGCCGCGGTGTTCAGCAAGGGCTATAAGCTCGGCGACAGAATCCTGCGTCCCGCGATGGTGCAGGTCGCAAACTGAGTGCACAGAAGCAAACAAGCAACCAATTCACTAACATAAATTCAAGATTTGGAGGATATTATTATGGCTAAAATCAACGGTATTGACTGAGGTACCACCAACTCGTGCGTATACGTGATCGAATGCGGCGAGCCCGTCGGCATCGCCAACGCGAAAGGCGCAAGAACCACCC
>JAEEGL010170557.1_pt1 | contig 12253 bp, 9 predicted proteins | sample 9134231 | NCBI WGS metagenome assembly JAEEGL01 (sample SAMN16246548, study PRJNA631951) | gut metagenome | biome: gut microbiome; feature: rumen; material: fiber-attached | host: Bos | place: Iran: Karaj | collected 2018-10
CAAGATGCCTTATGTCAATATAATCCGGCATTCCCGCTCTGTACGGAGTCTGCGCAACGCCCCTTATAAGCGGCTTCAGATAGGTTACCATTTCCTCTGTAACGTCGTTGCCCTCTTCGTTTATCCATTCACGCGGAACGAACTTTTCCCTGTTTGCAACAACCGCAACGTCCTCAAGGCCGTATTCAACGCAGTAAGGCTTGTTTGAGGTTCTGCGAAGCGTTGAGAACACGCCCGTGTTTCCTTCCTCTGCAGCCCTTGCCGCAACGGAGCCGAGGTTGAACGCCTCGTTAACGTCGCAAAGCGAAACAAGGTGGCCTGCGCTACGCTGAAGAACGCTCGGCTCAAGCGCGCGGACCTTACATCCGATTTCCCTTTCAATTACATCTTTAAGATATGCGGCGGTTCCGCTTAGCCTTGCGTGGCCGAAAAGGTCGTCGCCCTTATCCTGCCTTGCGGAAATGTAATTGCCGTTTTTATCCCTTATTCCTTCGGAAACAACAACTATTACCGAATTGAGCTCGCTGAGCTTTTTCCTTACATCCTCAACGAACTTTTCAACCGAAAACGGAACCTCGGGAAGGTAAACAAGATGCGGCGCCGTCATATTATCCTGCCTTGCAAGAACGGAAGCCGCCGTAATCCAGCCGGCGTCACGTCCCATAGCTTCAATAATATGAACGGATTTAATAGAATAAATGCTCGTGTCGTAAGCAACCTCGCGCACGCAGGTTGCAATATACTTTGCAGCGGAGCCGAAGCCCGGCGAATGGTCAATTCCCACAAGGTCGTTATCAATGGTTTTGGGAACGCCCACGATACTTATATCAATACCGTGCTCCTTTGCATAATCCGAAAGTCTTTTAACGGTATCCATTGAATCATTGCCGCCGATATAGATAAAATATCCGATATTGTAAGAGTCAAAAACTCTGAAAATCCGTTTGAATTCCTCTTCCTCGCCTTTTAATTTAAAACGGCAGGAGCCGAGGAACATAGCGGGCGAATGCTTAAGGCGGTTAAGCTCATGGGGCATGCTTTTAAACATTTCCGTAAGGTTAATAATATTGTTGTCAAGCAGCCCTTCAATACCGTTGAGCATACCGTAAACCTTGCCGATTGTTTCGCTTTGAAGCGCGTATTCAACAGTTCCGGCAAGGCTTGAATTAATTACTGCAGTCGGTCCTCCCGACTGGCCGATAATCATATTTTTAGTCATATTGTCTCCGCAAAATATATTATTTCTTTTAAATTATATCAAAAAAAATACTCATATTCAATAGTTAGCTATTGCTTTTTAACCTAATAAAGTGGTAAAATGAATTGTAAATTTTTCTTGGAGGTTGTGTTTATGAAAGAAGAAAACAAAAAATATGCCGAAGAAGCGTACGAAATAGTAAGTGACGCGGCGCTTAAAATCGGCTCAAGACTTCCCGGCTCCGAGGGGGAAAAGAAATTCCACCGTTACATGCAGGATAAGCTTGAGGCTATAGGCATTGCTCCCAAGGAGGAGGAATTTGCGGTTTCTCCCCGTTCGGGCATCGGCGGACTTCCCTACGCAGGCTGGGCGGGAGCTATTGTCAGCGTTGGCGCAATTATTGCCTTCAGCATTAACAGCCTTTGGTATTTGCTCGGCGCATTTTCGCTTATTGCAATTTTCTGGCTTATCACCAGCTGCTTCCTTTACAGAACATGGTTTGATATGTTATTCCCGCAGAAGATTTCACGCAACTCCTACGGCGTGCTTGAGCCCGAGGACGGAAAGGCTGACTACACAATTATTCTTTCAGGCCATACGGACACAAGCTGGACGTGGCGCCATTCCGAGCACATTTACAAATACAGGGACAACCCGATTATCGGCGTTATCATTACCTATATCAAGGTTGGCTTCGGCGCGGTATGCTTCTTCCTGATTACGCTTTTCTCGGCGTTTATGGGAGTTGTTCAGCTGCTTACCGATATGGCGAATGCAAATATGTTTGCAGCCGAAGGCACGGTAGGTACGCTCGCACAGAAGATGGCTGCGTTTAATTCACATCCCGTATTTACAGGCATACTTGTAGTTATGCATTTTGTTCCCGTTATCACTGCTATAGGCTGCTGCTTTGTTATAATGTGGAACGACCCGCACGAAGAAAACGCTTCAAGGGGCGCTATGGACAATGCAACCGGTATTGCACTTTCCTATGAGGTGCTCAAGTATTTTAAAGAAAACCCCGAAAAAGCGCCTAAAAACTGCAGAATAGTTGCTCTTAACGTTGGTTCGGAGGAAAGCGGACTTCGCGGTTCAATGGCTTTTGCCGACGAGCACAAAAATGACGAGCTTACCAAAAACGCATGGAATATCAACATTGACTCTGTTGCCGACAAGGATTACTTTGAGGTTGTAATTAAGGACGACTGGCAGGGCTGCCGTTTTGATACGGACCTTGAAAAGATGTTCAAGGAAACCTTTAACGAGCTTGAAATCCCGAGCAAGTCAAAGAACCACTGCATTCACAACCCTGTCGGCGGCTGCGACAGCACTCCGATGACAAGAGCGGGAATCAAATCCGTTACCTTTGCAGCACAGAACCCCATGCTTACTTATTATTACCATACCTGGCGCGATTTGCCCGACCGCTTTGAAACCGAAACGGTTGGCAACGGCTTTGACGTTGTACTCGGCGTAATTGATAAAATCGCAAAATTCCAGGAGGAAAACGGCTACAACGGTCCCCAGAAAAAGGCGGCTAAATAAAAACAAAAGCACCCCGCGGGGTGCTTTTTTATTTGTTTTATTATTTCGTTTTAACGGATTTCTTTGCGCTCCAGCCGGAGTACTTTTTTACTCCGCCTATCGTTTTATACGCCCTGATACGAACGTAATACCTTTTGCCTTTTTTGAGCTTTTTAACGGTAAGCTTTGCTTTTGAAGCGTCCTTAACGGTTTTAATTTTTGCGCCCTTCATGCTCTTTTTACGCGAATACGTAATCTGATATCCTTCAATGTTTTTAACCGTTTTCCAGGTTGCCGTAAACGCCTTTTTACCGCGCTTTACCCTTGAAAGAGCGGGCGCTCCGAGCTTTGCAATTACCTTTTGGGCGGATAATACAGCACCGCAGGTTTCACAGTGCTTTCCTTCGGTTTTGCCTGCCGAATCAAAGGTGGGCTCAACGGCAGGGTCAATAACCGTAACGTGAATTCCCGAAGGCGGAACAATTTCGGTTACGTTTGTGCCGCAAACCGTACAGGTTTTATGAACCAGACCTTCGCATACACAGGTGGGTACAACTTCAACGTCAGGCTTGCCCCATATATGCTTTCCGGTAGCAGGAACGTCAACCGTTTCTGTTGTTCCGCAGAGTGTACAGGTTCTTGTTCCCGTGCCCGGTACACCGCAGGTCGGTTCAAGAGTGTACACCGTATCCGCCCAGTTGTGATTGATTAATACGGTAGTTTCAATAACGACCTTGTCCGAATACGATTCCTTTACAAAAAGCAGAAGCTGGGCTGAGCCTTCGTCATACGAGTAGAAATTCGTTTCATCCATACCATTGCAAAGGCACCACTGGTCTACATAATAGCATTTTGGACAGTTGAATGTAATCATATACAGAACGCTTCCGTTAATTACCGAATCTTCAACTCCCCACAGTTCGCTGAGATTATATCCTGTTACCTTTCCCAGGCAGTCAACGCTGAAATTGGAGGAAACCGTTTCACTGTCGTTTTCATAAATATCGAATTTATTAGGCAAAGCGGCCGCTTCGGTAACGGCGTTAACATTAAGAGTGCCTGCCGAAAGCAGAACAACAACCATTGCAAGTCTTTGCGTTTTTAACCTGAAAACATAGTCCGTTCCTTCGGTTAAACCGCCAACCTCCCAGGCGGTTACTTTTTTATCAGTATCCGTGCAGGTGATTTCAACCGAAACAGCTTTGCCTGAAAGTCCGTAATCCGCACTGCTTATACTGCTGTCAATACTGTGAACTATCGGTCCGCTGCTGTCGCCGTCAACGCTGAGATTTACAGTTAAAGAATCGTCAGCATATACCGGATATCCCGCTGCTGCAAGACAGGAGGTTAACATAATCAGCGCTAAAAATACACTTGTTATTCTTTTCATTATTATCCCTCCGTTTTAAATCTGAACTGGGTTACCGTTCTGAATTCCTCGTTGGCTTTTACATACCGGACGGGGAAGTTTTTATGATTTACGGAATCGGGGTAAAACTGGGTTTCAAGCGCAACGCCGCGCCTGAATGTAACCCTGCTTTCGCCCTTGCCCGCGGTGAAACCCTTTGAAAGCCAGCCGCCGCAGTAAAGCTGAATTCCCGGAAGGTCGGTATAAACCTCCATTATCCTTCCGCTGTTTTCCTCGCTTAATACAGCCGCAAGCTCAAAATCACCGTTTTTATTCCTTAAGCAATAGTTATTATCATAACCTATTCCGTCAATAATAGCCCTGAAGGGCTCGTCAATCCTGTCGCCGATTTTATGGGGAGTTGTAAAATCCATCATAGTTCCCTTAACCTCGCCGAGCTCACCCGTGGGAAGCTGGCTTTCGTCGGTTTCGGTAAAATAATCGGCGTTAATCATAAGGGTGTGATTTTCTATTGTTTCATCGTTTTTGCCCGAAAGGTTAAAATAGGCGTGGTTGGTCGGATTTGCAACGGTATCCCTGTCGCACAGTACGGAATATTCAATATGAAGAATATTGTCGCTGCCGAAAATGTATTTAACCTTCATAGTAAAGTTGCCGGGAAAGCCGTCCTCACCGTCAGGTGAAAAGCGGCTGAAAACGATATAATCATCGCCGGTTTCCTCAACGTCCCAGTTGGTAAAGGAAAAGCGTCCGCCGCCGTGAAGAGTCCAGCTCCCCTGATTTTTCGGGGTATTGTACTCTTTACCTTCAAAGGTGAATTTACCGTCACGGATACGGTTTGCCCATCTGCCTACAATAAGCCCCTGATAACCGTAATCGGGGTCGGTATAAAAATCGGGCTCGTCAAAACCGAGTACAACGTCGTCAAGCTTTCCGTTCTTATCCGGAACAAAAAGTGAATGAATACCTGCGCCGAGAGTCTGTAAAGTAACGGACGCGCCGTACATATTTGTTATTTTGTAAAGAAATACCTCTTCACCGCTTTTTAACTTTCCGAAAAGAGTTTTTTCACAGGACATATGCATTCTCCTTTTAATGTTTCTACCTTGATTATATAATAAAGATTAATTAATTTCAATAGTATTGACATTTCAAATCACAATGTTTAATATAATATTAAATTTGAGATATGAGGGAAAATATGGATATTATTATTTCAATTATGAGGTACCTGGCGCCCCTTGCCGCAATAGCGGTGCTCGGCGCAAGCGTTATCTCTCTTTTCAGGAACAGGCCGAGGATTCACAGGCTTGCAAGGCTTGTTGACCAGAACGACGGCACCATAATTGACATTGACCACTGGGAAACCTCAATAGGCAAAAGCCGTTCAAACGACATTGTTCTCAACTTCCCTGCGGTTGCGCGTTTTCACGCTGTTATAGCTAAAAAAAGGCACGACTGGGTGATTACCGACACTTCAAACCGCACGGCAAAGATTACCGTAAACGGTGAAGAAATTGACGGCAGCGCGGTACTTGAAAACGGCGACATTGTTAAAATCGGCAGTATTTCAATGAAATTTGAGTGCGACGAGGCAATAAATGCACAGACAAGGCAGCAAATCAGAACCGCCGCCAGAACAACCGCGCCTAAAACGGTTGCCTACGGAGTTCTTGTTGACATTAAAACAAAGCGCCCCGTTTACCTTAAAAAGCAGGACGTTTTAATCGGCAGGGGCGAGGACTGCGACATTCAGCTTTTAAGCCAGGCGGTAAGCTCTCACCATGCGCGTATTCACAGGACAAGCCGCGGCTGGGCGCTTTCGGATTTGGACAGCCATAACGGCACAAAGCTCAACGGCAGATACATCAGTCAGCCGCAGCTGATATTTGACGAGGATATGCTCACCTTCGGCGACAAGGTGTTCATATTCTATGAAAGATAGGGGGAATTGTTTTGGCATCTAAAGCAAAGAAACCGCCTAAAATCAAGCCGATAAACAATTTCCTTATGCTTTTCGTTTTATCGGTATTTCAGGTTGCAACGGGCTTTATAGGCGCTTCCTGCGGGGAAAAATTTGAAAGCAAGGCTTTCCTTGCCCTGCTTTGCCTTGTTGCGCTTGAATGGGCATATTTTGTATTCTTTTACACCGCTTTTCACAGAAGAAATTTTGAACTGGAGCTGATAGCCTTTTTCCTTTCGGGAGTGGGGCTTGTAACAATAGGCAGCGTTTACCCCGATTCCGCTTTCAAGCAGTTTTTTATGGTGCTTGCGGGAACAGTTGCATTTACCGTTCTTGTTTTCCTGCTCGGCCACGTTGACCTTTGCATGAAGCTGCGTCCTGTTGTTGCGGGCGGCGCTATCCTTCTTTTGCTTGTTAACCTTGCAATTGCGGGAACCACCAACGGCGCGCGCAACTGGATTGAGGTTTTCGGAGTTACCGTTCAGCCCTCCGAATTTGTTAAGGTTGCGTTTATCTTCGTAGGCGCGGCAACGCTTGAAAAAATACAGACCTCAAAAAACATTATTGCCTATATCGTATTTTCAGTGCTTTGCGTTGGCTCGCTTATTCTTATGCGCGATTTCGGTACGGCGCTGATTTTCTTCATCACCTTCCTGATTATTGCCTTTATGACTTCGGGCGATATTAAAACCATTATTCTTGCGGTTGCTTCCGCTGTTATGGGCGGAGCGATTGTGCTTAAATACAAGGCTTACGTTTTACGCCGCTTTTCCGTTTACCGCCACGTCTGGGACGACCCGTTCGGCTGGGGCATGCAGCAAACGCGCGTGCTTGTCGGCATTGCAAGCGGCGGACTTTTCGGCGTAGGAATAGGCAGGGGCTTTGTAAGAACCTATTACGCCCCCGTGTCCGACAGTATTTTCGGCGTAATCTGCGAGGAATGGGGACTGCTTTTCGGTATTCTCCTCGTTCTCTCCTTTGTTGCAATTGCGGTTTCCGCGCTTATAAATTCCGTTGCAGCGCGTTCGGCGTTCTATTCAATTGCCGCTATAGCGGGCGCAGGACTGCTGCTTTTCCAGTGCGGACTTAACGTATTCGGCATTACCGATATTCTTCCGCTTACGGGCGTTACGATTCCGTTTATTTCCCTCGGCGGCTCGTCAATGATAAGCTGCTGGGCTATCCTTGCCTTTATCAAGGCAGCCGACGTCAGAACCTACAACTACCTCGGCGCAAAAAAGGTTAAAAAGGAGGGCGCAAAATAATGAAAACGATTTCAAAAAGAGGCATCTTTCTCTGGCTCTTATGCATCCTTTTTACCGCAGGCATAGTTGTTCTTACCGTTTCGTTTGTAAACCACGGAAGCGAGTGGGCAATGAAGCGCTATAACAAGCATATGTACCATAACGGCGAGCTTATCGGCGCAGGCACGATTTACGACTGCGACGGTGTTGAGCTTGCAAAAACGGTTGACGGCGAAAGAGTTTACAATGAAAACAGGCAAATCCGAAAGGGCACCCTTCACATTGTAGGCGATAAAACCAATTTCATTTCAACGGGCGTTCAGTCCGTTTACGACAGTAAGCTTACGGGCTACAACCTTATGTTCGGCGTTTACAACCTTAAGCGCTACGGCAAGGGCAACGACCTTAAGCTGACGATTGACAGCGAAATCTGCGCCGAAGCTTACAACGCGCTTGACGGGCGCAAGGGTACCATAGGCGTTGTAAACTACAAAACAGGCGATATTATTTGCTGTACCTCATACCCTTCGTTTGACGTAAACAATATGCCGGACGATATAAACACCAACGAGGAATACGAAGGCGTATATATCAACCGTCTTCTTTCGGCGCGTTATGTTCCCGGTTCCACCTTCAAGATTGTTACCGCAATCTGCGCTATTGAAAATATGCCCGACGTATTTGAAAGAACCTGGGACTGCTCCGGCGCTTTCAAGCCCAAGAAGGGCGTTGAAATTATCTGTAACGCGGACCACGGTCACAAAGTTGACTTTAAAACCGCGCTTGCGCAGAGCTGCAATTCAGCATTTGCGCAGATTGCAATAGAGCTCGGTGAAGAAAAGCTCAACGCAACGGCAAAGGAGCTCGGTATTGGTTCGGCAATTAAAATCAGCGGCGATATTAACTGCTATCCCGGGAAATTTGCGCTTAAAAGCAACGCTGCCGACGATATACTCGGCTGGACGGGTATAGGTCAGGGCGACACCCGTATGGCTCCCATAACCATGCTGCGAATTGTAAGCGCCATTGCCAACGGAGGAACCGCGGTTTCCTTTAACGTTGTTGACGGACTTGCAAGCCAGGCGGGCAAAAAGCTCAACATTACCCTGCCGACAAACAAAACGCAGATGATGAGCCCCGAAACCGCTTCAACAATCAAATCAATGCTGCGCTATAACATTGAGGAGCAGTACGGCGAATACAACTACAAGGGACTGAAGCTCTGCGCAAAGAGCGGTACGGCGCAGATTGACCAGTACGATGAGCATAACATTGCATGGTTTACGGGCTTTATGGACGATGAAAGCTGCCCCTATGCCTTTGTTGTTGCTATTGAAAACGGCAATTCGGGAAGCCTTACCGCAGGTCCCGTTGCCAACAGAGTAATGCAGGCGGTAGCAAAAAAATACCGCAAATAGTATATGACTGAAAGCTTTAACAAAACCGATAACAGGGAACGCGCCTTTCTTATTTCGCTTGATACGGGCGAATACGATGCAGACGCTTCAATGGCGGAGCTTTTTGAGCTTGCAAAAACGGGAGGCGCGGACGTTGTTTCCGCCGCAATTCAAAAGCGCCCTGCTCCCGAAGCGGCAACATATCTCGGTAAAGGCATGCTTTCTGAAATAGCGGAGTTTTGCAAAAACAATGAAATTGACCTTATCATAAGCGACGGCGAGCTCAGCCCCGTTCAGGTAAGGAATATTGAAAATATTACCTCGGTAAGAACTATTGACCGCACAACCCTTATTCTTGATATTTTTGCCGCAAGGGCAAGGTCAAGCGAGGGTAAGCTTCAGGTTGAGCTTGCTCAACTCAAATACTCCCTGCCGCGGCTCGGCGGAAAGGGTACCGCGCTTTCAAGGCTCGGCGGCGGAATAGGCACCAGAGGACCCGGTGAAACAAAGCTTGAAACCGACAGGCGCCACATTTACCGCCGTATTGATACCCTGAAACGCGAGCTTGCAAAGGTTGAAAAGCGGCGTAATCATCTCCACGAGCGAAGACGCAAAAACGGAGCGGTTTGCGTTGCCATAGTAGGCTATACGAACGCAGGTAAATCCACGCTTATGAACTGTCTTACGGGCGCGGGTGTTTTACAGGAGGACAAGCTTTTTGCCACCCTTGACCCAACGGCAAGGCGGCTTACCCTTCCAAACGGCGACGAGATAATGCTGATTGACACCGTAGGGCTTGTAAGAAAGCTTCCGCACCAGCTTGTTGACGCGTTTAAATCAACTCTTGAAGAAGCTGTATGGGCGGACGTTATACTCAACGTATGTGACGCTTCAAGCGAGGAATGCGCAGAGCATATAAGGGTTACGCTTGACCTTCTGAGCGAGCTCGGTGCAGACGGTAAGCCGATAATAAACGTGCTTAACAAATGCGATAAAGCCTCTGCGCTTGATTTTGACTTTTTTGAAAACAGCGTTAAAATCAGCGCGCTCACGGGCGAGGGAGTTGACAATCTCCTTGCCGCGATTGAAAAGGCGCTCCCGAACGATAAAAAGCGGGTTCGGCTGCTTATTCCCTACGATAAAATGAGCCTTGCTTCAAGGGCGAGAGAAGGCGTTGTTCACCTTGAAGAATACCGCGAGGGCGGGCTTTTCCTTGACGCAACGGTAAACGCTGCGGCGCTTAAGGAATTATTTGATTATATTATCTGACCTGTTTGCATATTATTTAAAGGTGATAATATGCAGATTGTAACTATAAAGGCAAAACCGAAAACGGTATTCGGTTTAATTCTTGCGCTTACGGGGATTGTTGTAATAATTCTTACCTTTACCCTTAACCACCCCGAAAAAACGGTAAGCGCAAGCAAAAGCGTAAGCTGCTCAACTGCCGACGAGCGGCGGGGGTTTATTAAATCCCTCGGCTATGAGCCCGATATTGTTGAAGAACAGAAGGATATAATTATTCCGAAGGAGTTCAACGAGGTTTATACCGATTATAACGAAATACAAAAGCAGCAGGGCTTTGACCTTGAGCCTTACAGGGGAAAGGCGGCTGTTATATATACCTATAAAATACTTAATTCGGATAAGGGCGAAAACGTTATTGCAAACCTTGTTGTATGCGAGGATAAGCTTATCGGTGCAGACCTTTGCGACCCTTCGGCGGACGACGGCTTTTTAATCGCCCTGATTAACAAAGATGGAACGGCTTGATAAAACACTTTCAAAACAGCTGAATATAGCAAGAAGCGAGGCAAAAACGCTTATTAAAAAAGGCTCCGTTACGGTTAACGGGGCTTTGGCTGTTTCGGGGGATATGAAATGCGCCGACAGCGACGTTATATCCGTTGACGGCAAAAAAATAACGGTAAATAAATACGTTTACATTATGCTGAACAAACCGAAGGGATATATAAGCGCCACCGAGGACAAAAACGAAAAAACTGTGCTTGAGCTTGTTCCGAAGGATATGCAGCGAAAAGGGCTTTTCCCCGCAGGCAGGCTTGACAGGGACACCACCGGCTTTGTTCTTATTACCGACGACGGTGATTTTGCCCACAGTATCCTGAGCCCGAAAAAGCACGTTGACAAAACCTATATCGCAACCCTTGACAGGCCGTTTACCGAAGAGGTAAAAAGCGACTTTGAAAGCGGTATGGAGCTCGGCGGCAAAAAGCTGCAAAAAGCAGAGCTTGACGCGGTTGACGGCGACTTTAAAACGGCGAGGGTTGTTCTGCGCGAAGGGATGTATCACCAGGTTAAACGAATGTTTAAAAAGCACGGCATAACCGTTGTTGAGCTGAAACGTACAAAAATCGGCTCGCTTGAGCTTGATAATACTCTTGCAGAGGGCGAGAGCAGATACATTACCGAAACCGAGCTTCAAAATATCCGCAACAGTTAATAATCGAACACAATATATAGTGTCTATTGTAATATTTATGCAATTCATACAAAAAAATTTAATAAAATTTGTTAAAAAGGTTGCAAAATAATCAGGTCTCTTGTATAATATATACAAATGACCTGATATTTTTTTGTGCATTATTGTTGCATCAAGGGAGGTTAAACTATGCCTAACAGACTTTTTCAAGGCGTTATTAATCAGATGAGAGAGGCAATTGACCGCGTTATAGGCGTTGTTGACGAAAGCGGAACAATTATTGCGTCAAGCGAGCTTCAGCTTATAGGCGAGGTACGCAAGGGCGTTATTTCCGCAGGCGTTTTCAACGGTCCGCTGATTTGCGTTGATTCAAGCAGCTATAAATCCTTCGGTGACAGCGCTCACCCGGAATACGCAGTTTTTGTTGAAGGAACGGACGACGCCAGCCGCCACTACGCAGGAATTATTGCAATTGCCCTTGAACAGATAAAGAAGAACAACGACGAAAAGTTTGACCGCTCAAACTTTGTTAAAAACGTAATTCTTGACAATATTCTTCCCGGCGATATTTACATCAAGTCGCGCGAGCTCCATTTTAACAATGACGCCACAAGGGTTGTATTTTTAATAAGGATTACCCAGAGCAACGACGTTTCCGTTTTTGATATTATTCAGAATTTCTTTCCCGATAAAAGCAAGGATTTCGTTATCAATATCAACGAAAGCGATATTGCCCTTATCAAGGAGGTTCGCCCGAACATCGAAACCAAGGACCTTGAAAAGCTTGCGCAGTCAATCTGCGACACCCTTGCAACCGAATTTTACTGCACCGCCATTGTTGGTATCGGCGTTTGCGTAACGGGTATCAAGGAGCTTGCAAAGAGCTTTAAGGAGGCGCAGGTTGCGCTTGAGGTAGGCAAGGTATTTGACAACGAGCGTTCAATTATCAGCTACGAAAACCTCGGTATTGCAAGGCTTATCTATCAGCTTCCCACAACCCTTTGCGATATGTTCTTAAAAGAGGTGTTCAAGAAGGGCTCCATTGAAAGCCTTGACAAGGAAACCCTGTTTACAATTCAGAAATTCTTTGAAAACAACCTCAACGTCTCCGAAAC
>JAEEGL010285648.1_pt1 | contig 12253 bp, 9 predicted proteins | sample 9134231 | NCBI WGS metagenome assembly JAEEGL01 (sample SAMN16246548, study PRJNA631951) | gut metagenome | biome: gut microbiome; feature: rumen; material: fiber-attached | host: Bos | place: Iran: Karaj | collected 2018-10
AGAACAGAATCAACCTTTCAAGAAAAGAGCTTCTGTAATTTACAGGCATTTCGGCAGTGGAAGCTTTGAAGTATTCTTTTCGCATCAGCGAAGCGGAAACGGATTCAAAGATATGATTTAAACAGGCAGGTTTAAAACCTGCCTGTTTTTTTATGCAAGCGCCGTCTCAATTTCCCATCAATCCGGGTATCGCATAAGAGACGCATCGTTTACATCGATTTTGTGGACATTTATATGGATGGAAGCTGAAGTTTGAAACGGAAACCGCCCCAAACTGCCCAAAACGCACTATTGTATACCTATGCAATATAATGGTTTACAATAACGAAAATGCTACAAACGTCGAAAACACAAGACTTTGGGACTAAGAAAATTGGCGAAACAAGTTCTAATCGGCAGAAAGGGTAATTCCGCAAAAAAGTGCCCTAAAACGCGAGTTGACAATAAAAGTTGACATATATTTTTTAGGTTTGGAAGCTGAAGCGGGGAATATTATTGTTACTTCAGCGTTGACAATAGAAAAACAAATAAGGACAAGAAGCAAGATAATAATTACATTAAATATAAATTAAGGTAATAAAAAATATTTTGTAATGGTCGAGCACCGTTTTTTGAATTTGTAGGCTCAAAAAACGGGAGAAATTTGAAACAAAAATAGTGCAAACAAGTTAATACAAAAGCGCATATATTGCGCTAAAATATAACGCAAATAAACAAAAATGCAAAAATAAGCAAAATATCTTAGCCCGATTCCTGACAAAAAATGTCCGATATTTCTCCCAAAAAGCATTCGGAATGAATCACAGATGAGGGTGAGCATGGTTGAAATGAATGTATAAGGTGAAATTTAACATATGATTAAACCGAAATTTAACATGCTGTTTTCAGGCACGAAAAGTTAAAAACCGGCACCGGTCGATTTTTCGGCGTTCCAAAACCTGCGGAAACACATCTAAAAAAGCAAAATAGTATTATCGTTTTTTTTGTTGAAGAAGAATTACCTCTAATGTAGAATTAAGAAAGAGAAAAGAAGTGCGTGGCAACCGGTTCCAAATCGGGAAGGCTGCCCCCTGAAAATCGCAAAAGTGCTTCAGGATGAAATATATTTGGTAGGAAAGATAGTCTGAGAGGAAGTGCGAGGTATGAGGGAAATCAAAATTACGGAAATCGAAAACATAATGATAGGTCAATATGAAAACAAAGAAGGGGGAACGGGCTGCACGGTATTCATTTCCCGTGATGGCATGCCTGCCGGGCTTGATGTGCGCGGAGGCGGACCGGCTTCAAGAGAATCCGAACTTTTGAAGCCGACGGCATTAGCAGGAGCCGTGCACAGCATTGTTCTTGCCGGAGGAAGTGCCTTCGGTCTTGGGGCTGCCGATGGTGTTATGAAATGTCTTGAGGAAAACGATATCGGTTATGATGTAGGTATCTGCAAAGTGCCCCTGGTATGTCAGTCGGATATTTTTGATCTGACGGTAGCAAGAAGCGATGTAAGACCGGACAGCACATACGGATACGCCGCTGCAAAGGCAGCTCTTTCGGGAGGTAATTACAAAGATGGCAATTACGGCGCAGGCTGCGGAGCGACGGTAGGCAAGTTCAAAGGAATGGAAACCTGCATGAAGTCCGGTATAGGAAGTTATGCGGTGGAAACCGGTGAACTGAAGATAGGTGCGGTTGTGGTTTTGAATGCCCTGGGTGATATTTATAATTGGAAGAACGGAAAGAAAATTGCGGGACTCCTTACGCCTGAAAAGAACAGTTTCCTTGATACGGTTGACAATATGACGCGAAATATCGAGGTTAAGGAAAACAAATTTACGGGGAACACAACCATAGGAATTGTTATAACAAATGCTGCTTTTGACAAGACAAAGCTCTGCAAGATTGCGTCCATGACGCACAACGGTTATGCAAGAGCAATCAGACCGGTTCACACAAGTGCTGACGGAGACAGTATTTATGCCGTTTCGGTGGGAAATGTCGCAGCAGATCTCGATCTTGTGGGAACTCTGGCAGCCGATGTAATGAGCGAAGCAATTCTGCGTGCGGCTACATCCTGTGACAGCGAATACGGTTTTGTTTCGGCAAAGGATTTCGGAAAATAAAGAATAAAGGCAAACAAAAATCCGACCCAAAATCTGTCAACTTAGACAGGTTTACGGTCGGATTTTATTTGTCATTTGTGCAGGTAGACAATCACACGAATGACTGCCGGTTAAGCGTAAACATCAAGATTTGCACCAAGATACGGCTGCGCCGGCACTGCCTGCGTAGGAGCAGTGTCAACAGCTTCAAGAAGCTGTGCAGTTTCAGCGCCTTCGCCTTTCATTACGTCAAGAGCCTTATCCATTACAGCGGTAGAAATCTGTGACATAAGATTTGTTTGCGCCAATGACATTGACAATGCAGCAATATCCATAACATGCCTCCTTTTGTTCTGATACCGGTTAATCAGTTTAAACAACTGATACAGCTTATATACTATATCGGCAGGTTTGTTTAAAACTTTAGCTCTTTCGCATTATTCAATAACAATAAATGCCGTTTTTCTGAATGCGCTGAAGATGCGGACAATGGCAGAACCGATAAGTCCGAGGCTGTAAATCAGCAGCGCCGTGTTTGAACGGCTTATGCATATCAGGCAGGCAAAAGCAATCAGAAAGTTTATGAGACCGTGAGCAAATTTAAGCTTCCACGGACCTTCAACCGTCTTTTTCGATTCCATGGAACGGAGAATTTCAACAACTCCCGAGAATGCGTGAATGCCTATCAGGTACAGAAGTATGTATATCTTTGGTATGCTTGTGAGAGAGCCTGTGAGCAGGGCAAAGTCCAGTATAATTACACCCTGAAACAGAATTATCTTTCCACCCACCATATGTCTTGCCATAGTAAAATAAAATATGATGTCCCTGATCCCGTCTATTGCGAGACCGAAGGAAATTATGGCAAGTGCTACTATATATGTTTTGTCCGAAGGAAAGGCCATAAACAGCACGGCAACAAAAATCATGCACATGCCGAAAAGGATTCCTTTTATTCTTTGAAATAAATTCATGTTCAATCCTTCCTGTTCTAACGCCTGGAATAACCTGCAAGCTTGTTTCCGGAATTGTAAATCGCGTCTATTACCATGCCTTTGTGGGCAACGGCGCTTATTGCAAAACGGCCGATAAATGTTTCGTGTTTTGTCGGGTTTGTTGCATTTGTGTACTCGTCGAAATACTTCTGCACGTCAAAATCTTCGATGGTCTCGCCCGAGAGTTCTTCTCCCAACGCCTTCCAGTCATCTGAAGCGTTGAGCTGCCTCTTTTCTGTAATTGCCCGGATTCTCCCGTTCCATGGCTCTATAGCGGCTGTGTCGTATCTGTCTTTTTCAAAATCATCAATATCCCCTCTGAGGTATTTCATGGCATAAATCATCTGGGTGAAGGCCTTCATGTAGTCGGAGGGATTGTCCTTGAGGATTTCTTCGTAATTACCCCATGCCGGAAGATATCTGAACCTCGCAAAGCTGTAATCCGGAAGATGGCCTGCTCTGCCGTGCCCCAGGTTCATGACGGAGTTTTCGTTTGCCTGATAAAGACTGTTTGTGTATATGCTGCTGTCAAGGTCGTCGGGAACGGAAGTACGGTGGACAAAAGTGATCTGCCTTTCGGTGAAACCGTCGCCTTCCTCTATCAGTTCATGAAAAACGTAGTTTGTATTGTTAATGACCAGGGACGGGGTCCCGGCAAAATTGGAATGCGCCCAGGTATCTGCAAGGACATGCATTGCAATGCCCACAGCCTGAAGCGGTTTTCCTTTTGCAAGCTTTACCGTTTTTTCAGCCAGGTCACCGTTTGGACCGCATATCAGACGGTATTTGTTCAGGTATTTCTTTGAACAGCCTTCTTTTTTTGCATAAAGGTCCTTCGGGAGGAAGTGAAATGAAGACCAGATTCTTGTGATGTCCTGAAGCCCTACGGGATTTGTTTTTGCATCCATAAGTTCAAGCTGAAGCTGCGTTGTAGCTGCGTAGGAAGGCGCCTTGATCTTTGCAAGAAGCGTTCTTGAAAAGTGGTCTACAAACTGGGCACTGTAGGCTATATCAAGGCTTTCGCCGTGGGAATAGCCTGCCAGAAAGGCTGCGCAGTATGTGGCATAGTAATGAAAATCTTCCTGCATTTATTTCACCTCCCTCTCAGAGTTGCTTCCCATGTCGGTTCCGGATCCGGTCACGCTGTCATTTTCGATGCCGCTTTTGACATTCTGTCTTAGCTCTTTCACCCTTGCTGAAGACCGGAAAACAGACCAGAATACGTATATCGTGGTGATGTCCACAAGAACTGAGACTATTGCCGTGTCAATATCTTTGATTTCGGAGAACTTGTCCCTATAGGTAAACATGGTAAGAAACGTGAATATAACCATGATAAATGAGTATAAAGGATAACCTCTGCGGAATTTTCCGCCTTTTGAATCCCTTATGGCGTTCAGACCCACGAAGAGGTGAAGCGAAATGATGATGGCAATGAAAATCAGTATGATTGCCGCAAGAATGACATATGCCGATATCGGATTTTCGGGAAAGGTCTCCCTGAAATCTTCGAACATGTCAAAGTTGAAAATAATCTCAAGTAAACCCTTGATGATGCTCCAGGCACCGAGGAGAATCACTCCGGTGCCGCTGACATTGAGGTCGTTTTCATATTTTCGGAGCAGGGCATTTGTGCTTTGCATGGTAATTTCCTTTCGTTAAGAAAAATCTGAATTGCATAAAATCATTATAATTCAAAATATCTTGCAGATTCAACAAAAATGCTGTGTTCCGTATAGGGCGGAAGCGCAATTTGTGTTATAATAAAATTCGTGCAAGAAGGAAAACTGTTCCTGAGCGTATTTGCCAAAAGGGCAGAGCGGCACGCACAAAATGAAAAAGAAGGTGAAAAAATGACAAAAACAGATATTTTTTCGGGTTTTCTCGGAGCAGGCAAAACAACTCTGATCAGAAAAATGTTAAATGAAATATACAAGGATGAAAAAGTCGTTCTGATTGAAAATGAATTTGGTGATGTTGGAATTGACGGCGATTTCCTCAAGGATGCCGGGATTGAAATAAACGAAATGAATTCGGGTTGCATCTGTTGCACGCTTGTAGGTGATTTCAAAAAATCAATAGAGCAGGTGCTTGAACAGTTCAAGCCTGACCGCATTATTATTGAACCGTCCGGAGTAGGAAAACTAAGTGACATTATTGCCGCAGCCGCAAATGCGGATGAATCGCTGGAAATTTCCGGAACGATTACTGTTGTCGATGCAAAGAAATGTGAAATGTACATGAAGAACTTCGGCGAGTTCTTTGATAATCAGATAATAAGTGCAAATGCGGTGATTCTGAGTCATGTAAACGGCCTGAGTGAAGCGAAGATTGCAAGGGTTGCGGGGATAATCCGTGAACTCAATGAAAAAGCGGCCATAATTACAACCGACTGGGAACAGCTCGATGCAGCTCAGATTCACGAGGCAATGGAAAAAGGCGATACGCTTTCTGAAGAACTGGCAAAACTTGCTGCAGAAGCGCATGAACATCATCATGATCACGACCATCACGACCATGACCATGACCACCATGACCATGACCACCATGACGACCATGACCATGACCACCACGACCATCACGACCATGACCATGACCACCATGACCATGACCACCATGACCATCATGACCATGACCATCATGATCACGACCATGAACATCATCACCACGACCACGACGGACACTGTTGCTGTGGCCATCACCATGATCACGATGCTGATGAAGTTTTTGAATCACATGGTATTGAGACAAATAAAAAGTTTGATGAAAAGGCTCTCAAAGATATACTCGCAAGCCTTGCGGACGAAAAAAAATACGGAATTGTACTCAGGGCAAAGGGTATAGTTGAGGGGCAGGATGGCTGGCTTCAGTTTGATTACGTTCCGGGTGAGCCGGAAGTAAGAAAGAGCAAAACAGCAGGTCTGACCGGAAGGCTCTGCGTGATAGGCTCGCAACTTGATGCCGATGCGGTTGAAGAATTGTTTCTTTCCTGATGTATTGACTGCATTACGGTAATTACACAGCTTTCAGGACAAAAATACAGAGCAGAGAAAAAGAGGCAAAAAGTAATGATGAAAAAGGAAAAAGACACAGATATACCTGTATATATGTTTTTGGGCTTCCTTGAAGCGGGAAAGACAACATTCGTGCAGGAAGCTCTTGAGGGACCGGATTTTACGGATGGTCAAAGGACATTGCTGCTTGTCTGTGAAGAAGGCGAAATTGAGTACGAGCCTGATGAATTTTTCGGTCCAAATGTATTTGTTGAAAAAATCGAAAACGAAGAGGATTTGACGCAAATACACCTTCGCGAGCTCACCAAGAAGTATAAGCCGCAGCAGGTAATGGTAGAATACAACGGAATGTGGCAGACGGATACGTTTTCCGAGGCCATGCCGCCTGAATGGATCGTATATCAGATTCTGATGATTGCAGATGCGCGCACATTCCTCACTTACAACAAGAATATGCGAAATCTTACTTTCGACAAACTTAAGCTGGCGGAAATGATTATTTTCAACAGATTTACGGACAGCATGTCAAAAGAGGAATTTCACAAAATAGTAAGAGTGGCAAATACGAAATCCGAGATAATTTATGAGTACGGACCGAATCGTTTTGAACTTGACGATATCAAAGATCCTCTGCCGTATGATATTGATGCCCCTATAATTGAAATCACCGAACTTCAGTATGCCATCTGGTATCGTGACATCAATGAAGATACAGCCAAATATATAGGAAAGACGGTGCGTGTCAAGGGACGCTGCCTGACGGGAGGGGGGCTTCCCAAAGATGCATTTATTTTCGGCCGCCATGTAATGTCCTGCTGTGTTGAGGACATTCAGTTTGCCGGTCTTGTTGCAAAATGGCCTGACAGTCAGTCACGGATAGAACACGGTGAGTGGTATAATATTACGGGTGTTGTGCAGGTTGAGTATCATCCGGTTTACGGAGAGAGCGGACCTGTCATTGCGGTTAAGGAGATTAAGAAGGCTGCACCTCCGGTTGAAGAGGTTGCAACATTTTAAATTGGAGAGTTAAGTATTTAATGTTAAGAGGAAAAAAGAAGTGGATGATTATATTCATGGTCATAGCCGTTTTGACGGTATGGACCATCATGTCACAGAGTAAGAGCTTTTCTTTGGTTGCTCTTCAGCGTGACATAATGAACATGCGCGTTCCGTGGCTTATCATGGCTATAATTTCCATGACCGGATTTATCATTTTTGAAGGTCTTGCGCTTTCATGCATAATTAAAGGCATCACAGGTCGCAAAGCATATCATGAAGGACAGGTGTATTCGGCAGGAGATATTTATTTTTCCGCGATTACACCTTCGGCCTCGGGTGGCCAGATAGCAAGTGCATATTTTATGATTTGGGACGGAATTCCCGCGGCGCAGGCGACGGTTATTCTTTTGGTCAACCTTATTATGTATACATTTGCGCTGCTCTCATGCGGAGCTGTGGTTTTGCTTTTGAACTTTGCATCCCTCTTTGTTTTCAGCGGCGCAAGTCAGATTCTGATCACTATCGGAATAGCGATACTTTTTGCGCTTGCGGCGTTTTTTGCGCTGCTTTTGCGGCACGGAAGGATTATCCATTATATAGCAGGAGTCTTCATCAATTTCTTCGCCAAAATCCATCTGCTGAAAAATCCGGAGAAAACGAAGAAAAACCTCAGAATTACCATGCGTCAGTACAAGAGATGCGCAAACATGGTAAAAGGAAAGTCAAAGATGCTACTTTGGGCGTTTATTCTCAATCTTTGCCAGAGAATTTCCCAGAGCCTCGTTGTAATTTTTTCCTACTTTGCAATAGGTGGCACCGTGAACAGGATTTTCGACGTCTGGAGTGTACAGATTCTGACTTTTATCGGTTCAAACAGCGTACCTATTCCGGGGGCAATGGGGGTTGCCGATTATCTTTTGATTGACGGACTTGAAGGTATCAATGTAGTTTCCCATGAAGCAAATCTTGAACTTATCAGTCGCGGACTCTCATTTTATATATGCGTATTTATAAGCATTATAATATTGCTGATAGGATATGCTTTCAGGAGTTTAAAAGACCGCAAAAAAGAAACGCTGGCTTCGGCGGGCGGAAAAGGTTATGCCGGGAAATGATGAACAATGCATGTGTGCCGGGATTGCGACATAATTAGTGCCAAACATCTTGACAACCTTACTGCATTAGAATAGAATATTGTTCAAATTTGAATTTTATAAAAGGCGTTGATGGATTCAGTAGCCACTTGCTAAAAACCTTACAGAGAGACCGCAAAAGCTGAGAAGCGGTTGGTGAATAAGTGTGTGAATATCGCTCCGGAGCCACAGGACTAAATGAGTGGCGGTTTGTCCTTTGACAGACTTGCAACTAGGGTGGTACCGCGGTTTTTAATAATCGTCCCTAAATCTGCTTATGCGGGTTTAGGGTTTTATTTTGCAAAAAAATGTCCTTTCCGCAAGGCAATCACATAAAGACACAGGAGGAAAGAAATGTTTAAAAATTTGTCTGACAAGCCAATTGCAGAAGTGCAAAAGGAACAGGTTAAGCACTGGTATGATGAAAAACTTTTGGAGAAGTGTGTTACAGAAAGAGAAGGCTGCCCTTCATTCGTATTTTATGAAGGACCTCCTACTGCAAACGGTCGTCCGGGAATCCATCATGTGATGGCAAGAACCCTCAAGGATTCCATCAACAGATACAAGACAATGCAGGGATTCCAGGTAAAGAGAAAGGCAGGCTGGGATACACACGGACTGCCTGTAGAAATTGAAGTTGAAAAGCAGCTTGGTTTCAGCGGCAAGCAGGATATCGAGGAATACGGAATCAAACAGTTCAATGAAAAGTGTAAGGAATCCGTATTCACTTATACGGGACTTTGGAGAGAAATGTCCGACCGCATGGGTTACCTTTGCGACATGGACAATCCGTACATTACTTTAGACAATAATTACATCGAAACGGGCTGGTGGATCATCAATGAAGCCTTCAAAAAAGGTCTTATATATGAGGGATTCAAAATCGTTCCTTACTGCCCGAGATGCGGAACTGCTCTTGCTTCCCACGAAGTTGCGCAGGGATATAAGGACGTAAAGGTTATTACAATTACGGCCAAGTTCAAAAAGAAGGGCACGGACAACGAATACTTCCTCGCTTGGACAACAACTGCATGGACACTTGCGGCAAACGTTGCACTTACTGTGGGCGGCGATCTTGATTATGTGAAGGTAAAGATGCTTGAAGGCGATGATGCAGGCAACTACTTCTATGTAGGCAAGGCACTGGCTGATAAGGTTCTCGGCGAAGGTAATTACGAAGTTGTTGAGGAAATGAAGGGTAAGGACCTCGAATTCATGGAATACGAGCAGCTGATGCCGTTCTGTGAAGTTAATCCGAGACCTGGCCAGAAGGCGTTTATCGTTACATGCAACGATTACGTTTCTACCGAAGACGGTACAGGAATCGTTCATACCGCGCCTGCTTTCGGTGAAGACGACTATCAGACAGGAAGAAAATACAACCTTCCGTACTGCAATCCTGTAGACGAAGAAGGAAAATACACTGCTACTCCTTGGGCAGGCAGATTTATCATGGAAGATGGCCTTGATGTTGAAATCATCAAGTGGCTTGCTCAGGAAAACAAGATTTTTGCAAAGGAAAAAATCAGCCATAATTATCCGCACTGCTGGAGATGCGGAACACCGCTTGTTTATTACGCAAAGCCGTCTTGGTATATCGAGATGACAAAGCTCAGAGACGAGCTGGTTGCAAACAACAACACAGTAAACTGGTATCCTGATTTCGTAGGCGAAAAGCGTTTCGGAAACTGGATTGAAGATGTAAAGGACTGGGCTATTTCAAGAAACAGATACTGGGGAACTCCGATTCCTATCTGGCGCTGTGAATGCGGTCATCTTGAATGCGTAGGCTCAAGAAAAGAACTGGTTGAAAAGGCTATCGAAGACATCGATGAAAATATCGAACTCCATCGTCCGTATGTTGATGACGTTCATATGAACTGTCCTCATTGCGGCAAGACGATGACTCGTATTCCGGAAGTTATGGACTGCTGGTTTGACTCAGGAGCAATGCCTTTTGCACAGTGGCACTATCCGTTTGAAAACAAAGAACGTTTTGACAAGGAACTCTTCCCTGCAGACTTTATCTGTGAAGGTATCGACCAGACAAGAGGATGGTTCTACTCGCTGATGGCGGTTTCGACTATCATTAAGGGAAAAGCACCTTACAAGAATGTTCTTGTTAATGACCTTATTCTTGACCGCGAAGGCAAGAAGATGAGTAAGCATGTAGGAAACACGGTAGATCCGTTCGGTCTTTTTGACAAGTACGGCGCAGATGCGACAAGATGGTATCTGCTTTCCGTTTCACCTGCATGGTCACCTACCAAGTTCGACGAAGACGGTCTTGTTGATGTTGTCAGCAAGTTCTTCGGTACGTTGAAGAACGTATACAACTTCTTCGTGCTGTATTCAAATCAGGACAATGTAGAGCCTGCGAAACTGGAAGTTCCTTATGCCGAAAGACCTGAACTCGACAGATGGATTATCAGCAAGTACAACAAACTGATCAAGGAAGTTACTTACGAACTTGACCATTATGATCATATGAGAACAGTTAAGAAAATTACCGATTTTGTCAACGAGGATTTGTCAAACTGGTATATCCGCCGTGCACGCCGCAGATTCTATGCGGACGGCATGAGCACCGACAAGAAGAGCGTATATCTGACGACTTATGAAGTGCTTGTTGGCGTTGCAAAGATGATTGCGCCTATCGCTCCGTTTATTTCTGATGAAATGTACGTAAATCTCACAGGAGAAGATACTGTTCATGTAGCATATTTCCCTAAGGCAGATGAATCTCTTATTGATGAAGCCGTAGAAGAAAGAATGGATCTTGTGCGTGACCTTGTTGCCCTTGGAAGAGGAACAAGAGAAAAGGAAAAAATCAAAGTTCGTCAGCCTCTGGGAGAAATCCTTGTGGATGGAAAGTACGAAAACCTTATTTCCGATCTGACACCTCTTATTATGGAAGAACTCAATGTCAAGAAAGTTGTTTTCGAAAAAGAACTCGATAAGTACATGAATTTCAGTCTCAAGCCGAACTTCAGAACTGCAGGTCCTGTGCTTGGAAAGAAGATCAAGAGTTTTGCCGGTGCACTTGCAAAGCAGAACCCTGCAGCATTTGCGGCAGAACTTGAGAGCGGCGAATCGGTTAAACTTGACGTTGACGGAGAAACTTTCGATATCACAAAGGAATATGTAGATGTAAGAATCGATGCAAAAGAAGGTTTCGCCGTTGCAATGGAAAACAACATTTTTACTATTCTTGATACGACGGTTACAAAGGAACTTATTGAAGAAGGTCTTGCAAGAGAACTTGTTTCAAAGGTTCAGCAGCTCAGAAAGCAGCATGACTTTGAAATGATGGACAACATCCGCATTTTTGTTGATATTGACGAAGAAGTCAAGGGTGCTGTTGAGAAGTTTAAGGATTATATCATGAAGGAAACTCTTGCCCTTGAGATTACTTCGAAGAGCGGACTTGATACATTTGACCTCAACGGACATAAGAGCGGAATCGCAGTAGAAAGATTTTAAGGAGAAATACACACTATGTATTCTGAAAAAGCTTTGACAAGGGTATTGGTAACGGCATTGACAGTAGCAGTGCTGACTTTTGCGTTGCTGCTTCTGCTTATGCCTGCTACCTCAGGCGAAGCGAGTGCGAGCACATGGGACGGCAGTTCTGCCGCTTCGACTTTGCAGGAGGCACAGGAGCACCGCGAAACCCTTATCAGATTGCAACTCCCGAACAGCTTGCATATTTCAGGCAGCATTACCAAAATAAGGGTGTCGGTAGCTCATGTGATTATTACGTATTGACTGCCGATATTAATCTGGGCGATCATTTGTGGGAACCTGTCAGAGAATTTCATGATGTTTTTGACGGACAGGGGTACACCATCAGCGGTCTGCACGTTGAAGTCGAAAATAATAGCAGGCCAACTGCTTATGCCGGTTTGTTCAAAGGAATAAGTGATTCACATAATTATGGTGGAGGTGTGGTGAAAAACCTGTGCATCAAGGGCTCAACGGTCAGCGCGAAGAACGGTTATACAGGATACGCTAAGCTTGCA
>JAEEGL010529427.1_pt1 | contig 12253 bp, 10 predicted proteins | sample 9134231 | NCBI WGS metagenome assembly JAEEGL01 (sample SAMN16246548, study PRJNA631951) | gut metagenome | biome: gut microbiome; feature: rumen; material: fiber-attached | host: Bos | place: Iran: Karaj | collected 2018-10
AAAACGGTGTAACAGCTATTGCTGATTTAACCTTACAAATTGATAAAGGAGAATTCGTGTTTGTTACCGGAGCTTCTGGTTGCGGTAAATCAACACTTGTTAAATTATTATATAGAGAAGAAAGACCATCTAAAGGACAAGTAATGGTAGGTGGAATAAACGTTGCTAAATTATACAATAGCAAAGTTTATAAACTAAGAAGAAAACTTGGAATCGTATTCCAAGACTTCAAACTATTACCAAAACTAACAGTTTATGAAAACGTTGCCTTTGGTCTAGATAATCTAGGAATGCGTAGTAGAGATATCAAGAAAAAAGTATATAAAGCTCTAGAAAGAGTTGGTTTAAAGAATAAACTAAAAAGTTTCCCAAACCAATTAGCTGGTGGAGAACAACAAAGAGTATGTATTGCTAGAGCTATTGTTAATGAACCAAAATTGTTAATTTGCGACGAGCCAACAGGAAACTTAGACCCAAGAACATCTAAAGAGATTGTTAAAGTAATCAACAACATTAATAAGACAATGGGTACAACAGTTTTAATGGTTACACATGACAAAGAAATAGTTAATTCCATGAAAAAACGTGTTATTACATTAGAAAACGGTGTCTTAACAAGCGATTCAATGAAAGGAAGTTATGTAGCAGATGAAAGCAATTAGAATATTTAATCGTAACATATTAAGTGCTGTTAAAAGTATCTTCCGTAATTTTAGTTTAAGTATGGCATCAATCGTTTGTACTACAATTACCCTAGTAATCGTAGCATTAGCAATTCTATTATCATTCAATATTAGAGAATTCACTAAAGACATTGAAGGAACTCTAACTGTAATAGCTTATGTAGATCGAAAAGCTACTGAAGAAGACATCGCTTTAGTAAAGAGTAAACTATTAGAAATAAAAAATATTAAAAGCGATGAAATAATCTATAAGTCTAAAGAAAAAATTAGAGAAGAAACTTTGGAAAATACAGACAAAAATACAGCATTGTATAACATCATGAGTAAACTTAATGAATCATCCAATCCATTACAACCAGAGTACATCTTAACAGTTAAGAATATTGAAGAAATGGATGAAACCATTGAAACAATTAAAAAAGTAGAAAACATTACAAGCGTTAAGTATAACGATGAAGTTGTAGATAAAATGATTCCAATCTTTAAAGTAATAGAAAAGATTGCTATTGCTATTATCATTGGTTTGATTTGTGTAACAATCTTCTTGATTTGTAACACAATTAAACTAACAATCTATGCTCGTAAGAATGAGATAGATATTATGAGATTGGTTGGTATTAGTAACTTTGTTATTAAATTACCATTTGCTATTGAAGGATTATTCCTAGGAATAATTGGTTCAATCCTACCAATAGTAGTAACTATCTGGGGTTACACTGTAGTATATGATAAATTAGAAGGACATTTATTTACTAACTTTATTCAAATGTTAAAACCATTCCCATTTACTTTATATGTATCAGGATTATTATTAATAATCGGATCATTAGTAGGTATGATTGGTAGTTATACAACAGTAAGGAGACATTTAAAGATATAATGAAGAGAATAATTAAAGTAGTAATAGTTCTCTTAAGTATACTAATCCCTTTAAATGTGTCTGCTAAAGGTACTTTAAGAGATGAAAAAAATGAACTTGCCGAAATGCAAGCTAAAGCCGAAACAAATAATCGACTTACAACTGAATCAAAAAATAAAATTGCAGCCAAGAGAAATGCAATTATTAAAGCAAACAATACCATATCTGAAAATGAAGTAAAAGTTGAGGATGCTAAAGTAAAAGTAGCAGAAAGCCAAGAAGCAATTAAAGTTAAAACAGAAGAAATGCAAGATGTAATGAATATGATTCAATACACTAACTTTAATTCAGGAGATGCCTACTTTGATTACATCTTTGGTTCAAATTCAATTACTGATATGTTAGAAAGACAAGCAGTAATAACTCAAATAGTAGATTATACTCAAGAAGAGTTAGATACCTTGAATGGTTTAATAATTAAAAATGAAAACCTTCAAGTAGAGTTAAAACAAGATAATATCAATCTAACAAACTCTATAAGTCAATATGAAAAACAAGTTGAAGAACTTGAAGCTTATATTGAAAAATTAGCATCTATAGGTATGGATTACAAAGAACAAATAAAAGCTAAACAAGCCATTATTAAAACCTATGTTGATGCCGGTTGTAAAGATAATGATAAAATTGATGATTGTTATACTAACAAGTATGCTATATCATCAACAAATTTTAATCGTCCATTAAAATCAGCAGTTGTTACACAAGCATGGGGACATAATGGACATAAAGGAATCGACCTAGGTGGTAATAAACCAGGAACTAATATCTATGCTCCAGCAAATGGTATTGTTACTGCAACAAGTTACCATAACAGTTGTGGTGGAAATATTATTTATATTAGACATACTGTTAATGGTAAAAAATATACAACTGAATATGCCCATTTAACTGCAATAAAAGTAAAAGTAGGTCAAAGAGTTACACCAGCTACTGTTATTGGTACAGTTGGTGGCGATCGTTCAACATTCTATTATGATAGTTGTACTACCGGAACACACTTACACTATGCAGTGTCATATGGTTGGTATTTAGTAGATTATAAAGCATGGTCCGATTGGCGTTCTAATTCTAAGGCTACTAGTGTTAAATCAATAACTCATATTACTAATACTAGAGGTTATAGATGGACATCAAGATATTAAAGAAGCGTTAGCTTCTTTTTTCTTAAAACTCATTTAAATACTAAATGAATTATGTTATTATAGCAGTGAACGGAGGTTTTATTTATGAAAAAAGTAGTAATCTTTGGTGGAGGTAGTGGACTTTCCCAAATTTTAAAAGGATTAAAAGAATTCCCATTAGATATAACAGCTGTCGTAAGTGTATCAGATAATGGTTCAAGTACAGGTAGCTTAAGAGAAGAATTTTCAATTCCTGCAGTAGGAGACATAACAAAAGTATTACTTGCAATGTCTACTGAATCAAAGGGAGTTAAAGATTTATTCAATTATCGTTTTAGTAAAGAGAGTAGTTTAAATAACCACTCAATAAAGAACTTAATAATGACAGCATTATTAGAAATGAAAGGTGACTTTGCTCATTCACTTCCTATTTTATGCGATTTATTAGATGTTAAAGGAACAATTCTTCCTCTAACAGAAGATAATGTTGATTTAATCGGTATCACAAGAGACGGTGAAAGAATCTTTGGTGAAGCTGAAATCACAGAAGCAAGAAGTAAAATAGTAGATCTAGAATATAGTGAACCAATAAAAGTAACACCTAAAGTATTAGATGCTATCAAAAAAGCAGATTTAATTGTCTTCAGTTCAGGTTCTCTAATTACAAGTATAATGCCAAATATTATCGTTCCTGAAATTCAAGAAGCTATTAAAAAATCAAAAGCTAAAAAATTATATATCTGCAACATGTTAACTCAACCAGGAGAAACAGATAATTTCAAAGTAAGTGATCATATCAAATTCATTGAAAGATATATTGGTGAAGGACAAATAAATGCAGTTATAGCAAATACTGCTGAAATTGCTGCTAACATGCAAGTACTAGCAAAATCAGAAGGTAAGGATGCCGTAGCTATTGATGTAAGTAAATTACATAATATGGGAGTAACCGTACTAGCTGATAAACTATTTAAAGTAGAAGATGGTTATGTAAGACATGACGCTCTTAAAACATCATTCTTAATCTTCTCATATATCATGGAAGAGGAATAAAATGACTTTTACTACAAGATTAAAAGAAGAAATAACTAAAAATGATATTTCACCTTTAGAATCTTTAATTGAATTATCTGCTTACGTAAGATATTCTAGTCAAATAAAAAAGAATAAAATAATTCTAACATTTGAAAATGCTTCAGTAGCAAGAAGAATCTATAAAGATATCAAATATAATTTTGGTATTAATATAAAGATAACAATTCGTAATCAAAAAAGATTTAGAATTAAACAAATATATATTCTTGAAATAACTGAAAGAGTAGATGATATCTTAGAAACACTAAATATCAATAAAGAAGGAAAAAGAACCTTACCAGAAGATTATTTCTTAAATAGTAGAGAAGAAATAATCGGCTTTCTAAAAGGTGCTTTCTTAGCATGTGGTAGTGTTAATGATCCAGCATCAGCTGGTTATCATCTTGAATTTACATCATCATTTAAAAAAGATGGTTTATTCTTAGCTTCTTTATTAAAAGAATTTAATATCCAAGCTAAAGTCTTAAAAAGAAATAATAACTATATGACTTATATCAAAAGTGCTGAAATGATTAGTGATGTAATCCGTATTCTAGGAGCAACTAATTGTTTCTTCTACTTTGAAGATATAAGAATTTATCGTGACCATAAAAACATGGTAAATCGTCTTAACAATTGTGAAATAGCTAACCAAGAAAAAGTATTAAAAACAGGTTTAAAGCAATTAGATGATATAAACTATCTAAAAGAAAATGATTTACTAGGGTTACTAGATGATAACGTTAGAGAAGCAATTAGATACCGTGAAGCATATCCAGAAACTTCACTAGCTGAACTAGCAGATATCATCAGTCAAGAAACAGGTCACCAAATAGGAAAATCAGGAGTTAATCATTACTTTATAAAAGTAAAAAAGTTAGTTGAACGACATAAAAATAGAAAAGAATAGGTGATAATATGATGTATTTATTATCATTAGAGTTCTGTGAAACGGAAAATGTTCTTAGAACTTTTAAAATATTGAATATCTTCATAACCTTAATGAAAATATTAGTTCCACTAGTAATAATCATTGTAGGAATGAAAGATTTCTTTGGTGTGATTGTCGCTTATAAAGATGATGAATTTAAAAATACAATCAATCAATTAGTTCGTCGAATCATAGCTGGTTTAATTATCTTTGTTTTACCAGCCATTTTGAACTTTGCTATGGACACGTATTATGGCTTTAAAGAAACAACAACAAAATTTGCTAGCTGTAATGTTTGTTTAACCAATACCAAAGAGTGTGATGATCTAATAGCAATAGCTCAATATAAACAACAAGAGCAAAATGCCGCCAATCATAATCTTACCGCCGAAGAAAATGCTATTTGGGAAAGAAGAAACACTCTAGCAGATGAATACATTAGACAACATCAAAATGATAATAACAATAATAACAACAGTGGTAATTCAAATGGTTCTTCTAACAATAATAGTGGTGGTGGAGGAAATTATTCAAATCCAAGTAATACCGATACCTCAACTCAATTAACAGGAAGTAATGTTGTTAAAGGCAAATACTTTGATTCAACAGATGTTACTAAAATTAGTGGTTTAAGTGAAGAACAATTCATTAATATCTTAAAAAATAATAAAGCCTATAAAGGAAAAGTTAAAATGTATATACCATATGCTCATGACTTAATCCTAGCTGAAAGAAATCATGGTGTTAATGCTTTCTATCTAATAGGTGTTTATTCATTAGAATCAGGATGGTTAGGATCTAATCTAGCTAAAGAATGTAATAACATAGGTGGTGTTAAATTCTATAATCAAACCTATGGTAATGGTAAAAAAGTAACAAACTGTCGTAATGGTTGGGCAGGATATGATAGTATTAGTGAATTCATTGATTATCACGCCAGTCTCCTAGAAAGAAATTATCTTCATCCAGGAGCTAAACACTACAATGGTAAAGATGTTGCTGGTGTTGGTAAAGACTATGGACATGGTAATAGTGCTAATACCATTATTCAAATAGCCAGTAAAGTATCACAATAAAAGGAATAGATTACTATTCCTTTTTTTATGCCCAATAATTGGTTAAATTACCATCTTTTTTATAAACATTATCCATTAATACTACAAATGTATAAATACTTCGACGATTTTCTAATTTACTTCTAGATACCTTAGTAATAACTACACCACCAGTAGTATTCAAACTTTCCGCAATATAGTAATTATTATCATCCCATCCAGCTAGTATTGCTGCGTGTCCATCTAATCCAATTAAGTCACCAACTTTAACTCTTCCTGAATTCATTAACTCTGGGGTAATAGATAACTTAGTACCTAAATCTGGTAATGATTTTTGACCACTACCATCGCCACCAGCTCCAATATCACCAATATCAAAACCACCATTTAATAATGCCCATGTAACAAAACCTGAACAATCAAAACCATTAGCATAATATTGACCATATCTCCATTTGCCCCAGTTTGTAAAGTTCTTTAAATTACATCCCCAGGCGGCAGGACCAACATATATTGCTGTTTTATCTAATTCTTGGAACTTGGCTTCTGTTAAATAAAATCCACGATGATAATATCTTCCTTCACCATCTACTCTAGGATATGGTTTGTAATTATTTAAACGACCATTCTCATAGAAGTAATCAATACGATAAGCAAACTCTAAAGCTGCAAATCTAGCTGCTTCTACAACACCGGCTCTCGTACCATAACCAGCACTATCAATACGATCAAATAAGATTTTATCGATTAATTTAGCATCTTCTTCATTAAACTGTAAGCATTTTAAATATGGCTTAGTAGTATCTATTTTAGGTTGTGTAATAAAGGTTGGTACATGAACTTTAATACTTCCATATATCTTATCATCATCTCTTATTTGAAGTTCTGCAATACCATAATCTTTACCATATGCAACGCCATCTTCAATAGTAACAACCTGCGTATTAGTTGAAACAAGTTTAACATTATCTTTTGCTTGACCAACAACAACTAAATCATAATTAACTTTTTCACTACCACCTTTATAAAGATAAATAGCTTCTTTATCAAATTTTGCTTCTAGTATTTTATTTACTTCAGCTTTTTGTGAATACAAATCATTAGTATTACCATATTTATCTTTAACATAAATATAATAATCACCAGCATCAATAGTAAATGAACAATATCCATTCTTGGTTTTAGTCCATCTATCATCAGTTTTATTAATTCTATCTTCTCTATTATTACTTACTAAACACCAAGAATCTTTATTAAGTTTAAAAAAGTAATTTTCTACATAAACATTAACAATAACTTTATCAGAAAAGACATTACTATCATTTATTTCTACGTTTTTAATATAAGGTGCAGTATAAAAATTAGCATACAAAGAAAGTATTACTAATAGAATTACTAATAATAATCCAAATACTATAAGTGCATTCTTTTTCATACTACCCCTTCTTTCAATATAAGATTATAACATACTACTTATAATGTACAAAATTCATCTAATGTGTCTAGTGGTCAATAATTTAAATGAAAAAAACAAAAGAATATAGTATAATTACTATAGAATATGAGAGGGATATTATGTCAACAAACAGAACAAACGTTACTTTTGCCGATGGTACAGTAATGGAAGTCGAAAAAGGAACAACAATACATGAACTAAGTCAAATGTATCAGTCTAAATTAAAATATGATATTGTAGGAGCAGAAATCGATAATACTCCTGTATCAATGGAAATGCCAATAACAAGATCAACAAAACTTAATTTTATTGATTTATCTAATCCAAATGGCTATCGTATTAATAAAAATGGTTTAGAGTTCGTTATTTTCGTCGCTTTAAAAGAAGAATTTGGTGATAGTTATAATGTTAATTTTAATCATTCAATTGCTAATGGACTACATATGACTATTGTAGGTGAAAAGAAGTTCACCTTAGCAGATGCTAAAAAACTAAAAGCTAAAATGAATGAAATAATTATGAATGATGAAAGAATCTACAGTTTAAATGTAGATGCTGGAGGCATGATTAGTTATTTAAACAAGAATAAAGAACCAGAAAAAGGAGTAAATATCCATAATCTTAATAGTAAAATTGTTACAATGTATAAACTAAGAGATTATTTAAATTACTTCTATTCTGAAATGCCTTACTCAACAGGCTGTTTAAAAAAATATGATTTAGTATTCCTAGGTGATAACAAATTAGTATTACTATTCCCATCAAAGAATACTAAATTCAAAGTTCCAGAATACATCCATTATCAAAATGTTATTAAATGTTTTGAAGATGGAGATAAATGGATTAGAGAACTAGGTACTCCTTATGTTTCAGATATGAATCAAATAATATCAGATTGTAAGATTGAAGACTTTATTAGAATCGTTGAAACTAATTTTGATAATGAAATTCATGATTTAGTAGATGATATTCTAAAGAAAAAAGCAAGATATGTCTTATTTGCTGGTCCATCATCTACTGGTAAGACAACAACTACTAAAAAAGTTGCTCTACAATTACGTAGTAGAGGTTGTAATGTTTATGTAATCTCAACCGATGATTACTTCAAAGAAAGAGAAGATTCACCAAGAGATGAAAATGGTAAATTTGATTTTGAGGCACTAGAATGTCTAGACTTAAAACTATTAAATAGACAATTAAAAGATTTAATAGCTGGTAAGAAAGTTAATGTTCCAACATTTAACTTCGTAACAGGCAAAAAAGAATACAATAGTGAACCTGTTAAACTACCAGAAGATACAATCATCTTAATAGAAGGCTTACATTCAATAAATGATGCAATGACTCCAGACTTAGATCCTACATTAAAATATAAAGTATATCTAAGTCCATTCATTCCATTAAATATTGATAGACATAACTATATATCAACTACAGACTTAAGACTTATGAGAAGAATAGTACGTGATAATCGTTCTAGATCATATGATGTAGGTAAAACTATTGATTATTGGAATACTGTAAGATGTGGAGAAGAAAAACATATCTTCCCATTCATCAACAATATTGATCGAGTAGTTAATACATCACTAATCTATGAATTAGGAGTATTAAAAGTATATGTAGAACCACTTCTATACTCTGTAAAACGTAATTCACCAGCATATAGTGAAGCTAGAAGACTAATAACCTTCCTAAAGAACTTCTTCCCAATTCCTTCTGACTATGTACCAGCAGAATCAATTTTAAGGGAATTCATTGGTAAGAGTATCTTTGAAGATTATAAATAAAAGAAAGAAAGAGGATAAATATGATAAAAGTAGCAATTAACGGCTTTGGCCGCATCGGAAGATTAGCATTCAGAGAAATGATTACCGGAACAGACTTTGATGTTGTAGCAATTAATGATTTAACTGACGCAGAAACATTAGCATATCTACTAAAATATGATACAAATCATCGCTCTTTCCATGAAGATGTCATTAGTTTTGAAAATGACGAAATCGTAATCAAAGGAACTAAGAGAATTAAAGTATTTGCAGAAGCAGATCCTGAAAATTTACCTTGGGGAGATTTAGGAGTAGATGTAGTACTAGAATGTACTGGCCACTATACTGACTTAGAAGGAGCTAGTAAACACATTATAGCTGGCGCTAAAAAAGTAATTATCTCTGCACCTGGTAAAGGTGAAATGAAAACAGTAGTATACAATGTTAACCACGATATCTTAGATGGTTCAGAAACAGTAATTTCTGCAGCATCTTGTACAACTAACTGCTTAGCTCCAGTATTAAAAGTAATAAATGATAATATTGGAATTGAAAAAGGATATATGACAACAGTTCATGCTTATACAAATGATCAAGCAACATTAGATATTCCTCATAAAAAAGGAATCTATGCAAGACGTGGTAGAGCATGTGCTCAAAATATCGTTCCAGCATCAACTGGAGCAGCATCAGCTATTGGTTTAGTAATACCATCAATAGCAGGTAAAATGGACGGAAATGCTTTCCGTGTTCCAGTACCAGATGGATCAGTAGTAGATGTAACTCTAGAATTAAAGAGAGCAACTACATCTGAAGAAATCAATGCTTTATTTGAAGCTAACCAAAGTGAAACATTAAAATTTACTATGGATCCACTAGTATCTAGTGATGTTATAGGTAAAAAATGTGGTGCTTTAGTAGATGGATTATTAACTAATGTTTTAGATGCTGATGGTAAACAATTAGTTAAAGTAGTAGCTTGGTACGATAACGAAATGGGTTATACTGCTCAAATGATGCGTACTGCTAAAGTACTTATGAATATTGAAAAATAGTGTCTAATCGACACTTTTTTTAATTCAATAAAAAAAGACTTATTGAAGATAATAAATTCATAATTTATAATTAAAATGGTGATGGTATGAAAAAAAGAATCCAAGATATGGACGTTAGAGGAAAAAGAGTCTTATTAAGATGCGACTTTAATGTTCCTGTAAAAGATGGCGTAATTCTTGATGATAGTAAAATAGTTGCATCATTAAATACAATTGAATACCTTATAAGAGAGGGAGCTAAAATTATTATTATGTCTCACTTTGGTAAAGTAAAAACCGAAGAAGATAAATTAAATAATTCCCTTGCTCCAATAGCAGCTCACTTACAAAAACTAGTAAATACGAAAGTAATCTTTTGTAAGCAAGCAAGGAATCTATATTTAGAAGCTAAAATAGATAGTATGAAACCTGGTGAAATCATCGTCTTAGAAAATACAAGATTTGAAGATGTACCAGATAAACTAGAAAGTGGTAATGATCCACAATTAGCAATGTATTGGGCTAGTTTAGCAGATGTTTATTGCTTAGATGCCTTTGGCTCTGCCCATCGTAAACATGCTTCTACCTATGGAGTAGCTAAATACTTACCAAATTGTATTGGTTATTGTGTTCAAAGAGAAATTGATGCCTTAGATCGTTATGTATTACATGCAACCAGACCATTTACTATCGTAATGGGTGGAGCTAAAGTAGAAGACAAAGTAGATTTAATAGAATCATTACTACCTAGATGTGATTATTTACTACTAACAGGTGGTATTGCTAACTCTTGTTTAAATACTTTAGGATTTAATGTTGGTGCTTCTTTATGTACAAAAGATCCTGAGATTCAAAATCGTTTAAAGAACATTTTAATTACTTATAAAGATAAAATAAAACTACCAATGGATGTAATAGTTGGTAGTACTCATGATAATGGCTATATTAAGCATATTAATGTAGATCAAGTAGCAGAAGATGAAGCTATCTTCGATATCGGTATGAAAACTGTTAATCAATATAAAGATATAATTAATGCTTCAGCAACAATATTTGTTAATGGTACTGCTGGTAAATATGAAGATGTTAAATATGCAACTGGAACTAGAGAAATGCTAAATAATATAGTTAATAGTAAAGCCATAAGAATAGTTGGTGGCGGTGATGGAGTAAGTGCAGTTAAACACTTTAACCTTGCTGATCGCTTTAATTTCTTATCTACTGGTGGCGGAGCTACCTTAGAATATATAATAAATGAAGGCTTACCAGCTATTGATAATATTAGTGAATTATAATAAGAAGAATAGAAAAATAGAAGATTGTTAATATGACCACCTAGAAAGGATTAATCAAAAATGATTGAATCTACTAGGGAGTCAAAAAAGATAGATAAAAAAATATCAATGGTTTTAAAGAAACTAGGTATCTCACCTAGTAGAGAAGGATATTATTATATAAAGGATAGTATTCTACTATGTTTAGATATGGAACTCTATAATTTAAATGTTACAAGAGATATCTACTATACTTTATCTAAAAAATATCAAAAGAATATTAGCGCAATTGAAAAAGCAATTAGAAAATCAATAGAAATAGGATGGAATAATTGTAACTTAGCTTATTCAGAAGAAGTATTTGAAAATATCATCAATTATGATAAAGCTAAACCCACTAATAAAGAATTCATTATAACCATTGCCGAAGACATTTCGTTAGACTTATAAAAGAATTACAAGATTATTGTAATTTCTTTTTTTGTTGTGCTATTATGTATTTAGGAGAATGCAATATGAAAAAGATCTTAACAATCATATTAGACGGTTTCGGCATGCGTGAAGACGTTTACGGAAATGCAGTTAAAATGGCCGGTATGTCTAATTTTATAGATATATGGAACAACTATCCGCATTGTTTATTAAAAGCCAATGGTGAGCATGTTAACTTACCAGATGGTCAATGTTCTTGTACCGAAATAGGACACAAAATACTTGGAACAGGCCGCGAAATAGAAAACAAAATAAATGAAATCAACAAACTGTTGCTTAAAAGTAATCTAAAATATAATGCTAAATATCAAAACATGCTTGAATATTTGCGTAAGAAACCAAATAATAACCTTCATATAATATTCTTACTATCTGATGGTGGCGTAGCCTCTAAAATGGAACACTTAAAATGTTTCTTAAGAGAATTAAGAAATAGTAAAGTAAC
>JAEEGL011733767.1_pt1 | contig 12253 bp, 13 predicted proteins | sample 9134231 | NCBI WGS metagenome assembly JAEEGL01 (sample SAMN16246548, study PRJNA631951) | gut metagenome | biome: gut microbiome; feature: rumen; material: fiber-attached | host: Bos | place: Iran: Karaj | collected 2018-10
AGACGGGTGATGCCCTGCGAGATCTTGTCCTCGTCGCCCTTCGCCTTCGGCACGATCGCCATGGTCATATAGGCGGACGGGAAGACCACCGGCGCGTAGCGGAAGTTCTCCGCCTTCGCGGTCAGGGTGTCGTTGGTGTTGGTGTTGACCAGTTTCGCGGTCACGCCGATATCGCCGCAGCACAGAGCGTCAACGTCGGTCTGCTTCTTGCCGCGCATCATATAGAGACGCCCGAACTTCTCGACCTGTCCGTTGGTGGTGTTGCGAAGGGTCGCGTCCTTTTGGAGTTCCCCGTTCATGACCTTGAAGAAGGACATCTTACCGACGAAGGGATCCGCGACGGTCTTGAAGACGAAGATCGAGGTCTCTCCTTCGGGTTCGATCGGAATATCGATCGCCTTGCCGTCCTCGGTGAACCCGTGCTCGACCTTGCGGGCGGTGGGACGCGGGAAGGAGTCGGCGATGGTGTCGAGCAGGGTCTTGATGCCCCACATCTTGACGGCGGCGCCGCAGAAGACCGGGACGATCTCGCCGTGGATGATGCCCTCGTGAAGCGCCTCGACTGCCTCGTCGCGGGTGATCTCCTCTTCGGCGAAGAACTTCTCCATCAGTTCCTCGCTGGTCTGCGCGATCGACTCGAAGAGCATACCGCGGAACTCCTCGATGAAGTCGTTGTGCTTCTCGGGGATGTCAAGGCAGGTGTACCCGCCGCTCTTGGAATCGAACATATACATCACGCGGTCGATCAGGTTGGCGAACCCGACGACCTCGGAACCGTCGATCACGGGGATCTGCACGGGGCAGACCGCGACGCCGAATTTCTCGCGCAGCGCGTCGTAGACCTTCTTGAAGCGCGCTTCGTTATCGTCGAAACGGTTGATGAAGAACGCCTTCGGGATCTTCGCGTCGGTGGCAAGGTCCCACGCGAGTTCGGTCCCGACTTGAATGCCGGTCTTACCGTCGACGACGATCACGGCGGCGTCGGCAACGCGTGCGCACTGACGGACCTCGCCCTCGAAGTCGAAGTAACCCGGGGTGTCCATCAGGTTGATCTTGATCCCGTTCCAGGTGAACGGCGCCAGAGAGGCGGAAAGCGAAAAGCCGCGGCGGATCTCCTCGGGATCATAGTCGCAGACCGTGTTTCCCGCGGTCACCGAGCCCAGCCGGTCGGTATTCTTGGTGAGGTAGAGCATCGCCTCGGCAAGCGAGGTCTTACCGCTCCCTCCGTGTCCGAGCAGGACGACGTTGCGAAGGGATTTCGTGGTGACTTTTTCCATAATGAGTGCGCTCCTTCTTTTTTTCGGGATGCAGACGGCGCTTGACCGTCACAGGGATATTATACAGGAAAATAAAAAGAAAATCAATCGGTTTTTCGGAAGTTTCGCCCGTCGGAGTGTAGAATAATCCGACGATTTTTTGGCGTAAATGCACAAAAAAAGAAAAACGGGAACGGAAAAGCCCCGGCAAATAGACTGCCGGGGCGATGATTTTCAGCTGTCACAGGCGACAACCCTGCGTCCAGCCGTTTCGGTAGAGCGTACGGTCGATCGCGTCGATCACCGCCAGTTTCGCGCGGCTCCAACGCGGGGCGAGCAACTGATCCCGCGCACCGTCCCCGGTCAGCCGACCGATCACGCACCGGGGCGGGAGCAAAGTCAACTGTTCCGCGACGGCGGCAACGTAGTCCTCTTTGGTCATGGGGACGTACTCCCCGCGCGAATACAGATCCGCGAGCGGCGTATTCCGAAGGACGTGGAGCAGATGGATCTTCACCTCGTCCGCGCCAATCTCCCCGACCGTTCGCGCCGAGGCGAGCATTTCTTCTCTGCCCTCTCCCGGAAGCCCGTCGATCAGGTGAACGCAGATCCGGGCGCGCGGAACTTCGGCGCGCAACAGATCGAACCCCGCCTTGAAATCCCCGAAGGAATGGCGCCTGTTGATGATCTCCGCTGTCTTGTCGGAAGCAGTCTGCAATCCGAGTTCGACGGTCAGGTCGATCTGCTCGGAGAGTTTGCGGAGCAGAGAAAGCGCGTCTGGATAAAGACAGTCGGCGCGCGTGGCGATATGCGCCGCGACCGCGCCGGGCAGCGTCGGGAGAAGGTCGTAGAGCGGCGCCAGCCGTTCTTTTGGCGCGTAGGTGTTCGAGTGCGCCTGCAGGTAGGGGATAAAACCGACGCAACTCCACTTTTCCGATATTTTCGCCGTTTGCTCGGCGTACTGTTCCGCGATGGGAAGATCAGGCGCCGACGCGAAGTCGCCGCTCCCCCGGGAGGAGCAGTAGATACAGCCGCCGACGCCCTTGGTCCCGTCGATATTCGGACAGGTAAATCCCGCGTCAAGCGGGATCACGGCGCACTTGCCGCCGTACCGTTGCCTAAGATAGTAGTCAAACGTATGATACCGCTTATGGCTGTCGCTGTACGGAAAGGGGTTGGTATCGCGCTGGGTGGGGCGCTTCATTTTCCCTCTTCCCCGTTCTCTTTCTTAATCAGAAACGGCAGCACTTCGTAGATACTCGACACCCCGACCAGTTTCACGCCGGCGGGAACGGTCAGATCCTTCTTTTTCTGCCGCTTCGGGATCACGATGGTCGTGAAGCCGAGACGCACCGCCTCTTTGATGCGGTATTCGGCGCGCGGGACGGCGCGCACCTCTCCCGAAAGCCCGACCTCGCCGAAAGCGATCAGGTCGTCGGGGAGCGTCCGGTCGGTGATCCCGGAGATCAGCGCCATCGCGACGGCAAGGTCCGCAGCAGGTTCGTCAAGCCGAAGTCCCCCGGCGATATTCAGGTAGACGTCGTTCTGCGAGAAGCGCAGTCCGAGCCGTCTCTCCAGAACGGCGAGCAAAAGTCCGAGCCGGTTGTAGTCGAAGCCGTCGGAAGTGCGTTTCGGCACGGCGTAGACCGTCCCGGTCACCAACGTCTGGATCTCGGTGATGATGGGACGCGTCCCCTCGAGGACGCAACCGGCGCAACTGCCGCTGACGCTCTTCGGGCGTTCGGAGATCAATACTTCGGAGGGGTTCGGCACCTCGACCAGTCCCCGGTCGCTCATTTCAACCACGCCGATCTCGTTGGTCGAGCCGTAGCGGTTCTTGGTCGCCCGGATGATGCGGTAGGACTGGGTGCGCTCGCCCTCGAAATAGAGGACGGCGTCGACCATGTGTTCGAGCATCTTCGGGCCCGAGATCCCGCCCTCTTTGTTGACGTGACCGACAAGGAACACGGCGGCGCCTTCGGTCTTCGCGTAGGTGATGAAGGCGAGCGCCCCTTCCCTGACCTGCGTGACCGAACCGGGCGCGCTTGAGAAGCGGTCGGAATAGAGCGTCTGCACCGAGTCGATCACGATGACGTCGGGGGAAATGCGTTTGCACTCGCCGAGAATGGCGTCGGTGTTGGTCTCGGTCAGGAGATAGATCCCGTCGCCCTTGACGCCGAGGCGGTCGTAGCGCAGGCGGATCTGTCCCCCCGATTCCTCGCCGGTCACGTAGAGGACGCGGCGGGTGTCCGAGAGGTGCGCCGAGATCTGGAGCAGAATGGTGGATTTACCGATCCCGGGTTCGCCCGAGATCAAAACCACCGATCCCTCGACCAATCCGCCGCCGAGCACGCGGTCGAGTTCGCCCATGCCCGTCCCGCTCCGCAGGTACGAGGGGACCTCGAGGTCGGACAGTTTGACGGCGGGCGAACGGGGCGCGACGGTCCCGGCGCTCGCACGCGCCGAGGGTTCGGGCGAGAGCGTCGTCTCTTCCATGGTATTCCACGCGCCGCAGTCGGGGCATCTCCCCACCCAGCGCGAGGTGGTCGCGCCGCAGGAGGCGCAAACGAAGATCGGTTTCGGCGGTTTGTTCACAGCCATTTTTTACTCCCCCGGGACGCGACCGGATCAGGCACCCGCCCCGTTTGATCGTTTTACGTAATCCATTATACCACAGAAAATCGAAAAAGACAATTCTCTTTGGTATTCGACCGAACACAATTTTTCGCACTCCCCGCGGTTGGAAAGAAAACCGCATTCGACAAGCACCGCCGTACAGCACGCCTGATCGAGCAGGCGGATCGAATTGTCCGCGGCTTTAGTCTCCCGCGTGTTCTCTGGCTGCAGATCCGCGACCGCGCGCTGCCGGATCGCGGCGGCAAGGGTTGCGCTCCCCGGTGTTTTGGCGTACCAGACCTGCAGCCCGTGGTATTTCTCGACGGGAAACCAGTTCATGTGGATACTGACCAGCAGCGCGTCGGGATAGAGTTTGGTATAGCCGATCCGGTTGGTGACGTCCCACCGCTTCCTGTGCCCCGACCGATCCTGCTCTTCCGTGATGGGAAGCGTATCGTCCACGCGCGTCAGAATCACCTCGACCCCCTCGCCTTCGAGCAGTTCGGCGAGCAGCAGAACGATCGAAAGATTCAAATCCTTTTCCGAGGTTCCGTTGACCCCGGTCGCCCCGCCGTCGGGACCGCCGTGACCCGCGTCGAGGATCACGGTCGTGGGCGGCTCCGCCGCCGTCTCGCGCACCCCGGCAAGCGCCGTCCGCCACGCGAAGAGGAACAGGAAAACGACCGAAAGCGCCGCGGCGAGCAGGCGGCGGGCGATCCATCTTTTCGACATAAAAAAGCCCCCTATCCGTTTGGTACAGGATATGGGGGCTTCGTCGGTTGTATGTGAGATCAGGAGTTCTTGCCGTCGTTGCCGGTGCGGCGGGCGGGAATAATGCGCTTTTCGTACATTCCCATCCAGTAGCCGAATCCGACCACGAGGATCGCGGGCAGCGTTGCCAGAAGGAACAGGAGCCCCGTGACGAGGAAGTAGGTGCGGGACTCGTTCTGCACCAGTCCGGTCGCGTTCAGCAGCGCGCGGAGGATCCCGGTATACATGGAGTTTAAGAAAGTTACGGGGAGATAACCGATCCCGAAAACGCGGCTGCCGCCGACCGTCGCGCCGCTCGCGTAGATCGTGCCGCCGATCAGCATCAGAAGGCAGAGAAGGAAGTTCGGGATCTCGGAAAGGGTCGAGAGAAGAAACCCCGTCCCGCCGCGCGGACTTGCGTGCCGAGCGTCCAGGCTGAGCCGGTCTTTCCCGCCCATTTCCCACGCGACCGAATAGAGGAGAAACAGGTAGAACAAAACCGAAAAGATGCTGACCATCAGAAGCGGTATCTGATCGTCCCGCTCGCGGAACGCGGTCGACACGGCAAAAGAGAGCACCAGACCGAAGATCGTGATCCCGATCTGAATGATGAAGAGCCGCACCACCTGATAGGAATGTTTCTTCCAAAAACCCATTTTCTGTCCTCCCGGGGCATTCTTTTTTCATTGTACCTTATCTGAGGGGCAAAAAACAAGCCAAAAAGCAATTCGTTTACATTTTATTCACTAAAAATTTCTGTTTTGTAGTATAATAGAAGCAGATGAAAACGAAAGGAAGCGAGACCGTGGCAGTTCTGACTCTTCACAGTCCGGAGATGGACCTCTTCCCCGCCATCGCGATCGACTACGCCTCGCAGAAATCGGTCATTGAGGGCAAGAGCGACAAGACCGTCTGCGAGTACCTTTCCGACCTGCGGATGTTCTTCCGCTATCTGATCGCGACCGAGCGGCATATCGATCTGAACTCGAAGGAGTTTTCCGAGATCGATATCCGGGGGATCGGCGTCGCCGATATGGAGAAAGTGACGACCGAGACCATCTACCGCTTCCTCTTCTACGTCGATCAGCAGCGCGGGAACGGCGCGGCGGCGAAGTCGCGCAAACTCTCGGCACTCCGCTCTTTTTTTAAGTACCTGTACGCCAAAAAACACGCGATCAGCCACGATCCGACCGCCGACATCGACGGACCGAAAAAGCGCAGTACGCTCCCGAAGTTTCTGAACCTCGAAGAGAGCCGCCGCCTGCTCGCCGCCGTCGAAAACGACCTCGAATCCAAGACGCGGCTGCGCGATTACGCCATCGTCACGCTCTTCCTCAACTGCGGGATGCGCGTGTCGGAATTGGTCGGGATCAACCTTGCCGACATCGACCCCGAACTGACCTCTCTGCGCGTCACGGGGAAAGGCGCGAAGCAACGCATGATCTACTTAAACGACGCCTGCAAACGGGCGATCCGCGCCTATCTTCCCGAACGGATGGCGGAGGACCCGCGCAAAAACGATACCGACGCCCTCTTCCTGTCCTCGCGGGTACAGCGCATCTCGGTCAAGACCGTGCAGTGGATGGTCTACCGCTATCTCAACATGGCGGGGCTCTCCAACCGCGGGCTTTCGGTGCACAAACTGCGGCACACCGCCGCGACCCTGATGTACCGGAGCGGGAAGGTCGATATCCGCGTACTGAAAGACGTGCTCGGGCATGAGCAGTTGAACACCACGCAGATCTACACCCACGTCTCGGACGAAGGAATGAAACAGGCGATGGAGAGCAACCCCCTCTCGGAGGTCGATCCCGACAAGGACTGACCGAATAGGGCGCGAAAAACTGTCATAGAATGTTCCGAACTGCGGCGCCGCCGCATCAGATCGGAGCCGACTATGACCTTTTCGATCAAACGCCGCCGCGCCAAACGCGCGGGCGGGCACAAGACCGCGATCCACCTGTTTTTACCGATCCTCGCGCTTACCCTGTCGCTGCTTACCGGGCTGTCGGGCGCGGTGCGCCGACAGTTGGAGATCGTCGCCGCCGACCGGGCGGAGACCCTGCTCTCCGAGGCGGCGTCGTCGGCGATCGCCGACGCCTTTTCCGGGCAAAGCGGGATCGTGACCGTCACGCGCGCCGAGGACGGTGCCATCACCTCGGTCATAACGGCGCCCGGGGCGCTCTCCGCCCTCTCCGCCGCCTACGAAATCAAACTGCGCGAAACCCTCTCCGCACGCGGTAGCGTGTCGATCCCGGCGGGCAACCTGACCGGTTCGGCGTTCCTGTCCGGGCGCGGCTTTCCGATCACGTTCCGGACGGTGCTCTCCCACGCGACCGTCACCGATATCAAGAGCGAGTTCCGGTCGGTCGGGATCAACCAGACGCTCCACCGCGTCGTCATCGAAACCAAAACGGCGGTCACGGTACTGCTCCCCGGTCGCAACGTGACGCGCGAGATCGTGAAATCCTTCCCCGCCGCGGAGACCGTGATCGTCGGGCGCGTGCCCGACGTGGTCCTGCAGCCGGGACAATGAAACGATAATAAAAGGACGGCGCGCAAGCGCCGAAAGGAAGTTATGAAATATCTTGATACCAAGGACCTTGCCGCGTGGGTAGCCGACCTCACGGCGGGCGAAGAGATCCGACTCTCGGGTGTGGTCTACACCGCCCGGGACGCGGCGCACAAGCGCATCTTCGCCGCCCTCGACGCGGGCGAACCGCTCCCCTTCCCGCTCGAAACGTCCGCGATCTACTACGCGGGCCCGACGCCGGCGAAGAACGGTCTTGCCGTCGGGTCGTGCGGACCGACCACCTCGTCGCGCATGGATCTCTATCTGCCGCGCCTTTCGGATCTCGGTCTGAAACTCACCATCGGAAAGGGCGACCGCTCTCCCGAAGTCTACGACGCCCTGAAACGGAACGGCGCCGCCTACCTCTGCGCGCTCGGGGGCGGCGGAGCGCTCGCCGCAGGACATATCCTGTCCGCCGAGGTGATCGCCTACGACGATCTCGGGTGCGAATCGGTCAAACGCTTCGTCTTCTCGGAGATGCCCCTCTGGGTCGGGATCGACGCACGGGGCAACTCGATCTTTCCGAAGCCGTGACGGTCGGGGAAAAGATCCGCCTTCGGCGGAAGGAACTCGGACTGACCCAGCGCGAGGTCGCTGGGGAGAAGATGACGCGCAACCTGATCTGCCGGATCGAGCGGGGGGACTGTCTTCCCTCTCTCGATACGCTCCGTTCGATCGCCTCCGCCCTCTCGGTCCCGGTCGCGTACCTGGTCTCCAAGAAGGACGATTACGCCGAATGCGCCGTCAACGAGGCGCTGCCCGATCTGCGCCGGGCGTACGCCGCGGGGCGCTACGCCGACTGCCTGACCCTGATCGGCAGGATCCCGCCCGAGGGGATCGCCGACGAGGTCGCCTATCTTGCCGCCGCCGCGTCTCTCGGTCTCGCCGAGCGTTCGATGCGCGAGGGGAATCTGAAAAAGATCCCCGAATACGTCGAGGGCGTACGCGCCTACTCCGAGAAGACCGTCCTTCCGACCGACTGGATGCTCGCGCGCGCCGAACTCTGCCGCGCGATCGCCAAATCTCCCGAGAGCCCCCGTTGGGAGGTCAAGCGCGATGAGTACCTTTCCCGCGCGGAAAAAGCGATCGGGTACAACTCCTACCTCTACCTGACCGAAGAGGAGGGCATCGCCTGCGACCGCGAGGCGGTCAAACTCCACCGCGAGGCGCGCGATCTGGTCGCGAAGCGCCGCTACCGCGAGGCGCTGACGGTCCTGCTCGCCCTGGAAGAGAAGAAAAGCACGGGTGAACTCGATCCCTACTTCCTCTACCGCGTCTACTCCGACACCGAGACCTGCTACCGCGAACTCGGCGACTTCGAGATGGCGTACCGCTACTCGTCAAAACGCGTGTCGCTTCTAAGAGAGTTTCGGGAATAACGTCTCGTCGCGCAAGACAAGAAAAAAGAGCCGACGGTGGGTTGATCCGTCGGCTCTTTTTCGTTTGGCTTTTACGCCATTTTGTTGAACTTGAGAGTAAAGGCGCTCTTGCGATGCGCGGCGGCGTTCTTGTGGAGCACGCCGTGTGCGACCGCCTGATCGACACGCTTGACGGCGTAGCGGTAAGCCGCAGACGCCTCTTCCTTATTGCCGGACTCGACGGCGAGATCAAACTTCTTGATCGCGGTCTTCAGTTGGCTTTTGATCATCTTGTTCCGCAGGGTCTTCGCCTGCGTCACGAGCACGCGTTTCTTCGCGGATTTGATATTCGGCATTATGCCACCTCCAAATAATTAAAACAAAGCGGTTTTTCCGCCGGTCGACGCCGACTGAGAGGGTGCGGCGACGGGGACGGAACTTGCGCCTTATTTTTTTACCGCTCTATGTTACCATAGTTTTTTTCAAAATGCAAGGGTTTTTCCGAAAAAAAACAAGGTTTTTCAAAAAACGGCGCCCAAAGAGAAGATTTCCTATTAAAAAAGAGTGAAAAACGCTTGACAGATCGGTACGGATATGGTATACTTGTAAAGCAAATCGGTTTACACCCGTTTTCGGGGGAGGAGAACGCGTATGTTTGCGAAGGATATGACCGTCGGGTATCTGCTCGACTTTTACGGCGAGATCCTTTCCGAGCGCGCGCGCCGGATCACCGCGCAGTACTACTGCGACGACCTCTCGCTTGCCGAGATCGCCGAAAACGAGGGCATCTCCCGTCAGGGAGTGCGCCATACCATCAAGCGGGCGGAAGAACAACTCCGCTTCTACGAAGAGAAACTCGGGCTTGCCGCGCATTTCGCCGACATCCGGGAAAAGGCGGAAGAGATCGGGCGCCTTGCCGCTTCCCTCTCCGACGACCGGGACGAAACCGTGCGGGACGCCGCCGAAAAGATCGCCGGCGCAGCCGAGAAAATCGTCTCCATTTTCTAAAACAGGAGGAACGCCGTGTTCCAGAGTTTGACCGAAAAACTAGCGAACGCCTTCAAGCGTTTCCGCAATAAAGGGAAACTGACCGAAGCCGACGTACGCGAGGGGATGCGCGAAGTCAAGCGCGCCCTGCTCGAAGCCGACGTCAACTTCAAGGTCGTGCGCGACTTCATTTCCGACGTGACCGAACGCGCCGTCGGGCAGGAAGTGCTCGAAAGTCTGCTCCCCGCGCAGCAGATCGTCAAGATCGTAAACGAGGAACTCATCAAACTGATGGGCAGCGAGACCGCGAAACTCGAGATCTCCCCCAAACCTCCGACGGTCGTGATGATGGCGGGGCTTCAGGGCGCGGGTAAAACCACCCACGCCGCCAAGATCGCCAAACTGATGAAGAGCAAGGGGAAAAATCCCCTGCTCGTCGCCTGCGATATCTACCGTCCCGCCGCGATCGACCAGTTGAAGATCGTAGGGGAAACGGCGGGGATCCCGGTCTTCTCGCTCGGGAACAAAGTCAGCCCGGTCGAGATCGCGAAAGCCGGCGTCGAACACGCGAAGAAGAACGGCTACGATATGGTCTTCCTCGATACCGCGGGGCGTCTTCACATCGACGACGAACTGATGGAGGAACTCGAAAAGATCCGCGATCAGGTCGAGCCGACCGAGATCCTGCTGGTCGTGGACGCGATGCTCGGACAGGACGCCGTCAACGTGGCGAAGACCTTCAACGAGCGGCTGGAGTTGACCGGCGTGGTGCTGACCAAACTGGACGGCGACACGCGCGGCGGCGCGGCGCTCTCGGTGCGCTACGTGACCGGCAAACCCATCAAGTTCATCGGCACGGGTGAGAAACTCGATATGATCGAGCAGTTCCACCCCGACCGTATGGCGTCGCGGATCCTCGGTATGGGCGACGTGCTCTCCCTGATCGAGAAAGCCGAAGCCGCCTACGACGCGAAGACCGCCGCCGAGATGGAAAAGAAACTGCGCGAGCAGACCTTCACGCTTGAAGACTTCCTCGTTCAGTTGCGGCAACTCAAAAAGATGGGCAACCTCGAACAGATCCTCGGGATGATGCCCGGCGTCAACGCGAGCGCCCTGAAGGACGCGAACATCGACGAAAAGCAGACCGCGAAGACCGAGGCGATCGTCCTCTCGATGACCAAACAGGAACGCATGGATCCCTCGGTGATCGGCGGGTCGCGCCGTCGCCGGATCGCGAAAGGAAGCGGCACTACGGTCGAGGACGTCAACCGTCTCTTAAAGCAGTTCGACCAGATGAAGAAACTGATGAAGCAGTTCTCCGGCAAACGGGGAATGCGCCTTCCCGGAATGGGAAGATTCGGGGTTTGACGAAACGCGTCTTCCCCACTCACGTACGGATTTGATCAAAATCAAATATAAAAACTTTTTTTGGAGGAAACGAAAAATGGTCAGAATCAGACTCAGAAGAACCGGAAGCAAGAAAAACGCGAGTTACCGCATCGTCGTCGCCGACGAGCGTTCGCCCCGCGACGGGAGATTCATCGAGGAACTCGGTTACTACAACCCCCTCTCGAACCCCGTGGAACTGAAGGTTGACGTCGAGCGCGCGAACGACTGGATCAAGAAGGGCGCGCAGCCGACCGAGACGGTCAGATCGCTTCTGAAGAAAGCCGCCGACTGAAACGGGTGGTATCGGAATGGATCTGAAACAGGTACTTGCCGACATTGCCCGCGCGATCGTCGATAAGCCCGAGGCGGTCACCGTCGAGGAGACCGTCGAAGGCAACGACGTGACGCTCGTTCTGCGCGTCGCGGACGACGATACCGGCATGGTCATCGGACGGAAGGGCCGCATCGCTCGTGCGATCCGCAGTCTGATGAAAGCCGCCGGGAATACCGAAGGCAAAAAGGTCAACGTAGAAATTGAATAACGGGGACTTCCGTATTCAGCGCAGAACGAAAAAGCACGGTTGTTGTATATAAGAACGGAAATAACGGTTGCTTTTTATCCCGTAAAAACCGAACAAAACTGAAAGCCGCCAATCCTTTTTTGAAAAACGTGCTTTTTCTATCCCCGTTCTCGCCCTCTCGACGTATATATATACGCCTTCGGAGCGAGAGCGGGGATTCTGCATCTGAATCCGTTTGTCCCGACAGCAATTAGGGTTACGCCCGGAAAGGATCGCACTATGCCGAACTATCTGATGGCGCTGGATCAGGGGACGACCAGTTCCCGCTGCATCCTCTTTGACGCGAGCGGAAAGATCGTCGCGTCCGCCGCGCACGAGTTCCCGCAATACTTCCCACGCGAAGGGTGGGTGGAACACGATCCGATGGAGATCTGGTCGTCGCAGATCGGCGTCGCGTCCGAAGCCCTCTTAAAAACCGGGGCGACCTGGCGCGACGTGGCGGCGATCGGGATCACCAACCAACGCGAGACCACGATCGTCTGGGACAAGAAGACCGGCGTGCCGGTCTGCCGCGCGATCGTCTGGCAATGCCGCCGCACAGCCCCGCGCTGCGAAGAACTGCGGGCGAAGGGCTACGCCGCCATGATCCGGGAAAAGACCGGGCTTCTGCCCGATCCCTACTTCTCGGCGACCAAACTCGAATGGATCTTTCAGAACGTCCCCGGCACGCTTGAACGCGCGAAGCGGGGCGAACTCTGCTTCGGGACGGTCGACTGCTGGCTGCTCTGGAAACTGACCGGGGGA
>JAEEGL011839196.1_pt1 | contig 12253 bp, 14 predicted proteins | sample 9134231 | NCBI WGS metagenome assembly JAEEGL01 (sample SAMN16246548, study PRJNA631951) | gut metagenome | biome: gut microbiome; feature: rumen; material: fiber-attached | host: Bos | place: Iran: Karaj | collected 2018-10
AGGGGCATAAGAACCATCAATCTTTACCCAGCATGTACCATCATAGTTTGTAGTATAGCCAGAATTAGTACGCCATGCTAAAACTCTAACCCTGATTGTACTCGTATTATTTACTGTACTTGTAGCCGTTTCATCTACTTTAATACAATATTTAATATATGAATTTGATGTCGAAAAATAAGGACTAGTCCAAGTCATATTTTATATCTCCATTAGTCAAGCAATACGAAGTTTACACCATCAGCTACGGCAATAAATTTACCACGCCCTATCTGCAAACTATTCAATACTTCGGCTTCAGTCATTGTAGTTTTATCATCATCTACATTAAAGACTTTATTATCCGGGTTAGAGGTATCACCATTATATACTGAAAGCTCAGAGGTACTAAATACCACAGTATCAGCACTACTTTCAACTTTAACACCATTTTTATCAATTTTAACGTGTTCTGTGTATATTTCGTTAGGTGCAGGCGACCAGCTAAGTTTGGTGTCACCCTCTACGAACATCAAATCTGCAATATATAAGTTCTCACCAGCCGCATACGCCTTTACTGTAATAGCATCACCGGAAGCCGTAACTGTTACACTGTATTCTTGCCAATCAGCAACAGATGTAGCGTTGAAAACGTGAACGGTAGCCTCGGAACCAATAAGATCAACATAGCACTGGCTTGCCGTAGTTCTACATGCCTTTAATGTAAAAGTATATGTCTGACCACGAATTACCTTAATGACTTGTGATAATTGTGCCTGATTAGGTGAAGCTGCTCCGGCTAATACAAACATAGATCCAGATAATGTCTTATCCTGTGCTATGGAATCTTGCACTGCTGATACGCTGCCTGAAACAGTCCAGTTGCTATCAATACCATTAAGACCGCTTGAATTAGAAATCTTATTGATACCACCAATTACCTGTGAAGTAATCATAGAACTCAAATTAGTAACCTGATTTTGTAATGATGTAATATCACTATTTATCTGGGTTACATTCTGAGTTATCGTAGTATTAAATGATTCGGCTAATGCAGTATCAGCGGCAGTATAGTTATTTGTAATTGTCGTTGCCGTATTATTGATCGTAGTATTGATAGTATTCGTATATTCGGTTGAAATCGCGCCGCTAGGTACGGTGTTAGGTTCTAATACGTTACCGTTGAGGCTTGTAATAGTATAATCACCGTTCACCCAAGTATCGCTATCACCATCATATACAACGGTTTGACCACCACTAGGGTTATCGATTGTAACATCAGAAAGATCAGATAAAGCGGCACTTATGGTAGGTGTCTGCCATGTACCATCATTTCTAAGATACTTTGTTGTGTCTGAACCAAGTTCAATGCCTCGCTCGATCTTACTAGAATTGCTCGTATCACTAATTAAGATATAATCCGAACTTGCAGGAGTAACAGCAGTCGAAGATATAGTACCACCATTAGCGATATTTCCGTGAGTATGACTTGATGGTGTACGTGCGTCTGTAAGTCTAGTATCATCACCCATTACAACTTGCGTTGTTGATGCATTACCACTTACTGGAACATCTTTTGCAGAAGCTGTACCTAATGTAGGTTTATTTAAAATTTGAGCCTTGCCACTTGAAGCGTTCCAATCTGATTGTGTATCCGTGAATTCAGGGTTATTGCCAACTGTTACGCCGTTTAATTGCGTAATCTGCAAGTTTCCTGTACTCGGATTGACGTACATACTGTTATTTCTTCTTGCAGTATTTGTGTTATCTACAGTTGTGGTAGATATTGTTGTTTTAGCAAACAATATTGGGTAATTAGCATCAGTACTAGTCAATGTCTGTGTGACCATAGTATCAGGCACAGTGACAGATTGAGCAGTACCGCTTGAAGGCGTGAGAGTAAGTATATGCCCATCAGCAGCATCCTGGGTAAGACTATATGTCGTATCTGTAAACGCAGGGTTATTGCCGATTGTTGCTCCATTAAGGGAAGTAGCATGAATATTCCCTGATTCTCCATCTAATTGAATAGTCTCTACACCTATACTACCAATAAATGGGTCACTAATGGTATCAAACAAACTGATTTTACCACAAGGCAAATCCGAAGTATTTGTTTCTTTTGATATAGAAACTGAATAATTACCAAGTGATAACTCTTTTCTACTTGGATTAAATAGTAAATCAGAACTCTTTCTTGTACCTTCGGTTCTAGTTGTATTATCATTTGTACCACTAAACAGGACTTCATACCTTTTATTATCTGAAGTTGCAGTTTGAGTTACTTTTTCATCAGTAAAAACAGCCGTACTAGGTACGTCCGCATTTACTGTATGACTATTAACAGTCTGAGCGTCACCTACGGATATACTAGATGTAGGTACTAAAGTCTGTTTGCCATTTGTTTGAGAAATAGCATAAGTACCATCAGCACTTGCTGGATCCGGCAACGAGTCTAATTTGGATCTATCATCATAACTATAATATATAGTGCTATGACCTACGGGCATAGATACAGTTCTGGTATCTACATATTCTTCTGTACCGTACTGATCTACTTCCTGTGGATTAGTAAAGGTGCCTGCCGTTTCAGTTGTTTCAGTTTTTAACTTGAATATAAATTCAATAGGCTTGTTAGCCTGATATAACGAACTTAAATATGCTGCTATCTTTGTTTTTACCGTAGTAGTTGTTTCCTGAGTATAGTCAGTTATACCCAGCAAACTGTTGGCAATATTTATATGAACCTGAACATTATCTCCAGCATTATTTAAGGCTCCACAATTTGGGAATCCTGTACTTGACCATATCCCACTACTCGGTGTTCGCATTTCCAGTACATTTGATTTACAATATGTATTGGGCAATGCTGTGCTTACAATAGGTTCAATCGTATTCAGATTAAAGTAAGCATCACAAGCATCAGACTTTATGTATCTTGTATTTGCAACATAAAGAGTTTCTGCACCCGTTACTGTATATTTGAAATACTTTCTATTTACTGTACCATCACTTGAATAGGTATCACCATCATAATAGAGTTTATTATCTACACCTAATAGCGGAATACCCCTAAGTTCAAGATCATCATCAAGATCATATTCGTGCTTGACGTAAGACTCATATTCTCCATTACGATAGCTACTAATATTAACTACTAAAACATCTGCAACATCTTGAGCAGAATAATCAGTATCAACTTGTGAATTATAAAACCATACAACCAGGTATTTATCACATGCACCTGTGGTGTATATTACATCTCCAGTGCCCATTGATACTGCGGGGTTAGTAGAAACATCACCTACTTGTGGGTAATTGGGAAATGAACCGACTACTAATCTTGCGCCAAACTCGTGCTTAGCATAATAAGTAGTATTCGGGATGCATGGAATAACCGCACTCTTACAATAGGTATGAGCTGTGATTACTGAAGCATTTATATACCAATTTTGCCAGTCACTTGATGTAGTCTTATCAAACTGGTTGAACCCCTTAGTAATATGCTTGCTCGTCTTAACTGAGATTAATTCTCCAGCAGTGTAAGGATAATATGTTTTAGGGAAGAGTTTGCAGAAATATGCAACTCCTGCCCTGGCAGTAGTTGTTTCCAAAGTATCAATATAATCAGCGATTGTAGAACCAAACATTTGCGTTAGGTCAATTACAATCGGAGTATATGTAAAATTTGTTGCTTGACCTTGTGCAATAAACGCTAAGGGGTAATTTGTACCAACCTTTATCTGTCTATTACTAGCAGTACCAGTAACGGCAGTAATAATAGCACCAGCACCGGTTTCACCATAACCGTTAGAATTATATCTTAAACTGTAAGTGGCATTTGCACCACCTTTTGGACAACCTTTGATAAAATACTTATGCCCATTTATATATGTTGGGTAAGTAGATGTTATAGGAAGTGTAATACCTGATGTCGGTGTACCGGATAAAGTTAAATTACCATTTCCATCATGAGTATATTGTACTGTTGCAGAAGTTCCGGAAGATGCGGCTTTAGGTTCAATCAGCTGATTAGACGCAACAGTACCACCGACAATACTATCAAGCTCAAAATTACCAACACCATTAGGAGTTGATCTGAAAAGATAGGATTCTTGATTTAATACTCTAGGTGTACCGGCTAATGATGTAGCAGAAATTGCCTCATTAGCAATCTCGATCAGATTAGTACCGTCGTAACGATACCACTTATTCTGCTCGTATAAAGTAAATCGAACATTTGAAGCAGTACTATCATAGACAGCACCAATAAGAACATATATCTTGCTACCATCAGTTGGTGTTTGTGTCCACCACTGGTTTTGATCAAGATAAAATAACCCATCATCACCAATGGTTCCGCATAAATATATTTCTTTATATGGAATTAATGATGTAGTCGATAAAATTACATTAAACGAATACCGAGCATCAACTAATCCGTAAGCACTATATACAACACCGGAACCCGAAATCTGTGTATTCGAATTATATGTTGTATTAATATACCAAATACTACCTAATACTTTAAATCCATTAGTATTTGCCTTTTTAGTAGTTGCCGTTGTTCTAGAATTTGCAGTTACTGTGCCATCTGCTGCAGTACAAATATCTTGATAGTTGCCAAAAGCATCTTCCATAAATAAGGAATTTGCCCAAATACCTTTATTACCTGTTGTACCTGCAAAATAAGTAATTCTATTATGAACCGCTGTATCATTATCACCCGTTTCTTGCAAACCACGGCTATAAGCATTACCCGTGGTTCTACTCTCATAATAAGTAGAACCTGTACCAGACCAATTCGACCATAATACTGGGGTATCAAGAAATGTTATAGTACAATTCTCACACTCGATAAGATCTATTTCAAATGTTCGATAATAACTAGCATTGGTGTAATTGCTTGCACCATAAATACTAACACCGATAGCGTGGCCGTAACCAGCATCAAAACCCGCTTTCTTTAACGGATACCATATTGTGTAATAATGAGCCGCCGTCTGTGTTTCATTCCAGTTAGCATATGACATACCATTACTTCTACCAGTAAGCATAGCTTCAGTAATACTCTCATAGGTAGAATTGTAAGGACAATAAGAATGTATCCTAAACTTTATCTTCCAAGGTAAATACCAAGAATCCGGGATAACTGAGGCAAAAAACCAACTAGACGCCTCCCAAGTAGTAGCAGTCGCATAGTAACTCGTACTCTCGTAGACCTTATGAACCAAAGGCACTATGTCTTTTTCATAGTGCCTATGGTCGCTGTTTGCCTGAGAGTTATCTTTTAAGGTAACTAATGTAGAATCTGTAAGTTCTAATTTAGAGAGGTCTGCCATAACATCTCCTATTGATTATTACTTTGTGTCCACCCAAGATTTTGCAGTAGCTAAAGCATCTGAAACTTCACCGTATCTAGCATTAATACCCAAACTCTTAAGATATGTCATCATATCTTCCGTAGTATATCTTTTAGGATAATCCCGATTCAACTTTTCTACGATGAGATTAACAAGTTCCCCACGAGTCTTATTAGAACTGACGGATGCTTGAACATAGTTGCTAGGATATTTTGTAAATGTTCTTCTCATATATAAATCCACCTATTAAGAACCAGAATAAGGAGTAACAACCTTTGTAACAGTACCGTCTGTCTTTGTACCCTGTGTAACAGATGTTGTCTTGTCATAGTTAACATCAACTTGGTACTTCTTAGGCTCGTAGTTACCACCAGTAGCCGTTGCACTAATATTACCAGAAGCGGATACTGTACCAGTTGCCGCTGTAACCTGAACGCCTTTGACATCCATATAAACATCCGTACCTGTGAATGTCGGTGTACCTGCGGAATAAGAAGCATCACCATTCTTTACCGTTACATCTGTAGTTGTAATAGAAGCTCCTATTGGTGCTGCTAATCTCTTGAACGAAAGTGTTTCGGTATTCTCTGTATAAGCCATATATACTACTTCACCGGAAAGAGTGCCCGTACCCGGATTGCTTGCTGATACACTCTGAACGACTGTCTTACTTGTAGGATTTTTAACCGTTGTTGTAGTACCTGCGGTTGCAAGTGAAATCGTAGGTGCAGATATAGATCCCGCCGGGGTATAGTTCTTTGTCTTTCCTGATGGAATTGTTGTAGATGCTGTAACCGCATAATCCTCGGAACTGGTGTTATGGGTTGATGTACCCGTAACGCTTGAAGTACCAGAAATGGTAGGTTGAGTAAATGTACCAGTTACAGCTAAATTACCATTAGCAGACTCCTGGATATTTACAGTAGCCGCTGTACTAGTCTGATTAGGTGTAGGATTGCCGTAAGATACCGTAGGAACAGTAACACGACCTTCATTTACGAAAGCAAATGCTCCAAGACCGTCAACACCCATCTCTTCCCAAACGCTACCATCATAGATAAATTCCTTACCATCATCAAGGACAATATCACCTTGCTCTGCGGTATGTGATGTATGAGTAGTTGCACCTGTAACAATTTCTACCGTGCTTCTAGTATCGTTATCTGCCAGGTGGGTGTATGTTGTACCATCTACATAAAGTTTACCAATATAATGAGTACCGCCTGTTGCCATCTGTCGTGCAACGGTATCCTTGATCTCCAGCAACGAACCATCAGGCATCTCCACATTAGATAAATATTTAGGATCTGGCATTGTTTAGTTCCTCCTTATTTTGAGAATATTATTCGTTCTAAGTCTTTTATATAAAAACAAGTAACCTTGTTATCCCAGTTATCACGATCTTCAGCAGAAACGTGTAATAACATATCTTGTATATGAGTATAATACATCTGATCGGTAAATCCTAAGTCCAAGAGGCGGGTTACACCATCGCCTACCTTAAACCCAGCAACTACCTGACCGTCAGGAGATACACCCCAGTCAGAGTAAATGTAAATACAACCCCTTTTACCTACTAACTGACGCAGGGTATCCCAGTGTTCAGTAGTATCGTAAAAGACCTTGCCCTCATTCTCGATATGCTGCTTGATTAAAATATCATAAAGACGAAGACCTTCTTCATCTAAATAATACTTCTTATCGATCTCATTGTTTGTATCGTCTGCCATTATGCAAATAACCCCCTGATGAATGATTCTGGAATAGGTATCATTTTCTGATCTATTCTTTCATCAATAATCCCTGGCAGGTCGTGTAACAATTCCGAAATAATTTCGGAAATTTGTTGCTCCAGTATAGAGATTTTTTCATCAACGTATTGTTTTGTAGTATATTCATTATTAAAGGTTATCTGACCATTAGTTACTGTCAAATCCCTTATAGAATACTCGGTAATTACCTTTATCTGTACTGGGTTATTACCGTTGGTAAATACCAAATGGTCAATAGTTGTGGCTATCGGCTCTGAATCAGAAGTAAATTTGTATACTCCTATGACACGATATAAACCATTTTCAATTTCAGATAATATGATTGGGTGTTCAGCCGTACCAATAAGTTCAGGTATGCCACCACTAGATGAGCCCCCGAAGTCTGCTTTCTCCCATTTCTCGTTTTCGGCATCCCAATAGTAATAACCTACTACGCCCCCGACATCGTTTACTCGGACTAACTTACCGTTGATAAGTTTCTGCGGATCAAGATTATCTCGTTGGTCTATGGTTTCTACCGTAATAAATGCTCGCTTTATGATCTCAGCATCTGCCTGGGTAAACGGTCTTGTATAATTTACAACCTTACCGTCATAAAGCTCAGAACCTTGTGTCTTTACAGTTTCAAGACTGCACAATGTCAGATCAATCGCAGATAATGGTAAAACGGCACCGTCTACGATAGATACTAAATGCCAGCCAAAACTTTGTGCTTCTTGGAAGATGTACCAGCCATAGTGGACTATCCATTTGATACCCGGTTTATTATCGAGTTTGACTATATCACTATCATAAATACGAATGTCGGTACCCGGAATAACAATAAAGTCATTTATTGCCGGAAGTGCATCAATGTCCTGCAAGGTTGGCCTAAGCTCTGATGTACCTAAAACCTGTCCCTTGGTGATAGTGGTTATATCAACATCAGCTGAGGGTAATATAGATCTATCATCTAAGGAAACAAAATACCAATCTTGCTTCTGCTCCCCATCAACAGTATGCCAGCCAAATTTAGCAATATATTTAACACCGGATATCTCTACAAGGTCGTTGATGTAGATTTTAGTATCTGTTTCAGGACAATAGAGAACATTTACTTCTGCTTGTGGCTGTACTAGAGTTTCCTGAACCTCAGGCTTAGTATCCGCAGCAACCATAGTGTCATCTTTAATGATTGTCTTTATATCTACGGAATCAATAGATAATATTGATTTGTCTGCGATAGATACAAAATACCATCCCCGCATTTGAGCCGTACCGATTTTATACCAGCCATTCTTTACAACCCACTTAGTATTAGGATAAGTGGTTATGGAGACAACATCATTACTACGAATTTTCGTATCTGTTTCTTCGCAATATAAGAACGCTTTACCCATAATTAACCAGTAGTAATTATATAGATGTCATCAAGGTCAATCTTAAATATAGGCTTGATCTCATTATCAGATTCTGCTTCAAGATACCAACCGCAGACTGATCTGTTACCACCAAAATTATACCAGCCAAATCTGACGATCCAGACCTTAGCGTTAAATCTTCCGAGCTGTACCTTGTTTCCCGGAACGATTGAGATACCGGCGTTAGGTACTTCTAATGATATGTTATTAGCCATAATAGAATGTCCTTATTATTATAATTAACTACAATAATAAAAGGTTATAACAACTGAAGAACCCCACCCGAAAGGAGCTAGGTGAGGTTCTTCTGCCAAAGAAAGAAGAAAAAAGGGGAAAGTGAAAAAGTGTTTACTTTAACTAAAGTTTACTATTCAGTCGTATTATGTTCAATGGTGATTTTTGCGTCATCAGTCATTGTGTATCTCCCAGAGTAAAGTGATCTCCATCATCGCAATCATCACATTGTGCATGATTGCACTTCTTGCATTTCTGCCTACGTGCTAATTTTGCATCACGATCTTCTTTGGTATACCACTCAGATTTATCAAGTTTAATCTTGTTTATATCGTGGATCGTAATAGTACAGGTATTTCCCTCTATTGTATAATCAATGATATTGTCAACAACTCCATTATCAAAATCTGCATCAGTAAACTTAAAACTACTGTGCATATCATATGCAAATATTGCCACCTTATACTGGTCTTCTGGGAGCCATTCTTCGAACAGATAATCATCTACGATAGTAGACCAACAATTCCATAAGCCTGTTTCCGGATCTTGAATATTACAATGTGACATATATTATTCTCCTTGATTGTTCTCGCCAAAATCAATTATAGGGTAAGTAGGATCAATAATTAATTCTACGCATATTAGTATTTCTGAAAGTGGCCATTGACCATCACCAAGCTTATAAACCACATTATGGATTCTAAAAGTTCCCAAATTTACCAAATTTACCAATTCACCCTTACGGGGAACATGACTTGATTCATACCGTGCAAAGATCTTTTCTTTAGAATCACAAACAACAATCTGAATATTACTCATCATTTTGTACCTCAACTATCCCATCACCAAGTACATCAAACCCAAGTATACCGGATCTTCTAATTGTGCGAATGTATTTAGGAAAATCTACGATAGAAGCGGGATCTGCTTGATAATCACAAGGCTCAATACGAATTTCAGTACTATGGAATATGACAGGATACGTTACAATCTGGTCTCCCTGTTTAAACCGGATATATGTCGGTGCTGGGTTATTAAAATTGATGTTCACGAAGTCATAAACCTTACTACCGCAAAATCTGCATCTGCCATCATCTTGTAAGGTACCACCGCAGTTAGGACAATTTTTAAGAACATTCATAATGATTCTCCTGTATATCTATGTGGGTTAGCTGGTGCCAAGGGTATAAACCCGTCAGGTGTACCAAACTCGGTCATATGCTCACCGCAGTACATACAGTAATCACCCTGAGCATAATAGGAAACTATAGCTTTACAATTAGAGCAATATCTATCGCTAAAATTACCTTTTGGAAGAATCCACTTACCCATAATTAGTCACCTCGGTCAAAAAGTCTTTTTTCTAGCAATTTTGCGTATGCATACAGCAGGTTCTTCTGAAGTGTATTTAGTCCAGATGGGATATCATCTTCAATGCACAAATTACTCTGTGTCGAAAATTCTTCTCTTGAAATTCTGATCGTATCAGCCGGTAACACCTTATCAAATGATTGACTGCGACACGGCAGATCCTTAATATTACCGCTACCCATAGAAAAGAACGTACACTCATCATCGTAGCAGTATTTACAACGAAAACCACCGGAATTACAATACTCTGCCATTATAATCTACTTCCTCAGTCCGCTCAAGTTTAATTACACAAACCCACGGATTAACATCCCATATATAGCGATCTATATCTTTTTTAGAGATAGTTGAATCCCACACCTTACTAAAATGTTCTCTTGCGGAATGAACTACCATATATTTATTATCTGGGGAATAAATAAAACCTCGATTATCTATGCAACCCTCCTGCTTAGCATCATCTTCAGTAATCTCCTGCAATCGTTCTACACTTACATTTGTGACTTTAAGGAAGATACGAGCCGCTTCTTTTGGCATATGAATCGAGGGGTGCCATATTACATTATCCGTTCCGATGTTCTCCCTCTCGCACCACTCTTTATAGATTATCTTGTCCCCATCTGTGACATAAAAGACTGAGCTACCATCGGATTCTTCACCACAAACCACTTGACCATGGCAGAAGGTCTCACGAACATAAAGAATATCACCTACTGTATACGGCAATTTATAAAACTTCTCACCGTATTCTTCACCGTTATCCCCTCTGCAAGATATATGGCCTATGGGAGTAAACGCTGTATACCCCCAGTGGGCATTATTCAGAATATATCCTTTAATCACACGTCGTGTTACAGTCTTTTGCCCATCAAGAATCGCCTTGATCATTTCAGTATTAAACAGTACTGGTTTCATTATTTTAACTCCACATAATTGCTGAAATAGTTATGTTTACACCCCTTGCACTCTTCCGGGATATCTTTTTGAAATTCGCTATACCTGGCACACGTTGAGCAATCACGGCCATCTTTCTCTCTATATGCTTTTAACTCTTCCAACCACTGTAATAACTGTTTGTTATATTCTACCTTGGTTTTAAGTTCTTCAATTACAGCATCTAAATCCATTATTCCATCAACCGGAATCCGCCTATCTTGTTGCAAGGGTTCTACTGTCGGGGTGTTATCAATAGCATTAATTATTATCTCACCAAAATAACCCTCTCTTAACTCATACTCAGCTATTAAAACTTTTTTTAATTCATCAGCATCAATCGGCCTCATTCTTCTGCTCCTCCAATAGCTTAAAACTTTGCGTTAAATTGTTAAATTCCGTGCGGTTTACAATAAAACACGATTCTTCAGCACAGTAGGGAGTTGTTATTACCAGGAGTTTGTCTCCTACTGCTTCCTCAACTATGCCCTTGTTTATCGGGTTGCAAAATATAGCATACGGTCTCAGTTGCAGATCAACTGCCTCATACTGTCTTCTTATTTCTTCGATAGTCATATGGTGTTCAAAATCCTTAGTCATTCTTCTTCACCGCCTCTCATATCCAATTAGATTAAACCCTTCATAAATAAAAAGTATGCAATCGACACTGCGATTATTACCATACCGTGAATTACTATCCACCAACTCCAACTTGTGCCTTGCTTAAACAAAAACGACAATTTCCAAACGCCACGAACATCATCAATGAAGTCCCTGACGCACTTTATCGTCCAAAGCAAATAAGCAAGTGCCAAAACGACAATCCAAACATAACCAAACCAATTCATTCCGCACCGCCTTTCATTCCTTCTTCAAAACCTTTCCAAATGCAATCCAATATCCGTCTTTTCCTGTCCATTGACAATGATTATATTTCTTGAACCTTGTTATTATCCAAACGATAATAGTTATCAGTTTCATTCTGCACCGCCTTTCGTCAATTTCAATGCTTCATCTATACTGACTCCAAACTTCTTCTTAAAGGTTGGGGCGGAAATTCCCCAATACTTCCTTAAAGGATAACCATACGATGCTGGCAACTTATCAGCCTTAAATTTGGTATTCAACTGGAAATAGCTCTGGCAGTGTTGATTAAAATACTTCAATGCAGTCTCCCTATCCGGATGGACCTTGAGATCAG